>Ga0210406_10000117_pt1 | contig 117759 bp, 92 predicted proteins | sample IncBWC30MmetaG_FD_155454 | JGI IMG/M metagenome (GOLD analysis project Ga0210406, IMG submission 155454) | Forest soil microbial communities from Barre Woods Harvard Forest LTER site, Petersham, Massachusetts, United States - Inc-BW-C-30-M | ecosystem: Environmental > Terrestrial > Soil >... | reverse complement strand
ACCGAGAAGTGTGAGAAGTGATCATCGGCCTTCTACAATCGTACCCCATCGATCCAGACACGAACCTGCTTCCCATAACAATGGATACAGATAGCACGAAAGATCAAAAACCGTCAGGAACACCGGGGTTCGCTTAACTAGTCCTAAAGAATATTTACCGCGCGAGCCGCCAACAGAGCCACTGTTGTCAGTGAAATGAGCGCTTGAACCATCATAAGAAGCTTGGCCCAAGTTGACAAAACTGGACAGTCCGTTGGTGAAAAAGCGGTACTGGTGTTGAAAGCGAGAAAAAGGTAATCCACAAAACCTGGACTCCAGCATTGCTCTCCCATCTCGCGCTTGGCTTGCTGGTCGAGGGTCATTTGTGGAAAAAGGAACGCTCCGTCCGTATGTACGCCGCGCAATTCGCGCTCGCGCGGGCCACCTGCATCCAAACGCCAGTACCACGAGGCGAAGACCAGGATGTTCGTAATCCATAAGGCAGCTGCGGAACGCAACAGCTCCTTCGGAGACTGTCGATGCGCGGGTAGAGCCGCGACTAGCAGTCCAAGCGACCAGATCATGTCGACAGTCACGATAGAGCTAAGCAGATAGCCCAAAAACCTATTGAGGCTATCTTTACCGCGCTGGCGTGCCCAGGCTGTGGGGATCAGAAGCACTCCGACAACGACGATGATCAACCAGTCGGGGCCCGCTGACAGGGATTCGGGTAGAGAAAGGCGCAATCCACCCACGGCAAGCAGAGCAAGCATTGCAGGCCACCGTGGCTCTAAATATTGTGAAGTATTTGGCATCGTACACCATAGTGCGACGCCGACTTGAAAACAGCAATTCGGCGTCGTTGTCCAGAACATTGTTGCATGATGGGCAGCATGTCTGGTCGTTGGTCAATTCTCGCGACCACAGAACTTGTCAGATTTCGCCTGTGCATTCCATTCGATTTCCGAAGTTGGTGCGAACTCCTTGAACCCGCCGAATGCGGGGGATCGCGTCTGGAGTCGCAATCAGTAGCACGGAAGCAATTTGAGCTGAGTATTATCGCACGACGGAAACTGACCACTCATAGCCGCCTGCTTCGATGCAGGAATCTCTCCCTGACGGGCAATGCCGCCAATCCAGGTAGCACCAGGCTGAAAGAGATGACGGGTCAATCTGCGAGTCAGGATCCGCTGACGTTCCGCCTCTCACACTGCGCGTGCAGATTTCCCGCATGCAGCGTTCACGAAGACTCAAGACTTGAGAGGGTAAGGAAAGGAGAATCGAGAACAGGCGCAATGGCTGTGGCCTCCGGGTGGCCTTTGGCGAGGCTTGCGCTTCGCCGCCGCATTCCGGTTGACCTGGCTCTGTTTCCGGTTCTCATTCTTGACGGAGCCCATTGGCGTCCCGCGCAGCTGCTTCAAAGACCAGCCTGCCTCCGACAAATGTCTTCAGCACTCGAACCTCGCGGATCTTCTCTGGCGCAATTGAGAATATGTCATCGCTGAGAAGGACCATATCGGCCAATTTCCTGGGGGTAATCGAACCTTTCTCGTTCTCCTGAAACTCAGCGTAAGCGGAGCCCATGGTGTAGGCCTCGATCGCCTGGGCGACCGAGAGTTTCTGCTCGGGGAACCAGCCGTTGGGGTTTTTTCTATCCAGAGTGGCGCGGGTGACGGCGGCGTAGACAGTCAGAAGCGGGTCAAGCGGCGCCACCTCCCAGTCGGTGCCGAACGCCAGGCGCACACCGTGGTCCAAGAACGTGCGGAAAGCATAGGTGCGGCTGGCGCGATCGCGACCGATGTGCCCCTCGGCAAAGCGGCCGTCGTCGATCGCGTGGTAGGGCTGGACCGATGCAACCACGTGCAGTTGAGCGAAACGCTCGAAGTCCTTGGCCGCCATGTGTTGTGCGTGCTCAATGCGCAGCCGGCGATCGGCTTTGCCGTGCGCTTTGATTACCTCGGAATACAGGTCAAGGATGGTGGCAATACCTTCGTCGCCAATGGCGTGGGTGCAGATCTGCAATCCCGCGGCATCGGCCTTCATGTAGCGATCCCGCATGAGCGAAATCGGATGCATTTCATCGGACAGCAGGCCGCGATTGTTGCCCTGATTGAGAAAAGGCTCGTAGAAATAAGCCGTTCCCGAACCGAGAGAGCCGTCGGCGAAGGCCTTGAGCGCGCCGATACGCTGGTACGGCCCACCAAAGGCACGGCCGATTCCGAATTTTGCCAGTTCGTCAACGTGAGTGATGGAAGGAGCCGCATAGATCCGCGTGGTCAGCTCGTCGCGCTGCAGCAGCTCGTTGTAGACGGCGATATCGTCATAGCTGGCCACCATGTGCTGGACGCTAGTAACGCCCACGGACGCCGCATAAGCGAGCGCCCGCTTAACGATCTTCAGGCGCTGGTCATGGGAAAGCGGCGGAATAACCTTGTCGATGTAGTCTGTCGCGGCGTCTTTCAGCGCGCCCGTGGGATTTCCCTCGGCGTCGCGGACCACCGTGCCTCCCGGAGGGTCGGGAGTCTTGGCAGTAATGTCGGCGAGACGCAGCGCCACGGAATTGGCCAGTCCCATGTGCCCGTCGTAGCGGCTCACAAACACGGGCGTATCGGGAGTAACAGCGTCAATCAGTTCTTTCGTTGGCATGTTGGGCGGGTCCCACTTGGTTTCGTCCCAGTTCCCGCCAAGAATCCATTCGCCCTTCGCCGTAACCTTGGCCCGCTCGCCAATCCGGCGAGCGAATTCCTGCGCACTCGAGGCATCGTTGAGCTGGACGTTAGTCAACTGCATTCCGCCTGAAACGAAATGGACGTGGGCGTCATTGAAACCAGGCAGGAGTAGCATCCCACCAGCGTCGATGACATGAGTCTGGCGGCCGCGCCAGGCATCAACGTCTGCGCCTGAGCCAACCGCGACGATGCGGTCTCCAAGGACGGCGACGGCCTGCGCGATCGGCAATGACTTGTCTACCGTCCAGATCTTGGCGTTGGTAATGATGAGATCAGCAGCCGGCCGGGACTGAGCTCGGCTCCGTTCGGGCAGCACGACGCAACACACAAGCACGAAGAGCCGCAAAGCGCGATTTCGACGATTCATGAGTATGACCTAAGAAACGATTAGCGCACGCGAGCTCGACGACCTCGCGGCTTCGTCAGCTTACCGCTGTAGGTTCCGAAGAGCTTGAAAGTCAGAATTCATAGCGCAATGCGAACTGCATCACCCGCGGGTTGGTCATCAGGTGCGTATAGTTGCCGAAGTTTGGAACCGCGATGGAGTTATTGCTTTCGCTGGCGCTGGAGGAATTCTGGTCGTTGAAGTCGAAGCGGGTCGAGTTGGTCACGTTGAACACTTCCCAGCGCAAGGCCAGACTTTGGTTTTCATTCCAAGGCATCTTCCAGCGTTTCGAGAGCCCAAGGTCGATGCCGAAGAAGCCGTCGCCACGTACGAAATTACGGATGCCGACCTGACCCGGCAGAGCGGGAGAGAACAAGTTCTGAGCTGTAGCCGGGTCGGGAAAGAGGTTCACATTGCCGTTCGCCAAGTGGTAAGCCCCACTCTTCACGTGCGACACGGTCGGCATTGCGGCGCCCTCCCAATACCAGTCCGTTGGGTAGTCTGCGGGGTTGTTAAAGATGGTGTAGGGGAAGCCGCTCGTCCACCGGAACAGGCCAGAAAGCTGCCAGCCCCCGATAACGGCATCGACACCCCGATTGACATGAGCGGCAATAGCGCGGCTTCGGCCGAAGGGCAAATCGACGATCCAGTTCGCATTCACTTGATGAGTGGTATCAAAATCGGAAACGGCGCGGAAAAGATTGGGCGACCATGCATTGAACATCTGACAGCCGCCACTGAAGTTGAGAGAGCCGGAATTTCCGAGGCGCTCGGCGTCCGAGCAAAGGTCGATCGACTTCGAATAGGTGTAATTCAAATCGAACTGAACGCCATGGCTCATTTGATGTCGAAGCGTAGCTTGAAGCGCGTTGTAATTCGAGAATCCGATCGAACGCAAGGCAAACAGCGACGTATATTGCTGGTTGTAGAAGGCATTCGGCCCTCCAACCGGATAGTACTGGCAAAGCGGGTGTCCAGACTGGCCACAGTTTGGATCACCCGTAGCGTCCGGTATGCCACCATTTCCGAATCCGGATACGAACGGTACATCGAGAGCCTGAAGCGCAGTAGTCTCGACACCAGCTACTCCGCAGAAAAGATCGAAGATAGCGAGAACGGGGTCGGTGGTCGAGGCAGCGACGTTTGGACCACACCCTCCGGTCTGCGCGCCCAGCGCATAAGCACCGCCATTGATGGGCGCCTGCAGCATGTCGTTCCAATACTGAACTACAGCCGGGCTGACCATGGAATCCTTGAAGGCGGCGTCGGTCACACCCTGCAGCTCGTAGAGTCTTGCCAGCGGCTGGATGGCGGAGAAGTAATCCAGTCCTGACTTTTTGTCCCTAAGATCGAGCGGCTGAGCGACATCCTGCGAACTCAGAAGGCGATGCGAGAGTCTGCCCACGTAGGCAAGATCCAGTGAAAATCCTGCGCCGAGATCGCGCTCCACGGAAAGGTCCAAGTCGTATGAATAGGGAGTCTTCAGCGAAGTATCGAGGCTGCTGCCGAAATTGGACGCACCGATCGCCTGCATGGTTGGTATCGCCTCCGGGAAACTCGGAGCCCCAGGGGCGGGCTGGAGAAGGCTTGGCGGAATGACATTGACACTCGTCAACCGAGGCAAACTGTCGAGCGGCAGTATTGGGTTGGTGAGACTGGTCGTCAGACCGAAGGAATTCCCGCTGAACTCATCTACAACGCCCTGGCCGAAACGGTCATACACAATCCCGAATCCGCCACGGATGGACGACTTATTGCTGCTCCCCAAAAACTTGCGCAGGAAACCTTCGCTTTTATTTGGCGCCCAGGCAAAGGCGACGCGGGGACCAAGGTTGCCGTAATCCCAGTTCCAATACCCCTTTTTCCCGTTGGCTGGACCGCACCAGTCGATTTGCACTAAGGGATCCTGACTTGAAGGGATGCCACTGGCGCCTTCCTTGGCGCGACCGGAGAACCATTGCCCCAGACTGGGGCTGGGACAAACCTGCAAACCATTGGTTTCCCAGACAGGAGAGAACAGTGAGTAGCGGAGGCCCAGAGTTAGGGTAAGGTTGGGGCTGACCTTCCAAATGTCTTGCAGGTAAGGCTCGAAGCTGTTTTGCGCATATCGGCGCGAGACCGCGGAGTTGGGCGGAAGCAACTGGAGTTGTCGGTTGTAGTTAAATACCGTAGTGGCTTCGGTAACCATTCCCAACAGATCTGTGATCGGATAGTCATAACTCACGGCGAAACTGGGATCGACACCCGGATAACCGATGCTCGCCGGGTTCAAGGGGCTGTTTTTGTCGGCAAATCCGGAGGTAGTGGTGAAGGACGAATTCGTGCTTCCGCTGTCAAACGAAGAAACAAAGTTGGACCGGGGGTTACGCATGAACAAAAGATATCCGCCGAACTGCAGCGTGTGCTTTCCGTGAATCCAGGACAAATCTTCTGAAAAATTGTGCATCGGGCGCTGGAAATTTTGGGTTCGAGTGATACTTTGGCTGAAATTGAAGGTGATCCACGGCTGATACGAGTTGCCGATAGTTCCGAAACTCTCTCGAACAAACCCGTAGTGGAAATTGCTCATCAGGTTTGGACGAATCACCGCTGAGTAGCCTACGACGAGCCCTTTGTTGTGGTAAACAGTCTGCCCTTGCGGGGGCTGACCGGGGAAATATGGCTGGCAGCCGCCGCACGCATCACTCGAATCATCTCTTGTGGCCCCCATCACGGAGAGTCGCTGCTTACCGTCTTGCGTGATGTTGTAGTCGGAGCGGGCAATGTAGACGTTCTGTGTCTCATGGGTCGGCGATGCGAAAACGAATCCCTGGTAGTTGCGACCATCGCCCGTGATATTGCTATTGGGCGCAGGCAGAGTTTTGAAGTATGCCAACGCGGCCGCGTCGGGCCCCGCATGGGTCGGATCCATTTGTTGCAATTGCTGAAGACCGAGGGCGATGTATCCCGGAGCAGGATTGTATGTCTGACCACTCGCGCCTTGCACCGCGAAACTGGACCCGCCCGGACATTGAGCCGTGTTGAGGCTGCCATCCGAGTTGAGAGTGCACAGATACTGAAGGACACCATCGCGCATCGCCAAACTGGGAACCTCTTCCCCAGAACTTACGGTTCCCTCTGCGCGCCGCGTCCCCTCGTAATTCATGAAAAGAAACCACCGATCCTTTTTTATGGGTCCGCCGATGGAAGCACCAAAGATATTACGGATCAGCTTGGGGGGCGTGTTGCAGTCATTCGGATTGGGGAGCGTACAATTTTGCAGCTCGGTCAGTTTGTTGAAGTAATCGTTCGCGCTGGTGTAGGTGTTGCGAAGGTATTCGTAGACCGAGCCGTGAAAGTTATTGGTGCCGCTTTTGGTCACCAGAGCCACCTGGGCACCGCTTGTTCCTCCCTCGTCTGCGTTGGCATTGGAGGTGATGACGCGAAACTCCTGTACGGAGTCGAGCGTCACGGGCAAAACGGATGTAAAAGCGTGGCCGCCTTCGTCGTTCACGCGAATGCCATCGAGAATGACATTGCCCTGGTCGCTGCGCGCGCCATTCACTGCGCCGCTGCGGGTATCGTTGGTGCTCGTGTCTGCCCGATTACCCGTATAGGCAACTCCGGGCTGCAGCGTCAGCAGGTCGGGCACGTTGCGCCCCTCCAGCGGCAGTTCCTTTACCTGATTCTCGCCAAACGCTATACCCATGGTCGCGTCTTCGGTGTTGATTACTGGTGCTTCCCCGGAGACTTCGATCTGGGTGGTGGACGCGCCGACCTGCAAGACAACGTTCACGCCATTCGGCACGTTGACAAGAAGCTGGAGGTTGGTCTGCTCATATTTCTTGAAACCTGCCTTTTCCACGGTCAGAACATAGGTACCCGGCGGAAGCGCCAGAAATTCGAATTCGCCCGTGGACGGAGTGGTAGCCCTCCGGCTGAGCCCTTGCGTCTGGTTGGCAACCGTTACGCTGGCCCCCTCAACCACCGCCCGAGTACTATCAAGAATTTTGCCGTGCAACGACGACGTTCCGGTCTGCGCCCAAACGGAGGAAATGGACAGCAGGAAGCAGATCGGGAACAAGAAGAAAAGCCGATTCTGGATGGAAGACCTCATCGTTGCCTCCCTTAGAGTCTGTACTATGTTTTGCGCAGGAATTAAATGGGCGGAAGCCCGGGTCCGAAGGAGAACTCTGACGTCGAGTCTTCCGCAAAGACCGACAAGCTCCCTGGCCAATTTTTGTGTTGAAAACATTAGTGTGACGATGGGTGCGAAGTCAAGAGAACAACGCGAGCTGGCGTCCGCGCCCAGCGAATACTCTGATTAAGAAGAGTCTGGAGAAACCTCGATGCCTATCAATAAGTCTGATTTCAACAGCGCTAATTTGTTTTTTGTTTGTCTAGTCCTCTCGGGTTTGGCATGCGCTCAAAGCAAACCTCGGGCTCGGGACCTGGGCGTCCCTTTCGACGGCGTGCCCGGATTGTTGAACGCCATCACTGACGTCCACGGTGTGGAAGTTGGCCATACTACCCTTATTTCGGGTGATGCGGCGTCATCTGCGGACGTCGGGCCGGTGCGAACCGGCGTGACCGCGATACTACCCCGCGGCAAAGACTCCAACGACCCGGTCTTTGCCGGATGGTTCACAGAAAACGGCAACGGCGAGATGACCGGGACAACCTGGGTCGACGAGTCGGGTTTTCTCGAGGGCCCGGTCATGATCACGAATACGCACAGCGTTGGCATCGTACGGGATGCGGTGATCGCCTGGCGCCTAAAACATCGTGGCCCCGACAAGGAAGGGTATGCGTGGTCTTTGCCAATTGTGGCTGAGACCTGGGACGGTTATTTGAATGACATCAACGGATTCCACGTCAAGGCCGAAGATGCTTTTCACGCTCTCGACAGCGCGCATACGGGTCCGGTGGAAGAAGGAAACGTGGGTGGCGGCACCGGAATGATCTGTAATGAGTTCAAAGGTGGAATCGGCACGGCATCGCGGGTACTGGACGCCAAGTACGGAGGCTACACGGTCGGCGTGCTGGTGCAATGCAACTATGGGCAGCGGGATCAGTTACGGATTGCCGGTGTGCCGGTCGGCCGTGAGATTGCCGGACCGAAAGTCTGGGATGACGATGTGGGTTCCATTATCGTGGTAGTTGCCACGGATGCTCCGTTGATTCCAACGCAATTGAAGCGCGTGGCAAAGCGTGTGACCCTGGGGCTGGGACGAGACGGAAGCTACTCAGGCGATGGCTCAGGCGACATCTTCATTGCCTTTTCCACCGCGAATCCGGGAGCAGCCTCTTCCAGGGATGTTCGCCCACTTAGCATGCTGCCCAACGATCAGATCAACCCTATTTTCCTAGCCTCGGTGCAAGCCACTGAAGAAGCGGTCGTCAACGCCATGATCGCCGCTGAGACGATGACCGGTTTAAAGGGACATACCGTGATCGCGCTACCTCATGACCGATTGCGGGAGCTTCTGAAGAAATACAACCGGCTTGCACAGTAACAAAATGCATCGACCAGCACTCCATGATTTTTCATGTTAACAGGGCAGCAATGCGCGCCTGAAAGAACCCTTCTCAGCTGCTGTCCATGACATTGCCCAAGATCAAAACGCGCCGTGCGTTTTTCAATTCAAGGAGATAAATGGATCTCCGTTCGAAGTTTACACGCGGTTCATTTCTTGCTGGTAAAGTGTGACCCCATACGTCAAGCGAATCATGATTGAAGATCTCGTGTACGACGGTGGGCTTGGGCGATGGCATCGGTCAGCCAGAGCGAGAGTACGTGGTCAGGAGATCGGGCGTTTTTGGCTGTGGAGTACAATGGCTACATCATGACCAGCCAGCCTGATGTATCTCCCTCGATTGCGGAAATTTGTGCCAGTGTGAAGCGCCTCGGATACGGTGTCAGCCAGAACATTCGCCTTTACGGCGAGGAATTCGAAGTGATTTCCGATCCGTTTCCCGAGTCGGGCGGCATTGCAGTTAGCGTGAGAACCAAGCAGAGCGATGGAATCCGGGTGTTGCACTTGCCCGCGACTGTGCTACAAAGCGTGCAAGGGCGGAGGGCTGCCTGATCGTGAGCATAATCTCCGATGGTCAAACTGTGGCGGATCGCACCGCTTTCGTCGTCCTCAGGTCCGTGAACAAGACTCCGTCTCTGGCCTCCTGTACAAAGTGCCAGCGCAAGTTCTTTACCCCGAGTAACTACTCCAAAGACCCTAACGGCGCCGAGCAGTATCTGCGCACCAAGTTCGACCTCCACGACTGCTTAGAATAAGGAAAGACGAAAAAATCGGCATCGATGAAGGCTTGGTGAATCCCCGATTGTTTGCGCTCAAAACTCCTCAATGCGCGAAATCGCCTACATTCAGAACTCCTGACATGGTATACGGGACCCGTGTCCGCTTTTTGCTTCAGATCAGCACGAGGAAAAACGAAAAGCCAGAGGCCCGAAGCTAGGGAAAACGCAAAAACGGACAGGTTTTGGTTCGCACCCGGAGCGGCGAAAAAAGCAGGCCAGTGGCGGCTCCGGACGAAACGCTGATGCAACCATGCGGGGCTGTTCCTCGATTGCCTCAAACACCGGAGCCGCGCACCTTCAACGGAAAACGCAAAACGCGGACAGGCACCCGGGGCGGCGAAAAAGCAACATCCACGCCCCACGCGCACTCCGCCCCCACACAAAGCTCCGCACATCTTCACTCCCGCGCCCCCGCGCGCCTCCGCGCCAGCAATCAGACGCGGCCCGGATGCACGTGAGTTGAGTTGCGAGGAGCCGATCTGAGGCTGAGCAGAGGATGATCTGACCTGAATCCCAGTCCGAGACGGAGGTGTGCACATTTCGACATCACATACACATATACCCCGAGATTCATCATCCCTTAACACAGATTCATCATTCCTTAACACAGATTCATCATCACTTAACACAGGAGAAACGTGCCTGCAACATCTCGACGATAGAGTAAGGCGCCTCGACAAGCGCCACTAGTCTACGGGCAGGGTCGAGCGGTGCCTTCAAATGAGCTCAAATCACGATACCCAGATCGCTGATGGCTTTGGTGTTGCACGCTCCTTGGTCTTTGTGGTGGAGGATGAAGAGGATATCGCCCGGTTAATCTCACACACTCTCCGCTCGGCGGGTTTTGAAGTGCAGAGTTTCCGTGATGGAGCCTCTGTCATCGGCGAAGCCCTGCGTCTGAAGCCGAATCTATTTCTGCTCGATGTGATGTTGCCCGGGAAGGATGGCTTTGACATCTTCCGTCTGATTCGAAAAACGACAGCCCTGTCCTCTACGCCAATTATTTTTCTTACCGCGAGGAGCAGTGTAAGCGATCGCATAAAGGGCTTGGAGCTGGGAGCAGACGACTACATCACCAAACCGTTTAGTCTGCGGGAGCTGCTCGCTCGTGTTCGTGGAGTATTGCGGGCCGCTCGGCACGCCGGACTGACCGATGAAACCCTCAGAGTTGGAGATCTGGAGATTGACTTATCCTCCATGAAGATCAATGTGCAAGGCCGTGATGTTCCTGCGACGGTGCGGGAGTTCAGACTTCTTGAATACCTCGCAACTCACCTGGGTCGCGTGCTCACGCGCGACCAAATGCTGGATGCTGTTTGGAAGGAAACACCATTCGTTACTCAACGTTCCATCGATGTCTACGTTCGCAGGTTGCGAGAGAAAATTGAGACAGATTCGAAGCATCCTCGATACCTGAAAACCATACGGGGAATCGGATACCGGTTCGAATCGCCGAGGCAATGACGATCGACTTGGTATGCACGGCGCATTTCGACCGCTGCCTTGTCGCTTCGCGTTTTCGGAACTTTTGTGAATTTAATGCACAGCGGCGTTCCGGTAGGCCACTTCGTCTACCCCGCTGCCCGGGACTGAAGCGAAGTATAAGTTCACAATTTACATAGTGTTCATTCTGTGGTGATAGGCCAGTCACAATCGCAACGATATACTTCCGTTCTTCGCAAGAGAATCACGCTAACGTGTGCTCTGTCGCATGCCGGTTCGCTGCGGCTGCGAATTATCGAACCGTGGCCCAATATACCAGTGAAACCGTCGAGGATAACGAATAATGAGGATGCGCGCCATCGCGCCTGCGATTATCGCGGCGCTGAGCGTCTCGTGTAGCGGTCACAGCAGTCTGACCACGCCCAGCGTTTCAGGTTCCTACGAGTTCGTGATCACGTCGAACGTTACCGGAGGAGTGACACTGGTCGAGGCGAACCTTGCTGCGGGCGGAAACCAAAGCAGTGCGAGCGGCGCGAATCAGGTACAGATTCTGACGTTAGAAAACAAGATCTGGTATGTGAACGGCTCCTGCACTGAAGGTAGGCCGGGTCAGAACAGCGTTTCGACGAGCGCAAGCGGCAGTGACATCGCCCTGGCGTTTGACGAAGGCGGTCACTCGTTTTCCGGCCAGGGAACACTCACCGGCACTTCCATCAACGCGAGTTACTCGATCACCGGTAGCTCGTGTCCAGACTTAACCGGCACGCTCCAGTACCCCCCGGGAACAGACCAGGGCGGCATCGGGGGAAATCAGGTGCCAGGTTTGGTAGGCACGTTCTCTGGATCACTGAATCTCCCGAACGGTACTGACGATGCGGCTCTCACCCTCGCGGAAAGTCCCGATCACTCATTGACCGTCTCTGCTGCGTTGACCGGACCGGTCGACAATGGGACATTCACACTCACCGGGACGGCAATAGGAAATGTGATGTTTGTCTCCGGTTCGGTAAGCGGACATTCCCTGTCTCTGTTTGGCTACTACGACCGGGCAGGAACGTACACGAAATTACCGAACTCTCTCCTGGTCTTCGACTACGACACAGGGGCGACCGACGGTTTACTGTTGGCTGAGTAGCCGGTTCCCTCCGAAACACTTCTCCCATTTTGCCCCAATTTGCCATTCTTACAACGCAGTTGCGTAGCTCCCATGTTACGAGCGCCGCGATCATACACATGTGATTCATGAGAAATTCACCTGGCGATAACCCATCCGTAACACTCTCGACGTAAAAGTATCGTGCTCCAGAAAAAGGCCGAGTTTCGCCGATCAGCGCAAGAATCAGACGAGTGCTTCTCGGAGGCGTGTTGCCTCCGCGGTCAGCAGTTCCCGTTTTTGTGCAGCACACAACGAAGACATCTCGCTCTAAAGTGCGTACGCGCGTACGGGGCTTCGCTGCCATTCTCGGCGCTTGTCCGGAGTGGCGATGCGGAGGAGGCAGCTGATGGTCTGCTTCGGAGTTCACACTCGCCTCGAATAAAGGAGGCAAAGGAGAGAAGATGAAGCACGTTCTGAGGTGGTGGTTGGTTGTGTTCCTCTCAGGAATATCGGTGGCGCAGGTAGCAAACTCCGCCAGTCCCAGAAAGAGAACTTCTTCGGCCGAGACGCTTGCGGCTCAAATACAGGCGCTCAAAGACGACCGCGCGCAGGATCGAAAGCAGATTGACCTTCTGCAGCAAGAGGTCACGCTCCTGAAAGAAGAGATGCGAAAGAGAGATGCCTCCCTGGATCAAGCGCAGGCAGCCGCTGTGGAGGCCAAGACCAAGGCCGATCAAGTGGCATCTCAAGCCGGCCAGGAACAGCAGACAGTGTCCGATCTTCGCACCGACGTAAGTGATCTGAAGCTGAATGCGGGCAGCGCGGCATTGAGTTTGCAGGACACCCAAAAGAGTTTGATTTCCAGCGTTGAGAGTCCTATGGCCATTCACTACAAACGAATCACGATTACACCGGGTGGCTTCATGGCTGCAGAAACGGCATGGCGAGGCCACGCGCTCGGGGCTGATATCAATACTCCCTTCAATTCTGTGCCCTTCGCGGGGGCGAATGCGAGTCATCTTACGGAATTCTATGGGTCAGGGCGTCAGTCCCGTGTTTCCATGCTCGCCGAAAGCAATCTGGGCAGCGCGAAACTCCGAGGCTATGTGGAGTCGGACTTTTTATCGGCTGGCATCACCTCGAATAATAACCAAAGCAACAGCTACTCCCTGCGTCAGAGGCAGCTCTGGGCGCAAGCTGCTTTAGACAGCGGATGGACTTTCACCGGCGGGCAGATGTGGAGTCTGGTGACGGAGACTAAGCAAGGCACGGACAATCGAACTGAAGCCCTGCCGATGACCATCGATGCGCAATACAACGTTGGGTTCAGCTGGGCCCGCCAGTACGGTGTACGCGTAAGCAAGAATTTCAGCGATCGGCTGTGGTGGGCTGCTTCGATTGAAAATTCGCAGGCCACACTCGGCGGACATGCGGCTCTCGGACAGAACAATTTTGTGATCGGGTCGCAGGGGAATAGCGGAGGTCTCTATAACGCGACTTCAAACTACTCATTCAATCCGGCGCCAGACGTTGTTAGTAAGGTTGTGTTTCAACCAAAGGGACTGGGGCACTACGAGGTATTTGGATTGTTCAGCGAGTTTCGCGATCGGGTCTTTCCATGTGGGGGAACGATTATTGCGCAGAACGGAGTCCTCCCACCTCCAGTACCGTGTGGTAGCGGAAACATTCCGAATGCAAGCGGCGCTTACAACAGCAGCAAAGTCGGAGGCGGCGTCGGGGCGAATGCGCGGGGAACGTTTGCCCAGAAGTTCGACTTGGGAATTCACGCAATGGCTGGAAATGGTATTGGCCGGTACGGATCCGGAGGGCTTCCGGATGTGATCGCGCGTCCGGACGGAGTTCTTGTTCCGGTGCGGAATTATCAGGGGCTAAGCACAATTGAATTCCACTCGAAGAAACTGGACATCTACGCGAATGTTGGACTCGAGTACGAGGCCCGCGCAGCGTACACGTTCGCCGGGAAAGGCGCCGGTTACGGTTCGCATCTCTTCAACAATTCCGGTTGCTATACTGAGGCGCCTCCAAGCGCGACGACCACCAACGTTAACACTCCGGGCTCGACTCCTGGATCGACCGGTAGCGGCACTGTACCGGTGACTGGACCTGGAGGAGCCCCGATCGTCCCAGGGTTCAATTCGTCGAATCCGGCAAATTGCAATGGAGATACTCGCTCCCTTATCGAGGGGACGATTGGCTTCTGGTATCGCTTTTACAATGGACCCAAAGGCCGGCTGCAATGGGGGCCGCAGTACTCCTATGTCAACCGCGATACTTGGGCCGGAAGCGGAGGAACTCCGAACGCTGTGGAGAACATGTTCTTTACATCGTTTCGGTATTACCTACCGTAGACGCAGTCTGTTTACTGGGGAGCGGCAGCCAAGCTGCCGCTCCTTAGCCTAGTCAGGATTTGGGGCACTGCGCAAATCATGCGGATCAAAACCAGCAAACAATACGTCCCAGGCTTTCTGTGGAGAAATGGCGCGCGCTTCCCGAAGAGCGCTCGAAAAATTCACGTCAGATTCATTTTGCGGTCATGCGATCGTAATGAGTTCCTAGCTAAACTGTCGCGGCACAGTCATTGGCGGTTGTTCCAAACAGTCATTTACATCCCCAGCCACTTCACATGAGCATATCGACTGATCAGGACCGGTGCAGGAAGTCGTTGATCTTTGTGGTGGATCGTCAGCCAGAGACTTGCGAATTTGTGCGAAAAAATCTGGAGTCGGCGGGCTGCCGCGTGCGGACATTTTCGCGCAGGGATGCGTATTCCGAAGTGCAGATGGAGACACCGGCGTTGATCATCGTAGGAATCGACGCAATCGACGCGGGGAACATCGTCCTTCCGGAAGGGCTTTTTGAGGCTCCCACAGCGATGAAGATTCCTTGCATCGCTCTGCTGGGAAGCAGTTCGGATGAGCAGCGGCGCAGGGCGCTCGATGCTGGAGCGGACGAGTGCATGGTGAAGCCCTTCAGCGCCCAGGAACTGGTCCTTGTCGTGCAACGATGCTTGCAACGCACCGATGTCATCGATGCCGCCAGGGCGCAGCGTGCCGACATCATCATCGACAGCTGGGCCATGAAGCTGTCGGTGCGCGGGATTGAGATTCCCACGACTGCGCTAGAGTTTCGGCTGCTCGAATATTTGGCGCACCATCGCGGCCAGGTGTTTACCCGTGATTTTCTGCTGGATGCGGTCTGGGGAGACATGAGCTTCATCAACCCGCGTAGCGTCGACGCATGCATTCGCCGGGTTCGCGAAAAGATCGAGCCCGATCGCACCAAGCCGACGATGCTTAAAACGATCCGAGGTGTTGGCTACCGCCTGGATGCGAATACGGAGTGGCAATCAGCTCCGAGTGCAGGCTGCAGGTGCTCGGCTTGCAGAGCGAGAGAAAGTGGCGTGAGTTGGCAGTCAGTAGGCCGGCAGGGCAGAGATTCCGCCGGCACGTGATTGTCAAGCGCCCAAGCGGGGTTCTGTTAACCTTGGAGTGAGCGCGATCGGTGCCGTTTTGGCCGGGACGCGGGCATGATTCATAGAGGACAAAAGATGCCAGAAAGGAGCGCCATCTCTCGCAGTGGCTGAGTCCTGTTTTACCCCAAACTTCAGCCTGGAGCGGCTTTCGATGACAGATTTTCGTCTCGAAGTGTTAGCCGACTTGAGGTTCCCCTCCGATGGGCGGTTCCGAGGAAGACAAGTTGCGATCCAACTTCCACTCGTGGCTACGGTCAGAAACTTTTTCCTGATAACCACCCTTGCTCCTGCCGCTGGATTCCGACCGTATTTCGTTCAGTACTACTCCCAAGATCCGTTCGGGGCGAAGCTTTTCTCGTGCCTTCCGCACAACGTCGAATGGAGTTGAATTGGAGCGGACGACCAGCAGCGTACCGTGGCAGTAATTGGCAATGATTCCCGAATCTGAAACGGGCATGGCTGCGGTCGAGTCGATGATGATCCAATCAAACAGCGAACCTGCTCCGTCCAGGAACGTCTTCAAACGGCCGTTCGAGAGTAGCTCCGATTGGCCCGACACTGGCCTACCGGCGGCTGCGAAGAAGAGATTTTCGATTTGTCCGCTCTGTATGATCTCGGACTCTTCCGCCTCTCCGAGAAGGTAATCGGAGAGGCCTGGACTAGCGGAAGTACCGAGTGCACGGTGCAGGCTTGGGCTGCGAAGATCGGCATCGAGCAACAAAGTTCGACATCTCTGCTGGCAGGCCATCACCTGCGCCAGATTCGCAGCCATGAAAGACCGGCCTTCTCTGGGTAGCGCGCTTGCAACCAGCACTCGTTTGAGTGAGACTTGCTCCCGCAACTGGTGAAGCCGTGATCGCAAGGCGCGGAAATCCTCCGTGCCGTTGACGGATGCACCAGAAGCAAAGCTAAGCATAATGTTCGGATCAGGGGACCAGGTCGTTAATCGGCTCCGAGGTGAACAATCCTGCGAATCAACCTTGTCGTGCGAAGGGGGAATCTGAGTTCGCGGAAGCGGTATTGCTTCATCTGCCGGGTCAGAAGTTGCCTGTACTTCAAGGCCGTTTCCGCCGCCGTCAGGCAGGTGAGGCGACCGTTTCGATTCCATTCTCGTCAATCTATCAGGAATGCGGCTCATGAATTTTCGTGTACGTAGAAGAACTTATATCCGTTTAGCGTCGCCAGGTTCCACCACTCGTTACTGACCAAAGAGAGTTCCGAAGCGACCTCGTCCCTCTGTTCCATGCTTCGCCGGTTCCGAAGGGACCCAACGCATCAACGCCAACATTGGCAATTCGAGCGCTGCCGAAATGTCCTTCTCATCACGTATGCCCTTGTCGCGAATCTCTACCAAGAATGCGAAGGCAAGAGCGGCGCCGAGACCAGCCCCAAATCCCCCGCCTGCGAACTTCCACCTGATCGGAAAGCTGGGTGCGTCCGGCAAGCTGGCCGGATCAAGCAGCTTCATCTGCTCCCCTTGCTGTCCGTGTTCCAAATCGGTTTGTTCTTCGGACTCGCTCTTGTTCACGAGCAGGCTGTCATAGAGCTTGTGGGCCACTTCGTTATCCCGCGTAAGCTTCGCGTATTGCTGTTCAACATTGGGACTGAGTGTCAGCCGGCCCTGATAAGTCTCGATGAGTGCCTGAAGCCGCTTCTCTTCCGCAGTCGCTCGTGAGATGACATTCTCATTTTGATGAATTTGCTGGCGCAGTTGGAGGATCCCCAGAGGCTCTGCTTTCGGCCGCATATTGTCAGCGGAATCCTCCGTGGCGACTGCAGCGTTCATTTCTTTTTGCTTGGCCTCCAAGGCAGCGATATCTTTCTTCATCTTGATGACCGCGGGATGGTTGTCGGTATAGCGCGCTTGCAGAGCTACCAACTGAGTGTTAAGAGTGACTAAGCGCTGGCCAATTGTTTCTGCCGTTAACGAGGTCTGCGAAGACCTCCAGCCTGCAAGTTGCTGGTCGAGAACGGACTGGGTGTACGACTTGTCCTGTTGCGCACGATTCAGCGCCTGAGTGTTCGCGTCGAGCTCGGAATTCAATCCTTCCAGTATCTTCAGGTTGTTGCCGCTGTCTCTCGGTAGTTGGCCGAGATAACGGCTTTGGAAGGCGGCGAATTCGCTGTCATTATCATCGAGGTTCTTTTTCGCCTCCGCGAGCTGCCGCGAAAGGAAACCTGTGGTGCCGAGCGCTACCTGCTCGCGCATCTTCAGGTTTTCTGACAACAGCATCGCTGTAACCTCGGAACAGATCTGTTGAGCTTCGCTTGGGCTCTGGGCAATAAAATTTACAAAGAATCCGGGGAAATCGTTGCTCCTTCTCGACACAGGACCGAAAGCCGATGAGTCCGCCTCGGTGATCGACGTGTTTTTCTGGATTTGCTCAATTGCTTCGGCTACGGTTCTCCCTTTTCTCGCTAGGCCTAATCGTTCGACTACCGGCTGCAAACGACTCTTGCTGAGAACCTGTCGCTGTAATGTGATAAGCCGGTCGATTGACGCCGTGGTGATGATGGGGCGTACATATCCGGGGGGAACCGTCTGCTTTTCCACAAGCACCAATGACCTGGATTTATATTCTGGCGAAACGAAGAACGCAACCAGAAAGCCAACTGCCGTTGTTGAGATCGCTAGGATGACGATCAGCTTTGCGTGCCGACGCAAAATACCTAAGTAGTCATCCAAATCCTGCAACCGATTCTTGATCATGTTGATTCCGTTTGCTTGCTTTGCAGTCGAAACCTATCCTATGGCACTACGATGGTGTCACCAGGCTTTAGCAGGATGTTCTGAGACATCGCCTCGCCCTTGATGACCTGGCGATAATTGAATGGAATTTTCTGACCCTGATTGTTTTCGGAACGCAGAACGTAGATGCGTTTCGTGTTGGCGAACTGGCTCAGTCCAGCAGTGGCCAGCGCTTGAAGGACAGTCATGTTGCCCTGCAAGAAAAGCGGTCCGCTGTGAAGCACTTCGCCGATCACATAGACCCGGTGCGAATTTGTCTGGGACACGACGACGGTAACCTGCGGTCCATCGATATACTTCTTCAGCTTTTGGGTGAGCAGCGCTCCGAGTTGCATCGGCGTGAGGCCAGCTGCGAGTACGTCATTCAGCAGGGGCACCGAGATCATACCGTCGGTACGAACCGGCACGTTTGACGTCAAGTCAGGCTCATTCCACACGGCAATGTGTAAAACGTCATTGGGACCGATCTGATACGTGGCACTTGGTAAGATCGAAGCGAGTGAAACCGACACTGTACCTTGGTTCGGCGGAGGCGGAATTGCTTTTGCGGTCTCCGAGGCCGGATCAGGAGTCTGCGTCCATCCAACCAGGACGATCGACGACACCAGCAACATCGTGAGTGTCAGGTCTCTTCTCATGCGTCTCCGGAACAACTTTGCGGTTAGGGGACTGTCCCACTGCGGGACTTGTGTTCTGCTTGGAAAACGCGCCGCCGTCTCCGAATTCTATTCCTGCCGTCACATTCCGATTGTTAAAGCTGTGCGAATTCTTTTGCCCTATCCGCCGGCTTCAAAACCGCTGCATGGTCATCGCAACGCATCCTCGCAGGGGCTTCGTTTTTCAAGCAAGGTCCAATCGTTTCAAGCACTTCCGCCCGAAGATTGGGATGTTCTGCAAGGGCTGGCCAAGGGCTTTAAGGGTCAGGTTAGCGCTAACAGCAGACATCCGCCCCTACAAGTGTTTGCTTTGCATTTCCATTTCTGTTGCGTATCCTATGCTCGCTTTTTCTCAGGACAATAAACTGTTTTCGCCAACTTGCTCATCTCCCTTGACACGAAGTTGCGATGGCGAATGTGCCCATAGGCGTAAGTCATCGTTCTCATTGGGGTGGCCGCCGAGAGACCACCGATGCCGGACAACCGACCATCGCGGATTTCAGCACAGAGTCAGAGTCAAGGATCGATGCATTTCTACCACGGCGAACCCCGCGCCAGTGGAAAGGGAAAGTGGAGGAAAAATGACAGGGCGACGAGCTCTTTCGCTATACAGTTTGGCGTTGCTGACGATGCTGCTATTAGCGTGCTCACACGACCCGACCGTACGCAAACAGAAATATCTGGAGAGTGGCCAGCGATATTTTGCGAAGGCGGCCTACCGCGCAGCGTCAATCCAATTCAGGAACGCACTTCAGGTGGACCCGAATTTTGCTGCGGCACGTTACGAACTGGCGCGCTCCTGCATCCGACTGCAGGATTGGAATGGCGCGTACAGAGAGCTGACTCGCACGATCGACCTGCAGCCGCAAAATTATGAGGCGCGGATCGAATTGGCGAACCTGCTGATCCGTGCGGGTCAGCTGAAACAAGCCGAGGAACAGCTGGACGACCTCATGCTTCATCAGCCGGACAATCCGGATGTCCATTTGACAAAAGGGAGTTTACTCGCAGCCCAACAGGAGTTACCGGAAGCAATTCAAGAATTGCAGAAGTCAATATCGCTTCACGGGCACCCCGGGGACATCTATCTGCAACTGGCTCTTCTGCAATTGAAGAATAACGAACTGGGAACAGCCGAACTTAGCTTCAAAAGAGCGGTCGAGCTCACACCCCAGCCCAGCACGCCGGAGATGGCGCTGGGGGCCTTTTATCAATCTCAGCAGCGATTTCCAGAGGCTGAAAAGCAGTTACGAGCGGCCGTTGATGTCGACCCTAAGAATCCCGAATGTCGTGTAGCCCTGGCGCGTCTATACATGGCGGAAAACAACAGCGCAAGGGCAGAGGATTTCCTGGGAAAGAGCAAAGCGGATTTTCCGGACAACTCGGTCGGCTACCGCATGCTGGGTGACTTGTACTTCGCCATGGGTGAGTTTGACAAGGCGACGACGGAGTATAGCAGTCTGCATGATGAGCACCCAAAAGATCCGCAGGTGACCAAGAATTACGTCCAACTTCTGATCATAAAAAATCGACTGGATGAGGCCAGTCGTCTGGATGAGGAGGTACTGGCAACAAAATTGGATGACGTGGATGCGCTGATCGAACGTGGACAGATTCAGATCGCAAGGGGACGTCTGAGCGATGCCATCAGCACGCTACAGAACGCCCTAAAAAACAATCCCGACAGCGGTCTTGGCTATTACCATCTCGGCATTGCCTTCGACAGGCTAAAGAATCCTGAGCAAGCGGAAAATGCATGGCAGGAGGCCGTTCGTCTTCGGCCCGATTTGGTGGAAGCGCAGCGTGCACTTGCCTTCGTCGCGATGCGTAAGGGCGACATGGCAGAGCTGGAGCGGCTCTCAACCCAGATTATCGACTTGCAGCCAACGTCGGCAGAGGGCTATTCCATGCGTGCGCTTGCCCGTATCCGCCGCGGACAGCTCTCCCAGGCTGAGCCTGACGTCCAAAAAGCGATCTCGGTGGCGCCGCACAGTGTCAGCGGATACTTGCAACTGGGAAATCTGTTCCTGGCGAAGAGAAATTTTCGTGAGGCAGAACGGGCTTATCAGCAGACGCTCCAGTACGATGCGGGTTCATCCGACGCGCTGGCTGGCCTCATGAGCGTCTACTTCGCAGAGAATAAGCCTGCGAGTGCGTTTGCCGCAGCTCGCCTTCAGATATCAAAAGCCCCAGGGAGTAGCGCATTCCAGGACCTGTTGGGAACCGCGCTGTTCGATCACAAGAGAGACCAACGGGATGTTGCCGAGTCCGAGTCGAGTTTGAAGAAGTCCGTCGAACTCGACGACCACAATGTGGATGCTTGGCTGAAGTTGATTCAAGTTCAAGCTGTGGGAAATTCGTCCAATCAGGCGGTCAGTACCGGTCGGCGTGCGGTTGAAAAGAATCCAGATGAAGCTGGGCTTTACGTGTTGCTCGGCGAATTGTATGAGTCCCAGAAGCAATGGGAGGAAGCGACGGGAGCTTTAGAAAGGGCACTTTCTCTCAGTCCCCAAAATCCCGCAGCTTCCAACGATCTTGCCTTCCTGATGCTTCAGACCGGTGGCAACCCGGATCTGGCGATGCCGTTAGCGGCGACGGCGCGACGTGGCTTGCCCGATTCCCCTCAAGTGGCCGATACGATGGGATGGGCGCTGTACCAAAAAGGTGCGTACAACTCCGCGATTAGTCAGTTTCAGGAGGCTCTTAAACTAGCCCAGCGAGCAAAGTCCCCCGACAATCCTACTGTTCATTTTCACTTGGGTATGGCCTACGAAAAAGTGGGCGAACCCGGTCTAGCACGTCAGCAACTGCAGCGAGTGCTCAGAATCAATCCAGCTTATTCGCGTGTGAAGGATGTGAAGAAAATGCTGGCCGAACTGGAAGGCTAGCGGGAGTTTACCAGGAGTTGCGCAAAATGAATCGTAAGTTCATAATTTCGCACCACGTTACGGGTACGATCTTGTATTACCCACGTCCGCTGTTACGACGTAACCCTTCCAATCGACCGGGCTTCTAGCCAAGCTTGCCACACCGTGAGGAACAGGGATAGTGATAAAACGCACGCTGAACCTGGTTGAGCATGGGTAATACACAATCGGTCGCGACCGGGATCGCACAACTCTATACGACGCAATGAGTTCTCAGAACTGCCGCTACCCTTGCTTGATCGCAGTCGTGGAGTCGAGAAGAGGCGCAGTGGCAGTAGTCTCCCGGTGGCCTAATGGCTGGGCTTTCGCTTCGCCGCCTCAGTCCGGTTTGACGTAGCTCTGTTTCCTCTTCCCGCTCATCGAACCGGACAGGCGCATTTCGCGCATCCGGCTCTCGGAGAAAGGTTCACGGTGTCGCCCACGGAAAGCTACTCGTCCGCCGGGTAAGGCGGGCCAGGCCCAGCTTGTCATGTAGGGAGGCTGCCGAATATTTCTTGGTCGCCGATCCCCGCAGGTTGTGCTTGGCACGTAGCCACTGGCGTAGCCTCTTTCGGGTATGACGTTCCACCGCCGAGTAGGCTTTACTGACTGGCCCCAGGCGAAAGTAGTTGGCCCACCCAATCATCATTCGGTTGAGGGTCCCTACTACTGTCTTCCGGTCCAGTTGGGTTTTACTTCGGCGAGTTTCCTCGCTTATCGCCGCACAGATGCGTTGCACCCGTTTCTTCGAAGGAGTCGTGCCCAAATAGGCCCGACCCGTTTTCGGCGAGTAACATCGACCGAAGGTATACCCTAGAAAATCGAACTTCTCTTCCGGCAGCTTGCAGACCCGCGTCTTCTTTTCGTTCACCGTCAGCTTCAGCTTCATCATCATGTTCCGCATCGTGGCTAAGGCCTCTTCGGCGTTGCCGCGGCAGCAGATCACGAGGTCATCGGCATAGTTAACGATGTACGCTTTCCAACGCTTTTCGTGTCCCAGCTTCTTCCATCCGAGCACGAACCGGCGCATGTACAGATTGCTCAGCAACGGGCTGATCGGAGAGCCCTGTGGGCTCCCTCGACCTTCATCCCGATTGCGCGTGCTTCGATGCTTATTTCCACGCTCGTCCGTCTCTTCGACCGGAGCCTCCAGCCACATCTTGATCAGATGTAGCATGGCCCCATCGACAACGCGGCGAGCTACCGACTTTAGAAGTTCGGAGTGTGGAAGGGTATCAAAGTAGCTGCTGAGATCTGCGTCGACAATTTCTCCATGGCCAGTGTTGATCAGCTTGTGGACGTGTTTTATCGCGTCCAGTGCGCTGCGGTCTCGCCGATAGGCGTACTGTTCCGGTTGCAGATCGGACTCGAAAATAGGTTCGAGAACCAAAACTGCAGCCATTTCCACTGCCCGATCGCGGATAGCGGGTACTCCTAACGGCCGCTGTTTCCCGTCCGGTTTGGGTATGTACACCCGCCGCACGGGAAGTGGTTGATAGGTTCGGTTTTTCAGCTCTTGCGCCAGTTCGTCCAACCATCGCTCTCTTCCATACGCCTCGATGTCCTCGAAGGTTTGGCCGTCGACTCCTGCTGCTCCGTCGTTGGCTTTGCAGCGTTCATACGCGAATGCCAAAACATCTTTCCGGTACACCTTGTCGTACAGCGCGTAGAAACGAAAGTTGGGCGATCCCTTCGCTTTGTCGTGCAACGCCGTCTGCAGCTTCTGAACACTTTCTGGGGTTGTTAGACTCACGTCAATCCCTCCGTCTTCGTCGCTTCTAGCGTTTCCTTTCAACTGAGGTCCCTTTCCTCCACCGGCATTACCCGGCTTCATCGGTCGTACGGACCTCTCCGCCACCCCATACGGCCCGGCCTGGCTCTCGCGAGTTGCCAGTTGATCCTGACTGCGATCACCGCTGGGGCTTCCCGTGTTGCTTCTGGTCCCTTTTGCCTGCATGCCGTCGCCAGTACCCCGGCAGGTTCGATGAAACTTGTTCGTTCGTACCGTTCCATCAACATCGGCCTTCCCTCGATTACTAGCGGGTCGGCTCCTGCATCGCTCGTTTCGGGGCTTGCACAGCGTTCACCGACGGTGGGTTACGGCCTACATGCTCGCCAAGTCGCCATAGCGACCCTCTACACCGGAGGCTCCGACGGCTTTGTTGCCTCCACCGCCGCTCCGATTGCTACCGGGTGGAACGAACCAGTTCCCGGGCGGGACTTTCACCCGCAGTGGACCAGCGCTTTTCACGGCGCACAGTAAACTCTCGCTAGACGCGCGATCTGCCGGGCAATCATCCCTAGCATCAGCCTCAGATTTCCACCGTTCTTGGTGAAACGATTGAAATTTTCACGAAGTATTCATCGTCTGGTCGAAGGCCGGTAACGCAAAACCTCTACACTTTCTGTGACGTAAGTGCAGATGATTCATCGATCATGTCAGGAAACGCACCGAGGCGGCGTGGTTTCCTACGAAGAACATCGGCCAAAAATAGTAGCTTGTGGTGAAGGGCGCGCCATGTCTAAACTAGCAAAACTTTTTCTGGCTACACTTGCTCTCTGGCTGCTCGGGTCGTTAAGTGCTTCCGCGCAGACAAGCGTAACGTTTTTGAACAACGACGGAACGATCACGGCGAGCGGAGGGAATGATCTCACCCTGACCGGTTCGACGCTTGCGGGTATTAGCAACCTTGGCATGGGATACGATTGTCCACCTCCCGTCTGCAGCGGAACCGTCGACCTTACCACCGGTCATACTATGACCAGTCCGGCGGGTTCATTGACCTCCAATGCTACGTTTGGCCCAGGGGGGACGATCTCTGTGGTTAGCAATACGGGTCCTGGAGGCGGGTTCACCTTTACGGGGTCTTTCTCGAGTGCGTCTTGGACAAAGAACGGGTCCGGTGCGACGGAGTTCTGGACCTTCGTCGGCACGATTGCAAACGGGATGCTCACGCTGAAGACTGGACAGGTGTTCACAAACATTAACGGCGCGACCATCGATCTGACGACGTTGGGGGGGCCTAAGGTTGTGGGTGGCTTCAACACTTGGACCGACTCTGGGGGTACCACAACGTTTCCGTCTCCCATCCCTGAGCCAGGAACGCTGACCCTGATGGGAAGTGGACTGGTTGGACTGGGATGGTTTGCGCGGCGTTTCCAAGTCCGAAAAACGACGGGAGCCTAAGCTCGGGGCGGGCGCGGGGAAATCTCGACTCTCCCCACTGGAGTAAATCAATCGTTCACGGGCCGGGTATCGAACCCCGGCCCACTGCTTTTTGTGTGTGAATTCACAATTCTTGTCCCGTCAGGTGGATGCCAGTACGGCCAGGTTAAAGGGCACCTTCGCCGAGATTCTAGCCGTGCCGCACAGGGGGAGATGATCCTTAATTGACGGATAGAAAGCAGGTTACCGGGTGAAGCGGATGATGCCGCTGTTCCATAAAACTGTCAAATCTTCCTCCAGAATGCGATAACCAGCCCGAATGACCATATCCCGCATACGTTCCGGCGTATTCTCGCCGAATGTGTGGTTGATTCGTCCACCAACTTTGCTCTTGTCAGCATACGTTAGAACCACGTTACCGCCTGGCTTGAGAATCGTACGAATATTCTGGAGGTAGGCTTCGATGAGATGGGGCTCGAGATGGACGAAGCAGGCGATGCTTATGACGTAATCAACCGAATTCTCCGGAACTCCCGGGAAATCAGTGCCGCGATTCACGATGAACTGCATGTTTGGCCTGTGGAAGTGCTTGCGCAACTCGTTTAGTAGTTCAGAGTGATGATCAACGACGTACAGCCGGCTGAAGTCGAGCAAGTATCGCGTCCAGCGTCCGCCACCCGGTCCGATTTCGAGCGCAATTTGATCAGGTTTGACGTAGGGCAGCACATAACGATCGCGCACATAGATCTGCGGACCGGAAATGTCGGGATCTCCCCACTGCAAGCCATAAACTCGCGCCGGTGATATCACCTCGCGAACGGCACGCTTCACGCGTCGCGCAAAACTGTTTTCCTGCTTGTAGGTGCGCAGCATGTCAAGATGAAGCTGCGTATCGAGATCGGGCATGCGTGTCCTCGCTATCGAGGCAAATCTTAATCGAGAGTTGTTCAGACTGTCCACAGCGGCGAGTAATCGCAACAGAGTTTTCACTGTCCATTCATATTGTGTTCACAAACTCATTACGAGACCGCGTTTATCATGTTCTGACATATGAGCTCACGCGAGAGCAATTTCCCGCGACAGCTTCTCAATATTCAAATTCGCGTTTGGAGGGGTGCAATGCGAGGTGCGATGGTCGCCATGTTGTTCGGAGCCCTGGCTTGGGGGCAAGTGCAGGCTCAGCAATCGAGTGCAAATTCTAACCAACCGATAACCCTGGCAAACGCCGCACTAGAGGCAAGGCCCTCCGCTAGCATCCCGGCGGAAGCTCCCGTTATCAGCATCACAGGAATGTGTAACGGCTCCAAGGGTGCGATGTCATCCTCGTCTGACTGCAACTCCGTAGTCACCCGCTCAGAATTCGAGTCGCTCGTGCAGTTCATTCAGCCGAACTGGTCGACGGCGCAGCGCAGGCAATTTGCCTCGAGTTACGCCGAAGCACTGGTTCTCGCGACGCAAGCGCAGAAAATGGGACTGGACAGCGGTCCGCGCTTTGAAACGCTGATGAAGATGCAGAAACGGTTCGTCCTCCAATACCTGCTCGCCCAGGCTCTTGAGGAAAAAGCAGCCCAGATTCCTGACGCTGACCTTGAGGCGTATTACCAGGAAAACAAGGCAGGTTTCGAGCAGATTGAACTCCAGCGGTTGTATGTTCCGGTCGCCCAGCAAATATTGACCTCTGTTCTGAATTCGGCTGAACTCGAAAAGCGCCGACAGAACTCGACGCTCGTGATGAAGAAAACGGCGGATGAGCTTCACGGACGTGCGGTGAAGGGAGAAGATCTCGCCGTGTTGCAGGCGGACGCGTACCAGGCGGCGGGATACAGTTCGACTGGCGATCTGCCGAAGGCGGAGATAGAGAAGCGCCGTCCGCGCGATATGCCCGCTGCGCAAAAGTCTCTGATGGACTTGCCGCCGGGCACAATTTCGCAGGTGTTCGAGGAGTCAAACGGGCATTTCATTTACAAAGTAACGAGCAAACGAACACTGCCGATGGAAGAGGTGCGAGCAGAAATCGTACAGAAGCTTCACGCAGAAAGGCTGCAGCAGTATGAACGAGACGCTCACGAGGGCAGATCAGCTACTTTGAACGAAACATACTTCAGGGCCGCCGAGGGAACCGGCAATCTTAACGATGAGCCCTGAGATGGTCAGTGAGCGACGCCACCGTGGAATGATCGACTCACTCGAGGGGCGGCAGCGAGGGAGGTGACTATTTTCGTCTGAAAATACTCTGCGCCATCGACGTACTTTGAGAACCAGAGCATGTCCGTCTCGCCGCTGATGCCAATGCGAGGCAATTCGAACACCGCGGATTGCTGGGACACCAAACCGCAGCTCGCTACTACCGCGCTCTTGTATCCCGCATCATCGAGTTGGCGGAGGTGGCTCGGCCGATAGTCGGAGGGCTTACCATTCGGAAAGCAGAAACAGTCAACTTTCGTTCCGAGTCCGTTCTCGATCTGCTCACGAGAGATCGTTAGTTCCCGCCAACTTTCCTCATCGGTCAACGTGGAGAGAATAGAATGGGACACCGTGTGCGAACCAATCTCAACCAGACCGGAGGCGGCCATTTCTTTTAGTTCAGACCAGGTACACGGAGCGTATTTCGGTGGAGGTTCTCTTGGCACCTCGAGATTCATGCTGGTCGCGATGCGATTGATGTGTGCGTTTCGTATTTCTGGAGGAAGCCGATTCAACATTTCAAAAAATGTGCCGATCTTCTGCGGTTGTAGTTCGCCCGGGGCGTGCAATTGCTCGGCCAGCCACTGGACTTTGTCGGTCCATATCCAATCTTCGCGTCGGATGAAAGAGCTGACTACAAAGAACGTCGTCGGTAGTCGAAATTCTTTTAACAAGGGAAAGAACACCTCGTAGAAATTACGTCGACCGTCATCAACGGTCAGGGCAACAGCCCACTGATCGATAACGCCAGCTTGGAGCTGTTGCGCCAAGACCGACAATGGAACGACGTGAAAATGACGCCGCAAATAGTCGAGCTGAGTTCGGGCGGCGGACAGGCCGACGCTACCGCCTGCGGCTTCAGAAGCGTCGGAAAAGTTGTGATACATAAGGATGCGCGGCAGTTGTGCCGACATGTTGCGCGCCAGTGCAAATGCGCCACAACTCCGAAGTGCGCGAAGAGCAAGTTTTTTCATAAGCAGATAACGGGCGATCGTGAAGCAGACTGCTCGCCACGATGCAGAAGTTGTAAGGGACCTCAGTAAACCTTCACCCCAAAATGGCGGAAGAACAAAAGCGTGCCAACGGAAACCCTCTCACGCGTTCTCAACTCGACCGCAAGCTGGGACAACACTTCAGAACTATTCTCAAGAAAGCTGGAAAGCAGTTTCTGCCTAACATTGCGAGCTCGATGAGCGAAATACGGCAATTTCGAGCCTGCAATGGCAAAGAGCAGCTGGTATACCTAAGACTGCGGTTGCGGGACAGTATCAACTTCCTCGACTCAAGACCATTCCCGCCGTCCGAGAAAACCCGCTCCTTTCTGTTCGTATGTTTCGGCAATATCATGCGAAGTCCGATGTGTGAGGCTCTCATGAACCGTGCGTTGCTTCCTGGTGCCCGATTCGCCGTCACTTCCGCCGGGCTGAATGCGACTCCGGGCCGAGTTGCTCATCCCTGGGCGATCACAGCGGCGGAGGAATTTGGGGTCTCCCTGAAAAACCATCAAGCGCGACTTTTGACGGCCGAGATGGTGGCTCATGCGGATGCAATCTTCACAATGGATTACCAAAACCAAGCGCAACTGATAGCTCGCTACCCTGAAACATCTGGCAAAGTATGCCTGCTCGGTGCCTATTCCGGCGGCACTGCCCGGTCTTTGCAAATCCGTGATCCGTATTACGGCGGGGAAAAAGCAACCCGGGAGTGCTACAAAACCTTGGAGGCCTGTATCGAAAACCTCGTTCGTGCCTGTTCTTACAAACAGCAATCCTAGTGTTTGGCCTCGTTTAGGGATAATCGGCAACTCTCGACGATCTTGCCGATGCTTTTATACGTTTGCAGTTTGTGGTGGAAGCGGGGCTTTGATTTTGTTGTTAGAACCCATTTGGCAAAGTTCACCAGCATCTCGCGGTAGAGCCAGCGCGGAGCGCCGAACCAGATCACACTTTCCCTAGGGACGCCCGCCATTCTGGTCAGAGAAATGCCGTTGTAGTAATACCAGGAGAGGAAGTATTTCTTAGTTGTCCGTTTTGGATCGACCGGATGATAGATGATCGCGTTGGAACAATACACGATCTTTTCGCCTGCTCGGATAAGTCGTTCGCCAAACTCCGTGTCGTCACAGGTAATCGTATGACGGCTGCCGGTTACGCCGAGATCAGGCCGGAACAGCCCGTGTTTGCTAAAAACATGCTTGCGAAAAGCCGAGTTCGCCCCTAAAGGGGGAACCTTTATTTCTTTGATCTCGTCTCCGAGATCGAAGTTGACCACAGCGAAGTGTCCATTCATCTCCAACCAGTCTGGCTTGGAGTGACTCCACTGAGGGAGCACCCTCCCTGCGACCGCGACACAATCGAATTCATCGAAAGTCCGATTGAGGTTGACGAGCCAGTCGCGGTGGAGAATAACGTCGTCGTCTGTGAAGGCAACGATCTCTCCCCTGGCGTCCACGATTCCTGTGTTTAGCGCAGCGGACCTACCCTGCTTTCCTTCGAACACATACCGGACGGGGAACTTGGCGATGGCTGCAAACTTCTCGACGTTGAGCCGAGTGAGGTCTGTGGAATTGTTGTCAACCACCAGCAATTCCCAGCTCAGGCCGGCTGGAGAGACCAGCGCGAGAAGACTCTCCAAAGTGACTTGAAGGCTGCTCGCGCGATTGTAGGTCGCCAAAACGACGCTGATATCCATGAGAATCAGGCCGGTTGCCACGTCGGCCTGCGGGATCGCCTGATTGTAAGCAATCTCCTGAGTGCGAATGCGATTTGTAGCGGAAAATTCATAGAAGCTTCATCTTCTCTCGAAGAGTAGCCACTTATACTTGCTGCCTTCTCGCGGTAAGGTCAGTTTCGGTCTCGTAATCGGCGTCGGCCCGTTCGTCGCTGCTGCGAGCGGCAGGAGATGCCGCGACTCCAGGGAGGCACTCGGCTTGCAACTACGTCAATCGAACGACGTCACAGGAATACCTGGGCAGGGTCGAGCCGGTGTTACTGCCGCGAAAGCGGTGCAAACAGATCCGGCGCAGAACCCCAATGCCCTGGGCCTGGCGTTCTTCTGGCTGACAGCATTTTATTTCGTTTATTGTGCCCGCCCGGTCGATTTGGTCCCGGTGCTCGGCGTCATTCAGCCAGCTAAGCTCACAGGAGCACTGGCGAGTCTGAGTCTGATCGTCAGCATCGGGAGGACTCCGCGCGCGCTCAAAGATCTGCCCAGAGAGGCGTTCTACTTTTTTGGTCTGGTCTCGCTTTTGTTTGTTTCCGCTCTGCTTTCCCCCATATGGAGGGGAGGTGCTTTTTTTGCGACCCTCGACTTTTCTAAGGTTTGTGTGGTCTGGATCCTCACCTTTCTTCTGGTTACGAGCTTGAAACGTTTGCGTCGCATTATTTACCTGCAAGCCGCTTCGGTCGCCGTCATTTCATCGGTAGCCATTCTGAAGGGCCATTCCGTTCCGCGACTGGAAGGCGTGATGGGGGGATTCTTTTCGAACCCAAATGACATGGCATTCGCGATCGTTCTGTCGATCCCGTTCTGTCTGGCATTTCTCCTGAGCGCACGCAATCCGTTGTGGAAAGTGGCATGGAGCTTCGCCATTCTGGCCATGGCTGCCGCTCTGATGCTGACCGCCTCGCGCGCAGGTTTCATCGATCTGCTCATAGCAGGAACCGTTCTCCTATGGGAGTTTGGGGTGAAGGGAAAGCGTCTTTACCTGATTGCCGGAGCAGTGATCGTTTGCGTGGGATTGATGATCGTAGCCGGCAAGGAACTGACTCTGCGTTTCGATGGGACCTTCGAAGGCGGCGAATCGGCGGACGCCAGCACCGCGCACGATTCCTACGAGCAACGAAAGCTACTGATGAGCAAATCATTGGACACAATTGCTCATTACCCGCTGCTGGGCTTGGGATCGGGAAACTTTGTAGTGGATTCGGGCCTGTGGAAGGATGTGCACGTCTCGTATTTGCAAATCGCTGCCGACGGAGGCATCCCGGTGGCAATTCTCTATCTTCTGTTCTTCGCTCGTGGTTTCACAAATTTGAGAGCACTGAGGCGGCAGAAAAACCTAGATTCGGAAACGATTTTGTTCGCCGGAGCCTTGAGGAGTTCTTTGATCGGGTTTGTAGTTGGAGCCTGCTTCGCTCCGGAGGCTTATCAATTCTTTCCCTATTTTACCGTGTGCTACACGTCGGTTCTTTTGGCCATCGTAAAAGAGCGCGAACCACGTGCCGCGAAAGCAGCGATTGCCGTATTCTCCCCGCTGCGTCAACCGGAAGGCGCCTACTGAATATGGGCAATCAAAAGCAGTCGACAATCGACCAGGATATGGCCAGGCTGCTTCGTTGTCCTGCGTGCCAATCCCCACTGGAGCAGCGGGATGAGAGATGTAGGTGCCCTATATGCGGCAAGGACTTCCCGTCGGTTCGCGGCGTACTGCGTTTCGTGGGTACCCAAAATTATGCGGATAGTTTCGGTTACCAATGGCATGAGTTTTCAACGACTCAACTCTTGCCCGATTACGCCGAAATGAATTTTCGCAGAAAGACCGGGCTCCGAGTCGAGCAACTGAAAGGCAAAGTTGTTCTCGATATCGGTTGTGGGATGGGGAGATTCGCCGAGGTGGCCACGCGTTGGGGAGCAAAGGTAGTGGGCATCGATCTCAGCGCGGCCGTGGAAATGGCGGCGCGCAATTTGGGGGACCGGAGTTTTCTGGCCCTTCAGGCCGATGTTTTGGCCCTGCCATTCGCGCCCGAGAGCTTCGACTGCATTTACAGCATCGGCGTTCTGCACCACACACCCGACGCGGAAAGGGCATTCAAAAACCTTCCTCAATACCTTAAACCCGGAGGAAGCCTGGCAGTATGGCTTTACAGCGGCTACAACAAGTGGTACCGCTTCAGCGATCACTATCGGAAAATCACGCATCGCCTCCCTATCCGCTGGCTGCACGCATTTCTGCGCATCGTAGTGCCGATCCTTTACTGGCTCGACTGCGGACTGCGGGCTATCCCTTTGGTCGGCAAGCCTCTGGCAGGCGTTGTTCGGTACCTCTTTCCCGTCAGTTTAGTGCGCAACTCCGAGGTGAGAATTCTGGACACTCTGGATTGGTATTCGCCCAAGTACCAATCGAAACACACGTATGAGGAGGTGTTTCGATGGTTTGAGAGCTGCGGACTGGAGGACCTGAGTGTCGCAGAAGTGTCGATCGGGGTCAGGGCGCGGAAACCAATCCGCAATTCGGGAAGCTCATCGCGAAATGGTTCCCAGTCACAAGACATGGCTGTTGACTTTGCCAATACTGTACAGCGGTCAATTGCGTCACCAATGTCCGGTGCCGCTCCTAGGTCATTGGATGCGCCGAATCGAGTCTCCTGAATCGAGTCTCCTGAGAGGACAACATGTGCGGAATTGCAGGAATTGTCGGCGCCAGTGACGATACGCGAATCGATCACGCCGTCATCCACCGGATGTGCCAGGCGATCGTTCACCGCGGACCCGACGAGGAAGGTATACACGTAAGAAATGGCGCCGGCCTTGGCATGCGCCGGCTTAGCATCATTGATCTCGCTGGCGGGCACCAACCCGTCTTCAATGAGGATCGCAGTGTGTGGGTCGTATTCAACGGAGAGATCTACAACTTTCGCGAGCTTCGCCGAGAGCTGGAAAAGCGTGGGCACCATTTTCGCTCCGGCTGTGATACCGAGGTCATCGTTCACCTCTACGAAGATTTCGGATCGGACTGCGTCCATAAATTGCGCGGGATGTTTGCCTTCGCGATATTTGATGAGCGTCAGCACCGCTTACTCCTCGCTCGCGATAGGCTGGGCATCAAGCCGATGCATTATGCGTTCTCCGGCGGCCGGCTCTTGTTCGGATCGGAGATCAAAGCGATTCTGGCCGCCGCTCCGGAACTGTCTGAGGTGAATTCCCGGGCTTTGCTTCAGTATTTCTATTTCGGTTACGTTCCCGACCCTGAGACATCCTTCCGCTCCATCCGAAAGCTTCCTCCTGGACATCTTCTCGAATTTGACGGAACGGAAGTGCAGGTACAGCGATATTGGGATTTGCCCGAGTATGGTACATATTCCCCGCGTTCCGAAGAAGAATGCCTCGACGAACTCGAAGAGAGGCTTGGAGAAGCCGTGCGCATCCGGCTGGCGGCGGATGTGCCCCTCGGAGCTTTTCTGAGTGGTGGTACGGATTCCTCGACGATCGTAGCGTTGATGGCCCGATTCAGTCCGAAGCCGGTGAAGACTTTCTCCATTGGATTTCGCGACGCCGAGTGCAACGAGGCTCCGTATGCACGCAAGGTCGCGGAAAGGTTCGGTACCGAGCATCACGAACTAATCCTGGAACCAAACATCGCGGAGACCGTGGAGTCTCTAGCCGGTTCACTCGAGGAGCCGTTTGGAGACTCTTCGCTGCTCCCGACTCACTTTGTGTCGCGCCTAGCCCGGAGATATGTAACGGTTGTGTTATCGGGTGACGGAGGCGACGAAGCATTTGCCGGATATGAGCGCTATCGGATTCATCTGGAGGAGCGGGCCCGAATTCGAATCCCGGATTGGTTGGGTCGCGTATACCGCGAGCAGGTCTATCCCCGTCTACCTGGCAGCGTTCCGGGCCGCAACGTCGCCTACAGTATGTCTCTCCCTTGGCCGGAGCGCTACATCGAGGCGGTATCGTTTGTTCTGTATCAAAGAAATTTCAAGGTGCTTTCGGATGACTTTGCCGAGCCCTTTCAAGATGGAGCGGATCCTCACGATCCGTTTCGGGAGTATCTGGGCAGCGCTCCTGCACGCGATCCTCTGAGCCGCGTCCTGTATCTGGACACGAAGACCTATCTGCCCGGAGACATCCTCACGAAAGTAGATCGGATGAGTATGGCCGCTTCTCTGGAAGCGCGAGTTCCGATACTGGATCACATTTTCTTGGAGTGGGTTACTTCACTGAGTCCCGAATGGAAGATGGGCAAACGAGGCCAGAAGTACATCCTGAGGAAACTGGCGGAGCGTCTGGGTGTGCCGCGTGAAGTCTTGTATCGTCCGAAGCAAGGATTCGCTTTGCCGCTACTCCCATGGATGCGAAAGGAACTCAAAGATCTCGTCCTCAACCTCCTGCTTGATCGGAGTGCTCTCGAGCGCGGGTATTTTAACGAAAAAGGAATCCGGCTTTTTCTCGACGCATTCTTCCAAGGCCGTACCAACGACTATTTGCCAATCTGGCGACTGATGATGTTTGAGCTGTGGCACAGAAATTTCCTTGAGCAGCGAGTAACGAACCAGCCCCATGCGTTCGCGAAGGCGACTGGAATTGCCTAAAGGATTCCATGACGGCAGCGGCTTCGGATCTTAGCTCGGCTTGACGACATGTTGTTTTCGTTTTTGACGCCATGCCCATCGCAGACATTCCGGCTAAGACCGAGGCAATGGCCCGGACAACCGATCAGGGCAGAAGGATGTTCGGTAGTCGATCGAAGCACATATTCTCATACCTGCTCTGGACGGTTGTTGCCGGAATCTTGCTTTTGGCGAGCTTGCTGCGGTGGGGTGGCAACCTATTGATGTCCGACGACCCGCTGACCGGTTCCGTCGACGGCGCGGTCGTGCTGGAAGGGTCAATTCTCGGAGAGAAGGCCCGCCTTGGGGGCGCGGTTGCTCTTCTGCAACAGGGAAAGGTAAATCGAGTTCTCTTAGGTGTCCCCGAAGAATCCTATTGGGGCCAGCCCATCGCCCCAATCGCACGTGCGTATATCGAAAGGACGTACGGGACAGGAGTATCCTCCCGCGTCGAATTCTGCGAAGTGAATGGCGTCGACTCAACCGAGGAAGAGGCGGAAGTGCTGACCGGATGCATCGACGCACAGCATTGGCAGTCGGTCGCCATCGTAACCTCGTACTATCACACACGCAGAGCCAAGATCCTATGGAGAAGGGTGCTGCAGAAACAACATTCGGCATTGATCCTTCGTATGCATGGTGTAGCCGACCCGGAATTCCACGCCCGCGGTTGGTGGCGCGATCGTCGATCCGCAAAGACATGGTTCTTCGAATCAACCAAGCTGTTGTGGACCTTCATTGACTGATTCCCAGTCAACCCTACGAACGCAGCCGCAGCTCAGGGGGCACTCAACAAAACGCATCAGTTCGCCGGCGCAGGTATAAGGTTAAGAAGAAACACGTCGCTGCGGCAGTTCCCGGAAACGATGGAACAGGTTGAACTTCCGTCTATATTTCCCAGGGTTCCTTCGCCGTCCGTAGTAAAGAGGTAGAACTTTCCAGTCGAAGAGACGCTTCCAACCGCGATCCAGGCGCTGAATTGAGAATGCGGCTCCAGAGCTGAGTTGAAGGTGTGCCCGAAACGCAAGATTGCTCCGCCACCTTGATTCCATCCTATGATTTCGTTGGAGTAGGGAGCCGTAATGGCTCCGACATTCGGCTCTCCAGAATAAGTGCTGCTGAAGACCGGGTAATCATGTGTGCCCAAAGGATCGTTCTTGTTGGTGGGATGATCGCCAAAAAACGACAATCCTGAAAGATCAACGTTGCCGGAATTCATTTGATTCACCTCGGGTCCGTAACCGCTCGCCGTCGTCGAAAGATTCGACCAGTCGCGGTACTGCATCGAGGGATTGGTGGAATTGCCGAATTCTGCGTCATTGATCCAGCCGCGGGCGCTTTCGGTATAGTGACCAGAACAAGCTCCGGTCGTGTCGGAGTATCCCGCGACCCAGGGACAGGAGTTTACGGTGGCACTGCCCAACTGCCATGCATGAATGACGTTGCAGTTCGTGCCTGACGAGATTGCGCCGGTTGCATCGTAGCAATTACTCCCCTCTTCCACGATGAGCCACTTTCCGCCCGGGTCCATTCGGATGTTGTGAACACTATAGTTCTCCGCAGCACTGACCGCGCCCACGTAGGTTCCGGGTTTCAGGGAGTAGTTGTATGTTCCAGCGGGCGAGCAGGTGTAACCCAGTTGCATGTGGGTTGCATCGCTAACATGCAGCACCTGGTACGTGGCTTTTGTCGTGCCCCCGATCGGAGTCAGCACCATATTCAGTCCTCGCCAATCCGCGTTGGGATCGAAATTCGCTCCGAGTACATTTCCCGTTTGGCCGTCGCAGCTCAGCGTGCCGGTGATCACGGTTTGGTTGCTGGCATCGTAGGCGTGAACCGTTCCGAAGCGGGTGTTGTAGAAATAACAGGTCTGGGTTTCGCTGTTATAGGCGAATACGCGGTTGTCGGTGTCCTGCTGTCCGGATGCGGCCGCGAACCATCGATCGCCACCTCCAATACCCGCATTGACCCACAGCCGCGCTCCAGATGGTTCTGTGCAGGTGCTTATGAAATCGTAAATAGTGGTTACGGTGGGCGCGCAGTCCGATCCGCCCAGTCGGCAATGAGCTGTGTCGCTGAAGTCGTAGCGTTCAAGTACCCCATTGTTACCGACGCTATAGAAATAGTTTGGGTTGGTCTGCGACCAGATGACATTAGCGACATTTGAGCTTGCATAAACCAAGCCGGTTTGCATCGTAGTCTGATCGAGGCCAAACACATACCAGTAGGCGAATTGGCCAGTGACAGTGAATAAACTGTCGTCAGCATTGAAGTGGGCATCGTCGCCAGAGCCAGCGCTCACGGCGAACCCACTGCCGGGGAGACCGAGCACGCTGCCGGTGCTCGCGTCGGTCACGCGCACGTATTCTGGCGGATAAGCGGAATTGAACCCGGGATCGTAGAAAATCTTGTTCGCTCCTGTCAGTCCGCCCCATGCCGGGAGATTTCCAAGAGGAATCACCGAAGTGTCAGTTCTCGCGCATGGGTAAGAGGGAAGGGCGCACGCCGTCACCGCGGAATTCGGCGTGACCACCAGGCTGAGACCCTGATTAGCAGTATTACCATTCGCATCCACGACTTCTGCCGCGAAAGCAAACGTCCCAGCCGCAGTGGCAGCTCCGCTCAGCATCCCGCTTCCTGAGCTCACCAGAATGCCTTTCGGCAACGCCCCCGAAAGGATCCTCCAATAGTAAGGAGCCTGGCCGCCGCTCGCAGACAACCCTGCGTTGTATGGAATGCCTACCTGCGAAGGCGCAAGCGTGGTAGTAGTGATTGTGAGCAGAGAGGCGATGGTCGTTACGTTTACGATGGCAGAGGCTTGCTGTGCGGCGTCCGCGGTGCTGGAGGCTGTGACCGTGAGATGCGTGGCAGATAGTGTGCCGGGAGCATGTAGCATTCCGTTGCCGGAAATACTGCCGGCGGTGGTCGTCCACGTAACGCTCGTTTGATTTGTCCCCGTGACAAGAGCGCTGAACTGTAACCATCCGCCAGATTCCACGGTCCCACTGGCCGGAACGATCGTGACGCCAATCTGGCTGGTAGGCTTGAGCGGACCGACTGAAGTCCCAATGCACCCTGTCCCGATGGCGATACAGCCTAACAGCAGGGCAAGCGCCAGAGTGGCGATCGGGAACTGGCGGATCAGCCGAATCTGTCGGTCCAAGCGCGGGCTGGGTTGGGGGGACAAAGCAAACATCGGATGGCCTTGTTTTTCACAGGCGGATAACGCAAATGACGCTCTGAGAACAGCCTATGAAATGAACCGGGGATCGGGTAGATAACGAAGGGCTAACTAAGTACGAGGGTTCGCACTAGCAAAAGGGGCATTCGGGCATGTCCCTATTGATCTCTGCATAAATAATGCAATAGTCTAGCGCAAAAAAGAGGGCAGTCAAGTTCAGTGATGCGTTGGCGCGATGCCGACGACGAGGCGGGGCCAAGGCATTGCGAGTGCGTTTCTCCCCAGGACCCTGAAGCTGCTTATTGCAGATTGGATGTCGCGGCCGCTGTGCCAGCGGGCACAATCGCGCCACCTACGTCGCCACCGCATTCTTGCACGGGCGTAGGGCCGTTCAACGGAACTCCACCGTTGCACGCGAATACGACTTGGACGTTGGATTCGTGCGTGGTTGTGGGTGAAGTGAACGGGAATGGCGTAAGCCCAGGCTGAAGTGCTGCGTCATTGGCCGCTACGAAAGAGAAATGGTCACGGACGAAGGCTACATCACCGTAACCGCCAACCCCGAAGCTGTGGTCATCGCTGAAGGGCAAGAAATTCGCTACGCTGCCCGCGGCATTGTTGTGAATATCGTCCTGCAGATGTTGCAGCAACGCTTCGGCGCCCAAGGGATCCACGGCAGCGGTGCAATTCGCGGCCGCGGTGTCGCAGATTACACGCAGCTCCGACCATGCCGGATACGTACCGTCACGCAGGTGAGGAAACGAGGGGTTAGTTCCCCAGATGGCGGAAGCGGCGCAACCGGATCCGCCGGGTGAACACGTTGGGAACTCACCCCACGTCAGAGGCTGCGTTGGGTTAGCAGGTTGTCCTGGATTGGCGGCTGTGGGATAGGGAAGTGCTAGCGGACACAGGATGCCCGGTACACCCGTCCCTTCACAGAGTGGTTCGCCCTGGACATTTGAGGTATTGCCGAATGCGTTTTCGTAGTTGTCGAAGAGCGGATCGATGGCGTCGACCATCAGATAGCCGTAGTTGGGACTAGCAGCGAGTCCGCTAAAGCTGCTAAAGCTCCAGTACGCGTATGCCAGCGAGTCGGCTGTGAACTGCAGACCGTCCCCGTGAATCGTATTCGGAGCTCCGGGCCCAAATAGCGATTCCCCGCTTCCGACGGCGCGGATGCGGTATCCCTCGTTTGCCGGATTGACTTCGCCGAAGTCCGCTGCGCATTGCTTGTGCAACGCTGAGTCTCCAGGTTGGACCACGTTCGATTCCTGCGAGATATATGGTGGCCGCCCATAGCTGTCGGGACTGGTTCCGGCTCCCCCGTTGCTGCCGTCCGGAGTTCCATAGCGCCGAATCACTGAGAATTCGGTAGTGTTATAGGCACCGGAAAGAGGATCACGCGGGAAAAGCGTTATGGGGAAAACCTGGCGATTGGGAACTTGGGCTCTCAACCCATGAGTCTCCGGACTTAGTGGCCAGCTGAACGCAGCATTGTCGCCTTCGCAATCTCCACCCGAGAACAAGTTTCCCAGCGGGCGTCTTGGTACGTGGCATTCCGGAAGACCGTGGTTCGTCGCAATCGAGCAAGGACCAGAGGTCGGAAAATTCAGATTCGGAAACTTATTCGCCTGGGCTGGCCAGGGATGCTGGTCCCACACGTTGCGGACATAGTAGCTGCCATCGCTGACGTAGCCGGCGGGCTGACCGGTATTGTCGGGCTGGCACCTCGTCAGGCCTGGGCCGTAGCAGTTGCCTTCGCCTGTGACGTAACTGGCGATAACCTGGCCAAAACCATCCGGGTTCGAGCGATTGACCGCGAAGATGATCGGAGACTCGCCCACCGGAAATACCTGGATCGTGTTACTCACCGTTTCGCCGCTGAGAGGGTCGTTCAAGCCCGGCAGGCCGTACAAGACGGGCTGAACACTCTGCCCGCTGCCTGGTTCCCCACTGTGAATTAGACTTCCCATACCCGTGCTTGCAGCCTCTGACGCGGCGTTGAAGTTGCCGTAGCCCAAGGCAAACGAGTAGATGTCCCAATAGGGAGGGCCATAACTTCCAGCTGTTTCCGGAACAGTGTCGCCCGGATTGCCGCTGCCGTCGCGGGTGCTGCCCAAAGCCCGGTAGGTGGCCAGCAGAGCGTCTTCCGGACGAATGTCGGTCATCGCTGCGGTGAAGGGGATGCCAGAGGGCTGATTGACGAGATTGAGAATCGCCGCGTCCAGCGGGGTATCTAGGGTGTCGTTCGCAAACAGCGTCGAGAGGATGGTATTTGCGCCGGCCGTCCCCTCCCCGGCTGTTAGAACCAAATTGGCTTGCGGTCGAGCAAGAAAGCAGCGGATCCCTACGGTGGAGTCTACTGAGAGATAGACCCACGCATCCAGTGCAGTACCGGCAGTCACGTCTTCCACCCAAACAATCCATAGACTTCCATTCTGATTGACGGGCGATACGAGGGCGGTGTTGGTTCGAGTGTCATAGCAGTACGCAGACCCAGCCGCGGAGCCAACCTGGCTGGTCCAGTGCCTCGCGACGCAGGTGTTGTCCACCGGACAATCGCCAACCGGAGCGGTAGCGTTGAGGTGGTTTCCGATGATCATGTCGTTATAGGCGGCAAGGGCGAAACCGTCGAACATGGCGGAAGAACCTACTCCAACGAAGTGCACTCCAGGCGGATTCGCGATTCCGGTCAGCGTAACCGATTGCGGGCTTCCCGGCGCATTGTCGGTGATGGTCAGGGTGGCAGATCCTGTGCCGTAGTTGCTGGGCGCGAACGTTAGACTGATCTGGCAACTATTGCCGACTGAAATAACTGCCCCGCAGTTGTTGGTTTGTGTGAAGTCGCCGGGATTAGCGCCGGTCACCTGGACGGAGGAAATCGCCAGACCGGCCGTTCCCGTATTGGTTAGCTGCACTATTTGAGGCGTGCTCGATGTCTCAAGTTTCTGGTTGGGAAAACTCAAAGTGTTCGGAAGCGGAACGGTGATCGGCCCAACCACGGTCACGTACAGAACCGGCGACGCGCTGATGCCAAAGTCGGAATCGCCACTGTAGGCCGCCGTGATGCTGTTGTTGCCCTCCGGCAGGCCAGCGGTGGCCAGCATTGCGATCCCATTGCTAGCCAGGCTGGAAGTGCCAATGTTGACGCCTCCGACATAGAAACTCACCGTCCCTGTTGGCGTACCGGAGGAAGTATTGGACACCGTGGCAGTTAGTGTCACAGTTTGGCCGAAGATGGGATTCGGCGAAGAGGTGAGGGTCGTGGTTGTTCTTGCCACGCCCACTCCGTTGTTGATGAACACGCCGATCGCACTGAAGTTCTGGCCGCAGGGGCCGCTGCTGCCGCAGGCGTCGACCAATACAAGGTCGGGCTTGCCGTCCCGGTTCACATCCGCCACTGCCACGGAAGTCGCAATCAACGCAGCCGAGCTGTAGTTCACCGTTGGCTGGAAGGTTCCGTCTCCGTTGCCCAAAAGCACGCTGACTAAACTAGGCGTAATATACGGAGTTCCCCCATCCGCCACCACAATATCGGGCTTGCCATCCTCGTTCACATCGGCAACAGCTACCGACGCCGCATCGACCCCACCGGTGAGATAGGTGACTGCCGTCCGAAAGGTCCCGTCGCCGTTGCCCAAGAGCACGCCGACAACGTTAGGGCCGGCGTAGGTGCCTTCGTCGTTGCGTTCCCCGTCTCCGACTACCAAGTCGAGCTTGCCGTCTCCATCGACGTCGGCTACGGCGACCGAAACCGCATAGTCCCCACTGGGGCCGGAGGGGTAGCTGACTGCCTTCTGAAAGGTTCCGTCGCCGTTGCCTAGGAGCACACCTACCACGCCGCTGCAGGGAGTACCGCCAGCCGTACACTCATTCGCAGTCAGCACGTCGGGCTTGCCGTCCCCGTTCACATCCGCCACTGCCAAGGAGCCGGGCGCGACACCGCCCGAATCGTAACTAACCGCCGCCCGGAACGTCCCATCGCCGTTGCCCAACAGTACCCCCACGACACCATCTACCGTTGCGAAGGGTAGGCAACCGAAGTTGCTGCTGCTGCCGCTGCTGGTGCAACCCGACACAACCAGATCGGGCCTGCCATCCCCATTCACATCCGCCACCGCGACAGCAGAGGGATAAAGCACGCCAGGACTGTAGGTGTGGGCCGCCTGAAACGTCGTGTCGCCGTTGCCCAAGAGCACGCTCACCACGCCTGTGCCGGTGAGTTCGGGGCACAGATTTAGGCCGCACGAGATATAAACATAACCGTTGTACTGGTTGGTCACCACGATGTCGGGCTTTCCATCCCCATTAACATCCGCAATGGCTACCGAAGTCGCAGAGGCGCCTCCCGAGCTATAGATGACAGCCGGCTGAAAGGTCCCGTCGCCGTTGCCCACCAGCACTCCCACATATCCGTTGCATAGGTAGGTTGTGCATCGGTTCAGCACCACGATGTCGGGGATGCCATCCCCGTTCAGATCGGCGACTGCCACCCAATCCGCCTCCGCGTCGCCTGTGCCGTACGTGACTGGGTTCGCAAAGCTCAGCGATATCTGCGCGCTGGCTCCCACGCGCGCTAGAACGAAAATATAAAAAAGAGCAGCCGCTAGCTTGGCGGCTCGCAGGTCTCCATGATTGCTATTCATTGAGATTTTCTCCCGGAGCCTCACCTGTGGAGGGGGCCCTCCAGAAGCTGGGATTCGGACCCGTATGAGGTCACCCGACACTCTACTCCCCCTCCGTTCCGCGAATGTGACGGAAACGTTAATGCTTCGTGAGAATAACCTTTGTTAATCCACATAGCCACTTCTCCGAGACGTGATCGGGTCTTGGCGAAAATCGTCATTACAGTGCGCCGGGATGAAGCGGCATGAAGCGAGGATGAAGCCTTGGTAACCATCTTCAACGAGCAACGATCGCCACGAGAATTTAACGATCTTTTCACACTGCAGTCGCGAACGATCAATACCCTTGGCGCTTAAATGAGGACGACAATTTTCGCTTGTTCCCTCCAAGGAGTCGACATGGACAGCAGACTCAGCAAGCCGCAGATCTGGTTCGTCGTGGCACTGCTTTTTCTCATCGCGATCGTCAACAAACCGGCAGTGGGCCAAATTCAATGTGGGTCGCCCACCTATTCCTGTTCGCGTACGGATCAAGGCGTTACACAGCCATATGCGCCGCCGGTCCCGAACTTCGGGGGACTAGTCGATGCCAACCTGCTTGCGAAAGATCCGCTTTACAACAATTTTTAAATCGTCCGCTCTACCGACGCCGGCAGCGATCCGGCCAACATGAACACGAGCGATATGGCGGGGCTAGGTGGTTCAGGCGTTACCGGACCCAAAAGGCTGGCGGCTACATGTTTCAAACGACCTGTTCTGGTTCTTGCATGAGCGGAACCACCGAGCCAAATTGGCCTCAAGATGGGGTCAGCTCCGTTACTGATAATCAGGTAAGGTGGAAATCCATCGGTGCGACCAATTGCCGATCCGACGTACTGATTTACCAGCTTTGGTAGCTCGGAGAGACACCCCAGATGAATAACAAGCTCTCAACAGTCGATTTCTTGATTTAACAATTCACGACGAGGTGTCCTTGCTTTTGTCCGGAAGATATATGGCCCATAGCCACACACTGCGGTTTGATACGGCATCATCTTTCGGCCTTCGGGGCCTTGCCCTAATCTGGTCCCCGCTCTTCGTGTTCGCCGTGGCATTTGGGGTTAGGCTCGTACTTGTCCTTGCCACTCATAGCTACAGGGATATTGAACTCAGTGAGGTCGTTCGAGTGGCTAGATCTTTGGCCGAACATGGAACGTTTGCCGATGCATTTGGACCGAAAACGGGACCGACTGCTCATGTATCTCCCGCTTACCCGATTGTGTTGTCGTTGATCTTTCGAGTATTGGGTACAGGCCCTACCGGCGAACTGGGGCAAGCCGTTTTGGGCGCTGTGATTAGCTCCCTAGCCTACGCGACATTGCCACTGCTAAGCTCTGCGGCCGCTCTTGGCGCAGAAATCGGTGGCGTCGCCGGACTGATCGGTGCAGTGCTGCCCATTAATTACTGGTCGGAGACGAAGGGCAGCTTCGAAGGGCCACTTGCAGGTCTGTGTTTACTCCTGTTCTGCGCAGCGATTTCGGTCTGCTGGCGCTCGCGAGACTTCTCAATTCGCGCGGCGCTGGTCACAGGATTCGTATCGGGTGTCGCTCTGCTTACTTCTCCGAGTCTGATGCCTCCGATTGCTACCGCACTAGTCGTAGGATTCATGCTACATATCAAGAATTGCGCCAAAGAATATGGAGTCTACATCAGTATCGTGCTCTTGTGCAGCGTGGTTTGTTTGACGCCTTGGGCGATCAGGAACCGCATCGTATTCGGCACTCCATTGTGGTCGCGGTCGGGCCTTGGAATTGAACTATCGATCTCCAACGCCGACCGAGCGGCCGCAAACATGTATGACAACATGCACACAGGATGGTTTCAGAGTTCCCATCCTTTTTCTAGCGAGGTAGAACGCAGGAAGCTTGTCCAGGTTGGCGAGATCGCTTATAACCATGAGCGGATGAGACAGGCGGTCCAATGGATTACGGGGCATCCATCGCACTTCTTCTATCTCACTTTTCAGCGCACCTATTATTTCTGGTTCCCGCGAATGAATCGTATTACCCAGCGCGTCATCACGGTCCTGCTTGCGATAGGCGGATTTGCGGGGGGTATTCAGCTTGTGCGTGCCGGTAACGCATCAGGGTGGCTTTTCCTTTCCTCGTTAGTCAGCTACTCCTTTGTCTATTGCTTTGTTCAATCCTTTGCCCGTTATCGGATGCCTATACATTGGCTCCTGGTCTTTCTGACGACGTTTGCTGCTTGGTCTTTAGCCCCCGGCAAGAGCCAAACAGATAAGCAAATGAAAGCCATTCGCTTATGAGTGATATGGCCACCAGCCTCTCCGCACCAGGGATTTCTGCGAGCTTGAGCGCTCGTCCGCCTGCGCACAGCAAAGACAATCGTTTTGCGCTTCCACTCGCGCTTGCGATTTTCCTGACCGCATGGGCGTGCACCGGCGCTCACTTCCAGGCGGACACATCGGTCTATACTTCGGCCATTCTGACTCATCAACACCGATTGCCCGCAGACGATTATCACCGTCTCACATCCAATCCCTTCTGGGAGTTCGGACATCTCCTGTGGCGACCGATTGGATGGGTGTCGTTTGCGATCGGCGGGCCGCTGATCCAGGCCTCTCATGCCAACGAGCGAGTCAAAGTAATGTGGTCACTGCTGACGCTCGACTTCGTAGCTTCTGTGATCTGCATAACCTGCTTCTTTCTGCTGGCAAGAAGGGTCATCAACAGTACGTGGGTGGCACTGCTGTCGGCTCTGCTGCTTGGCTTCTCTGACGCTTTCTTGAACTACTCTCATTCGGGGAATGCATATCCGGTCGGGTTGGCGTGTCTGGTGGCTGGAATCTACTCTTCCATCTCGGCTTCGGCGCCGGTGATTTCAAAATTCAAAGCTGGCATCGCCGGCCTGATGTTCGCGTTGGCCGTACTCTTCTGGTTTCCTTACATCTTTGTACTGCCCGCGGCTTTTGTGACGCCGCTGCTTCTACAAGGCCACGATCGGCATCGACTCCAACTCGCCGGTGTTTCGATCGGCGTTTGCGCGCTTGTCGGTTTTGCAGCATATTCTGCGGCGATTGCTCAGCTGGGAATTTCGAACCTGGGCGACCTTCGTGCCTGGATCCTAGCTGCGGGGCACGGGCAAAGCCAGGCCGGAGGGCTACGTGCGGTGGCTCGACTTGCATTCTCGCTGCCGCGTTCATTCATCAACATGGGTAACGATGGAATGCTGCTGAAGCGGTATCTGGTGAACGATCCTTACTCACCAGAAAGACTTGCGGATCTGGTTCGGCTGAGCCTCTGGAAGATCGCCCTCTTCTACGCCTCATTGATCGTCGTTTGTGTTGCTCTGCGCCGTTCCAAGACAGGGCACGCCTTGCTCCTCGTGCTGGCAACGTCTGGTATCCCCATTATTCTGTTCAGCCTCTTTCTCTTCGAAGCCGGATCAATTGAACGATACCTTCCGCTTTACCCCTTCGTATTCCTTGCCTGGGGTTATGCGCTCGCGAGCCCGGAGAGGGGAATCCTTGTCAAGACCCTGCTGATCACTCTTTTTGTTTCGATAATGATCGTGAATATCAATGCCATGCGCCGCGGCACGCTTCAAAAGGCAGAGGATCAGGGCCGCGAGCGCATTCTAAGCCTAGTGCCAAAACTCACACCGGCAAGCCTCGTTCTGGCAGTAAACGAACAGGATAGCCTGGCAGAGTTCTGCCACGAGTTTCCATTGGATCCCATCAATTCGGAACACCAGTGGCGATACTACGACGTGCTCGAGGTGAATGCCGCCCGTTTATCGACCTGGCGTAGGGATCTAGCCAGTCGAATGCTCTGGAGTTGGCACGATGGCGGTACGGTGTGGATTCCCCTGCGAGTTCTGCGGGACCGGCCCGAACCGGAATGGAACTGGGTGGAAGGGGATGATCCACGAGTTCGGTGGACGGATCTCCCCGCCTTCTTCACTCGATTCAATTGGGACCCCCCTGTAGGCGGCCCGGATGGATTTGTTTCTTTGCCCGACGATCCCAACAACGAACAAATTGCTACCGCGTTCACAAAAAGGTGAGAGCAGACAATTGGGAGGTCCTCATGTACAGGCTCAGTGTCGTAATGCCAATTTATAACGAACGCGCCTCGCTGCAGGCTGTCGTAAAGCGCGTGCTGGAGTGCACATCTACGGAACTGGAATTATTATGCGTGGACGACGCTTCCAGAGACGGTTCCGGAGAGATTCTTGAAGAGTTGCAAAAGAAGCACCCGCAAATACGCACCTTTCGTCAGCCAAAGAACATGGGTAAGGGCGCAGCCTTGCGCCGCGGCATTCAGGAGGCGACTGGAGATTTCGTGATCATCCAAGATGCTGATCTGGAATACGATCCCGCAGAGTATCCGAGATTGCTCGAACCCCTCATTCAAGGGAAGGCTGATGTTGTGTACGGTTCACGCTTTCTTGGCGGAGGACCTCACCGCGTCCTTTATTTCTGGCATTCCGTGGGCAACTGGATCTTGACCACTCTCTCCAATTGCCTCACAAACATCAATCTTAGTGACATGGAAACCTGCTACAAGGCGTTCCGTCGCGAGGTGGTTCAGGCCATTCCGCTGGAAGAGAACCGGTTCGGATTTGAGCCTGAGATCACGGTAAAAATCGCAAAACGCCGGCTTAGGATTTATGAGGTGGGAATCAGTTACTGGGGACGTACCTACGAAGAGGGCAAGAAGATTGGGTGGCGGGATGGCGTTCGCGCGCTTTGGGTGCTCCTGAAGTACTCGATGAAAGAGCCTGTTGTGTCGCCGAAGTCATTCCCTGAGCAGTTGCGGGCTGACCAATGGCCTGCTGCGTGGGAATCCGGCCAGTCGAGGCAGTCCATAACCGATCAAGACTAGAGCGGATGCAGGCAGGAATCGAAGAATCGAAGCACCTTGCACCCGAGGACTTCATTCGTCTGCCGCAGCTTCATACCGCTATCACCGAAAATCGGAAATCGCACAATCCTGTCATCCTCGGATTTCATGGTCGTAGCCAGATGGAGGCACGGTATGGGCAAGATGCGGAAGCAATGCTGTCGCAGCCTGCCACGAAAATATTCCTGCGGACTACTGAACCGAGAGTTGCCAAATGGGTCAGCGAAGGAATCGGCGAAGTCGAAATCGAGCGGCTTAGGGAAACTCATTACGACGGATCACGCGCGGGGAAGAACTTCGCCCTTGACCGGCAGACCGAGCCGCTCGTTCTGTCTTCAGAAATCTCAGGTCTGGATGACCTGCGTGGCTTTTTGAAGTACGGGAATCATGTCGCGCGGTTCTACCCGGCCATGGGCATGGCTTGTTTCTCGCCTTGAGGGGATTTTATGAGCCAACAGCTCTCCGCATCATATGGATTGATGGCGCTGACTCCAGCGCCTGTCAAGCGACGTGTCTTCGTCTCCTCATTCCACGCTGACCGACGGGAAGGGGATGATTTCATCTATCGTTGGGGGACAGTGGGAAAGGTGTTTACGCCGGAAGCGCTTGGCACACCGGAAGCGCTTGGCACATTTGATAACGATGACTTCACCGACAGCACCAACCCCGAATATGTCATGGGAGAGATTCGTCGCAAATACCTCCTGGATTCGTCCGTCACCATTCTTCTCGTCGGCAAATGCACGCACAGTAGGCGCTATGTTGATTGGGAACTCAAATCTTCGTTACGGCGTGGTGCGAATATACCAAATGGTCTGATCGCCTTTGTGCTTCCCTCCGCGATGCCACCCGCATACGGGTCGTTATAATAGGACCGATAGAGTGGCATCAGCGCGCATGGCCATCACTTCCCGACAGATTGGCAGCGAACTGGAACTTCAACCAGCAAGACTACTACTATGCTCGTTTCGTCATGCCAACGTCGGCCGACGAACTGAGAGGGCATATTGAAGCTGCGGTTTCGAACGGGACCAATCGCGCGCACTTCATTCAGAACGACGCAACCATGATGAAACAACGCCGTATGCCGTGTCTGCGGGGTTACGGACTAACTCGTCTGGTCGTCTCCCGCAGTAATTGCGCCAACCCTCGGAGACCAATTGCTTCCGTTTTGGCCGCCAAAGGGAACCGTTCCTCACCGGAATAGACGATGAACTGTCTCGTCGGTTTCAAGTCTGCACATGCGAAATGGAATCCCTTCTCGACCGACGGGGCCGAGCTTCGTTTTATTTCAATGGCCCATAACTCGCCGCCTGGCAGGGAGAGGACAAGATCAATTTCTGCCCCTGCCGATGTGCGATAAAAACTTGCCTCGGTGCCGCCTGGAGCGAGTTCCATGAGCGTCTCGGTCACGAATCCCTCCCAACTATGGCCGACAATGGGGTGACCCAACAATTGTTCTCTGCTCGTAAGTCCCAAGAGTGCATGGATGAGTCCGGCATCTCGGACTAGGACTTTGGGAGAGCGCACCAAACGCTTTCCGACATTGCTGTGCCATGGCTGCAGGCGTCGGACCAGGAGCAGATCGACCAGCAAATCCAAGTAACGGGCAATCGTCTTGCCATCCACTCCGAGCCCACGCGCTAGCGTTGCTGCGTTGAGCACCGAGGACTGAGTATGGGCAAGCATTGTCCAGAATCGCCGCAAGGTTTCTGCCGGCACTCGGGGACCAAGCTGTGGAATATCACGTTCTAGATAGGTCCGAATGAAATCCTGGCGCCATTTGAAGCTGGCGGTGTCGCTAGAAGCGAGAAAGCTTGGCGGAAACCCGCCACGTAGCCACAACCGGTCGATTTGGGCTGCTTCGATTTCGAGCGCATCGAATGGCGAGAGTTCCAAATAGGCGATTCTGCCGGCGAGGCTCTCTCCCGACTGTTTCAGCAGGTTCATCGAGGCTGATCCGAGCAGCAGAAACCGGCCGGCGCGCTTGCCGTGCCGACGACCCCGGTCGATGAGCCCGCGGAGGCTTTGGAACAGTTCCGGGGCCCGGTGCACTTCATCGAGGATGACAAGTTCGTCCTCGTGCTCGGCTAGGTAACGCTCTGGATCGGCAAGTTTTGCCCGGTCGGACACTGATTCGAGGTCAAGGTACAGCGACGGACGAGTGGTGCCCACCTCTAGGGCGAGGGTCGTCTTTCCGACTTGACGCGGCCCCAGCAGGACAACCGCCGGATTCCCCCCGATCGCCGTCAAAAGTTCTTGATGTATGCGCCTTTTAATCATCCTCGCAATTATGGACTATTGTGCCATAATTACAAGGTAAGAAGAACAGGGGATCCGGGCGGGGTGTTTGCAGTGACACTCGAACGGAGGAGCGATCGCCATGGCCGAAGACATTAAGAATGTATTTATCAGCCACATACATGAGGACGATGACGGTCTCGCCAAACTCAAAGAGTTGGTCGCAAAAAGCGGTCTGAAAACCGGAGAGAGGAGATTCCGTAAGTTGTTGATTTTATGGTGGACCTGATCGGGATCGAACCGATGACCTCTTCCATGCCATGGCAGAGGTCTCGCAGATGTGAGCGCCGGATTGTTACGCGGACAAGAGGGGAGCAACTGTCGTTTCGAATCTGTTTGCAGCGTTCATTTAACGGTCCTGTAACCGTGCTGTAACCTTCCCGCCTGATGATGAAAGACGCTTGAGCCTTGCTTTTTATGCTGACGTCGGTGAACGCGAGTCTGCTCCAATACCAATAGCCACAGGAATCGAATGAAGGGGTTTCTTCCGAGTATATTCCTGCTGCTTGTCGCCGCGATCTGCACCAACATTCTCAGCGACCAGCCGAGTAAACTGAGTGCGAGTGGATCACTTACGTGCGGCCCTCCCTCTTACAGTTGTTCATACGACGGTACTGATCCGAAACCGCAGTGCACCAACTGTATTCTTCCGAACGCCCCAGACATGAGTGCAGAGCCCAATGCCGTCTCCTACGACAAAACGTTTGGGCTCTCATCCAGTGGGAATCAGATTGTGCGCTGCACGTATCCGGACATCAATGGCAAGAACAACCTCTCCTACGGCATCGGTTTTGGCGGATCGGGGGACACCAACGCGGTCGGCAAAGGCGGCGGCTCTCCTCTCAGCTACCGCCTGATCGTTGGTGATTCCGCGGGCTGGGATTATCCTTTCACCTACACTCCCGATCCAGTTCATCCCACATGCGTTCCCACCTATCCCATGGGTTTGTTTACCGTGACTGACGGATCCTTCAGTTGGCAGACGCCTCATCTTTATTACGCGTTCGGTGGCCACCTCTACACGGTCAATGCAATTGACTTGAGCAGCATCGGCCTGCCTGAGAGAAACACCATTGCCGATTTCAAGCAGATTCTTCCTCACGATGGCCCGGACTGGCCCGGAGCGAATAAGCCTGTAGAGCTGGGGGCGGTCATCCGACCACTCACAAACAATGCCGGCAAATTTCTGTATCAGGCGACTTGCTCTCCGGGCCTGCGGAGCTGCGCTGCAGGATCTGCGGGAACCGTGCTGCCGAATTTCAGCCAATCCATCATGACCGATACAGCCGACGGATCCGTGGTGTGGCGCAACATCGGCAGTGGATTCGACAAACCCGCTCCCTGGGTCGTAGTCGGTGGAGTCTCGGTCGATGACGACGTCTTCGCCAAGGGATTCTCTTCGGAAGGCGGACAGAACGGAGCCGCGGCCATCTTTGTCGCGATCTACAAGCGCAGCACAAACGTCTACTCCCTGTACAACGTTGGCACCGGAATCATCTCCTCCCTGACCTGCAAATCCGGCACGGGCTACCGCTGTTCCCGAGGAACCTGGGTCCAGACAATTCAGGGAATGACGGACCTGCCAGACCGCTACTCCCTGCATAACCTGAGACTGAGCAAGAACGGAAAATGGATGCTGCTCGAGCAGGGATCGTGCGCCTTTCAGACCTGCTCCATCATCCCGGGCGGACCAGGAATGTACGTCTGGCAACTCAGCACAACCATTGCCAGCGTCAAGAAGATCACCACTCATCCGTGGGGTCATTGGACGACTGGATTCGATCTGCTCGTCAATCAGGACGGTGAACGGGGTGTAAATCTCAATGCACGGTCCTATGCAGAGCCCGACAAAGACTTCGCACTCAACACTTTTTCATTCTGGCGGCCGGAGGCCTTTGCCTCATCGGCTCATCCCACTTGGAACTACAACGACGGTTCCGACACGACACCAGTCTGCTCGGCAACCGCTGCTTTCGATTGGCCCTATACAAATCCGTGGCAAAACGAGGTCATATGCTATGGTACGAACCCGAATCCCAATTGTTCGTCTACCGGTCACGGCCTGTGCCGCGATGTCGTGAAAAGGTTCTTTTATACCTACAATCCCACAACCTGCGATCAGGATCTGGACTTTTCCGGCTGCTGGGGAATCGGTGCATTGTCGCAAGACGGCAAGTACTACGCATTTTCTTCCAATTGGGGCGACACCCTTGGAGCGAGGATCACCGGGGGGCATGGTCCCCGGAGTTGCAACGGCGCCTACAATTTCCAGCCCAATCACAAATATGAGGTGGGCGATATCTTCGAACCTGGACACCGCACCGGCAACGGTCATCCCAATCGCAATTTCAACGTATATAAGGTGACGGTTGCGGGAAGTTCCTCCTCGTATCCCCCAGGGTCATATCCCGCAGGTTCATGGCCGCAGGCCTGGTCGCGGAAATGGGGGAACTACAACGATGGAGACACGATTCTTCCCCTCAACACGCCCAACAATCCCTGCAATCACGTGTTTCAAGTCACCGCCGGCGGGGGATCACCGAGCGGCCCTAATCCGCCCATTTGGAAGGACGTATATGGTTATAACAGTTCGTGCAGTTCGCTCAAGAAAGGAGCAACTGCGCAAGACGGTGGCATTACCTGGACCGATCGGGGCGAATACGAGCTGGGCTCGATGCATCTTGCCAACATGGGCCGCGATGATTGCCGCTCGGATGTATTCATCGGAGCCCTGAACTAGATGCGCTCTCCAGATAGAGGCGTTACTGATGGACTGCGTTCTGTGAGAGGAAGCAGAAACAAGTGAAACTTGGGCGGCGGCAGCTTGGTCAGATCGCTCCCATCCCAGGGACGCACCTCCGTGCCGCCATGAGCGAGCACCGAAACACGGTAGGATTCTAGGTTAAGAAGTTCGATCACCTCCGCGACGCTGGAACCATACCTGGCAACCCAGTCGACGTGCACTTCAATAGCTACCTTCGGCCGCCGTTCGAGGATTCGCAAAGCTCCCCTCAAAACGCCAGCCTCGAAACCCTCGACATCGATTTTGAGGAACTGCGGGAATCCGTACTCCTCCGCCAAATCGTCGAGCCGCACCACATCAACGTCGATCGTCGGGAGAGTCTTGGTGTCCGAGGACTGTACGCCTCCCCAGTCGCTCTCGCACAAAAGCGAAATTTTTCCCTTGGAGCCGCCAACCGCGGTCTGGCGGACGCTTACGTTTTCGCTATGATTCAGAGCGATATTCTTCTCGAGCCTCACCACGTTATAAGGATTCGGTTCTATGGCAATCACGCGGAGCGCCCGGCGTGCCATCACCAGTGTGTAAAACCCATGATGGCTGCCAACGTCAAATACCAGATCTCCCGGTGAAACCATGCCCCGAATGAAGAGCACTTCCGGGTTCGTCGGATCGTGCCAGCCGTACCATTGCCGCGCAGTTGCGTCGGCGACGTGAAACTGAAGCGAATCGCCCTCCACCGATTTTGTCAGCGTGTAGCCGCGAAACTGCATCCTCTTTTTCCAGAGCAGGGCTCGGTGCAGCAGTCGTGCGACTGGGGAAGGAAAGGCTCTGCGGGCGGAATCGGAAATCATATTTTTTCTTTACCTCGTCGGTTCGTCGCAGCGGGACCGCGCTGCAGCTGACTACGAATGCCAAACAACTCTGCCAACGCGGAAGGTGCTGGTTAAGGCACCCTTCCCTAAGGTACAACGGCAAATCATATCTGCAATGTTGGATCGCGAACTTTTAACACGTCGTTCATCTCGCTGTTACATAGCAGGGCTCGGGGCAGTTACTCTTTCGGAGACGTCGGTGGATTGCCGCTAGTTGCAGAATGAATCTTCAACGAGAAATACGTGTTTTTAGAAAAAGGGCTGAGGCGCTCCGCACAGAGTTGGCGGTCTGCCGTCAGTTGCTGGGACTTTGGGGCATTCTCGCCGTTCTGGCAAATCGGCTCTGCGGGTATCCCAAATGCCTCGTCTTGAATTCCACGCAAGTTAAACATCCTGTGTCATTCCGGCTGCGCACTTCTGATGCAGAGGTCTACTGCGAAGTCATTCTCAGGAAAGAATACGACTACCCAACTCTATCTTCTGCTCGCACCATCATCGATATCGGTGCGAATTGCGGCATGGCCAGCATCTTCTACGCCAATCGTTATCCGGCCGCCAGGATCGTGGCTGTGGAAGCCGAGGCATCCAACTACGCAGCGCTTGTCACAAACACACGAGCGTACCCGAATATCCTTCCCATTCATGCTGCACTGTGGCATACCGATGGCCAGGTCGAAGTTTTCCCGCCGTGGCCGCGATGGAAAGGCTGGGGAAAGTGGGGATTCCGCGTTCGTGAAGGCAAGGGCTGCCGCGCTCTTAGCTTGCCAACTCTCATGCGTGAGACGGGAGTCGAAACTGTCGACATTTTGAAGATTGACGTCGAAGGAGCGGAGCGCGAAATCTTTTCCACCTGCAACTGGATGGACAAAGTGAAATTACTGGCCATCGAACTCCATGATCGCGACTGCCCCGGATGCAGCGACGCCGTCAACGTCGTCACAGGCGATTTTGAAAGGTCCGAGCGCGGCTTGCTGACCTTCTACGCTCGCCGGGCTCAATCCGTGCCCGCCGCGCTCCTGGGATAGATACATCGCCTATTCCGAATTTTGCCGGTCTTCGCGAATGCGCATTCGGTAGACATAGATGTCCTCCCCAATCCTCGCTGGACCCGCGCCCATTCGCTGCGCATAGGCCTCGTACTGCGGGACGCGCTGGTTCGTGAATTTAGGATTTGTGTGCCGCGGGTCCTGGAAAATCGCCACATCCGTTTCACTCATCGTGCGGAGATCATCTTCGATTGGGACTCCTGCGATAGCCTGATACGCCAATGTTCCAATTGAAATTCCAGATGACGAAAACTCAGAAGTCAAACGCAATAGAGATACATTCAATGTTGGACTGTCGGTAGCAAGGACAATGCTTTTCGCATTCGATTGAGCAGCCTCCGCCAGGACTACCTCGGCCCTCGTGGGATTCTGCCGATACGTCCGGTGCCGTGTCGGCAAGGCAACCCCAATCAGAACTAAAAACACAACCGCAGCCCTAAGCGCAGCCCCGCGAGGTCGAATCGACTCTTCCCTACTAGAGACGAGTATCGACATCAGAAATGGAAGGGCCACAATCGCTGGAAAGAGATACCGACTCTGCTTGCTCGGGGACGCGAGCACAACCACAACGAAGCCGACTACGATCAGACACGCAATTAAATCCGCATCAAACAACCCAGGGCGCTTTTTTACAAGAAGATAGACGCTCGCGGCCGCCAGCAACAGGAAGGAGATCGCCAGGCCGGGCGAATCTTGAACCATACCGGCGAGAAATTGCCATTGGGGAACATGGTAGAAGCCGGCCAGTCCCCCGAAAGATGCCGCTTTCGCATTGGCCAAGGGAGTTCGTCCGTAGCGTAGAAAAAAAATCGCAGTTGGCGCTGAACCGCAAACAAGCGCGATCAACCAGGCCAGCATGCTCCGAATGCCACTAGAGTGATATCTCATGAAGAGCAGCACCGGAATAATAAGCACGATGAAATAAAAGAAGCTTACTTTGGTGAGCGCTCCCAAGGAAAATATCGGCGCGCACAGGATACCCCGCAGGACAGCACTTCTAATCGAGGGAGAAGGCGTTCTCGCTTCGAAAGGGATGAGGAGCACCGCAGCGAGGGCCAACCAGGCCAGCAGGTTGTCGGCATAAAATCCGGTCGCAATCGAGTGGGCATCGATTGTGTCTGCTGAACTCCTGACGGGTAAGGACCGAGGGAGACACCCACGCACAAGCTCGCAACGACGAGGTAAAACGGCTTCACTCCGATGCGCAGCAGCATGTACAAGCACACGGCTGCCAACGATGCGATCGCCGCGGCAAGCGTAAAGAAGCAATTCCCAACGCTGCTCCAGGATGTCAAAGGTCCCCAGAGAAAACCCAGGAAGGTCATGATCGGAGTATGTACGCTTACCATCGCTGCGCCGAGTCCATGCACATCCCCTGACCAAGAAGCCCGGCTTACCGCGACCGCCCGTACCAAATAGTCCGCATCATCCCAACTCAACTTGATTGGCTTATAGCTAATGAAGGTGGGTCCGAGGCAAGCGGCGAGGAGTGCTGTGACCATTAGCCACTTCAACGAAGAGGAAGGGACTCCTCGTCCGGAAAAATGCGAAGCACTCAGAGCGGACTCGGTTGGAGCGGTTTGAGGTTGGTTCATGAGCCTGAGGCTACTGACCGGGGGCCTTATGCTCGCCGCCGGATGGTGACTGCGAACCACTCGGCTCCGTGTGGAGAGGAGCCAATCGTGACATCTGCGCGGCCCTTGAGCATTTCCCCTATATCAACGGGACGCATTCCAGGGCCATCGACAAAGAAACGCCCGTCCTGGGGAAAGAGATTCCATTGGTGCGGACCACTGTATTCGTTCCGCCGGCCCTCTGAAATCCAGTGGTTCAAGAAAACACAGCATCCGGGCTTGGCAGCACAGACCATTTGGTCGATTGCCTTCAGCGGGTCCTTGGAGTGATCGATGCAATTGCGGGCGTGTACAAGATCGAAAGATGACATCTGGACGAAGGCGGATAGGTCTTCCACGTAGCCAACTGTCGTACGGCACGGAGGATCGAGCTCGTGCTTCGCAAGCAGGCGATCATACTCGGATGCGTTCGGGTCAAGCGCGGTGATGTATATCTCTCGACCTTGCCATTTGTGTCCCAGAAAAGTCATCGGCCCCGCGCCCACGTCAAGCAATTCCAGCCGAGAGCCCAGCGGGGCGTCGATCAGGTTCATCAAGTAGGGTTGCAAGGGTCTCTTGGGATTCATACGAATCGAACCGAGCATCTCGTCCCAGTAGTCAATCTCACCCTGCTGGAGACCCTCCCAGCGCTGTGCCGGCCCGACCTCGGCAATCTCCTGGGCCCGACGTTCCCCTTCGCTGGGCGACGACGCCATTCTGTTCCAATACGGCCGCAGAACGTTGCGCAAAGGTGCTGGCACGATCCTCTTGAGGGCAAAAACCCGGTTCGCTGTGGAATTCATTCAGGAACGCTCGCTTAGCCCGCGATTGTAACTCTAACAAACTGCTCTGTTCCCGCAATTCGCAAACGATTCACGGAGAATTAACAGCCAGGTCACACGGACGCAACCGCCGCCGAGGAAGATTCGTGTCTATGTCCTTCGAACATTTTTGAACCTTTAACCTCACGACTGGCTAAGCTGTTACATTCCCTAACTTTGAAAGTTTTCGAGTGGGTCGGAGGCCAAACAAAAGTGTCGCAAGCCGCCGCACTGAACCGATGTGCACCTCAGGAAGAGAGTGCAAGCCTGCGTACGCCAGTTGTACCTCTCCGCGCCCCTGGCAACTCGTTCTATCGCCCCGAACTGGATGTCCTGCGATTCTCGCTTTTTACGGCGTTTTCCGCTTTCACTTTGGCCCTGCTGTGTCCCGGTACGTAGCTGGGGGGCCGCGGTGGCTGGGACTGGCGAACAGCGCCACATATGCCGGGAGTTTCGGGGTCAATCTGTTCTTCGTGCTCAGCGCGTACCTCATCACCGAACTGTTGCTCCGGGAAAAACCCCGATGCAGCACGCTCGACGTGCGCGCATTTTATATCCGTCGCATGCTACGTATTTTGGCCGCTCCACTTTTTTTGTATCGGGCTCGCCCTGGTTCCAGCGCTGAACCCGGTCCACGGCTTCAGTTGGCGCTATGTCGCCGCTTTCCTCCTGCTGGCTGGAAACTGGAGCATAGTCGCATGGGGATGGCCGATTCATACCATTGTTAGTCCGTTGTGGACTGCGTCCATGGAGGAGCAGTTTTATCTGCTTTGGCCTCCTATCGTCCGCAGGCTTGGTGGGAAACGTATTATTCTCGCGATCGCGACGATTCTCTCCAATCTCGCACGAGTGATATTGGTCGCGATCCACGCGGGCCCAAACTCCGTACGGTGCAACACGGTGGCCCGGTTGGATGCGATCGCGCCAGGAATCCTGGTTGCGGCCCTCCTGCGCGGCCGCATGCCCAAGCTCAGAGTTGTTTACCGACTGGTGATGCTGTGCACTGGTGTTGCGACGCTCAGCCTGGTTGCGAATTACTGGCGGGCCAACGCCCCCCCGAATCCTTGCAATGGGTGCCGACGCTGGCAGGCTTTCCGTTGGTGACAGCAAGTTGCACTCTCATCATGATCGCGGTGCTGGGCGTCTCTTTTCATCTCCCACGATGGTTGGTTTACCTGGGCAAGATTTCGTACGGCCTTTACGTTTATCACGCAAAGGGAATGGTGCTGACAGATAAGTTGATGCCAACGCATACACATTTCCGCCAATTGGTACTACGAGAGACGATTGCATTGGCAGCGACGGTTCCCTCTCCTCCGCCTCTTATACGCTCTTGGAAAAGCCCTTCTTTAGGATAAAGAAGCGGTTCCAGTTGATTGGCTCGCGGCCGGTGTAGTCGTGCGCAGGCAGATGTTCGAAGAATCGCCGGAAATTTATCTGGTATTCACATTGATCCTCTAGAATTCCGCTTGCTTCACGGTAGGAAAGCGCTGGTCCAATCTTCAGATTCTGGCAGCGTATCGTCGCAGTACCCAAGGCAATTCTAGATGACTGACACGAACGGAATTCATCCCCGTATTCGCGCTTTTGTGTTAGAGAAGTTTCCCCAAGCTAAACAGCGAGCTCTGAAGGATGACGCCATGCTGCTGGAATCTGGAATTGTCGACTCGCTCGGCGTGCTGGATGTCGTCCAGTTTATGGAAGAAGCCTTCAGCATCAAAATTGACGACGAGGATTTGATTCCGGAAAACTTCGGGACTTTGCGGGCGATGGTTTCGTTTGTCGAACAAAAGCGAGCTCAGCTTGGGCCGGCTGTAAGGTAGCATCTCGCCGGCGTGAACTCTCTTTTTGTGTGTGATTAGGACTTTCTGAATCGCAGGAACCCTTCTGAAAAAGCCTGCACTTCTGCTCGGCTGGATTCCCCGAATCGTTGTCCCGGTTGCCCGCTCTCTGCAGAGCTGCGGAGTTCCGGTCGATGTTGCCGCGTTCCCCTCGGCTCCTGACCCTCATTCGCGAGCCATTCGCGATTTCCGACGACTTCCTCATCCGGATCGCGACCCTGCCGGGTTTGTAAAAAAACTATGGGAATTCATCCGGCAAGGTGGGCACGACATGGTGATTCCCACCGACGATCAGATGTTGCTCGCGCTGACCGAACACTACGACGAATTGAAGGATTGCGCCTACATCGCCTGTCCACCGCCAGAAATTGCGTGGAAGATTCTGGATAAGGCTGCGACCTTAGACGTGGCCCAGAAGTGTGGACTGCGGATTCCGAAGACCAGGGTGATCTCGAATTCGGCGCAATTGCTCGAGCTCGCATCGTGCTTCTCCTTCCCCTGGGTGCTGAAACCCAAAAGAAAAGAACTGCACATCGAGGACACCAAGAGCCTCACCCTAAAGTCAGCGGGCGATGTCGCTGCAAAATTCCCGACTCCGAAAGAATTCGCTCCTCCGATGTTGCTGCAAGAGTATTGCTGCGGTGACGGCATAGGGGTTGAGATGTTGCTGCATAACGGCGAGTGCGTGGCTGTGTTTCAGCATCGTCGTCTCAAGGAACTTCCTTATACAGGAGGATTTTCCGTCTCCGCGATCGCAGAAGCTCCGGATCAGGTATTGGTCCAGCAATCGTTGACCTTGCTGCGCGCCCTCGAGTGGGAAGGACCGGCCATGGTCGAATTCAGAGTCGATACGAACGGTGGCGGAGCGGCTTTAATGGAGATCAATGGACGCTACTGGGGCACGATTTCTCTCCCGATTTATGCAGGGGTTAACTTCCCTCTCTATCACTGGCAAGCGATGCACGGCGAGGTGCCCATTGTGTCCAGGGACTACGCGGTGGGCACAAAGTGGCGATGGACGGCCGGGCATATGTATCGCCTGCACGACTTGATTCTTGCAGCGAGGAGGTCGAAAGCCGCCCGCACCGAACTGTTTGGCAATACGGCGCAAGCTTCGCGGCCATCGGCGGCGTCGGAGTATGACGCACTGTTTTCGTCGAGTGATCCGATGCCGGTTGTATTTGAGGTGCTCCGGACTGTCGGGTTTTTCGCCAGATGTGACCTGGATGCAGTTATGGAACGCGTGTCGAAGCGAGGCCGATGACGGTCCGAGAGTTCTTGCGCATTGTGCGTTTTCTTCGAAAATTAACGTCTAAGTCACAAAAACTCAGTGCTTGAAACGCAAGAGCTGGGAAATCGGACTTAGACGGCTTCTGAATTTACACTACGTTCACACCCGCTAGCTAGAATGCAGCTTTCGCAAGCACCGCCGGGAGACAACTCCATTCCAGGTTCCGAGTATGAGTCTAGCTGTCAGGCCAGCTTCCCTGCCTGAGGACGAAGAAGAGCTGATCGCTGTACTAGAGAGGAATCTCCCCGGCGCTCAGATGCGGGCACACTTTCGTTGGCGGCACGAGGCCAATCCAGCGGGTCCCGCATGGTCGTGGGTTATCTATGATTCGCGAGACGGTGCCATTCGTGCCATGACCTCACTTTTCCCCCGTCGCATGTACTGGGACAGAAAGTTGGTTACGTGCGGCCAAGTCGGAGAATTCGTTGTAGATGGTGGATACCGAAGCCTGGGGCCGGCGGTTATGCTCCAACGGGCAACATTCCTGCCGGTCGACTCTGGCGCACTCACCTTTTGCTATGACTGCCCGCCACATGATCAGGGCATGTCCACCTTCGTTCGTCTAGGGATGCGTCCGAGTTGTGAATTGACTCGTTATGCGATTCCCTTGCGGAGTGACGAGGTCCTGAGAAAGAGGCTGGGTAAACGCGCATGGACCCGGCCAGTTATCGCAGGTGCAAATCTCGTGCTTTGCATGCGACGAGCACGCTACCTTCGCCCCGGCTTGGAGATAGGCGCCTTTCAGGAAGGGTTCGGAGACGAGTTCAACCACCTTGATAATAGTGTGCCCAGCGCTGGGGTAGTGCGCTCCAGTCGGTCTGCTGAACTTCTCAATTGGCGGTATCGCCATCGTTCCGACTTGGACATTCAAGTACTCGTGGCTCGTCGAGCCGGGGAACTACTTGCATTTCTGGCCTTCATTATCTACCCGGAAAATCGCGCATCTGTGTTGGACCTTTTCGGTCGAGAACTCAATGCAGCGGGCTTACCTTTGTTAGGTGCGGCCATCGAATTGTGCCGTCGAAGGAAGGTGTTCTGCCTTGAGGGATACTGCACTGACACAGGCGAGTTGAAACCCTTGTTTGAGGCTGCGGGATTTCGTGCCAGGGAGAAAGCAGCGAGTGTCGTTGCTTATGCAAAATCCGGTGAGATATCCGGAAACAATTGGAGTTCCAGCGTGTCTTGGCCGCTGGGCCATGCCGAATTGAATGCGTAGCCTTGCCGCCGGGAACTTGCTCGCATAGCGGAACAGGTCACGACCTATGGATTTCCTTGTTCATCACATGCTTCAAAGCAGTGCTTCGCGATATCCCGACAAAGAAGCGCTGGTGCATGGGAGTGTGCGGCTAACGTATAGTGAAGTCAGCGCAAGGGTCAGCAGGCTCGCTTCCGGGTTGCGGAATGCCGGTTTACAGCGCGGCGATAGAGTAGGGATCTACCTCGATGCCAGCGTCTCGCAAGTTGTCTCCATTTTTGGAGTGTCGCAGGCCGGGGCCGTCTTTGTCCCTGCAAATGCTGCTCTGATGCCCGAGCAGGTCGCGCATACTTGGCGCGACTGCAGTATCTCGGCTTTGATTACGTCATCGGCGAAGCTGGTGTCACTGCTGCATGTCCTGAAAGAAATCCCTTCCTTACGCTTCGTGGTCTTGATCGCGAATGGGGAAGCGGTGTCCGTCCAACTTCCGGTGCACGACTTCGATGTGATGACAAACGGAGAGGGGGCCGATGCATCGCCGGATTGGGCGATCGAAAAAGATCTTGCCGCGATCCTGTACACTTCGGGTTCGACCGGGAAGCCGAAGGGTGTGATGCTGAGCCACGCGAACGTGATGGCGGGTGCGACCATCGTGTCAACCTACCTCGGGATCACGGCCACCGAGCGCATACTCGCCGTGCTTCCGTTCAGCTTCGATGCTGGACTGAATCAGTTAACCACCGCCTTTCAACAGGGTGGGACGCTGGTACTCATCAACTTCACGTTCGCCAGGCAGATCGTGCAGGTGCTGGTCAAAGAGCGCGTAACCGGCTTGGCTGGAGTCCCGACGGTGTGGAGCCTTTTGACGCAGTCGAGTTCGACGTTGGAAAAGAACACACTTCCGCACCTGCGCTACATCACCAATACCGGTGGGGCCATGCCGCAGGGTGTGTTGAAAGTGCTTCGCGCGGCGCTCCCAACGACGAGCATTGTTCTGATGTACGGGCTTACAGAAGCCTTCCGGTCGACGTATCTGCCGCCCGAGGAACTTGATCTACGTCCGACCTCGATGGGAAAGGCAATTCCGGATACGGAGATCCTGGTACTCCGCGAAAACGGCACATTGTGCAAACCAGGAGAAGTCGGAGAACTCGTCCATAGGGGGCCGACCGTTTCCCTGGGATATTGGGCTAATCCCGAAGCAACAAATCGCGTGCTGCGACCCAATCCTATGCTGCCGCCCGAGATTGGCAGCGAAGAGAAGGTTTGCTATTCCGGCGATCTGGTGAAGATGGATGAAGACGGATTCTTATATTATGTCGGCCGCCGCGACACGATGATTAAGTCTTCGGGCTTCCGCATCAGTCCAACCGAGGTGGAGGAAGTCGTCTTTCAAAGTGGAAAGGCGCGCCATGCTGCGGCCATCGGAGTTCCGGATGATCTGCTAGGTCAGGCGGTGAAGGTATTTGTCGTCTTGCGGGATGACGAACCCTGGGACGGAGCTGCTTTCCTGAGTTTCTGCGCTGAAAGAATGCCGCGATACATGGTCCCTAAGTACTTCGAGGTGCTGGACGAACTGCCCAAGACCAGCAGTGGGAAAGTGGATTATCCCTCTTTGCGACGACGGGAAGGCTTGGCATGACGATTCCGGAAGTGGCCCAAAGTTGTTGGGTGGGTAACGACGAAGGCGAACTCCTGGTCGGCGTTCTGCCTGTTTCCTCGATTGTCGCTCGATACGGAACACCTGTCTTCATTTACGACCGCGAAATTGTTGAGCGTAAGGTTGGGGCACTGCGCGACGTACTACCCCCCCGGTTTTCCATCAGTTATTCGGTAAAGGCTAATCCGAACCCTGTGTTTCTGCGTTTCTTTCTCGACCAAGGATGTGGGCTGGAAATTGCCTCTGCCGGCGAATTTCATTTGGCTGAGAGTGTCGGCTGCCCGCCGGAGAAAGTCGTCTTCGCCGGTCCGGGCAAGACCGAAGACGAGCTGGAGTTCGTCATTCGCCGAGGCATCGGCGAAATCCATGCGGAATCGCAGCTCGAACTGCAGCGCATCAATGCGATTGCCCAAAAAGTCGGGACGCCAACGCGCGTCGCGATCCGAGTAAATCCGGACGAAACCGGGCAGGGCGGCGCGATGCGCATGGGCGGGAAGTCAGCACCATTTGGCATCGATGAAGAGAATCTTCTTTCCGTGCTCGATCAATTTGTGAATTACCCGTGGGTCGAGTTCTGCGGCGTCCATCTTTTTGTAGGAACGCAGATCCTCGATGCCGGGACGCTGCTCGCGCAGTACACGAAGGGAATTGAGGTTGCCAGAAACGCGGCATCGCATATGAACCTGCCATTGCAAACACTGGATTTCGGCGGTGGATTGGGCATCCCCTATTTTCCGGGTGAGCCTGCGCTGGAACTGAAACAACTTCGCCAAGGTCTGCAGCAGCTCATCGTAGGCGTTGCAAACGAGTCCTGTTTTGCGCATACGAAATTCATGGTCGAACCTGGGCGCTTTTTGGTCGGCGAATGCGGAATCTACGTCGCCCGAGTAAACGATATCAAGATCTCACGCGGGAAGAAGTATCTGATCCTCGATGGAGGGATGAACCACCACCTGGCAGCCTCAGGCAACCTGGGACAGGTTATTAAACGAAGTTTTCCCATGGCTATTTTGAACAAGCTTGATGTCGAGCTCACAGAGACGGTGGACATTGTCGGTCCGCTGTGTACACCGCTGGATACGTTAGGCCGATCGGTGACGATTCCGGCCCCGGAGGTCGGCGACCTGATCGGCATCTTTCAATCTGGTGCTTACGCGCGCTCTGCCAGTCCTCTGGGGTTCTTGAGTCACTCGACTCCCCCCGAAGTCTGGGTTCAGGAGGGACAGGATTTCCTGATTCGAACTCGCGGCAGTCGGGAGAGTCATCTGGCTGACACCTGCGCGATCGGCATCGGGCAGAACGTATTCTCAGGCTGACAATCGCGGTTCGCTAAATCCAAGGTCCGCTACAGGTTATGGCGTTGAGTCTCTGCACTTACGACAGTCTCACTCAGTTGGAAGCTCTGCGACCAGCCTGGGAGGAACTGCTGTCGAACTACCTGCCCGCTACTACGTTCTCTACTTGGGAATGGCTTTCCTCGTGGTGGAGTTGCTTCGGGAGGAACCGGCGGTTGCTTGTTCTGGCACTGTTTGATTCAGGCAGGATCGTCGGATTAGCGCCGCTTTCGATCTCAGCCGAGCGCCTCGGATGGTTCTGGTTTCGCGTGCTGCGCTTGATGGGCGATGGCAGCAACGACTCCGACAACCTTGATGTCCCAGTCCTGCCGGGATACGAGAGCGCTTTCGCCGAGAGTGTTTTGACATACCTGCGCCAGCACAAGCGAGAGTGGGACATCTGCCAGTTGAACACATTGCCTCTTGCGTCTCCGGGTGTGTCCTGCTTGATAGAACTGCTCCGTTCCTCTTCGTGGACATTCTGGGAGCGTTTGTCCGACGCGTGGGCGGTGGAGCTACCTGATAGTTGGGATTTGTACTCTCAAATCCTCTTGAGTGAGGATCGCAAGAACCTCGTCCGGTACACGCGCAGGCTTCAGACTAGACATTCCGTACGGACTTATCGCTGCAGCGATGCGAGCCATTTGCCAGTCTGCTTGGATGCGCTATTCCGGTTGCACCAGGGACGATGGCAGAACGTGGGGCAGTCGGGAACGTTCTCGTCGTCGGAGCGGCGGGAATTTTATGCCCAATTGAGCCGGAATTTACTGGCACGAGGCTGGTTGGAACTCTGGGTACTGGAACTGGAGGGCGAGATCGCTGCAGTGCAGTTCGCTTTTCGTTACCGAGACAGAGTGTTCCAGTTGCAGGAAGGATACGATCACCGACGTAGCTCTGATCGGCTCGGCTTTGTCCTGCGTGGACACGTTCTCAAGCAACTCATCGAGGAAAAGGTCCGAACCTATGACTTCCTGGGTGGAGAAGATCCGTACAAGAAGCGCTGGGGCGCCCGCGAAAGCCACTATTTGCAACTCGAGTTTTCTCCCCGCTTCGGGCTCGGGAGCGCATGGCTTCACTTCGTACACCAAGCAGATCGTAGCAAGGAGTGGCTGCGTCAGACCCTTCCTGCCTCGGCGTGGAGCGTACTGCACAAGACGAATGTGTTTTTCCGGGGGTCCAAACAGACAGAGAAATCAGATTCTGCTTCTGCTACAGACAAGTTTGATGAGAAAGCGGCTGAATTGCGGGTCTAGCTGGGTCCCCAATAACAATAAGAGTTGCCTTGTGCCGGCGGCTCTGGTGATATATCGCACTTCTAGATGTGACTGCCATGCCAAGTGGCAAATCGTGCATCAAAATGAGGAAAGTCGTAAGGCAGTAAATTAAACCGTTTCAGCAAGGTTTCGTATAATTCCTTCCCCGATCGACGAATGACAGGCGTGAGTTGGCATCGGGAAAAAGCGTGAACCACCCGATCGTCATCCAGCTTCAGTGGTTCGGTTATCGTGGGCTCGTGGTATTCCACTTCAAGAAAAACTCTTCCCCGAGGTTTCAACACGCGCTGCATCTCACGCGCCGTTTGCTCAAAGTCGTTCACATGATCCAACGCATTGACGGAGATAACCGCGTCGAAATAAGCATCGCGGTAGGGCAGAGATTCGCCTCCGGTGTTAATGAACTTCGCATCATAATCGTAGAGCGGCCAGCCGGATGCCATGTAGACATCGACCAGCGGATCTATGCAGTGCCGCGCGCAGTCATCGAATTGCAGAATTGGCGCCATAGGACCGCAGCCGATCTCCAACACCCGCTGACCGCGGAACTGGCTGTGTTCGATGCGCAGCCTTTCTGTGTAGTGCGGACGCAGGGCGTGCATCGTCATCACCGCGTTGACGACCGGCGAGTCTGAGACCCTCAGTTTTTGGTCTGCCGTCGGTGGGCGCAGTCCGATGCGGAGATCCGACCCTCTGAGGAACCAGTCCTCGAGGTTTTCAAGTCCGCTCTTCCAATGCGCGAGTTCGGCGTCATGCTTTGTCTTCATCCGATAGGACGGACTGACTTGTCGAAAGAGTCCTTGTGCGCGTCGTTTTAGAATCTGCATAGGATTGATCGCCCTTTCAAACGGAGTGCCAAGCCGCAGTCGGCGTACGTCAGGCGCGCTCATGGGCCTCGCCGCGAGCAAATTCCTGGTAGCCAGGCCGGATGCGGAGCCTAAGCTTGACGAGGCGAAGCGCACACCTGATTGCACGATTTACGAACGGCGTATTCTCGGTGGATTTGTTAAGAGTTGCGAGAAGAAAACTCACCATTCCACGTATGCCATAAACACGGCGAAAGAGTGCTCGATGGAGCCAGACAATGCGCATGTGCACGCGATACATCCGCCAGCGGCGCCCACTCAGGCTACTGTGACCTGTTCGGCGGAAACGGACGAGAGCGCGAGGAATGCCCTGGATCCAAAAGCCTGCCGCACAAAAACGGATCATAAAATCACGGTCCTCGCATTCTCGAAAGCGGATATCGAAGCCATCAATAGCCTGGAGGGCGCTTGAGCGCACCATCAAAGTAGAAGGCACGGCCCAGAACCATTCGTCCAGCGCCTGCGGCAGCCTTATGGGGTTAGGACCAAACTGCACCCACAGGTCGTCCGGTTTGTTGGAAAAAAAAGCCGTAACCCAACAGGTCACCGCAGGACATTCCGGGTGCTCCTCCAGGTAAGCGCGCTGCACCTCCAGTTTTTCGGGGAGCCAGACATCGTCGTCGTCCAAAAGGGCGATGAACCGCCCGCGAGCCTCGCGAATCCCCGCATTGCGCGACCCAGCCAAACCAACATTCTTCGGCAGATCAATGATTCGGCACATATTGGAATAGCGATTCAGATACTTCCGCGAAGACTCGAAAGAACAGTCGTTCACGATGATGATCTCAAGCGGAGGGAGCGTTTGTGCCAGCGCCGATTGCACCGCATCATCAATGAACTGCTCCCGGTTATAGAACGGGATGATTACGGAGATATCTTGGCTTAAGGGCATAAGCGGAAATTACAAGTCAGTGCCACTCAGAGGAGCCCACGCTACCCAACGGCAAGACGCTCCGTTCGCTCCTCAATCTCATCCGATACCGGGTCTTGGTAGTCCTCTCTGATCGAGTACTTCACGTTGACGAACCGCAGGACAAGCCTTCCCGCCCCATCCAAATACCGCGTTTCGCGGGTCGCAATACGAGCCTTCTCCAGCACAAAGCTGGCCAGACCGCGCACGCCATAAGCGCGAAGATAGTGCCTCCGATGTTTCCAACACATTTTCAGATCTGTACGAAAGATTCGGTAGGTGTGACTAGTCAGGCGGTCATGGTCCTCTCGTCGTAAACGGATTAACGGTTCGGCAATGCTCTGGACTTTCAAACCCGCGGCGCAGACTCGAATAAGGAAATCGCGATCCTCACATTGTCGAAATGCGGGATCGAACCCGCCAATATCCCATGCCTGCTTGGTGCGGAAGAACATAGTAGAAGGGCAGACCCAGTACTTATCGGTCAGTGATTTGGCTAGAGGCATGGAACCTGGTTCACACCAGACCCAGAGCTGATCCGGCTTATGGGAAAAGAAAGCCCAGGCAGCGCTGTGGACCAGAAAACACTCAGGGTGTTCCTGCATGTATCTTCGCTGGACTTCCAGCTTCTGAGGCAGCCAGATATCGTCGTCATCGATCAGGGCGATGAATTTTCCGCGAGCCGCACGCATTCCGGCATTTCGAGCTGCGGCCAGTCCTACGTTCTCGGGCAAATCGAGGATCCTGCAAGTGTCGGCGTAACGATCGAGGTATCTACGTGCGGCCTCATGCGAGCGATCATTGACGATGATGATTTCGATTGGCTTCAGCGTCTGCGCCAGAACGGACTGAACAGTTTCGTCGATGTATTGCTCCCGGTTGTAGTAAGGAATGATCACCGAGATATCGCTGGCTTCCGCTTTCACTTGCAGTTGCCTCCGGCGAAATTCCTGGCCTCCGGCGGCCATTGCGAAATGGGCCCCGGTTGCTGCGATGCCGCCACCAGGACCGGGTCGCGGTAACCCGGCCTGATATCGTATTTGACCTTGACCCACCGCGTCAGCCGCCGAACGGCTCCATCAACCAAGCGTGTTTTGCTACTGGGTTGGTAGATCTTTTCAAGAGCGAAGCTCAGAATCCCGCGTGGACCGTAAGCTCGGAGGTAATGCGCTCTGTGCTTCCAGCACATCCTTAAGTCGGTGCGGTACAGCCGCCAGTGGCGCGACGTCAATCCGTCTTGTCCTATTCGGCGAACCCGAGCGAGCGGTTCGGTGAGGCCTTCCACGCAATAGCCGGCAGCACAACACCGGATGATGAAATCGCGATCTTCGCATTCGCGGTAAGCGACGTCGAACCCCTGCACCGCTTTCATCACGTCCGTTCGAGCCATGCACGTTGGGATGATGGCCCAGTAGCTATTGGTGATCGATTGCGCTAATGTCATTGGCCCTGGATCGAAGCGTTTGTAGTACTCTTCGGTGCCGTCCTTGTAAAAGAACCAAGCTGCGCAATGAACGATCGCGCACTCGGGGTGGTCTCTCATATAAGCGCGCTGCACTTCTAACTTCCGCGGAAGCCAAAGGTCATCATCGTCAAGAAATGCGACAAAGCGTCCGCGAGCTTCGCGAACTCCCGCATTGCGAGATCCTGCCAATCCGACATTCACCGGCAAATCCACAATCTTGCACACCTCGGAATAGCGATCGAGATACCGGCGGGACGTTTCCCGGGAACAGTCGTTCACCACAATGAGCTCGAGTGGTTTCAGGGTTTGCGCGAGCACAGATTGAATCGCTTCGTCGATGTATGTTTCCCGGTTATAAAAGGGAATGATGACCGACACATCGCTCGTTATCTGGCCCACAGCACCTTCCCCCTGCCGATCTTGCGCGATGATTTTAAGGGAACCTGACGCGTGCAGCGGCACGGGGATGGGGAATTCATCGAAAATTAATTTAGCTGATTACAAGTCCGCTCAAGGACGGCTTTATGATGAAGTTTCTTCGGGGAAGATCCCTTAATTCACTACCACGGAGGCCCTGAGCACCGACGGCCATGAGCGGACTCTATATTCTCGGCGGCAAGCAGCGCAGGCTCGGGATGGAGGAGCCAACCGAACGCGACGAGTGGTGTTTGTATGATACTGCGATCATTCTCGAGCTCGATACACAATCCGGATCGGTGCGCACTTGCGTGGAGTATCAGAGTCCTTTTGATGCGCGCGCGGGAAGCCACGCGGCTGCGTCGTTTCATGGCGGGGCGTTGATCGGCAATCTTTTGTACACCTGTACTACGACAGAAGTCCTCATCTTTCGCTTACCGACATTTGAGCGCGTCGGCTATATTTCGCTTCCGTGTTTCAATGATCTGCATCATGTTACTCCCTCCTCGGATGGGAATCTCCTGATCGTAAATACGGGCCTGGAAATGGTGTTGAAGGTAACCCCAGAGGGCGAGGAATTGAAGGAGTGGAGCGTTCTTGGCGAAGACACGTGGAGCCGTTTCTCCAGGCAAATTGACTATCGCAAAGTGGAGTCCACGAAACCCCACCGCTCACACCCAAACTTTGCGTTCGAACTGGAGGGCGAGATCTGGGCGACTCGCTTTCACCAGCGAGATGCGGTCTGCCTGACTCGTTGGGGGAAACGGATTGGAATCGGTGGGGAATTCCCCCATGACGGACTGGTTTGGGGTGACCGTATTCTATTTACCGCTGTGGACGGGAAAGTCGTGATTGTAAACCGGCAAAGCCTGACCGTTGAACAATCGGTGGACCTAAGACAGATTCAAGATCGGGATCAGAAGAGGCTTCCGGCCTGGTGTCGCGGACTATTGCCTGTGGACGAAAGAAGAATCTGGGTTGGGTTCACGCGGATTCGAAAGACCCTCTTCCGCGAGCATGTTCGGTGGATAAAGACCATTCTGCGCGAAGGCACCGTAGTGATGCCAACCCACATTGCTTTGTTCGATATCGTAGATAAGAAATGCCTGATGCAGTTTGACCTCGAGCCCTATCGAATGAACACGATTTTCGCCATCTTTCCGGTGCCCGATCCGGCGATCGACGGTTTATTGTGCACCTCGTCCCAGCAGCACCGTCTTGATGGTCTGGAACATGATTAGCATGTCGAGTCCGATCGATGCATTTTTGATGTAGAAAAGGTCATATTGCAGCTTTTGTTTCGCATCCTCCACCGTGTTGCCGTACTTATATCGAACCTGTGCCCAACCAGTGATTCCGGGTCGCACAATGTGTCTGATTCCGTAGTAGGGGATTTCCTTCGTAAGCCATTCCACAAACTCGGGGCGCTCGGGGCGTGGCCCGACAAATGACATGTCGCCTTTCAGGACGCACCACAGCTGAGGAATCTCATCGAGTCGCGAGGTCCGAAGGAATTTACCGACTTTGGTGATACGGGGATCATCGTCGCCAGCCCAGGTTGGCCCGACATCGGCCTCGGCGTCTTCTCGCATGCTCCGGAATTTGTAGCAATGGAAAGCCTTTTCGCCTCGACCGACCCGTTTCTGATGATAAAAGACCGAACCCGGGGAGTCGAGTCGGATTGCGAGAGCGATAAAGGGGATCAATGGCGCGGCAAGAAGCAGGCCAAGCACTGCTGCTGCAAGGTTCACGAACTGCCGTAGCATCCGCGAGACAGGATTCGAGCGGAAACCGTTTGCGAAAAGAATCCAGCTTGGATACAGACCCTCCACTTCGATTTTTCCAGAAATCCTTTCCAGCCAGGACGTCGCTTCCTCGATTACAACGGCATTATGCAGTCGCAGATTTAGGAGTTCCTGCATGGGCATGGTGTCGCGGCGGTCCGGCATGGCCACAATCACTCGATGCAGAGTGTTTTTTCCCGCGATTTCATGCAAGTGCGCTGCCATGGTTTCCCGGGTCGAAATACCAGGCGAATCACCGGTCCAACCCACCACGTCGACGCCTAGCTCACTGCGGTCCTTGAGGCCCGCGACCAATCTTAGCGCGCGTTCATCCCCACCTAGGACGTACACCTGCTCGCGGAGAAACGGTTTTGATGCTAGCCATGCGTAGGCACTTCGCCAGCCGAGCAGCCCGAATGCCAGGATGAGGAGCCCTCCCGCAGGGAACGACAGATCGCGGAGCATCAGCCGCGGAAAGAGCAAACCAATCACGCCCAATGCCAATGCCAGCCAGCCCGGGACCATCAGCAGTCGGAAATAAAGCTCTCGCTTGGCGTTAAAGTGAATGGGATCATATAGGTCGAGTCCCTGTGAGAGCAGTAACGCGAGTATGGTCAGTACGAATATCTTGTAGTAGCCGTATTCGAAATTCAGAACCAGAAAGCTGTCCTCGCGAAATTGCAGAGTGATCCCCAGCAGGAGCGAGGCAAACACGGTCAATGCCTCGCCCATCACCAGGATCAAGGTCCGGATCGAGCAGTACGTATTGAAGAAGCGGATCACCCGGCGTTCTCAGCTATTCTGCAATTCGGCACCGTCCAAAGAACGTGCCGTAGGTGAAGTGCGCGATCCAGGTTCGATTAATCCAACGGAACACGTCGCAGGTACCAGTCCAGCCCAATCAATACCGACTGTTGACGCGTTTGGGCAGTGCAATTGCTTTGTCCGGAGCAATTGCCAAAGTTTTCGTTGTTGAATTGGTAGCTGGCGAACCCGCTCAGCGCAGACCCGAACCGATGCCTGATCGTAGTGCTTGCAAATACGTAGCGATAGGAGCTTCCGGGGATTGTGGCGGAGATCAGATTGATTCCAGTAGCTCGCGCGTAGCCGCCATTGACTGTGGCACGCCATGACCGAAATATTTCCCGGTATGCGGAAGCAGAGACAATATCACTCGTCGCTCCGGCGTACACGTCAGCACCCGAGGTGACGAGCCGGTTATAGGCGAGGCTCACGCCGGAGCGTTTCCAACCATAGAGCAATGATGCCTGAGCAGTCGCATTCAGCTGCGTAGTTCCAGGCCCTTTTCCACCGCCAGTGGTCACGAGTTCGGGGCCGGCACCGACCAGGAAGTCCATTCGCGCAGAGATTGTTCTGTGAAATATGAACATCGTCGAATTTGCGAAGAGATGGCCCGCACTGCTGTTAGGAAATTCAAGGTTCTGGAAGCGGTACGATATTCCGACACTATCTCTCCGGCCGAGTTGGTGATAGAAGCCTGCGATAGCTGAAGCCTGGCGGCTGTCGAAGGAGCTTTCGCCGTTCCCAAGATAGTTGGTCAGCGAATAAGACACTCCCACATTAGCCGAACTGCGTCGAGTTAGCGCCTCCCCAAGATCGGCCATCGAAACGTGAGTTATGTATGCCTGGTGGCTGACCTCAGAAGGCGGATCGCCCGAATCTGCGGTAAGCGAATCGTTGCCTCCAGATCCGGCAACGCTCGGTCTCGCTAAATCTCCTTCCCCAAAATACTGAAAAGAGTCGCGCACATTTAGTTGCCCTCGAGACCAGCGGATTCGTTCGCGCACACCGAGTTGCTGCTGATTGTAATGGCCAGATGTTGCTGTACCTTCCCAAAACGTGCCACCTCCCAGGTAGTCGACCGCGGTTTGGGAGCGAGGCCGAATCTTCAGCAGGTCGAGACTCCCAAATAAATGCGTGAGGGAAGATAGCTGGGAAGAACTCCCCAAAATGCCGGCTGGATTGGTATCAACGCCTTCGCTTGCATGCAGCCCGATTTCGAGGAAACCTCGCGACGGCTCTTGCGACGAACCGGACGGTAACTCGTCCGTTCCGGGGGTGGTATCCGCCGCATCGGGTGGAGACGAAGGGTCTTCCGAGGGTACGTCGGATTGAGCTTCCGAGGGCACGTCGGATTGAGCTTCGCTTGATGCCCGGGATTCGTCGATGCTGGATTGTGCCCACACAGAACCTGCAACAGTCAGGAAGAACAGCAGCATGCAGGCGCATGCTAATGTTCGTCGCCTCGTGCTTTCTTTGCAGCGTCGCAACCTGATAGGCCCTTGGCTGATTTCGGAGAACATTGTCCCCTTGCGGAGCACGATATGGAACGCATCCTGTGCAAAATTCACTGAAAATTAATCTCAAATTGTTCAAGCGCTCGGTTGCGGCGCTGGAGTTTTTGTGGGAATGAGATTCTTGGCGAGTTGAAGCACCGCTCGCGCACGCTCTCTGTGCAGCAAGCAGACTGCCAAAATGTAGACAAGAGCCCCGGCAAGGACTTCGAGAATCAAACGCACGACTACAGGCTGCCCCGGAACGAACCTGAGTTTCACCCACTCTACGGCTGGAATCATCGCGATCGTGCCGCTTAAGGCGGGACGTAAGGCGCGGAAATAATCTCTCCCGCTCGCTCCGATGGACTGGAACGTCTTCAGATAGAGCGGAAGAACAACAAGGGGATACGCCAACACCCAACCGCAAGCGATACCGGTGATACCTCGGTAGCTCCCGAGGTAAAACGCGATCGGAAGGATGAGCAGGGTGTAGACGTCATTCCACATCACATAGCGAGCATGGCCCACTGCTGTCAGTACTTTGGGCAAAATGGCAACAATGGCACGAAATGCGGCATAGTAGGAGAGCACTTGCAGAGCAGGGATCATGCCGTCCCATTTGTGTCCTAAGACAAGCGGAACAAACTCGCGCCCTACCAGGCCCAAACCTATGCATGCGGGAAATGAACCTAATGCAACGACTTCGGTGAGTCCGTATAAGTACCGGCGAAGCGCCGCGGGATCATTCTGGACTGCCGATAGATACGTGGGGATGACGGTGGTCACGAGTGACGCCACCTTCTCGAGCGGCACATTCGCCAACTCCCAGGCATTGCCGTAAAGACCGAGCGCAGTCTGACCCAACATTTTGCCTGCCACAAAGTTGTCTAGGCGCTGATACGCGTTCGAGGCGAGAGAGGATACCGACAAGTGCCATCCAAATCGCAACTGCTCACGGATCGAATTGACGCGGGGCCAAGCCAATTTGCAGGGACGAATTCTCAGGATCACGAATGTGCGGACAAGACCCGGAAACAAATTCCCCAATATCAGCGACCAGTATCCCCACCCGAGGAGGGCCAATACCAGCACGCAGGCCGAGGACAGTAGAGTGAAGATGATTCCCAATATGGACAGCAATCGGAAGCGCATTTCCTTGGCCAGGAGCGCGGTCGGCACTCCCATGAGCGCAGACATGACCAATCCAGTGCAGCTCACCATGACCACTGGAGCGAGCAGCGGCACCTTGAAGAATGTGGCAAGCGGCTTGGCGAGAATTACTCCCAAAACAAAACACACACTTCCGGAAATCACATTAAAGGTGGTTAGTTGAGCTAATTGATCCTCGCTCAGGGGAGGGAGGGCCACGACGGCTCGAGGAATACCGAATCCGGTGATCTGCCCCAGGAACGGCATCATGATGACGGCGAGTGCAGCAATGCCAAAGTCCGTCGGCGTGAGCAAGCGCATCACTTCAAGAAATGCCAACCAAGTAAAGATTTGCGTACCCCAGTCGCTAGCCGCATTCCAAGCCACACTACGCACGAGAGAGGAATCGAGCGATTTTCGGGCACTGGGATTCGCAGCCGCTTGCGAGCTTTTTTGGGTTTCGACTGCCAACTCAGATTGCGCAGGCTGGCTCATGGTATGGACGGTGGGCTCGGCTTTGAAACCGTAGTCGTTGGGGAAATCAAGCCTTACAGAGTAGCTGCAGTGTATCAGTCGGAGGCGGTCAGCAGATTAAGCTTCCATGAAAACTGCGCGGGAGCAGTGCATTCATCCTCTTCGTCAGTTACAGTACGGAGACGTGGCGTATTTTTATCCGCGATGAGATCTTGTGAGTTTTGTACGATTCGCGATGAACCAGCCTGAGCACAAATTCATCTTTCTCTGTGGTTTGCACAGGAGCGGAACTACTCCACTATTCCGCATCCTGCGAGGGCATCCTGAAATCAGCGGGTTTCATGATACGGGTGTGCCGGAGGACGAGGGACAACATCTTCAGACAGTTTTCCCCGCAGCCCGGAGCTTCGGGGGACCGGGGCGCTTCGGGTTTGTGCCGGAGGCCCATCTTACGGAAGAATCGGCAGAGGTTACCACGTCCAACCGGCAGAAGTTATTCGAGGAATGGTCTCGGCATTGGGATCTCAGCAAAGGTTGCTTGCTGGAAAAATCTCCTCCTAACCTCATCCGGACTCGTTTCCTGCAGGCTCTTTTTCCGAATAGCTATTTCATTGTCCTTTTGCGCCATCCGATCGCTGCCTGTCTTGCAACTCGCAAATGGGCGGACGGCAGTTTGGAATCGCTGATGGAACATTGGCTGCATTGCCATAAGCTTTTCAAAATGGACAGCGCCCATCTGAAGCATGTCCACGTGCTCAGATATGAAGATCTAATCCGCAATACCAACGCAGAGCTGGCGACAATTTACAGGCTTCTCGACCTCCCGCCACGTCTGGCACCGGCCTTAAATCCTGCGGGGAATGATCCTTACTTCAACACCTGGCAGCAGATGTTGGTCGAGCCGACTGGATCCGAGGCGGGCCGGGTCGTGCAGAAAGTCGTACAGAAATACGAGCACGAGCTGCGGAAGTACGGTTATAGTCTGTCGGAGTTCTGCCCCGCGATTTTCCACGCCCAGTGATTCGCGACAGCTGTGGATTTGTATTCATGAAAGATTAATCTTGAAGTCGCTGGCGCGTAGCGCTCCAAACTCTATAATCGCGTTGCTATCTGGCTACAATATTCATTTTGGCCGGGTCGACGCTCACAACGCAACCCTTCAACCAGACAACCTGACGCTGGGTAGTCCAACCCTAGACATTCTTCAGCCGGCTGACCGGTGCGTCGAATCTCGAGGCTTCCCCTGATGAGGCGAATTCGTGTCAGCAAATGCAATCAGCAAAGATGTACGTCGGCACAGCAATCTCTCCGCGGAACTAGTTCCCGCACCCAGGATCGCAGCTCGGCCACGAGCCGATAAACAGGTCTGGCTGCTTGGGGTGGCTGGTATCCTCGTTGTGGCAACTGTAATTATTCTCAGCATCTATTTTGGCTTCAAGTACCTGTTGTAGATCACATAACTCTTTTGGATTCAAAGCCGGGGGAATATCCGCGGATTGCGGGTGATCGAAGGCAATTGCGTGTTAGCCCGTTCCGTTCTTTACCCTTGGCTTGGATATTCACAGAAAATTCATTTTCCTGCCACAGTTGCTTAACAAAAGATGCCTAATGTTCTTTGGCTCGGGAAGTTTATACGATTACCTCGCCCCAACGTGGAAGGTGTGCCTTCTTTTCGATGTGTATCCCCATAAACAGACTGATCAGAACTTTGACTGCCGCGTTGAGCGTGAGCATGGTCTTGGTGCTCTCCTGTGGAAAAGGCGGAAACAATCGAGCGCCCACAGGCCTCCTTTCAGGGAACTGGGAAATGACCCTTCAGCCTGATCTGTCTTCGACGACGACAGAAACGGAGGCCGGCTTTCTTCTGCAAAAGAACAACTCGCTTACAGGCGAGCTCTTGTTGTCAGCTCAAAGCGAGTGCGCCGGGCTTGGATCAGTTCAGGGCACCGTCAATGGATCGAATGTGGTAATCACTCTCGATCAGATGGGTCAGACCGTTAGCCTGACGGGAGTGGTATCAAACGATGGCTCGTCGATTGCAGGCACATATTCGATTTTGGGGTCGTCGTGTGCGGGAAGCTCCTCTGCAGGAAAGTGGACGGCCAGCCCGGTCAAGCCGGTGACGGGCAATTACCAGGCAACATTCACTTCAAATAACGTTTCCGTGGGCTCGTACGTCTTCGCCTTGAACGTAACCCAGGCGCCCAACGCTGGCCTAAGCACCACGACAATTTCAGGGACAATGACTTCGACGACTGCCCCCTGTGCGCGTACCGTCTCGATCGCCGGAGTAGTCAGCGGCACCTCCATCGTTTTCAACTTCCTGGCCTCTGACGGCAGCACCGCACTGGGGCAATTCAGGGGTGCCACCAGTGTGGACGCAACCACTCTGACCGGAACCTACGATTTTCTTGCGAACAATCAGGGGTGCGCCGGCGATGGTGGAACAATCTCAATGGTTCAGCAGGCATCATCATGAACTACGCTAACTTGTGTGTTTCTACCATGAAGAGACTGGTGAAGACTTTGATTTCCTTTTTTTTTCTGGGGCTGTTGACGGGAGCGCTGTCCTGTGGCAATTCAGCGGCCCCTAAGCCTCAGAGCGGACCGCTCTCGGGGAACTGGCTAATAGCTTTGAGACGGCATGTTCTGCCCGTGCCTCCGCTTATTTTCTCCGGCTTCCTCGTCCAGTCTGGAAATTCCGTTACCGGTGCTCTCAGGCTGGGCTCGAATTGTTCTGGCGTCGGTTCTGTCACCGGAACCGTTGACGGGAACAGTGTTACGCTCACGATCAACGAACTCGGAGAGGATATAAGTCTGCAGGGGAGCATCCCCACTGTCAGTACGCCAATGACTGGTCAGTTTTCAAATCTGGCCGGCGGGTGCACTGCTTATGCAAATTCTGGAACATGGTTTGCGGTACAAATCGCTCCTATCACTGGAACATTTCATGGAACGTTTAGCTCTACGGCAAACATCGGCAATCCAACAATCAGCGTAACCGGTAACCTCGAGCAAGGAGTGAATACTGGAAGCAGCACTGCAACGCTTACTGGAGCCATTACCGCTGCGACAGCAACCGGCTTCTGTTCTTACCTTTCGTCAGCGACGATCACGGGCCTGATCAGCGGAAACGCAGTGATATTGGATTTGTATGGTCCCGACGGGTCCGAGATCGCGCAATTCGGGAATATGGGGATCCCTCCGGCGGTTAAAGTCACTCCTGAGGGAACTTCCATCAGCGGCGCCTATGCTTTTCCTTCAATCTCGAGTTCTTGTCCTGGCGATCTGGGAACGTTCCAACTGACGTTTCCGTAAAGGCGGCACCCGCTTTGGCGAAAAGAATTCTTGACCTAACAAGTTGTGTCTTCAGCAGATAGTTACGAGGGGTCTGATGGGGTTGGACGCATTCGAGCTTTGAATCCCTCAAACGAAAGACTGCCGTTGTCACACGACCCCAATGAATGAGATCAAACAATGCTTAACCTGAATGCCTCGTTGACCAAAGACGAGTTCGCCGAGATGTCGAACATTTCGCCGAACGCCTGGTTTACCCAGGTAAAGTTCGCGAACGGCCTCTCGCCTCGCTGCCAGGAGGCGTCAACGCTCGATGCGAATCACGAAATGAAGAAGAGACTGATGATGCCTTGGATCCAAGAGAACATTCGAGGAAAACGTGTGCTCGACTTGTTTTCGGCGAACGGGGCATTCGCGTTTGAATGCGCCCTGGCAGGCGCGCAGGAAGTGGTTGGAATTGAGTTCGATGAAGACCGCGTCCGCTGTGCCCAATTTGTAGCTGGAGTGTTGCGGCGGAATGGTATGGTCGCACCGCAGTTTTACGTGGCCGACGTTTACAGCATCGCCGATCGTTTTTCTGAACCCTTCGACGTAGTGCTGTGCATGGGAGGGCTCTATCACATAGCGGACCCGCCTTACATCCTTACGCAAATCCGCAAGCTGACTCGAGACAAGGTGATCTTGCAAACCTCAGGAGTTCTTCCGGGAACAGACAACCGTGCAACCTTCGTCATACGGGAGGATCAAACCGCAAAAGGCCTTACCTCGCTCCGCGGAGGGAAGGGAGTCTGGATGGTTTCAGTTCCCTGTTTTCACGCCATCCTGACGCATGCCGGGTTCCACCTCCTGGAAGATGCGCAACCGGAGGCATCCCAAAGAGAACGCTTTCCCTGGTATTGTGCGCTAGCGGGAGCTGTCTGAAGTTTGCCCTTCCCGCGATTTTGGTTTCAGTGACCCAAGGACGTCTTGGTGTTTAAGTCTCGTTTTGTGGACTCAGTCTGAGCGACTCTCCCCTTAATCCAATCAAAACCTCTTCCTTTTGACGCGATATCGGAAACGAATTCCTGAGTATCTTTGTAGTGCACGATCTCTACGTTGGGAGGAGCGGCTGATTCCATCTTCGCTCTGACGAGGGTTGGGGTTACCGTTACCCCGTCCAGTATGTATTGCAGACGCACCGTCCTCTCGGAGAGCTTTGGCAGCAGCTTTAGGGGTTCCAGGCTTTCCACGCTCTGCAAGAACCCCGGTGTCACGTATTCGGCACGATCCTTGTCCGTCACCAGCGAAGACTTCGCCAGCCAGTCGGGCCAGTCTCCCCATGGATCCAGCAAATCGAGAGCTTGGATGCGCGAGTCTACGGCCGCTGCCATGATCGCAATACTGGCGCCGGAGCCGTCTCCCCACATTCCCACCCGACTCATGTCGAAATCCCCACGCTCGGCAAGATAGTTGAGGATCAGTTGGATGTCATGCACGGTCGCTCCCAGCGACTCCTGCAACTCGCTGACGAACGTCTGTATCCGTGCGCGGTCGTGGAAACGCTGTTCGGTCAGGGCGGAGACGAATCCAACTGCGGCGAACCCCTCGCGGGTGAGGAATCGGCAGAACTCCGGATCGCGATAACGAGCATTGCTGGCGTTATAGCTATAGAGATAAAGAATCACCGGAGGATTCTTCAGGCCGGCGGGCTTTACGATCCATAGGTTAATGGGATCCATCTGCCGCCACTGCACACTAATGAGTTCCCGGGTGAATCCGTCGCCCTCGCTCTTGCCCAGGGGAACGATTTCCTTCTTCATCCCCGTCGGCAGTTCAGGCCTGCTCCAGTCCTCGTACTCGGGATTCTTTCGCTCTGGGACCTTTTCGCCATCCTTGAGCACGCGGGTTTGCATTCCGTTGAACGTCGGAACATTGGAGGAATCGCTCGGCGCTGCCGCCGCTTTGCTATTTTCGGTGTTTTGCCGAGACAGGGCGGCTGCAGTCGTATCTTGTGGCCTTGAGGCGGCGATAGTGGGCGTAGAAAGCAGCAATGCGAGCGAGATGAATACGTTTGTTCCCTTATCAATGACCCCCATCTAACGAAGTCCTTTCTGCATGTGATTTTGGCTGATGCTCACCGTGATCGAACGAAGAGGCAGACCCGGTTGCCCGGGTCTGCCTCCTTACTTCAAGTTCATTACAACGGTTATGGTTAGATCCTGCTTACTGGATCTGACCGTTCGATGCGCCACCGGCTGGTGGAGCAGCTATGATCCAGCCACCCGCATCGCCGCCGCACTCGTTGACCGGAGCGGGGCCATTGACCGGCTGGTTTGCAACCGGGCAGGTTCCTGCGCCACCGAACGTGACGAGCGTATTCGACATGTGAGTGGTAGCGGGTGTGGCGTTGCTGTAGGGCGCGATGTTGTTGAACAGATCGTAGTCGTTTGCGGAAACGAACTTATAGTGTGCGCGAACGAAGCTGGCATCCCCATACGCTCCGTTACCGAAAACTGCTGGGCCACCTCCAGCAAAGGGCAATAGGTCAGGGACGCCGCCGAGATTGTCGAAGTGGATGTCGGCTTGCAGGTGCTCGATGAGAGCCTGCGCTCCGTTGGCATCCGTTTCGCAAGTCGTGTCTGAGGTATCGCACAACAGGCGAAGTTCAGACCATGCCGGATAAGTACCGTCACGCAGGTGAGGAAACGAGAGGCCGGATACCCAAATCGCGCTCGCCTTGCAGTCGGGGACTCCGCCTGGAACGCACTTGGGAAGTTCGCCCCAAGTCAGAGGGCTGCCTGATGCCGCCGGCTGTCCGGGGTTTCCGATTGAGTTGGAGTAGTCTTGGAAAATCGGGTCGATTCCGTCGATCATGAGGTAGCCATACTTCGTGCTCGCGGCCAGTTTGGACACGTTGCTGAAGCTGAAGAAGGCGTAGCCGATCGAGTCAGCCGTACCCAGCACCCCGGTGTTTACCAATTCGCCGGTTCCGATGGCGCGTTTACGGGTTCCTTCGGTATCTGTATCGGCAAACCCGGCTTGGCATGCGATGTTCAGCGGGTTGTTGTTTGGGTTGGCGATCTGAACATTACTTTCCTCTGAAATGTATGGTGGTTTCCCATACAGCCCGCCCACCAGAGTCAGGTTGCCCATGGTGGTACCCATGCGCCGAACCTCATCAAACTCGAAGGTACTGTAGGTTCCGGACAGTGGTTCGCGGTAGACGAGGGTCAACGGGAAATCCACGCCGTTCGGAATGGTTGTTCTGGCGCCCTCAAGAGCAGGGTCCAGCGGCCAACTGAAGGCGGTATTGCGGCCTTCGCAAAGGTTGCCGGCAAACAAGTTACCCAGCGGCCGTCGCGTGATGTGGCAGGTCGCTGAACCCTGGTTGGCGGGAACCGAGCAATAGCCGGTTGACGGGAAGCTGGTGGAGGGGAAGGCGCCCGTCGGTGGATACGGGTGCTGATCCCACATGTTGCGGACGTAATAGCTGCCATCGCTGGTCCAGCCACCAGGCACGCAGTTGACCTGGTTCACGGGCGCAGTAGCGCAGTTGGGATGGCTTCCGATGACCTGTCCCAAACCAGCTGCGTTGCTGCGGTTGGCTAAGAGAACGATTGGCGCTTCGCCGACCGGAAATATCTTGACGGTGCTTGGAACCGTCGTGCCGGTAATCGGATCAGCGAACCCCGGAAGCCCGAAGGCTACCGGCGTAGCGGCTGTGGCGCTATACTCACTCTTGATCTGGGCGCCGATTGGCCCCGGGCCATATCCGAGAGCGAAAGAGTACAAATATGGGAAACCGGAGCAGGTAGGAGCGGCTGCTCCCGGAACTCCGGTATCTTGGGGGGGACACGCATTCGCGTGACCGGAAGGGAATCCGGCCGCGGGAACTGTGCCAAGGATTTTGTTTGTGGCTAGAAGCGCATCTTCGGGGCGAATATCCGTCAGACCAGCGGTGAGCGTAAAGCCAGTTGCACCACCCAGTGCGTTGTAGACATTCGTGTCGAGAGTGGCGTCGTCACTTGCCCCACCGACCAACAGTGTGGCGGGGATTGCGTTATCCCCGGCGGTCGAGGTATCCGCAGCCGCCAAGAGCAGCTTCGCGCGCGGCGTAGCCAGGAATACGCGATTGCCAACAGTGGAATCAATCGAGAGGTCAGTCCAGATGTCGGTGGGAAGTCCGGAAGCGTTGTCAACCCATACGATCCAGACGTTCCCGTATTCCACGGGCGGCGGGCTTCCTCCGGACGGAGTGCGGCTATCTACAGCCCCTCCCCAAGTCCCGGGGGCGGTGGAAGACTTCTTGGTCCAATGGTGGACTGTGAAGCCAGGGTTCGCCGCGACAATATCGGTAGCGAGGTCGTTATAGGCAGCGACCATAAAGCCCTGAAACATGGCCGATGAACCAGCCCCGGCGAAGTGCACGGTCTGGGCACTGGCACCGGGAACGGCTATCGCGGCGACTAGCAAAGCCGCGAAGAGTAAGTGAATTCTTTTCATCATTGTAAGTTCTCCTTACGATTTAGCTGCAGACGTTGAGGGTTACTCTCTTTGCCGTGTGCACCCGAACAGGCAGCTCTGCAAAGGAAGCGAAGGACAACGTGCGAGGTCAAGGTCGGCATTGTGTTTCTGCGCGACAAAAATTGAAAGCCTTCTTGAAGTGATTGGAACCGCGAGGCCTACTATCCACGAAATCAGCTATGGCAGCGTGACCGATGGATTAAACTCGCATGAATTTTCAGCTACAGACGGGACCGCCGTGCAAATCTCGTCATTTCGCGGGTTTTTGCGATCTGCGATTCGACACCGAAGCGCTGCTCAAAGCGAGGTCCAATTGCACTGTTATTGCAGCACATTGGAGGCTCAAGACCAGCTGCGTTGTAATCCGAATTTAATCTGCGAGTCATCGAGCCGTAACAACTCAGGCGTAATGTCCTTTTTCCTTGTCCTTACCGGTTAGAGCAATCAGCAGCGCGACCAGCCAACATCTCAGGAAGCGACTGTCCGGTCCGGCTCAAGAAACTGAACCAAATTAGAGGAATAGGATTCGTGACATCTTTGCGAGGAAGGCTGGCTGCGTGCATCTGCGTTCTGGTTTTGTTCGTGGGTCTGTATGCCCAGCCGAAAACGTACCCAGGGGCAGAAGCCTCTGCAGCAGAAGATGCAAAAGCCGCGGTCACCGGCACCGTCAGCGATCAAAAAGGAGGCGGCGTCGGCGGAGCGACGGTCACGCTGCAGGATGCCGCCGGAGCGGCTCATTCTGCCACCACCGATGATCAAGGGCTGTATGCCATCACTGACTTGAGCCCAGGGCCTTACAGCATTTCTGTGATGGTTCACGGAACCAAAGTCTTTCAGGGAAACGTGACGCTTAGCCCGGGCCAGGTTTTGACTTTGAGTGTTGCTGGAGCGCCCGTGGAACAGCCCGGGCCCAATTCGGAAGCAGCACAGGAGGCAAACAAACCGTCGTCGCCATCTCCTTCTGGGCCGCCCGCCAGTGCTCCGGCGCAGACATCCAGTGAAAACAAGTCTGAGCCGGCTCCGTCATCACCGGCTTCGGTTTCTGCCGCTCCGGAAGCCCCGGCGAAGGCGCAGGATTCCGGCACCAGCACCGCCCCAGCCTCAGCCCCGGCAGCAACCCAATCCTCTCCGCTTCCTGCTCCAGCGATTGAGCAAATGCCTGTATTGGCAGGTGCCCCGGCTAGCTCTCCTGCCACAAATTGCGTTGGCCCGGGCACGATTCGGGGCGCCGTAACGGACCAGAGCGGCGCCGTACTCGTCGGAGCGAACGTGAAACTTGTGGGTCCCGGGGGAACAACTCAGAACGCCGTCGCAGACGATAAAGGCAGCTACTGCTTCAAAGGACTAACAGCTGGAGCCTATAGCGTCACCGTCACAATGAAAGGTTTCAAAGTATTCGAGACTGCGGGATTGACGCTGACTAGCGGGCAAGACATCCCTCTCGACGCGCTCCTCGAACCGGCCGGAGAGACCACTGAAATTCAAGTGACCGGACAAAAGGTGGCGCAAGTAGAGACCGAGAACGCGCAAGTGTCCGGGACGATCACCGAGACTGAAGTCAAGACGCTGATGCTGAATGGCCGCAATTTCACGCAGCTTATTGCGCTGACTCCCGGCGTCAGCAATCAGACGGGGCAGGATGAAGCCAAAGTGGGGGTGACCGGGAGCGTGAAATATAGCGTGAACGGTGGCCGTGTGGAGTACAACACATTCGAAGTCGACGGTGGCGACGTCTTGAACGCTGGCCTCAACGGCGCAGAGAGCACTCTGGTTGTCTATCCCAGCCTGGATGCGATTCAGGAAGTCAAAGTCCTGACTTCAAACTATGGCGCTCAGTATGGCCGCACCGCATCCGGAACAGTCCTGGTCACTACAAAAAGCGGCGGAGACCACTGGCACGGTGACGCCTACGAATTCTTCAGAAATGAAGCGCTCAATGCCCGCAATTACTTTGATCAGACCAGCAAATCTCCCCTGTATCGTAGAAATGATTTCGGAGGCACGATCGGTGGTCCTCTGCTCAAAGGGAAAACTTACATCTTCGGTTCCGAAGAGTTTCGCATTGAAAAATCGCCTACCGATCAGCAGCCTGACTTTAACCGTGGCGTGCCTTCTCTGGCAGAACGCATCGGCGATTTCAGTGATGTTTGTCCGCCCTCTTCAGGATCTCCGGTTTTCTTCACTCGTGCCCAGTGGCCCGATTGCCCAAGCTCGGGCGGTACTTCTTCTGGCACTCTTCAGACATTTCCGAACAACAATATCGGTCAGCTCAACGCATTTGGCGCGCTCGACCCGAATGCAATTGCTCTCCTGAACGCGAATCTGATCCCTCTTCCGAACTCCTCTACCGGCTGCAACTCGACCACCGGCTCTTGCTACAACGCCGTGATCTCCGAACCGACTCACTGGCGCGAAGAGTTGGTGCGACTCGATCACAACTTGAACTCAAAAAATCGCCTTTCCTTGCGTTTCATCCATGATGCCTGGGATACGGTCGTGCCTATTCCGCAATGGCAGCATCTCCCCACAAATTCCGTCAATAGCTTTCCCACTGTGCAGAACAAATTTGTGGGACCGGGAATTAGTGTGGTGGCTGGCGTGACCCAAACCATCAGCTCCACTCTCCTGAATCAGTTCACTGCAAGTTTCGCGAATTCACGCATTACTCTGTCGAACCTGAATGGTCCGGGTGGCGCCAACTTTGAGCGTCCAGCCTCACTGGGCCAGCCGGGCGGGGCCTGTCTAGCATTGCCGAACTCCAGCACCAGTTGCCCGATGGGAGCCATCTTTGCGAACGGATTCGGAGGAAAGGAACCTGGCATCGTCATTGCCGGCAGCAATCAGGAGTATGGCGGTTTTGGATTCACGGTAGATACCGGCTACATGCCATGGGAGCACACGAATCCGACGTACAGCTACCGGGATGATGTCACCAAGGTGATCAAGAAGCACACGCTCCAATTCGGAGCTCAGGTGATCTTCTCCGAGAAAAACGAGATCAATGCGGCTAGCGGTGCGGCAACTGGAGATACCCAGGGCTTACTGGTCTTCAGCAACGTCAATGGTGGTGGGCAGAGCACAGGAAATGCGTTTGCCAACTTTCTGACTTTAGAAGCCAGAGGCAATGCGAATAATATCCAGAGCTACACGCAAGATAGTGCGCAGCATCGATACTACAACCGATACCAGATTGGAGAGCCTTACATCCAGGACGACTGGAAGGTGAATCGGCGGCTCACGGTAAACCTCGGCGTTCGCTTCAGTCTCTTTGGCCTGTACTATGAAAAGTACCGCGCGGCCTACAATTGGGATCCTTCCGCCTACAGCCCGGCGGTGGCGGCTCAGATCAGCGTAAATCCGACGACAGGTCAACTCACGGATGTGGCGTCAGGAAATCCCATTCCTCTCGATCCCAGCAACCCCGACCCACGCATTCTCAATGGATTGGTGCGTTGCGGAACTCAGGGTGCGCCCAGGGGTTGCATGAAGAATCACATGTTCAATCCCGCGCCTCGCGTGGGCTTCGCCTTGGATCCTTTCGGCACCGGCAAGACCTCAATTCGCGGTGGCTACGGTATGTTCTTTGAGCATGGAACGGGCGAAGAGGCGAACACCGGCTCTCTCGAGGCAAGTGCTCCAGACGTTCTCAACATGACCGAGTTACTTCCACAGAATTACGGATGTGTTGGGGGGTCTTCCTCGAACTGCAGCACTCCGCCTGGCGCTTACCCTCTGAATGTCACTGCTATTCCGACAAAGGCTGTGTGGCCCTACTCACAACAGTGGAGTTTCAGCATTCAACAGGAGCTTCCGAGATTCTTGGTTGCCAGCGTTGCCTACGTTGGCAGCAAGGGAACACATCTTACGGTGGAACGCCAGCTCAACCAGATAAGACCTGTGCCGGCAGCTCTGAATCCGTTCGGTATCCACGAGCCGCTCGTTCCCCAACCTACGCCGACTGCGAATGGCGATTGCAGCGGATTCCTTTCAGGTACGTTCCCGCTGAAAGACGGCGTTACGATCGGTGTACAAGATCCTGCCTACACCAACTTAGAAGCGGCATGCACCGGTGAAAATGTGTCCAACCGTACGCCGGATGTGAATACCCTCCGTCCTTACCCGGGTATCGGACAGATCTACGCGCTGCAGAACGTAGCGAATTCCGCCTATCATGGCCTGCAAGCGACGCTGCGCCGTACCAAAGGCCCGCTGACGGTCGGCGGTTCCTATTCCTACAGCCACTCCTTCGATAACGCGTCCGATCGTTCCGACACCACCTTGGTGAACTCCTACGATTTGCGCTCCAACCGAGCGAGTTCAAATTTCGACCAGCGCCATCTGCTCAGCGTCAGCTACATCTACACTTTTCCCATGTTGAGCCGGGTTTTCCAGGACTGGACAGCTGGCCATTCGGGAGAACCGACCGACGATGCCCAAGACACTCTGCCGGCTTCCTCGTCCTCGCGCTTACTTCGTTTCCTGGGTGACGGTTGGGAGGTGTCCGGAATTGCATCCTTTCAGTCGGGAACTCCCTTCAGCGTGATCAATGGCGGCGGCAATAATGGAGTTTCCGTTCTCGACAATGCCGGGGTGGCAAATGGCGTTGGCGCAGGGTCTTACCCGGACCTTGCAACCAGCCTGATCGCAGCGCCCGATGAACACTTTAACTCCAAGAGTTTCGGGCCTCTGCTCGGCAATCCGAATCGGTTCGTTGCGCCGCGAGGATTGACCTTCGGGAACGCCGGACGCAACTACTTGACGAATCCGCATCGCATCAACTTCGACCTGAGCCTGCTGAAGAATTTCAAAGTAACGGAAGGCAGCATCCTCGAATTCCGTGCAGAAGCGTTCAACATTTTCAATCACACTCAATTCCGGGTTTTCGATCCCAATCTCGGCAACACCGGTACCAACGTGATCAGTTGCTACGGCGGTCCGAATTACACGGCTGGCTACGTGGCGCCACTCGATCCGACAACCGGTGTGACCACCGGCACCGATTGCGTGACCGGAAGCGCGTTCTTGCACCCCGTAGATGCACACCGCGCGAGAACCGTTCAACTGGCCATTAAGTTTCTCTTCTGACGGACAATGATCGACTATGGCAACTCGCAATCAACACCAAAGCACGGCGTTTGCCGGACGAGCCTGCGATCCGGCCTTAACGCCATCGGGAGTGAGCGCAGATGAGCTGCAATAGTGAACGGGGAGTAAGCGCTCTTCTTCTGGCCATGCTTCTCGGGCTAACTGTGGGCTGCTTCAGACCTGGTCAACTGGTGACCCAGCCCGCTATTTCGATTTCGTTGACATCGGCCAGTACGTCACTCACCATAGGCCAATCCACAACCATCGATGCCACGGTCTACGACCTGAGCAAAAAAGGTGTTACTTGGTCTCTTTCTCCTCTGAGCTTTGGCACGCTGACGAATCAAAAGTTCGATCCCACCACTCTGACGGCCTCTGCTTTGTACACAGCTCCGGCCGGAGTGCTTACTCCAACGACGGTCACGATTACTGCGACGTCAATAACAAATCCGAACATCGCTAAGTCCGTCAGCTTTCATTTTTCGCCGATTACGGTTTCGCTCCAGGACCTGGACTTAGGAATCCCATTTGCCCCCCAGACACTCAGTCCGGGGAACCCGATTAATTTGTTGTCGTTTGTCTCAAACGACTTGTTGGCTCTCGGTGTAACTTGGAGTCTGTCTCCGGCCAGTGGCGCGGGTTCGCTCAACGTCGGCATTCTGCCGACAATCGCCACATATATGGCGCCGTCGAGCATTTCGGCTCCTACGACTGTGACGATCACTGCGACCTCGAATGCGGATCCCAACGTCGTAGCCAATGCGCAGATTACTATCTTACCCTCGGGCGGCGGTCCCAATGTGGTGACGCTGAACGTCGATGGTGGCCCGGTTCCCGGGCAGGTGCATGGGAACGGCGCTTTCACTAGCGTGACTATTTGTAATCACAACAGCACCACGAGTTGCCAGACAGTCGATGGCATTTTGGTCGATACAGGATCCTATGGTTTGCGGATTCTAAAGTCCCAGATACCGTTTCTTAATTTATCCCCTGAGACCGACCCTCTGGGCAACACTCTCGAGAATTGCGCGAAGTTTCCGGACGGATCTTTCCTCTGGGGTGCCGTCGCCCAAGCGGACGTTTACATGGGCGGAGAAGCGGCAACTTCAGCCACAGGAATGCCGATTCAATTGATTGGCAGCACGCCCAGCATTGTGCCCGAAGGTTGCTCGAGCAGCGGAGTGTTCAGCACGAACACAGCGCAACTCCTGGGGGCTAATGGGATACTCGGAATCGGTCCCGAGCCGACCGATTGCACTTTGTCCGGAGTCAACTATTGCGACGGCACGAACCAACCCACGCCGCCTGACGTCTACTACTTATGCCCAAGCACAGGCTGTAAAATCACAGACTCACCAGCATTAATCAGCGCTCTGTTGCAGGTGGCCAATCCAATCCCACTCTTCCCCTCCGACAGAAACGGCGTAATCATCCAACTTCCCGCGATCACGGGGCCTCAACCTTCTGTGATGGGAACCATGACTTTCGGAATCGGGACGGAATCGAATAACAGCTTTGCCGCCGCAACCGTAATTACGCTCGATGCCCACAACCTTTTCACTACGGTCTTCGATGGTCAAAACATCACGAGCAGCGTTATCGCCAGCGGATCGGACGCGATCTTGTTTCCCGACTCGCTTCCCGCCTGCTCGGTGCACACGGACTTTTACTGTCCCGCAAGCACCGCCAATCTGACTGCCACGATGCAAGGCGCGACCCAGGGATCAAGCGCGGTGAACTTCAATGTGGATAATGCTGACGCGCTCTTTTCGAGCAATGGCCAAGACGCCGTGCTCGGGACGCTGGGCGGACCAGTGCCCAACTCCAGTTCCTGTCAGGGCAGCACGCCCTGCGCTTTCGTCTGGGGCCTGCCTTTCTTCTACGGACGAACCGTGTTCGAGGCGATTGACGGCCAGAGTCCGGTTTTTGGAACACCGAATGCACCATGGTGGGCCTTTTAGCCTTCCGCATCACGGGCAAATCTTCGCCGAACATCCCGTCTGCTTCGAGTCCCTTGACCTTGACTCTGGAAATAGGCGACCAAACAAGAGAGTGCGTATGATTGACAGCACAACTGGTCGTTCGGGTACCTGACGGCAGAATCAGTGACTAAAATGATGCCGCGAGGTGTGCCGCAGAATGTGCCGTACGCTTCGAGCCACTACGCCCCGCACGGTAAGGCGGCACCTGTCCACGTCAAGAAAGACAGCCAATGAGCTTGCCAGTGAGGCATCGGCGGTGATGGACATTCTTGCCGGTCACGTTCTACCGGACAATCGTACTCCAGCTCAACCTACTCATTTCGCCCGCAAGTGGACGCTCTGGCCAAGACTGCTGCCATGAAGTCCTCGGATGCAAATTGAACTGTCTGTTCCGATTAAAAGAAGATTGGCTGAGCGCATTCAATGTCACTGGCTTCACCACCCCAACAATTTTCTTCTCTGCGAAGCCGTGATCGCCCGTGCCCAGCCGAAATAGAAGCTGCGCCCCTGGCGAAACGGAGTCCCTTCCGTTTGCACTATGCAGTTAGATCACTCCCTTTGATCCGCAGAGGAGTTTGGCCATGCCGAACATCATTGATGAGATTGTGCAGCGACCGAAGCCTGGAGATACAGCCAACTGGTGGGGAAAGCAAAATCCCAAGCAATGGGCGGGCGCTCTCGATGATGAAGAGGAAAGCTATCTGGAATTCTTCACGTCGTCGGACGTTGACCCAACCATGCGGATTGGACGAGGTATAGCCGACGCCGGATCCCTCACAAATGAGGAAAAGGAACGTGCGCAAAAGCTGTTTGGAGATGATCCCTCGGCCCTCATCCAGTTCGCCAATTTTGAAAATCGAAGGCGAATCATCGCTCATTACGTGCTCACGCATCCCGCTACTATTGAATACGAAATCCAGTTGTACCGGTTAAGCCGAGACGTGAACCCGTTCCACTTCATCGTGGAACGCGTCTACGAAGTAGCGACCGGTAGGGAGATGTTTACCAACGAGAAGATTTCCCGCTTAGCAGCCGGCGCAGAGTTACTTTTGGCAATTGTTGTAGGTCGTATTTTGAGGGCGGCTGTGCGTGCGAGCCTCCCTGCTGCCGCCCCAGTCAAGGATCTTACGGCGCCGATTTACGATCTGCCTCCGGAGGGCGGAGGTATGACGATTAATGGAAGATGGTATACGGAGCACGCACTTGAACGGATGGCCCCAGACACGCCGCAGATCCGTGCTGAGATAAGAGCGAGAACAATGGCCCGAGTGCAGAAGTTGGGCCTCAATCCGGGTTCTCCCGCGTACGACCCCGTCCTAAAAAACGCACTCAAACGGATCGATCCTAGAGGCGTGCCTCCGTCAGTGGTAGAAAATGAAATCCAACATCCTGGCTCGACAAACGTCGATGTGATTACTGTCAAGAGGGGCAACGTGGTAGTCACGGTAAAGCCTCGTTGATAGGGTGCATTTTGCAAGGTGCTTTTCTTGCCCCCCTGTGCGCCTTTTTCTCCCCTTTCCTCGACCTTCCAGCGACAGCAGTGTCGACAAGCGTTAAGCTACAGGCTACAGTGAGCCGGTGAAAATGCGGAACTTCGTGCATAGGGGTCTGAAAAGACTCTATGCGGAAGATATCGCGAAGGGTGTCCACCCGATTCGGTGGACAAGCTTCGCAAGATGCTGGCCTTCCTCGATGACATGCAAGACCCCCGAGGAGTTGCGCGCGCTCCCGGCGTGGAAGGTGCACCCACTGACTGGCGACCGTAAGGGCACATTGGAGCCTCAGCGTGACCCGTAACCGCCGCCTGACGTTCCGGATCGACACGGCGGAGCGAGAGATTGTCGATTTGAACCTGGAAGACTACCACTAAGATGAAGGAGTACACCCCATGCCTATGAAGAACCCGCCCCATCCCGGAGATTTCATTCGGACCTAAATTATCGGGCCCGCGGGCTTGTCGGTCACGGCAGTAGCGGCCGCGCTACATGTGTCCCGCCCTGCACTATCCAGTCTGCTTAACGGTAACGCGGATCTCTCCGGGGATATCGCTCTTCGTGTTGAGAAAGCCTTCGGCGTGAGAATGGACACACTCATGCGTATGCAGGCTGCCTACGATATCGCCCAGACCCGCAAGCGTGAAAAGACAATCCATGTCCGGCGGATTTCCCAACCAGAAAATGCCCATGCATAAGAAACGGTCGTCGAACTGACGGTCGCACCAAGCTGCGTATCCACGCCCTTACTGCGGAGCATAGGTCACCAGTAGGAATCCTTGTACCTTCGCCGGGTCGTCGGTATCGCGGTTGTACTCGAGCGCACGCCGTGAATCTGAGTAGCGTGTATCCAACAGCAGCAACCGCCGGAGTACGCAATATGGCCCGCCGTCAGCGCTATAACTGACCCATCGGTAAACCACTCCGTAAACGACATAAAGACGCGAGTTCCATACCATCATCAGTGCGCGTTTGTCGTTGAGGGTATTGACTATCCTCAGGCCGTCGACCGCTTCAGTCGGCCAAAACTCAGCTTTAACAGAGATCGGACGGCCGTCGCCGAGCAGATGCCGGCCCTCCAACCTGGAGGCAACGTCCTTGAGCGAGAGAGGGTCAGCCCTAGCCACGCTGTCTTCGAGAGCAGAATCTCTCCCGCAGCAAATACTCCGGTCATGAAGAATGGTGTCGAGCGACGTGGGCAGCACATCCGCCAGCTCGTGCGACTTGGCCATCAGCGACGGCAGGCCGCTGACACGGGCCTCCAGATCGGTATACATTTGCTGCCCGAAAGCAGAGCAACAGGTAACGATGCAAGTAGCGAATACTAAGACGCGAAACGAAGGCTGGGAAGGACGGAGCCCGGTCATATCGCACCTCTCTGCTCCACGTCAATTATAGGTCGTGGATGAGGCTTTCTGAGCAGCCTTTGCGAAACTTTACATCCTGCCACGCGGCCCGCGTTTTCGGGGCCCGTCAAAAGTCCCCCAGGCGAAAAATACAACTGAGCGGCAATAGGCGCTAACACAAGGCATGGATAGTTCGGAAAATGTCGTAGGTTAGGCCGGGTGCAGACGCACACTCCTTATCCGACAGCCACCGCGGCGATCTCGTAGTCGTCCACACGAGGTATCGTGAAACGCAAGACCGAGCCTTCGAGCCGGAATGCTGTTGTCCTGTCGGAGCGAAGCAGGTCTACGGCGTTGACCTTCACTCCGCGGGGCAACGCCATGCTGACGGTTTGTGGACCCAGCGGATTGACTGTGCTCAGCCAGCCGTGGTGGGCGTTCGGGTTCGTGTAATTGAGCAGGTGGATGGCGTAACCGGGCGTAGTTTCCCAGGCAAAAAGCTCGAGGAATCCATCGCCCTCAACGTGGACGACGGCTTCATCTTGAGTGATCCAGCGGATGGTGTTGTGCAATAGGCGCAGAAGATCGCCATGACCGGTAAGCCAGAAGGTTCGTTCGATGTCTCCAGGAAAGTAGGCGAGGCGGCTGGAAGCGACATCAAGCAGCACCACTGCTGGCTCATCGGTGTGCGAGGTCGGTGGGTAGGCCAATTCCGGAGGATACTGCACGAAGCCAGGGACAACAGTTAGAACCGGATCGGGCACCGATTTCACGGGTACACGGTTTTGCGCGCCCGGCAACCAGTTGGTGTTTGAGAAGCCGTCAAGGATCGGATGACTGCGTTCAATGCGGCCGTAGTAGGCGTTGCCGTTCGTTCCGATAACGTCTCCGGCCTTGCTGATGCCGAACAGGTCGGCCAGGGCAAATTCCTCGCGCCGCTGCAGGTTCTCGTCATACAGGCCCGTTTCGAAGCTTGCCATGAGTGACCCTCCGGAGCTGACGTAGTCGCGGATCTGCTGGCACTGGCGGTCGCTAAGCATAGCAATGTTCGGCAGAAGCAGGGCACGGTATTTGCTGATCCGTTCGAGGTCCAGGCGGTCCTCGTGTACGAAGTCGAAGGCGAATCGGCCGCTGAGGAGCGTCGCATAGATCCCGTGTGTCGTCTCGCGCATGTAGTCGTGAGCGTGAGCGGCGGCGGGAGCCGGATATAGAAGTTGCGTGCTCTGTCCCATGATGACGCCGATGTTTGCGAGAGATCGGCGGGGCTTCAGGTGGGCATCATGTTTCTTCGCCCACTGAAAATAATCGGAGCCGAGTTTTTGCCAGCGGCGATCTTCTCCGAATCCCGCCTCCGACCCGATGAAGTGGTAGTAGAGCGCCATGCCGCTGGCCAGCGTTTCGTTCAACCACATTCTTGCTTCAGCGGGATTTTTGGAGGCATTGCGCCAGCGGACCGTGCCGGTCGAGTAAGCGGCGGAGACGTTGGTGGCGAATTTTCCGTCCATCATGGCGCTGCACACGCGGCCTTGCAGGCTGCATCCCCAGACCGCGGGATCATCGGAGGTGCGGCCCTGATTGTCGGCCTGGAACCAGACTGCGGTTTTGCCGAGGCGATCGAGGTTGGGGCCGCAGCGGACATTGCCACCAAGGTTTGCGAAGTAAAAGCTGTCGGGCTTCTTTTCTTTGGCAATGGCGTCGTACTTGTGCCACAACTCGAGAACGCGATCATTGAAAGCGTGCCAGTAGGCGGTAGTGTTGGACGGGGGAAGCTTGCTACAGATGGCGCAATGGCAGTTCGGCAGACTGCCGATGGGAGGCCATCCGTTGGTGTAGAAGCAATCCACGTCGTAGAGCGAATTGATTTCGCGCATAATGGCCGGGATGTAGCCGTCCATATAGCTGGTGAACATGCAGGTGCGGAATAGCCGCGAGTCTTCGGGACTGAGGAGAACCGATCCGTTAGCGTCGCGCATGGCCCACTCCGGATGGGCGTCAAGGGCATCGCCCCAATTCAGGTCCGGACTCAGGCGGGCGACGACCCGCATGCCGCGCTTGCGGGCGGCGGCGGCACATTCACCGAAGAAGTCACGGCCATTGAGAAACTTTCCGTGACGGTGGAACTGGACCTTTGAGGGATAGAAGGCGAGGATGCCGGTCACGCTAATGAAAATGATGTCGGCGCCCGCCGAGTGCCAATAGTCTGCCCATTCTTCAATGTTCATCACTGCCGGATCGTGCTCGGTCATGTTGCTCTGGCCGACGCGGCGAATGTTCTGCTGCCAGGGCAAGGTGGAGGGATCGACGGGAGCCAGTCTGGCTGGCAGAGGAATGAGTTTCGGATCCTTGCCGCTAATGGCTGCGTCGGCGATCGTTTCCGCTGAGATCGAGGCAGGATTGAACGTCTGGATGGCCGCGGCCAATGGAAGGGAAGCTGCGCTGGTCTTGAGGAAAGTGCGGCGGTTGAACATGCGGTCCATTATTGCCGATCACCGACTTCCATACGAACAGGAAAAAGGAACTGCCAACAACATGTTCGCTGGCTCATCTTTCGCCGGAAGGCAAACCCGTGATCGTACTCCCACGTCATCCCCGCAAAAGCACTTTTCAAGGGATGAGTGCTAACGTCTTTATCATGGTCTGAGTGCGACAAGAATAGACCATGCAAGTATGCAAAGTACATTCGAGTAGTGCGAGATTGCACCCACACACTACCCATGTTTTGAGCACCGCCACGATCCACTATCCTCACCATCCGCATTACGGTCTTACGGTGTTTTCAGTTGGCAAATTGCTTGGTAGAAACTGCGTGCTTGGCAGGCAGTCGGCAGACGGAACCTTTCTCCGATCGTTGGAGAGCCGCGCAGGGAGTCGAATTTCCGGCGTTTGCGAAGAGTCTGTGCTCGCTCTCCCCTCGCGAATGCCCGCGGCCCCTACATGTTGTTGTAGCTATCTAATCCATCTCCCCTTGGGTTTCGTCTGATTCCTGCATCGCAGTAGCGCCGGCAGCGTCGCCCGACGCGGTCTTCTTCTGCTTCTGCCAGTCCGTTTCAGATAACACCACAATCGTTTCCATCTTCTTTTTCTTCAGGCTGCCGTTGATGCCCGGCAGGTCCTTCTGCGTGAGTTTCTGGAAGTCGTCAATGACGTCTTGCAGTTCGCGGCCGAGAGAGTCGGTGCGCGCTACCTGATAATCGGTTGGCCGGCCGTCGTATCCGGTGACGCTTCCGTAGAGTTCGCCGATCAGTTCGCGGATGCGTTCTTCGCCGGTGATCATTCCGCCTTCTTTGGTGGCGACAATCTTCGAGCGCAGCGCGTCACAGTCGCCGGCAAGCTGCTGCAGCTGTTTGCGCAACGGGTCTTTCTCGGACAGTTTGGCGGCACGAGCATTGGCGGCGTTGCGCACACCTTCGATGGCCTCGACTCCCCACGTCATGTGCTCGAGCAGGTTGTAGATTTTCATGGAGAAATCGAATTCGGCTTTGCGGTCAGCGAGTGTGTAGGTGGCGCGCGGGTCCATCACGACATTGAGTTGCTCGCTGTAGGTTTGATCTCCTTTGGTGAGCTTGACCGTGTATAGGCCGGGCAGCACGCGAGGGCCGCGCTGCGCCCCATTCAGCGCCGTCGCGGCAGGGGCAACCTCCGGCGCTTTTATGCGCATGACCCAACTGGTGCGGTTCAGACCGCGATGGGTGCTGCCGGCAACCGTGTCAATGAGTTTTCCATCCGAATCGTAGATTTCGATTTTCAAATCGCCGAAGATGTGGCGGCTCTTCTGGTAATAGGTAATCTGGGCGCCGGACGGGCGTGGACGGCCGGAGAAAGTCTCGTTGCCTTCCGACCAGCCTCCGCGCGCGATGAAATATTGAACCACCGGCCGGCCGGGAATCAGAGCCGCTTCTTTCGCCATCAAGTCAGGAGTGAGGGATCGCAAAGGGGAAATGTCGTCGATGATCCAGATGCCACGGCCGTGAGTGGCCAGCACCAGATCGGATTCGCGCGCGTGCACTGCGATGTCATCGATGGCCACGGCGGGAAAATCGGAGCCCCTGTATTGCGCCCAGCGCTGACCGCCGTCAACGGAAATCCATAACCCAAATTCAGTCCCCAGGAAAAGAACGTTGCCCGTGACCGTGTCTTCCTTAATCACGTGGGCGTAGCCGCGCACACCGCTTTCCTGAGCGGGCAGAGCGGTCCAAGTCTGGCCGTAATCGCTTGTTTTATAGACGTACGGCTTCAGGTCGCCGTACCAGTGGCGGTCGAACGTGGCGTACGCGGTCGCTTCGTCGAAGCGGCTGGCTTCGATGGTCGAGACCCAGGAATTCTTCGCCAGCCCACTGATGTTGCTGACGACGTTCGTCCACGTCTTGGCGCCATCGCGAGTGATCTGCACATTGCCGTCATCGGTGCCGACCCAGATGATCTGGCCGTTCTTGGGAGATTCTGAAATCGAATAGATCGTGGTGTGCATCTCGGCGGACGAATTGTCGACGGTGACGCCGCCGGATTCTTCCTGTTTCTGCTTTTCTGGATCGTTGGTGGTGAGGTCGGGAGAGATGCGATCCCAGGATTGGCCATGATCGCGCGAGCGGAACAGGAACTGTGCCCCAATGTAGATTGTGCCTTTCTCGTTCGGGCTCATGTGAATCGGGGTGTTCCAGTTGAACCGAAGTTTTTTCTCGCCATAATTGGGCAACGGCTTGATTCCCCGCCCTTCGTGCGTGTAGCGATTCACACGTCCGATTTCTCCGCCCTGCGCTTCGGCGTAGATGTAGTCGGCATCGGACGGGTCTTCGAACATCCAGAAGCCGTCGCCGCCATACATGTTTTCCCAGCGGGAGTTGGGGATGCCGCTGGGATAGGACGAATCTCCCACCCAGGAACTGTTGTCCTGCAGGCCGCCATAGACGTGATAGGGGTCGGAATTGTCAAGGCTCACGTGATAGAACTGCGACACCGGCAGGTTCATGAAGTGCTTCCAGCGGTTGCCACCGTCTTCGCTGCGCCACAAGCCGCCGTCGTCGCCGGTAATCACGATATTTGGATCCTTGGGATCGATCCAAATATCATGAAAGTCGCCGTGCACCGCGGCGGAAACATCGTTGAAGGTTTTTCCGCCATCGTTGCTTAGCAGAAGCATTAGATCGGGTTTGAAAATCTTGTTTTCATTTCTGGGATCGACCGTCAGGTTGGCGAAATAAAACGGGCGCCAGACCATGTATGCGCTCGCGTCGAGTTTGGTCCAGGTCGCCCCGGCGTCGTTCGAGCGATAGAGGCCGCGGCCTTTTTCGGCTTCGATGTTGCAATACACCACTTTCGGTTTGGAGTCGGCCACAGTCAAAGCGAGCCGCCCGTATGGTTTCGGAGGCAGGCCCTTGGCGTTGGCGTCGGTGATCTCTGTCCAGCGAGCGCCGCCGTCGGTGGATTTGAACAGACCGCTGCCCGGTCCGCCTGAGCGGAACGTCCAGCCTTGGCGCCGGAAGTCCCACATGGCGGCATAGACAGTTTTCGGTTCCTGCGTGCTGCGGGCGAGCATGGCGCAACCGCTCGAACCGTTAGATCCGGCGAGAACTTTGTTCCAGGTTTTACCGCCGTCGGTGGTTTGGTAAACGCCGCGCTCGTCGTTGTCGTCCCAGAGATGCCCGGTGGCGCAGGCCAGTACGTCGTTGCTGTCGCCTGGATTTATCAGAATCTTGGCGATGTGTTCGCTGTCTTTGAGGCCGACGTTGATCCAGTTCTCGCCGCCGTCAGTGGATTTGTAAACTCCAGCGCCGACCGAAACGCTGTTGCGCACCCACGACTCGCCGGTTCCCACCCAGACGTTTTTCGGGTTCGAGGGATCAATCGCCACCGCACCGATGGACTGCACATTTTCGCGGTCGAAAACCGGTCTGAAAGTCGTGCCGCCGTTCACGGACTTCCAAACGCCGCCGCTGGCCGCGCCCACAAAGACGGTGATGCGGCCTTTCTCGTCGACGGCATCGAGCGCGGCTATGCGACCGCTCATCGCAGCCGAACCGATATTGCGGGCGGGCAGGCCGGAAACGGTCGCAGCATCGAAGGGGTACGGCGTTTGTGCCGAAGCCAAAACAGCACACAGGGTCATTCCTGCCCAGGCCACCATCGTGGGCCAGAAATTGCCAGCGGATAGGTTCATGGTCATTAGTCCTTAGTCCTTTTTCAGAAAAATCCATGAGAGGATCGGGAAAAATCGCGATCCGAATTCATTTATTGAACCGGTCACTCCATGACCCGATTCATGACCGCTGCTCAGTGAATGCCGACAAGTCCTGATTTCTTTTCTTCTGTCCTCAACGACTCGGGCAGGGCGAAATCAGCGGGATCGATGTTCACGTTTACTTCGATCTTCTGTACCGCGGTAGTTTGCGCGTCGGGGACGTTCCGTGGTCCGGCAGCAATCGCAAACGGAAACATGACTCCAGCGACCGGCTTGTACGAGCCGAGGCTTTCCTCCCGCTCGCGTACTGAGCCCCGAATAAACTGCTGGATTTCGCGGCGAATCTCGATGAAAGTATCGGGATCGAGATAGTCATAGATGATGTCGCCATTCTTGAGCATCACTTTCAGGCGCAGAGCGTCGTCGCCATCGACGAGGTCATGTCCCAGATATTCGACCGTGCTGCCTTTTTCTTTGTAGTCGACCAACGGGCCGTCGAAGTCGGCGTCCAGCAATAGATCGCGCAGGGAATCTTCGCCCATCAGTTCCGGATCTTTCTTGCCGCCAAAGGGCTCGACTTGCCAACCGGTTGTGCCGTCGTAGGCTTGAATGGCCGTCATGCCCTGCACGGTGATGGTGACGCGGACGAGATCAGGACGCGCGTTTTCTTCGCCCATCGCCATGACACGTCCTCCGAAGCCTTTGATTTTGCCGGTGACGCGCATGGTTTTGATGGCCTTGATTCTCTCGAGGCCGCCCCGCGCCTCGATGTTTTTGGCGATCAACTCATCCGCGGTTTGGGCATGAGAAAAGGCACCCATACAACCCAAGAAAATCAAGAGAAAGAGACAGCGCATAGGAGCAGGCTCCTGTCGATGAGGGACTGAACATAGTTAGAGTTGCGGGAAGAAATGTACTCGCGCAGGGTGCCCAAATTCAAGTGTCGATGGCACCGCGGCAAACGATGCGTCTCCAATGTCCCTTTGGTGGTCCAACGGCTCCCACAGTTCTTGCCAAGCGACTGCGGTGCAGGCGCTCCGCGCGTGAAGAAGTCAAGTCGGGTTCGAAGAGAAGTTCGATTTTTAATCGCCAGGCCTTCTGATCCCCATTCTGCGGGCATTGATATCGGGACTGAATCCCCTACGTAGCGGTACCGCCGAGCCGCGACCCACAACCGGTGCGATGCTTTGGCTGCACCACCGCCGCGCTGAAGAAGATAGCCGAGTGGCTGACACCATGCGGGATTTGCACGGTGGCGATGCAATCTATGGGAGTCTGTTGGATCGCGGTCTACGCCATTTTGGAAGAGGCGGGAATGGAAGTGCATCGGGTGAATGCACGCGAGACGAAGAATCTGCCGGGGCGGAAGACGGACGTACAGCAGAGCCAGTGGTTGATGAAGCTGCACAGGTACGTCTTATTGCGGAATCGTTTCGCCCGGCGCAAGGAGATTCGCATCCTGCGGACGTACTGGCGTTGGGCCGTTGCCGATGGGTCAGTGAATAGCATTCGCTGGAGGAAGGAAGTATTTCGCGACCGGGATCGAAATTGATCCAACATTGCCGTTTGAGGCGTCCCGCAGAACTATGGAGAGTTGCGCAGCATCGGGGAGCATTTGCACGCGTCGGGTATCGACCATTCCATCCTTTAACAGCCTGGCATACATCACAGGGTCAAAATCCAGGTGAAAGGTTTTATCGTTGGCCTGAACAATTTCCTGCTGGCGATTGAGTTGTAAGAAAACTACTCGCAGAGCACCAACCCAGTGGCCGTTTTTCTGCTCCATACCTATTTCACGCAGATCAAAATGAAGATCCGTAACCAGGGTTTGCGGTCCAAGGGCTCGCACTTGCACCCGGATTCCTACGCCAGTCCCTTCGAGTTGACTGATGGCGGTTTGTGCAACCACACCTTGGACCGACTTGAGCGGCGCGGCAGCCGGTTCGGGAAGGGCAAAGTAACCGGTGCGCGCCCGGACCTGCGCTCCGGGGCTTTTCACCCTAACCTTGATCTCGTGAAAGCTACCATCCCATTTCCCGTGCTCCGGGTAATAACCCAGCGTGTAGGTGAGCCGGGAGTCATCAATGGCATGTCGGATTGCGCCTGCAATATTATTCGTCCCATAGAACGCCTTCCCGCCGGTGCGATCGGCCATGAGTCGTAGAGTATCGACGTTTGCGGCAGCGGTACGAGTTTGCCCGTGGGTGTCGGGGTCCAATGGACTGGATGCATCTTCGCCCGAATCATTGGTGGCCGATCCGACGTCAGATCCGAGCAAACCCCTCGCGTCCACCGGGTATACCGCGATATTCCCATCGGTCAAAGCCTGTCCCGCTCGCACAATGTCCCTGTCAAACTTCACGCCAGTGTCGTTGAGCCAATCGAAATCGAAACGCTCATACCCGATACTGATCGGGAAACTCCCCGAAATCCAGACCAGACTTTTTCGCCCCTTTAGCGGTCCTATGTGGTTCGCGATGGTGACCAGCGCAGCGATGGTCAAGCGAACGCGGTCCTGAGTGGAGGAATTGGCGACGTGTTTATCGAACGCCGATCTGAAATATGCGTGACTTGCAGTTAGTCTGGCAGTCTCTGAAGTGATATCCGGAACTTCGGAGTTGGTTAGCCGTTGTCCAGACTCAGCCTTGAAGTGAATCGCCGCTTCGCGCAGAGCAGACGCGTCCGTGGTGAAGTCTTGGAGGACACGCAGGCCGCTGTTCCCCAGCCAGTAAAGCGCAACATGATCTTGCGGTTGGAGAGTTTCGAGGAACTCTAGCAACTGTCTTTGCGCGAGGGCCTGGTCGGCGAAGTCGGTATTCAGGGTATCAAGGAGTATTACGGTTACGCCCTCAGGACGTTGCTGGTCGACGCGGTTGCTGTAGGTATCGGCCGGGAGCGGAGCATGGTTCGCGGCAGACGGTGACTCTGTTTCCTCGGCGAAAACTCGAATCTTCTGGTGCTTCTTATTGTCGAGGAGCTCAAAATCGTCCTTCGTGAGTCCGGTGATGGGCTTGCCATTCTTATCGTTGACGACGACGTTGACTTGAACGAGCCGCGTCGTTACTCGCAGCCTCGTCTTGGGGTCGGAAGGATAGGTTGTTGCGGCGGGACCAGATTGTTGTTCCGGTGCAGACGTTGCATCGACAGAGTAGAGAAGGATCACATGGCCGAGAGTCAGCAGAATCGCTACATCCCGACATGTCCGACCCATCGTAGTCAGCTCCTACGACTGTCATTCTAGCCCTCATGGTCGATGAAAACCATTTACTCAAAACCCCGATTCCCGAGTCAGTGAGTTCAGAAGATGGATTCATCGTCCGCTCAATCGCTTTTTGTATCGTTCGACGCAAGCCCGGCTACCATCACTAGTGGCCATGTCACAAAAATACTGTAGACATGCCGCCTGCTGTAGGTAAAGACGGGTTTGCTTACCTCCACATAGACTTTCCGCCCTGATTCGGCGCGCACTCCGAACAGATTATAGCGGCATCCCTCAACCTCGCCGTTCACAGCATCGCCGCCAAGATATATCGCACCAGCCACAAATATCAGGAAATTTAGCAGGCCGACAGCGATCACTAGATGCACGCTTTCAGAAAGGAACTGTTCCGGGTTTGGTCAGCATGTATTAGCTCGTCCCTCCTCACGTCAGCACTTTACGCAGTCGCCGCGGTCGGGCTGAAGCTTGCTGCTTGAGAAGGTTCTAACGAGAACAAAATTCTCGTTGGCCCCATAACGGACTAATCGCAAAAGGATAGCTAAAATCACTGCCCTCAGTCCCCAGGTTCTGCAGTGCCCGGTGCATGCGGCAAGAACTAAGGGGCCGGTTTCCCGGCCCCTTGAAGTGATTCTGATATTAGTTGAACTTGGCCCGAGCATTCTGAGCCCGGACCCTAGTTGAAGTACCCGACCTTAGAACGTTACTTTCAGACCGAATCGGATAACCCGGTTGCCGCCATTCTGCACGATCGGATTGTCAAAACCGGTGCCTTGTTGAACCAGGCCGGCGTCCTCCAAAAACGGGTCGATGCTAGCGTAGTTGGGGTGATTGAGGGCGTTGACCATGCTCATGTGCCAGATGATGCGAGCCCGCTCGCCCCAATCTACGGTTTTCGCGACTTCAAAGCTCGCGAGGTTAGTCTTGTAGTCGCGCAGGATATTTCGAGCCGCGTTCCCGTAGGGCGTACCGTTGAGGATTTGCGCCTCGTTCGTGTTGGCGATCAAGCGCACCTGATTAGCCTGGACGGCCGCTGTGGTTGCCCCGTTGCTTGCATTCAACTGAGTGAAGTCGACCAAAGAATTTGGAGCGGCCGCACAACTCAACGCGTTCCCGTAGGTGTTGCACGCATCAACCGCATAGATTCCAATCGCGGTGGCGGGAGCCGAGGAATTACCCACGAAAGGTCGGGCTGTCTCGAAGCCGCTGTTGAAGGCGGCGTTGAAGCTGTTATCGAGCGTGTTGTAAGCGCTGGTACTCGAACTCAGGAAAATCTGCTCCGGTGTAAATGTCTGTCCCGACTGCAGAATGTAAGTAGCGGCCACAGACCATCCCCCAAACATGTGCCCAAGGATACCGTGCTGCCGAGTAAATACCGGGATCGCTTCGTTGAACGACACCGTCCAGGTTTGTGGGAAATCCAGACCTGAGAGCCCGTGTTCCGCGCCCTTAAAGTTCAGCGGGTCTTGCGCGAAAGCATAAGTGCCTCCCCCTCCGAAGGTACCGAAAATCTCGCTTGCGTTGTCTGTTGTCTTACTCCAGGTGTAGTTCGTCTTCATCGTTAACTGGTTGAAGAGGTTGGTAGTGCGAAACTCCGCCTGCAATCCGTTGTAGTCGGAATAGGCAGTGTTGGTGCGATTACGAAGAACGCCTTCGTTGCAGTTCTCGCGGCCTACTGCCGACGGCACAGCCGCGCTGGCCGCCGGGCAAGGCGTCAGCCCCGCAGGCAAAAGGCTTGAGGGGAAAGCGCCTGCGGCAATTCCATCCACCAGCCCGGGCGCCTCTGAGCGGCCCGTGATTGGGTTTGTGCAACCTGTGTCGCCGCAGCCCAAGTACGGATTGCCATTAATCGACTGGAATAGGTTTTGCCCATGATTCCCCACATACCGAACCTCCGCCGCCGCGTGCGCTCCCAGTTCACGCTGAATGCCGAAGCTCCAGGAGTGAACCCGGTCCGGTCCAAAGTTCGGAGTCACAGCGGTCTCGCTAAAAGAACGCGGATCGGAAACGCCAAGGGTCAAAGAGGAAGCCAATTCGCTGCGCACCGCTGGCCCGAATGGATTCGCCGGAAGCGGCTGGCCGGGAACAATCGTCTGGGCGAGAACTTGAGGGGCTGAACTCGCAATGTTGAGGTAGATATTGTAGAAGGGTGGATCGTAGCTCAACCGGTATCCACCGCGGATAACGGTCTTTTCCCCGCCAAACAGCCACCCGCCCCAACCCGGCGTGTAAGCGAATCCGACGCTCGGCCCCCAACTGTTCTTCGGAGCAGGAATGCTAGGAAAGGTAGTCACCGAACCAGGCAAATTAGGATTCCAGAACGGTGAACTGCCGGTCTGCTGCTTGGTGTCATTGTTATGGAACAGGTTAGCCGGTTGACCATAATACGAATACGTCAGGCCTAAGTTTAGCGTGAGATGATTCGTGACTTTCCAGTCGTCGCCCACATAATAGAAGCTGTCGTATTCGCGAAAGTCCAGATCTGGGTTTCCCAGTGTTACCGAAGTGTGGGCGGGATCGTTAGCCGCGAATGTCCCCCAATCCGCAAAACTGAACGCGCCGTTCGCATTCGGCAGGAACTTGTTGGGCGAGCGCTGATAGGTGAAGTTCGCCCCCGCTTTCCACTGGTGCTTGCCATGCACGTAACTCCAATTGTCCTGGATCTGGTAGGTATTGACGATGCGCCCCTGCGGAAAGCTCGTACCAGGCCCGAAACCCAAAAGACTGCCGCTTTGAAATGCCACGTTCGCTAAACCGCTTTCCAGAGCGCCCTGTAGCGGGACTGTCCCCAGCGTGTTCCCCCCAAATTGCACGTTCTGGCGGCCAACGTTCAAGCGTAATTCGTTCAACATCTGGTTTGTGATCTTGTGGGTCCAACTCAGTCCTAGCGACTGCGCCAACGAAGGAACGTTTTCTGGATATCCCTGCGCCGCTTGTCCTTCGTCAACATTAAAGAACACCTGCTTTTGGAAGATGTAGCGCGCGCTTACTGTCTCCCGCGAAGTTTGAATGTCGTTCCTAAAAACCCAGTTGTACTGGTGCGAACCGTTCCCCAGAGTGCGCTGAACTCCGTTCAGTTCCACGTTGCAACCCGTCCCGCCGTCATTCGGAACGAAACCTGCGTATCCGTTACTGGGATAGTTTTTCACCTGCGGAGTTCCTAGAGGTGTCGGGTTGCCCCCAATCGAGTAAGGACCATAGGCCTGCAGCGCCGCCACACTCGCGCTCCCTGGATAGCAGGCGGCCAGTTGTCCCAGCCCAGTCGCGTCAGGCGTCAGAGCCCCATTTCCGTCGACCGTCTTTGAGGAAATGATTTCGTCGTCGAAGCCGCCGAAGAAGAAAACCTTGTCTTTGACCCACGGACCGCCGATGGTCGCTCCGGTGAACTCATCGTTAAATCGCGGAGGCTTAATGAGTCCTGAGCCCCAAACCTTATTGGCCTGCTGATTCGTGAGGGTGGTCAACACGGAATTGCTTTCGGTGCCGTAAACCGAACCATGAAATTTGTTCCCGCCGGATTTTGTGATGATGTTCACCACCGACCCAGCATTTCGTCCGTACTCAGCCCCAAAGTTATTGGTCGTCACTTGGTACTGGTTCACAAATTCGGCATCACCGATAAATATCCCTGGGCCGGCCACCGAATTGTCATTGTTGTTTTGTCCGTCGATCTGTTGATCGTTGCTGCGCCCTCGCAACCCATCCACGCTGAAGCCCATTCCGTTGGTGTTCGAAAGGCCCAGGTCGCGCGTGGCACTCACGCCCGGAAGCAGCACCGCAAGGATGTCCAACCCCTGGTTCTCCTGGATACCCGGGATGTTATCGAGGTAGGTGGATTCGAAGGTATTCGTGATCTGCGCTTGCGTCGTTTCTACCAGCTGCGTAGAAGCGGAAACCTCAACTGTTTCAGAGGTGGAGCCGATCTCGAGCTTGATTCCGCCCAAACCGGTGTCTACTCCAGGCGTCACCGAGACACTCGACATCGAAGCCTTGCGGAAGCCCGATTTCGAAACTTCCATCGTGTAAGTGCCGACCGGTAGCAACGATACTTTAAACGCGCCGGTGCTGCCACTGGTGGTGGTGATAGACTGGTTTGTGTCTAAGGCCGTAGCCCTTATTTCGGCACCAGGGAGTGCCGCACCGGAAGGATCAATCACGGTGCCAGAGATGGAGCCTTTGGAAACCTGTGCGGACACGATGACGCCGCTCAGCACTAACAGGACAACCACTATTCGGATCGTAAGACGCATTTCCTGATCTCCTCAAACTATGTCGATTTACCAGATGGATTTCCCGTCAGGGAGCGGGATGCTATTAGAACAACGTCTCAGAGCAAACAACGGCCCAAACACAGAGTTGACAAAAGACCTTGTTTTTAACAGTTTGCTATGGGCCGCAGGCGCAGGAATACCGAAATGCGGATCAACCATCGAATAATCTATGAAACATAGGAGTTGTTGGCTTTGCGCGGATGGGGGCTCGGCCTCTTATTAAATAAGATGCCGCATTCTATTGGGGAATCCCGGCACTAGCAGGCTCTGCGATTCTCGCGTCTGTGGAGGATTGTAACGTCAGCGCTGCCGACGCTTGGTTGAAACGCTAGACACTCTCAAAGAGTGGCGAGGACCAACGAGCACTCGAAGTACTGGACCTCCGCATGCATCGATAATGCTGACTCCCCCTCAGGCAATTGGTGGTGTGGGAACTTGCACCCCGCTAGAACTAGATTCGCAAGCTTTGTCGGCTACTCCAGTGAATCTGCGATTTGGACCTAGCTCATCGATCAGCAAGACGCACGGCTTTTCGTGTTGCAAGGCACTTAGCAACGGCCCCGCGCTTAAGATCTGCTGTCTATGCAATTCAATGCAATTCGGTCTGCACGGACTCCCAATCGAAGCTACCGAACGTGGCCATCATCTCCACGCAAAGTCTCTGCAGCGGCTCACCGAATTTCCCGACGGCTTTTTCTTCATTAATGCCCTCGTAACACTGAAACGCTCAACACTTGTGTTTGCCGCCTCGGCAGCCGCATAAGTGAGTTGCGTCTTGCCGCTGCCGGCCCTTCCAGCAGAAGCGGTTTGTGCAGCTTTGCCGACAAATAAAACATTGTTATTGCTATCGAATCGGAAATATAGCTGGTAGCACGAAGTGCTCACTAACTTGTTGGGGAGATAAAAACACTTCTGACTCCTGGCCAATAACAGTTCTTTCGTTCTGAGCAATGGGAACCTAACCCGAACAGGATTTCGGTCAAATCGGGCTTGCTTCCACCAGTTTTAGAGGTTCAGAGGAACGGATTGACGGTTCTCGCTGGCTTTGCTCGAAAAGTGCACAACGTTTCACTTCAACCCAATGAACCCCGGACACCGTTTACCATCCCGGTGTCCGGTGGCTTGGCTAGACGAAAAAGATCAATGAGGCTTCATTTGTCCCGGCGCCGAAGGATTACGCTGCGCGTGCGGCGTCGATCCCGCTATCGCGGCGGTGCCATCACCCGCCGAAACGAATTGCTTCAAGTCGCTGACAAGGTTATTGGCCGATGGAGAACCCAGGCCCGTGGTGGCATCCCAGCCCGGGCCCGCATTAAAGCCCGTCACTCCACCGAAGGAGTTGTTGCCGCTGGTCACGTCGAACAGATCCGCGGAATAGCGCCTCTGGGCTTGACCGATATGGTAGAGCGCCCGGTTGATAAAGCCCAGGTCCCGTCCCGCATTCTGATCGGCAATCGCCGTGATGGCCGACCACTGCGGTGAACCTGCACTCGTGCCTCCGAAAAGATAGAAGCCCACTGCCAGTCCGGGGATGTCGAGGTAGGTGAGCACGCCGTGTAAGACCGCGGAGTTGTAGGACACATCCGGTTCCCCACGCTGCTTGCCCCCATGGATGGTTCCTCGCTGGTAAGACGGTTCATCGTAGATCACGCTGAACCCGCCACCAGTGGCGCCGATGCCAGCCTCGTTCCAGACGATCTCGCCCTGGTAGGTTCCAGCCGCTGGATTCGTGGTCGGGTCGCAGCCCAGCACCGTCAGGCAATAGGGCGCAGCATGCAACTCGGTTCCACCCACGGCCGTAACCAGCGGATCGCTGGCCGGAGTCGAAGCCGCTTGCACCAACGTTGAACCGTCGCACGATGCTTGTCCAGCGCCGTTGTCGCCAGCGGAGGCGAAGATGGTGATGTTTTTCGCTGTGGCTTCGGCAAAGACCTGATGCTGTTGCGCCAGCAGGTTGGGATCCTCGCAGCTTTCATTCTCGCCGAAACTCTGGGAGATAACATCGCCAAGATTATTGTTGACCGCATATTGGAGAGCGCTCAACAGGTCAGCATCATTGTTGGACTTAGCCAGCACCAGCGTGATGTTGGCCCCTGGTGCGATGGCGTGGGACCACAGAACATCCAGCGTGATTTCCTCCGCCCAACCGGTCATGTTGCGGTTGCCCACAACAAACGGAGTCAAACCGTCGGGCGCGATCTGGGTGAACGTGCCGAGGCTGGGATTAGGCGCGCCTCCAAGTCCGTTCAAACTGGCCAGGCCGTAAAAGCTGTTGAAAAAATTTAGCTCCGCCACAATGTTGGGAGACTGGAACGAGTCGAGAATGACAATGGTTTTGCCAGTGCCATCGAGGCCCGCATTGATGAGCGTGTCTACGTTGTAGGCGTGCCTCATCTCATACGGGTCATAGCAGGTAGCGGAGCTGAGGCCCACCTGGCAAGTAAACAGGCCGTAGTTCGCGCCAGCCGCCGCCGCAGCTGGAATGGCTTGTGGTCCAACCTGGAGCAAAGGGGAAAGCAAAGAACGCTGGGCGAGATGGTTGTGAAGCTGATTATTTTCCGCCGCGAATGCCGTGAGGCTAAATATCGCCAAAGATAAAAAGCACAAAGCAAGTTTCTTCATGGATTCTCCTGAGAGGATAACGTTTGAATCGACATACGCCGGCATGCTAATCGATGGGGCACTCTGGGGGAACGGGCGCCGCGCGGGTCAGTCAGATCTGGCCCACACATCGTACATCAATTGCGGCCGGGCGCAAGGGCTGATTTTGCTGGTAGTTTGGCGCGATGGCGCAATGCTTACACATTTTGACAAATCTTCATTCCAGATCGAGATCCCAGATCGAGGTTTGACAGTGGACGGTTCATTCTGCATATTCTGATTTCGCTGAAATTACTGACATGGCCAATCTGAAGGCCCGCGGGGTTCTGTTCCTGTCTTTCCCTTCGAGAGAGACTGTATAGGGAACGAGACCGTGGTCCGCTCTCAGGGGCCCGCCACGATACCGGCGAAGCCCTTGGTAATCACCACAAATCACCACCGGCGACATTGTGGACAGTGGCACGTCTTCTATAAAATAAGACCAGCCCGCCTAAAAAGAGAGTTTCAGAGAACCTTCGCGGTTGAAAATCGCAGCGTCGGCGAACCCTCTCTCGTGTTTGAGGAAGGTCAAGAAACTTGGTGCCGGTGGATGCCGGCGGTGGTTGTAGGGTAACGACTCGCCTTGTGCAGCGTGTATTGATCGGGACATGTTGGTTCTCCTCGCGAAAGAAAATCCACCAAGGATGCCACTTGCCTTTCCACAACCCCTCGCGATAATGTCGCAACATTATGCTCCTTCATGGGCGCGAAAAAATCGGAAGAAACGATCCCTGCCCCTGCGGTAGCGGCAAGAAGTACAAGCACTGCTGCCTGCCCGGCTATGCTCCATCTATCGACCAGGTGTGGGCGCGGCAGCACGAAGAGTCGGACCGCCTGACGGGGGAGATCACCAGGTTTGCCTTGCGTAAGTTCGGGGAACGGATCTATGAGGCGTGGCAGGACTTCAACATGCGTGACCTTCCGAAGCCGCTGGAAGAGGCTGCGGACGAACGTCAGATCTTCATGCCCTATTTCTTGTTCCAGTGGAATCCGGACGCTCGGCGGACCACCGCGCGCGGGCAGAGTGGCGTAGTGGCTCGCTGGTACATGCTGGAAAAGTCGAAGCAGCTAACCGCGATGCAACGGATTTTTTTGGAGCAAGCTACAACACAGCCGCTGAGCTTCTACGAGGTCGTTTGGAATGAACCCGGTGAGCGCATGAGGGTGTGGGATGTTCTGGTTGGCGGAGAAACCGAAGTCATCGAGCGATCGGGGTCGCGACACCTGCGGACGGGAGACCTGCTTTTTGCCCAGATCTGGCACCAGCCGGAAATTGCCGTGTTCGGCAGTATGGCTCCCATCTGCATTCCGCCGGACAAGAAGATCGAGGTCATCGAACTCCGAAAAACACTGAAGAAGAGAATCGCCAGACAGAATCGCTATTTGGCTCCGCACGACCTGTTGCGATATGCAGATCTGATTCGCGCCACCTACCTGGACATTCGGGACCGGCTGTTCGCTCCGCCGGTGCTGTGTAATACGGACGGCGACCTGCTGCTGTTTCACACGCTGACGTTTCGGATTGAGTCGGCGGAAGCGGCGTTCGACGCGTTGGCTCCGCTCGCAGTGGGACATTCCCGTGAGGAGTTGCTCGACGATGCGGAACTGAGCGACGACGGGAAGCTGCGCAAGGTGGACATCGATTGGATCAAGAAAGGCAATCGTAAGTTTAAGACCTGGGACAACACCGTCCTGGGCCACATCAAGATTTCCGAGGGACGTGTGATCGCGGAGGTGAACTCGGAGAATCGCGCCAAACGGATGCGCAAAGAGATTGAGCAACGACTCGGGACCCTGGCGACTCACGAGAGCACGTTCGCCCAAACGCTCGAACAGATGCGGAAGAATACGCCACAAGATACAGAGGAAGCGGCATTGCACGATGCCGAGATGGAGGCGCTGTTGGCCGATCCGGAAGCCAGGAAGTTCCTGCAAGCCACCGTGCAGAAGCAAGTCGAAAGCTGGGTCCAGCAGAAGATCCCTGCGTTGGGCGGGCGCACACCGTTGGAAGCCGTTCGTGATCCAGACGGCAAGGAAATGGTGGAAGCACTGCTTCTCGATTGGGAGCGCCACGATGAACGAGATATTTCTCGGAATCAGATACGCCCTGACATTGGTGCGCTTCGCCGCCTGTTAAACCTGGCGCCACAGGCATCCTGAATCTCCCACCTGACTCTGCTACTCCGCAATTGTGCGGCGGTGCCTATGGGCGTGGATACCGCACTTCAAATTGTCGGTGGTCTTTGGTCGATTTCCCCCACTGGCACTTTTCCGGAGGGCGGGTGGGTTTGGAGCAATGGAAAGTTCAGCGTGATGGATCTCGGAACGTCTGGTTGCTACAACTGCACCAGTGTGAGCGGAGTTTCCAATCACGGAATCATTGTAGGACAGGCGTCTCGCAACGACTTCTGGACAGGTTGGCTCAAAAAGCCACGGACGATGACTACATCGTCCAGAATGGTGACACGTTCTTCACAGGCATCAACAACAATACCGACATTGTCGGTTACAGCGCTTTCGGGGGCGGCTGGTTTGCAAAAGCTATCGAAGCAAACGAGGGCACAAGCGATACGGAGCCGAATCCTAACTACGTTCCCGTCGAGTATCCCAATTCCAGCGCGACGTACCCATTTGGCTTGAATCTCCACGACGCGATCGTTGGCGTTTATCCAAGCTGGGACAAGTTCTCACGGCTTCACGGCAGCACCGGAGTAGCAGCAGCACCCTTCCGAGCCAACCGAAGTTCTGAGTATCGTCACTGCAAAACCGCTCCGAACGAGGGTTTTCGATTCCCGCAGCGGGACACCGATCACAAGCTGCTAAGGCACGAAGTTCCTGGTTGAGAACTGCTGCTCGAGCGGAATCAGCCCACGCGCCTGCTCTCTGGCGAGGCGAATCTGCTCTTCGGTGAGAACCTTCTCGATCGAATGCAGTAGCTCTTTCCCTCGGGGATCGCCTGCGTTCGCCGCCGCACTGATCCACGAATAAGCGGCTACCGAGTCTTTTCGCGTGCCCCGGCCTTCGGCATACATGTAGCCGAGCTTGATACGCGCCCCAGTCTGTCCTTGCGCTGCGGCCTTTTGAAACCAGGCAAAGGCAGCGGCATCGTCCTGCTTTACCCCCTCGCCGCGCAGGTATAGGTCGGCTAGATTGTTCTCTCCGAGCGGGTTTCCCGCCTCGGCAGCCTTGCGATACCAGGTGGCCGCGTTTAGGGGATTCCTGTCGCATCCCAGCCCTTCATCGTAAAAGTAGCCCAGATTGGTTTGGGCGCTGCTGTCGCCGGCCTCCGCGCCTTTTTGAAACCAGCGGAAGGCTTCCTCATGGTCCCGCCGTACGCCTTTGCCTTCGGAATAGAGGATCCCCAAGTTGTAGTAAGCGCGGGCGAAACGCTGATCGGCGGCTGCGCGCAGCCAGTGTTGCGCCGCATCGTCGTTCACCCGCGTCCCCCATCCATGGATGTACATAACGGCGAGATTCACCTGCGCCGGAGCATAACCGTGCTGCGCCGCCCGCTGGAACCACTCCACAGCTTTCTTCTGGTCGTAGTCCGGGCCAATGGACAGCACGGATGCAATCCCCATCTGATTCTCCTCGAATGCCTGCCCCTCCGCAGCCATCCGCCGAACCACTGCACCGTCACAGACAGCCGCTCCAGTTCCCACCAGCCGCGAGACGACGGCCAGGCTGCACTGTTGATTGGGCGTGCTCTGCGCGCAAATGCTGGCACACGTTACCAGCCCGATCAGGAGAACGAAATAACGAGTCACTGCTCTTCGAATCTTGGTCCCTTTCATAGTCCCTCCGGCCCCCGGGTTGTGATTTCATCCCAGGGGTGGACCAAAATTGCCGCAAGGTCGCTACGGTCGCAATGCTTGCAGGCTCATTCGCAAATACAAATCGCTTCATTTCCGCGAACAGGGAACCTCATCGGGCAAAAATCTGATGACAAAAGACTTATTCGCCCGTCCATTTGGAACAAGAACGAATCTGCCGACGTAAACTTAAGATACGATTGCGAAACCGCCGTGACCGCCGATGACAGGGAATGGTTCAGATCGGGCGCGCTTTGGTCCCTTTGAGGTTGACCTGCACACCCACGAACTTTGGAAATTTGCTACCCGGATGAGGTTGGTGGGCCAGCCTTTTGAGATTCTGGCTTGCCTGCTCAGCAGGCCAGGCGAACTTGTCACGCGAGAGGAACTGCGCACTCGGCTCTGGCCAGCAGATACGTTCGTGGATTTCAATCACGGCCTTAATGCCGCCGTGAACAAACTGCGTGAAGCTCTCAGCGACTCGGCGGAGAGTCCGCGTTACATCGAAACGCTCCCGCGGCGAGGCTACCGTTTCATCGCGAAGGTGGAATGGCTCGAGACGAAACCTGCCGGGGTCGCGACCGCACCTCCAGATCCTGCGCCTTTTCTGCCAGATCCTTCCCGGCAAGCTCAAGTCGACGGCGCGTTCGATGCCCCACCAAATCCGGCATTTGAGGAAACTCCCATTCGGCGCGGGGTCCCTCTGTACCTGATGGGTGCAGGTGTACTGTTCACTCTAGTTCTGGCTGCGGCGCTTATTTCCAGGTCTGCGTCGGGATACAGGACGGATAGGGCCACTGCTCCGATGGTGGAGCGCACCCGTCCGCTGATGTCGATTTCCAACACCAACGCTCCGGCCTTTTCTCCCGATGGAAACTCTGTCGCCTTCTACCGACAACACTCGGCAGCAGGGGAAGGGGGAATCTACGTAACAGCGGTCGGAAGCAATCAACCGGTGCAACTTACTGGCAATGACGACGATTGCTGCCCCGTATGGTCGCCCGATGGACGTTGGATCGCCTTCTCCCGCGTTCACAACCACGAATACTCCATCCACCTCGTGCCCGCAGACGGTGGAGGGGAACAAAAGCTGCGGGCGAAGATTTTAAGTACGCAATCCGGGTCATTCAAGCTAACGTCAGCGATCTCCAGGGAACGCACACTCAATACCGAAGGCGTCATCCCGCGCCGCGGTGAAATCGACTGGTCGCCCGACGGTAAGTCCATTGCCTTCTCTGGCCCTGACGGGATCTACTTGCTTGCTCTTGACAGCCCGGACATCCGCCGCATCACCGAGGCGCCGCCACTTTCCGAAGATTGGGGGCCAAACTTTTCTCCCGATGGCAGGCAAGTGTTATTTGTTCGTAACCGCCAAGTTGACCTTTCCAATGAAATCCGGTCCGTTTCTGCGACCGGCGGCGACTGGACTCACATTTTCTCCGAGCCCGGCCGAATTGTCTGCCCGCCGCGATGGTCGTTTGATGGCAAGTCAGTCATCTTCTCTTCCAACCGAACTGGACATCCCGCATTGTGGCGCGCTGCACTCGACGCTCCCGATTCCGTCGTGCAGGTTAGCGAAGCGGGATCGCCCGCCTGGGATCCCGCGGTCTCCCGTCGTGGATACCGCTTCGCCTATGAACACCTGCTGCGGAGCCTGAGCATCTGGCAGATGAATCTCGCCGCTGCCGGCGACAAGCATCCTTATCTCGTCGTGTCTTCCACCAGCGATACCGATCAGGGACCGGGTCCACAGTTCTCTCCTGACGGGCAGAAGCTCGCCTACATGTCCGACCGCTCGGGCACGATGGAGATCTGGATTAGCAACCGCGATGGCAGCAGTCCATTCCAGTTGACCGCGGTCGGCGGGGCGGGGACTCCGCGCTGGTCGCCCGATAGCCAGGCGATCGTCTTCGACGTCAACACAGCGCATGGTAGCAAGATTGTGAGCATGAACCTGCACGGTGGGGCGCCACAGGTTTTGACCCCCGACGCCTTTCACAACGTCTGTCCGAGTTGGTCGCGCGATGTCAAATGGATCTACTTCGCTTCTCTGCGCTCCGGGGATTGGCAGGTCTGGAAAATGCCTTCGTATGGCGGAACGCCCGTGCAAGTTACCCAGCACGGTGGACACGCCGCGCTCGAATCCCTCGACGACAAGTTTGTTTACTACGCAAAGAATGCCGATGCTGAACCCGAGATCTGGCGCGTTCCGGTCAGTGGCGGCGAAGAGAAGCCGCTTCCGCTGGTGCGTCCGGGAACCTGGGCAAGCTGGCAGATGGTCGAAGGAGGAATCCTCTTCGTTGGTCCGTCGCTCGGACATCAAGCCGTGCTGAGCTTCTATGACCTCGCCAAGGACCGTACCAGCACTCTGGCAGTGCTGGAGCGGACGCCGTTCTGGCTGGGTGCAACGCGGGACGGCAGGACGGTGGCGTTTGACCAGCCCGGCCGCGAGCAGGATCAAGCCATGCTGGTGGAGAATTTCAAATAGCGTCGCCGCATCTCAGTGTTGGCGCAACCTTGATGAAGGCTCGGTTGTAAGGTTGGCAGACCCGAGAAGGAATGCGACCAGATTGAGACAAGGCACAGGAGCACGAGCAAGCGCACCTTTCGCCTGAAACCGCTGCTATCAGAACAGTGGCCAGGACTCCCGCCCTCTCACTGATCACCCGGTTTGTTGACACAATTTTTACTTTTCTGTCACGCAGGGTCTTTATTCCGGGTGTTTACTGGGGGCGTCTGGCCTGAAAATCCCCAAAACACAAGGAGGTCGTATCGTGACACGGAAGCATTGTGTGATGTTACTGGCAGCGTTCGCCAGCGCCATCTTCTGGCTCACCCCGCAGCTGACTTATGCGGAGGGCAATTTGCAGAAGGTCAACCACATCATCGTCGTGATGCAAGAGAACCATTCGTTCGACAACTACTTCGGAGTACTGGCTCTAGCTCCGGGCAGCCCCTATCACCCTTCTTTTGGAGCTTGTTCGCCATTTGATCATAAGTGTGTCGATGGCTTGGCCTGCTTCATCGACCAAACGGGAAACTACCACTGCGCAAACCTTAACCCGGACGCTGACAACAACCATTCCCTGGTTTTTGCCTTTCACGATCCGACGCGCTGCACCATCCCTGATCTGGACCACTCGTGGCTGGGCACGCACAAAGAAATGAACTTCGAATTCCCCAATGCGACGCGTTTTTTCACTCTCAGCGACGGTTTCGTAAACGTGAACGATCAGACCGAGCAGATCGATACTAGGGAAAACGCGACTGAAGATGAGACGATCGGGTTCTATAACCAAAATGATCTTCCGTTCTACTACGATTTGGCGGGTAAATTTTCCCTCAATGATCGCTACTTTGCGTCGGTTCTTGGGCCGACTTTTCCCAACCGCTCCTATTTGATGGTGGCGACCTCCTTCGGCCACTTGACCACCTCCGATACGTTCCCTCCCACCGGCGGATACAAGCCGATCACGGGGACGATTTTTGACCTGCTTGATCAGAATGGCGTCACCTGGGCCGACTATTTCCAGGACGCGCCTCAGGGCGGCAGCTTCCGTCCCTTCAGCGCAACTGCGATTGATCCTCATTTCCATCCCCTGCCACTCTTCCTCGCTCAAGCTGCAGGACTGCCGGGCGTCGGTCCTTTACCGGCGGTTTCTTTTGTCGACCCCAATTTTGGCATTTTTGGCAACACTTCAGAAAACGACGAGCACCCGCCCACTGACATCCAGCGCGGACAGGCCTATGTCTCGCAAGTCGTAAATACCGTCCGCAACGGCCCGTTCTGGAAGGATTCGATCATCATCATTACTTACGACGAGCACGGTGGTTACTATGATCACGTTCATCCGCCGATCGCTCGTCAAGGCGGTGCGCGAAACCCTGATGGCATCAATCCGGGACAGTGCAAGGATCTTTCTAACTCTCCCACCAGCCTGCAGCCGGGCGGGGGCGCAGAATGTTCAGCGAATCTCCTTAGCAAGACCGATACCTCCGTGAACGATGCAGAAGCACTTTGCCCCGAGCTGGCCGCAAATCCTACCGGTCCGTTCCCGGCACAATGTGCCAATTTCGATCAACTCGGCGTCCGCGTGCCGATGTTGGCCATCTCACCGTTCTCCAAGCCGTCTTATGTTTCGCACACGGTCGGCAGCCACACTTCCTTGCTGGCGTTGATTGAGAAGCGTTTCTTGAACAACGGAGCACAACCATTGCATCTCACCAAGCGCGATGAGTTTTCCAACACGCTCGAAGACCTGTTCGACTTCGACAATTCTCCCTCGCTGAATACCCCGCTGATACGAGCTGCGCCACCGGTAAACGACTGCACTCCAGGCAGCACAGCACCCTCCACGCCGTAATGGCCAGCTCACGGGCCGGCGGGTGGTCCGGACCCCGCCGGCCGTATGCTTTTCGCTTCGGTTCCATGGTCTGCCAAACCTGTTACGAAGTGGCTTGGCGACATTTCCGTGGAGTGGCACAGGATTGATTAACCAAAATGAATCAATCCGTGACCCGCTTTTGAACGCACTCGCCGTGGTCAACTTGCGCAAACAGGCGGTAACACAAGTAAGCACGCGGTAACACACGGACCATTCATTGTATTTTCATCGCCCGTTAACTTGGGGTGAGGCGGCTTTCTTTATAATTTCGGGTTGTTGGCGCATGGCTTAGGAGGTCATGAAAACATGAAGAACCGCGTTTCGATGGTGTTTGCCGCAACTCTCGCGGCAGCAGTGGGGCTCGGATCATTCCCGGTCAAAGTGAATGCGCAGGAACCCGCCCTCGACCAAGATTTCAATCACGATTTCCGCGGTTTTGTGCCTGGCAGCATCGTTTTGAGCGGCACAGTCTACGTCGGGAATGCCGACACTGTTACCCCGGGCGAACTATTACCGCACGGATGCCTGAACACCGGCCCGGTCACAAACCCTAATCCTGCTACCGTGAATGTGCCTCTCCTGCCTGCCGACCAAACCCCCTCGAACACGACAACGGCAGTGACGGTCACCTGCGGCTTTGCGAGCGATAACGGCGAAGCACCCAATCTCAACGACAATCACAACGTTTGGAACAACGCCAGCACCGATCCCAACTTTGGCGTTTCCTCGCCGATCGTTCTCTGGAACCTTAGCGCCCATGGCGACCTGCTCGGTACGCTGCCCGTTCCGAGTAACGGGATCGTGACTAGCTTTAGCTCTAAATCCGAGCTCGCCCTGAATCGCTCAGCGAATGGCAGGAGCCTGACCTTCATGGGATATCGCGGCGGTCCCGGCTGCCCGACCCTCACCCTGGATCCGACGACCAACATTCTCACACAGGGCACGAACGTGGGTCCCATCTCGCCGACTGCGCCGAACCTGATCGATGTTTCGGCCTCCAGTACGCCGGGCCTCTGTGACCCGACCAATCCCTCGGTCGAGAGCTATGCTGGCGCATCCAATCCGACTGCTTACT
>Ga0210406_10000116_pt1 | contig 118348 bp, 85 predicted proteins | sample IncBWC30MmetaG_FD_155454 | JGI IMG/M metagenome (GOLD analysis project Ga0210406, IMG submission 155454) | Forest soil microbial communities from Barre Woods Harvard Forest LTER site, Petersham, Massachusetts, United States - Inc-BW-C-30-M | ecosystem: Environmental > Terrestrial > Soil >... | reverse complement strand
CAGTCATCCTCTGGACATCGGCGATGCCTGGAAGAACTCGTATTCCTGCAGTACGAACCATAAAGTCTGGGCTGCGAAGTTCACCGCCCGGCATCCGAACCTGGTAGCGCTCGAGGTTTCCAGCTTCAAGTGCGGGCACGATGCGCCCATCTACGGCGTGATTGAGGGAATCATCGAACAATCCGGCACGCCATACTTCTGCTTCAAGGATCTGGACGAGAATAAACCGACGGGCTCGATCAGGATCCGGGTCGAAACAATCGATTACTTCCTGCGGCGGTACCGCGACGAAGTCATCCGCAAGCGTAAAGCACGAGAGGAAATTGAGGCCCAGCTGGCGGCCTTGGAAACGGAACTGCGAGGGTCAATGGCGTCGCAGCCAATTCAACACGAGCCCGAGGTACAGGAGATGGCTGCCGACTAATGGGGACCGACCGAGCAAATGCTGATGGCGCCCAGAATGAGGTTCACGCTTCGGATGGTCCTTCGTCCACCCGCTGAGTTCCGTCAGCTAGATGATAAATTCAGTCAGGTAGATGATAAACAGGTAGATGATAAAGTTGATGACTATAAAGACTGGTTTACCCAGCCAGGGGTTGCAAACGGATGGCTGGGTGTCAGGCGTTAGGTAAACCTGGGCTTCGGCGGCGCGCATTCCGAGTCAAACCAGCGGCTGATGTAAATCTCCGCGTGGGCTTCACCACAGTAATGTCGGGCCCCGGGCGCGTTGGCGGTTTCAGAGTTCCATCGGTATACGGTAAGATCGGAATCCCCACACCGAATCACGAACCAGCGGATAGGATTCGTCGTTACCAGTCCGCACACTTCACATCTGAATTCCTGTAGCGTTGTCATGCGTTAGTTCCGGATACTGGGAGCTGTTCCTCACTTCGCGATCGAGGCTGGCCGCAGATTTGGTGTGAGCACCGTTAACTCACCGACTTGTTCCCGCTTGACGCTGTCGCGAAGATGGGCGTGATCCAGCATCCAGAGCTCGGGAATGATTTCGCCGACCAGTTGTCCATGACAGAATAGTCGCACCACCGAACTTTCAGAAACAACAATGCCCACGGATTTGGTCACGGCACTCATGTTGGCGGCCGCAATGTGACGGCTGCCGAATCCTAGAGGCAGGTCCACTTGTGCGGCGACGGCATCGAGGTAGCGGCACGCGGAAAGTACGATGCCCTCGTAACTGACCACGAACCCACCGTCCAGCTGCGCTAACTCCTTGATGGTCCCGCGGAGGTTCAGATTGTTGACGTGGCGCGAAGCCTCAGAATGCCCCAACAGAGGATCCAATATCAAGGCCCTGGATCTCGCGAGTACGGCATTCTCATCCCCGAGTGTAAATAGCGTGCCAACCCGTCTTCCTTCGCGACCCTCGCGAGCAATTTCGACTGCGAGCTGAATCAAGGACTCAAAAACCTCAGGATCATAGTCCGTTACCTGGCAGAGAATGCTCTCAAACATCCATCAACTCCTTGCATTGGATAGAAGCCCACCTGGTTGCTGCCCGTAGGCTTGCCGATCGGTTTCTGCGGGCTTAAGGTTTAAGAAGTGATTTCCCGTAGCCGACAGGAATGGCGAAATTCGAGCCGCCGAACTCGCGCACCATGGCAAAGTTAATTCCTATCACCTTGCCTTCATTGTTGAAAAGCGGACCGCCGGAGCCGCCCGACGTGGTTTGGGCATCATAGACAATCTTGTCCGGCAGTATGTCGCCGATGTGCCCTTGAGTGGTGGTAGGGCGGATCAGCTGGCGGCGGGCGAGTTCTTCGATCACCTGCTTCGGATCACCTTTGGATGCGGTCGCGATGGACTGGAGCGCCTCTGCGCCTGCCCGAGCCAGAATTGCATCAAGAGCAGTAGGATATCCAAGAAGCACGACGGGGCCCCCGCTGACGGCCGAACGGCGGCCATCGGCAAGCGCTATCTGTTTAATTCCCAGTTCTGAAACATTCCCTTTCACGACCGCCACGTCCGCGGCAGACGAAATCTTATCGTTGTTGATGGCAATGCCGTGGGGAACACCCGGGAAATATGCGCTCATTTCAGCGACCACGGGCTCGAGCCCCTGATCGACCATTTCCTTCAAATCATCATTCTGCCACCAAGGCTCGGCCACGTGATGATTGGTGAGAATTTGTCCGTCGGCGGAGGCGAGAAACCCGGTGCCAAAAGCATCCAAGTGTAGTTCCGGACCACTCCCGCTTAGGCTCAAAAGCGGGTTGTTATGTTCGTCAGTCTTGGGCTCACCACTGGCTGTCATTTCAGCGTAGTGCAACCGTAATCCGGTTGTGTGGTCGCGGAAGGCAAGCACAACATGGATGAGGCAGACGCTCGGCTCGTAGGACTGGATAATGGTTTCGGCAACTCTGCCCTCGGTCTCAAGCTTTTCGAGGCGGCTGTCTACGGCCGCAAGTTGCCTTTGCAAACTAGAAGCGTCTTCGGTCTTGCTGGCTGCAATCTGCGATCTCAGGTCTTCGCTCTTCTTCTCAAGTTGCAGCATTTGCGGATCGCTCACCGGGGATGGACTGTACCCCCGGTCTTCCAGGGCGCGACGCGAGCGTTCCCTCAATTGTTGTTCTGTCAGGACGCCCGTCTGCAATCGAGTGATGGCCGCGTAGACCCGGGTATTCTGTTCCTGGGTGCGGCGGTAGAAGAACAGAAGGACCAGGGAAGCAACAATAAGGATGGCAACAGTTGCCAGTCCGCCAACCCGAAGCGTTCGCCTTTCTTCGTTGACTGCGGTCACCACCTGCTGGGCAGTGTTTTGATTTTCCTCGGCCAGGCGCGACCGCTCGAGAAACCCGTCCGCAACAGATTTGTTTCGCAGTTGGGAACGCACCCGCGACAGCAATTCATGGGAGTCGAAGGGGACTGACATCACATCGTCGGCATCGAGCTCGAGGCCCCGAGTACGCTCGGCGGATCCTCCCGGAGATAGCATCACAACCCGTATGTTCTGAGTGCGCTCAGAGCCCTTGATTTCTGACAGAAGGTCACAGCAATCGAGCTGGGGCCGATCCGCGCCCATGACTACCGCGTCGGGATCAAATGCCAGGACCGCCTTGATTCCCTGCTCGTAGTCGGTCGAGACCTCGTATCCCGCATCGCTCAGCACCGCGACGATGTGGTCCCTGAGATGGTCGTCAGATTCCACCACCAACAATTTCTCCGCTTGGGAACGCATAATACCTACTTCGTAGGATGGGGCCAGAGCGTGACAGGGTTCGGTTTTGGACCGGATCGGCGCCGGGTTTCCCCGGCGACCAAGGTCAACCAGAGCGCGGAGCCAAGGTTGGAGCGTAGAGGTGAAAGACCTCCCGGTAGGGCTCGACTGGATAGCCCTTCGCCTTCCAGGCCGCCAATCCACCCCTGAGGAACTTAACCCGGAAGAACTGAAGTGCCAATACCCGACGCAAAACGGTTCGGCTGGTTTTGTCGCTGGGACAGGTACAGTAAACAACCGTTTCTTTTTCTTTCGGGATCAGTGACGGCTTCTCTAGCACTTCATTTGGGGCGATCCTTTTTGCCTTCGGGATGATTTCAGGAAAAGCTAACAAGTCCAGCGGCTGGCGAACATCAAACAGGAGTAGCTCTTGATCTGAAGCTAACAACCGGTGGAGCTCTTCCGCTGTAATGCTGTGTTGGTCTATTTCGCGTTGGTCCTTTAGGCGTTTCACGCGACGGACGAAGACTAGAGACATCGCAAGAAGCGCAATACCTATCAGACCCAGAGTCCATGACATCCCGTTATCCTCTTTAATCCTCTCGCACTGCCCGCTATCAGATTCCCCTCGGCGGTGGGAAGATTCAGCATCCAGGCCCGTCCCCCGCAAGCGCTCACAAACCTTCCAACAATCCGACATCCTGCGGCTCTCTAAGACTTTTTATTACGAATCCGACAGGAACACGTACCCAGCCGATTCTTACAGGCTCGATCGTGAGTCATTGAATCGAGGGGTCGAACTCGGTCATCCCCAGGGACCAACCCGCCAGCGGTTCACGGTAGCAGCCATCCCTGGCTTACGGCAAGCGCACCCCAAAAGAGCCACAACAGTAACCCTGCGATCCACAACAGAAACCATGCGGCGCAGAGTCCGACTCTCTTTACCAGTGCGGCTGCCACACGAGTGCCGCTGCCACGCCCACGAGCACTCAATCCCTGGTGTAGAAACGTCCAAGTAGTTGGCATCATTCGAATCCTGGAATGCTGCACTTTTTGCTAAACCTAGGCCTGCAATACGCTTGCCAAAGTCACATTGCTTGGTATCCCACGCAAGCTGTTGACTCCATTTGACGACGGGGTATTGGTGATAAGCAGTGTCGGAGAATGTCGAAGTTGGAATCGACAATTGTCGTGCATAGATGCCGCCAGGCCTAAAGCTAGGTCAGAAAAGAACATCGAAGTCGAGCGTAAATCGCCGATCGTAGCTCCCAAAGAAGCCGCCATACTGGGGATCGGCGATGTTTGAGTGCACCTCGAGCGGATTGAAGTGGTTGGTGAGATTGCGGACTGTACCCGAGAGCCGCACGGAGTATTTCGCGTCCACCCGAATATCTTTTGAAACCCGCAGGTCGAGAGAAAAGTACCTTGGGAAACGATGTTGCGGACTGAAGGTGGCAGCCACGTACTGCTGGAATACATCGGTCGGCTGGTAGGGAAAACCGTTACGAAACTCCAGGTGTGGAATGACTCGAATCTTTCGTGGAAACGAGAACGGGCCCCAAAGCAGAAACCGGTTGGGAATTTCACCGGGCAAACTTGCTACGCGGTTCACCCGCACCACAGGAAAGGGATAGTTCCCCAGGTAGGAGTTGGCGTCGTTGATGACGCCATAGGCATATTGCCGAACGTAGGAAAAGAAAAACTGCCGATTGGAAGACCCTCCAACCCTAGCTGTGAACTCGGTTTGGCGCGTTCGCGCCCACCCGGAAGCCCCGAGCACAAACGCGCTCTGGTTCTGAAACAGTTCAGGCTGAAGCGTGATCATGTCCCGCTCATGGCTCTGAAGGTGCTTCACGCGAAGCAGCAGGAAACGATTCACGGCGCGCTCGAATGTCGCATTCCACGCCACGCTGTAGGGAGCGAAATCGCCGCTCTTTGGAGAACGATGGATGAGCGGGAAATTCGATTCCGCTACCTCGGAGACCTGATTGAGGTAAAGTACCGGCGGCCCTGCGGGCATGCCCGACGAGTTATAGGTCGTGATCGTCTGCTCGGGATAGCTGTGGAACGCATAAACGTCCAATGGAACCGAATCGTAAAAGACGCCGATCCCGCCGCGGAGCACAGTCTTACCCGCATCGGGAGTCCATGCGAAACCGCTGCGCGGCGCGGTTCGGATGGTGTGGGTAATCGTTTGAGCTTCGTGACGAAGGCCGACATCGATAGCCAGGTGAGAATTCAGCGTCCAATGGTCCTCGGCAAATGCTGCGGGCAGGGTGTCGGAAAGATCAAACGCTCCTACTCCCGAGAAGTTTATAGATTGGATGCGCTGACCGTTGGCATCCTCGATCACAACGGCACGAGCGTAAAAGTGGCCCGCATTCTTACTGTGGGCTAGCACCGATCCAAACTTGAAGCTGTGAACCCCCGCGAAGTGAAATGTGCGCGGCGTCCATTCTTCGATCCATTCAAAGCGATTCGCACGGCGCGATTCCTGACTGAAATAGTTACCGAGGTTTCCAGTCGGAATCAGCACCATGTCGGCGATTGCTTGCGGCGACGTACCACTGCTCACCACTCTGTTTGCCACGGTACTCCGCAAGAGCCCGCCGCCGATAGCAAGCCGGTCTGTCAGTGTGGCGGTGGTCTCGTGGAAAGTCCCATTCGGGGTCACCGGTTGAGGATTGAAGAAATCCAGCCCGGCATACTGCTGCGAATGTGGAGCGACGTGGAAGCTCCCGGTGAGGAGGTGGTTGGCCGAAAGGATCGCATCGAATTGGGTGAAGGAATTGATTGCCTTTGATGTGGTGAGGCTTTCAGAAAACGGCAAGGTGAGAACCTCGTGCTTATTGAGCAGGTATTCGGCGCCTTCGAGGAAATAGAGGCGGTGGGGGATGAGGGGGCCGCTGGCATTGAATCGGGGAGTCGCGTTGCGCACCCCTTCGAGGTGCCCGCTACGGATGAAAAATTCGGGGAACGGGTCATTCAAGCTGTAGGTCCACTTCTCGCCTCCGCGTCGTGTATCGGCCGCGACCACACCGGCTGTGAAGCGCCCATACTCTGCCAGATACGGCATCTCCGAAACTTCGATCGTCTCTACACTATCGATCGGGACGCTCAGTCCAAAGGCCCCGGTCGCGGGATCGGTCACATCCACCGAATTGACCAACAGCGCGCTGTGGTCTTCGCCGAAACCCGCGATTCGCATGCTTCCATCCAGGCCGCTGATGATTCCAGGGACCAGCGGCAGAGCATCCACCAGGGTAGCTGGGCGAGACGGCGTGTCCCTGGCTTTCTCAGGATCCAGGATTGTCGGGCGGCTTGAGGTTTCGGTTACCGGATTGGAAGCTTCACCTTTGACCTCCACACTCTGGTGACTCAACGGCGCGGTAGTCAACACAACATCGACTTCTCGGGCGGCCGTCCCCCCGTTAACTTCGAGAGCTGTCTCGAGAGGCAGGTAGCCCTTCTTTTGAACTTTTAGCGAATACGTACCCGCCGCGTTGACCGTGAGCGTCGCTTTCCCTGTGGCATCTGTGCTGGACGCACTTACCAGCTCCTCACCCAACCGAAGCTCAATCGTGGCATTGGCTACCGGCAGGTTCTTTTCGTCAATCACCGAGAGGTTCATATTCCGGGAGCGGGAATCGCCGGCGCCAGAAGCGTAGGGGACACCCCAGACCGCCATCGATATCAGGAGTGCGATTGCGCCCGTTCTGCGAAATAGGGCCGACGCTAATCGACGTTCGGAAGTTTCCTTCAGACCGGTCCGGGGGTGGAGGCAGAGAATTCTCTGATTGGCTGCAACACCAGTTTCTGTTCTGCATTGCCACGGACTTTCCCCCAGGCCTACAACCAAGATTTGGAGGGGTGCGCTAGGCGCGCGGCCACACCTCAGGCGGGGAGGGCAAGTGGCCGAACGCGCACACCAATTCACGCCCCATAAACAATGCATATGCTCCGTAATTCGCGAACTCACCTGGGCTCGAAACGTCGCCCTGGTTGTCCGGGGCGGAATGTCAGAAGGAGGAGCGGCTCGCGTTACGCGTCGCGACCACCCAGATTTGCCTGACTTCGGTACAATCCTTCCTGTTACCGCAAGCCGTTTCGGCATGAACCAGGTCACACATTGGCCAAGTCGGGTTGAGATGGTAGCGGTCAGATGAGTGGGACCCCGAGAGTTCCGAATCAAAACCCGCCTGTCGACGTGCTCCACCGGTCCCCATGTACTTGGTCGCACCTCGCAGCAAATGTTGTCGTCCTAACGAGTTCAGTTAAGCACCCACAATCGCCGCCACGCCCGATAAGTCGCGCGGCTGAGAGTAAAAACCAAGCTCAGGTCGCGAGGATGGTAGCCAAACCCAAGGCCGAATACTCTTGGGATCGTTCCATAAAACTCCTTCTTGAAACGCCTGAAACCACTGAGTTTTCTCACCTGCGCTGCACCAGGCAGCCGAAGTGCCGAAGTCCCAAAACTTGCGTTCTAGAACCAGCCTCCGCTCGCCGCCTCATCCAGAACAGAACTCCTCAACCTGAGTCTTCTGGCAACGAACTAGGGCGAGGCAACTGACCGACCAAAGCAAAAACCAAGGGACACATCGCAAATCGCTGACTCTAATGAAGAAGAACTAAGAAAGAGAAGCTCGACGGAGGATGATGTCAAGAAGTGTCAAGAACTGTCAAGCCAATCTCGACACCTATCGACGATTTGGACTAAAGTTCTTTGGGCGCCGCATCTGCTTCTGGCTGTTATCCGGAAGCTCACCCAGAGGGAGCGGGGTGCTCGATTTTCCCTTTGGACGAGGATGGTCAGCACCTGCAATTCGCCGCCGCGGGCGCTGGACGCCGATATTGGTTCCGACGAAGCAGGCGACCTGGTGGAATTAACCGTAGAGCGCATCGGCGAGCCAAAGCCGCTGATGCTCGATGGTGTCTTTTCGGGCTCGTGGCCTGGCTGAAGCGTCCGAGGGTCTGACCAAGTCCTCCGCTCGCGAAATCACAGGATTATTCCCCATTCCTTCTCTTCTAGTGGCGTTCGCCGTCCTCGCCCTGGAGGCTGGAGGAACGGAATGCGTGGCTTCTGGGATTGCGGTTCGGCGCTTTTGCCGCCGCCCTTCCCAATTCTGTGCCCCGTGTTTTGGGGAATGTTAAAAGCCACGTCAAACTCAGCTAGGCCTTTTCCGAGGGCTGGTGAAATCGCAATTTTCGCCAATTTCACCAAATCCACAGGCAGCTCTCCGCCCTTCTTCTTCTGTCTTTTCAATCTCTTGCGAATGGTCCGCCTCTTGCACCTGCAACTGCTGAGAGAGAGACGTTACCTACCGTCTCGAAAGCGACGACTCAATTTAGGTTCTCGGATCTCAGAAAGGTGTGATCGACATGCTCACTAGCATCCCGGGCGCACGATTGAGCTGGCACTTTGCCAACGGCTGGATCTTCGAACCTGCCATCGTCGGGACCGACATCGTCGACTACACCTTGAAAGAGGGGCCACAGGATGGACGGCATGCCATCCAGCACTTCTACTGCCAGCGGGTAGCTCCGGGAGTCGAGACACCACGGTCTGGTACAAGGAGAGTGGCGCGCTCGTCCATATTACGTGGATTCCATAATTTTCACGCGCTGAACGAATTCACAACACTCTATGGCGGCAGCAGCGCCACAGCACCCGCCTGGTCCCGGCCGGAGTGAGAGCTTCAACTGAGGAGGAAAGTTCGATGAGCAAAAACACAACACAGATTAAAGCCGCCGTGGTGCGCGAGAAAGGCGGGCCTTTCATCGTCGAAACCCTAACTTTGGAAGGCCCGCGCCGAGACGAAGTATTGGTCAAGGTCGTGGCCACCGGGTTGTGCCACACCGATATGGTTGCCCGTGACCAGGGCTACCCGGTGCCACAGCCAATCGTGCTCGGACACGAAGGCGCAGGAATCGTGGAGAGCGTAGGAGCGGATGTTGTCAAAGTCGCGCCTGGCGATTCCGTGGTGCTCACATTTCTGACATGCGGACGTTGTAAGCCTTGTCGCTTGGGAAGGATGGCACATTGCGAGAAGACGTTCCCGCTCTCCTTCGGTGGAGCGCGGCTGGACGGCAGCACTGCTACACTCGACGGCCAGGGCGAGAAAGTTCACGATCACTTTTTCGGGCAATCGTCGTTTGCGACATACGCACTCGCCCATGAACGCAACGTGGTCAAGGTCAGCCGTGACCTACCGCTCGAACGCCTCGGCCCGCTCGGCTGCGGTATTCAGACCGGAGCCGGAGCCGTAATGAATGCGCTGCATGTGAGACCGGGTTCTAGTTTCGCTTGCTTCGGCGCGGGCGCAGTGGGATGCTCAGCGATCATGGCAGCACGGGCGGTTGGAGCAACAACCATCGTCGCCATAGACATCGTGCCCTCGCGTCTGGACATGGCAAAGCAACTGGGCGCGACGCATGCCATTAACAGTAAACAGACAAATCCAGTTGAGGCGATCCGAGATGTTACTGGTGGCGGAGTCGATTATTCGCTAGAGGCCTCCGGCGACCCCAGAGCGTTGCATCAGGCGATAGAAGCACTCGGATCTCTCGGCACGTGCGGCATCGTCGGAGCAGAGCCACTAGGCACAGAGGTGAGCTTTGACGTGAACAACCTGATGATACCTGGTAAGGGGATACGCGGCATTCTTGAGGGTGAGAGCGTTCCCGACATTTTTATCCCGGAGCTGATCGAACTCAACGCGCAGGGGCGCTTCCCGTTCGAGAAACTGACGAAGTTTTACAGCCTCGATCAAATCAATCAAGCGGCCGAAGACAGTGAAAAAGGGGTCACAATCAAACCCATCATTCGCCTATCACCGGCGTGAGCGGGGAAGGAAACTCCGTGTCACAGGTACAAATCTCGCTTTGTTCCGCGCTCGGCGTGGCCAGAGTGAGGCGAAAGACAACGGTTCGTCTGATTGGTCACTTTCAATCGGAGCACGTCGGGGAACTAAAAAAGCAACTCCAGCATAACCGACCCTATCTGTTTTGGACTTGAAGGAAATGACGGTCGTGGACGTGGAGGTGGTCCGGCTCTTGGGGAGAGTGTAAGGACAGAGTGAAGATCGTGCATTGCTCGCCATACCTACGATGAGTGGATGACTCGGCAACGAAGACCCTAAGACTGAGCGAGGTGTCGCCGACAAAGCAATTTTCAGTGCCACCGAGGATGCGCCGAGTGTCAGCAACTCAAGCCACGAAAGATCGTCCGGCTGGACAAAAGCGAGATTCGCGGATCGTGGCGAGGAAACGCAACGGGGGTAAAGTTTTGCCGCGGACAGGAGGTCCTTTATGGGAGCTTATATCGGAGCGAACGAAAGAATCGGGTCCGGTGACCCGAACCATCAGCGCAGATTCGAGCACGTCATAAGCTACAGTGCTGCTTTGGAATCTGCCTATCGCGAGATCGCTGAATTGAAAGGTAAGCTAGCTCAGGAAAAACTCTGTTTGCAAGATGAAATCCGTGGCGAGACGGACTTTGAAGGAATTGTGGGCCGGAGTTCGGCTCTCCGCCATGTTTTGAATCTGGTGGAAACGGTGGCTCCCAGCGACTCGACAGTGTTGCTTCTGGGCGAAACCGGTACGGGAAAGGAATTGATCGCCCGCGCGATCCATGATCGCAGCCGGCGCAAGGAGCGGACCTTGGTAAAACTCAACTGCGCCGCAATTCCGAGTGGACTGCTCGAGAGTGAGCTTTTTGGACATGAACGAGGCGCCTTCACCGGCGCGATTGCCCCGAAGGTTGGTCGCCTCGAATTGGCCGACCAAGGCTCCCTCTTCCTGGATGAAGTCGGGGATATTCCGCTCGAGATCCAGCCCAAATTGCTGCGCGCTTTGCAGGAAGGTGAGTTTGAACGGCTGGGCAGCAACCGAACCACGAAGGTCGATGTGCGGCTGGTAGCTGCGACCAATCGCGATCTGGAAAAGATGATGGAGAATCGCGAGTTCCGCAGCGACTTGTACTATCGCCTGAACGTGTTTCCGATCCGCATCCCACCTTTGCGCGAACGTCCCGGAGACATTCCTCTCTTGGTCCGCTACTTCACGCAGAAGTATAGCCGCCGCATGCAGAAGCAAATCGAATCGATTCCCGCTGCCGCCCTGAGCGAGCTCTCGAGTTGGCATTGGGCGGGGAACATTCGCGAGCTGGAAAACTTCATCGAGCGTTCGGTGATCCTTACCCGCAGCAAATCGCTGGAAGCGCCGCTGGCAGAACTTCGCAGATCGAACACTCCGGAACCCGCTGTTACGATGCAGGGTTCCGGCAAGCAAGACATTGCGCGAATCGTGAAAGAGACCCTCCATGTTCTCAATCGGAACAGGACTGCCGCCGATGAAAGGGCTCAGAAGCAACGCGAGGAAATTGTGCGCGCACTTGGCGAAAGCAAGGGTCGCGTTGGCGGCGCCGACGGAGCTGCTGCACGCTTGGGTATCAATCGGACCACGCTTCTGTCACGCATGAAGAAATTCGGCATCGATCCGCGAACCCAGCGTGGCCTTTTTTGAAAACCAGGCGTTCTGGGATAGGGGATGAATGGTGTGATTTAATTTGCGAGTGAAGCGATCCTCTCTGCGGTGAACCTCGCTTCGAGGCACTGCTCCAGCACATCGGATTAGCACAATAATCCCGCCGCTCTGCCGCTTCACGGTAGTCGCTCGAAGACGCTCAAACTTTTTCTAGTGGCAGTGACTTCCGTTCAACAACGGTTCTTCGATCGAAGCACTCGAATCCCCACAGCAGCATTTGTGATGGGAGCGACTTGGTTGTTGGTGCGAGGGCAAGATCGAACCTGGACTCGAGGACAGCCGCGACGCAGCCTCTTCCATGCTAGGGGGAGCAGGCAAGCCGGCGCGGGAGCATCACCAGTGACACTCGGATAGATGCGTTTCTTGTCGTATTCTTTGTAAAGCTATGGTAGGCAGTCGCGCGCCGATCCTGCGGTTTGGGCTGATTCACCTCATTCATGATGGCTGAACAAGACCGGAATCCGAACCAGGAAAATGCAGTCGAGAACCGCCCTACGGTGAAAAAGCCCTATCAGGAACCTGCATTCCGGCATGAGAAGGTTTTTGAGACGATGGCGCTGTCCTGCGGTAAAGTGCAATCCACGCAGTCTGGTTGCCATTTCAACCGGCATAGTTCGTAGCGCTGCCATCCATGTCATCCATGCTCGAAACTCGCGAGGACGCGAAGCTTGGTCTTGCGGCCGAGATGCTTCGCTCCCACGGCTCGGTTCAACTCAAGGCATGGGGAACGAGCATGCTTCCCACGGTATGGGCGGGGGACCTGCTCACCATTGAAAGCGTTGCCTCCGACGAGGTCACTGCTGGCGACATCGTTTTGGTTCTGTGCCACCATCGCTTCTTTATTCATCGTCTGGTTGAAAGGCGGCAAGGTCGAGATTGCTTTTCCCTGATTACGCGGGGTGACGCAATGCCCCATGACGATCCCCCCGCCGCTGTATCTGAGCTGCTGGGCCGGGTGGCTCGTATTCGCCGTGGCAATCGCAGTTTCATTCCGAATCGGAGACTCTCGCTGCGCCATTCCGCTCTGGCGTGGATGCTGTGCCGCTCGGATCGATTCCGCGGTCTCACGTTGCGTATTCGAGCGGCTAGCCTGCAAACGGGCTCTACGCGCGCGGGACGGTTTTTTCAGAGCGTGTACGGCGCAGTACGCGGGATACCCGCCATCTCTCCATCTCACACTTCTCGTCCATGACTACCCTTTCCACCACCGCGAACGAGACCGTATCGATCGAGATCGGTGGAATGCCGATCGCGGTGCGAACGCACGACCCCTCATTTCGGCGGCTGATCGAGAATCGCTACGCGGGTTTTGTCGGAAACTCGCCGCACTCGCAATTGGAGTTCGACATTGATCTGTACGAGCCATCGGATGGGGCCACTGCCGGTAACGATAGAGATCATGAACTCGAGGTGAGGATCGAGGCCGGCGAATGGTTGCTGAGGCGGGGCGATTTTCGTGCACGCTGGAATCCCGAGGTCAGCCGTGGTCACATCCGTCAATCGCGCAGCCCCTACGCCATCGATGCCGTCTTGCGCATCGTTCACAGCCTCATTCTGGCCAGGCAAGGAGGGTTCCTGGTTCATGCCGCGAGCGCGATTCGCGACGGGAAAGCGTTTCTGTTTTCCGGGATTTCCGGCGCAGGCAAGACCACAATTTCCCGCCTGGCCCCCCCCGATGCAACGCTGCTTACCGACGAGATCTCATACGTGCGGCGCCAAGGCAATCGGTATCTGGCCTGCGGGACACCTTTTGCGGGAGAGTTGGCGCGGGTTGGCGAAAACCAATCGGCACCGCTCAGCGTTCTCTTTTTGCTCGAGAAAGGTTTCGAGAATCGGATCGAACCGGTGGGCGCCACCGAAGCCGTGCAGCGACTGCTGAGGAACATCTTGTTTTTTGCCGAGGATCCGGCGCTGGTGGAGCTGGTTTTTCAGTCGGCGTGCGAGTTTGCTAGTTTGGTTCCCATCCGGCGCTTAGTGTTTGTCCCTGACCAGCGAGTTTGGGACATAATATGCTAGACACGCCAGGTAGACAGATCAAGATGGCTCAAAAATACATTTCGCGAAGCTCGGCGATTGCCTCCCGCCTACTCGGCGGCGAAGTAATGATCATGTCGACCGCAGATTCGACATTTTTCACACTCAATGAAGTTGCTTCAGCGATTTGGCAGGCTGCGGATGGGTGCACTCCTCTGTCAGAAATCGTCGCCGACAAGATCTGCCGGGAATTCGATGTCGACCGGGAACAGGCGCAGCGCGGCGCCGAGCGCTTCGTTGACGAACTCTCACAACACGGCATCCTGCTGGTATCGGACCAGCCACTCATCGATTCCCGGCTGTGTCTGGAGAGCCCATGAGCCTTCTGGCTGAGATGAATCAAAAGGCGCTGAAATTGGGCGTGCCCATCAGCGTTCACTTTGATATCACCTACCGTTGCAATGAGCGCTGTGTGCATTGCTACCTGGATCACGACGATCATGGCGAGATGACGACGGCGGAAATTACCGACGTGCTTGCCCAACTGGCTGATGCCGGGGTTTTTTTCCTGTCCCTCAGCGGGGGTGAAGTTCTGATGCGGCGGGACTTTTTTGAAATCGTGGAGCGGGCGCGGCAACTGTTGTTCAACGTAAAGGTCAAAACCAACGGGGTGATGATCCACGAAAAGGAAGCCGCGAGACTTCGCCAGCTCGGCGTCGAGCAGATACAGATCAGCGTCTACTCGCATCGGCCGGAAGTTCATGATGCCATCACAAAACTGCCGGGTTCGTTGAAGCGAACCATCCGGGCGATTCGTTTCTTGAAATCCCAGGGACTCAAGGTCACCATCGCCAACGTTCTGATGGCGGGCAATTTCGCCGATCAGCCCGGCGTGACCGCGCTGGCCAGGGAACTGGGAGTGGCTTACACCCTCGACCCCACGATTACGCCGAAAATGGACGGAGACAGATCCATCCTCGCCCTGCGAATTCCAGGGTCTGAACTCCAGCAGGTATTCCATAATCCGGAACTGGTAGGCGACGTGGAAGCATTCTGCGCGCCTCCGCCTGCGCCGGGCGAAGACATCATGGAGGGTTTCCCGTGCAGCGCGGGTCACACCGGCTGCTACATTTCTCCTTACGGCGACGTGTTCCCCTGTGTGCAATTCCCGCTTCCCAGCGGAAATGTGCGTCGGCAGAAATTCCTCGACATCTGGCGCCATTCTTCGCAGTTGAAGGAAGTGCGGTCCATACGCGCCAAAGATCTTACGGTCTGTTCAGGTTGCGCTCATGTCGGAACTTGCACCCGATGCCCGGGCCTGGCCTACATGGAGGGCAGCATGCGAGGGCCATCCACCGCAGATTGCGAGAAGTCTTTCCAAAGAACAGGCATAGCCTCGGCAAACATGCTGAGAGGGACGCGAGCCGACTTCAGAGCTCCGCTGATTCAAATTCAATCTTTTGCTAACGCAACCGGAAGCCAACCTTTTTCCCCAGAAGATCGCGTCCTTACTGCCTGATTCATTGGGATCAGTAGCCATGCTGCACGCGAACTGTTGGCCACTGTGTCGAGGTGAACCTATGTCGAAACGGCGATGCGCTCAAGCCAAAGGCTTAGTGGCTGCGGACCAGGCGCCTCGAGGTTGCTGATTTTGCTGCCGCTTCTGACGGCGATGTGGCCCAGCGGTTTGCGGGCGCAGGACGAAGGCCATATTGGTATGCCCACGGACTGGAGCCACCGACACATGGTGTTTTCCGCCCCCCGATCGCGCAGAGAGGCTCTCCATCTGTCCGAGAATCCGCGTTATCTTCAGCAGTGGCTGCGCCGCAATATCGAAAGGCGGCCCCGTCGACATCGATTGCACAGCGACCTCAATGCGGATTGGAGCGCGAGCATGGGCGCGGGCGCGACGGTAGGCGCTGGCCAGTATCCTGCGAAATTCTCGTTCAGCGCGACGACCGATAGCTGCGCCAACGATTTTGTGGTCTTCAATACCAGCTTGGCGGGCGCGACCGGGCAGGCAAGTATTATCGCCTATAACAATCTGTACGTCGGATGCCCCGGAACCTCACCCTCGGTGTACTGGGCGTATGACACGGGCGGCACAATTAGCACTTCGGTGACTTTTTCCCTCGACGTTCAACCAATTGGCGTTCGTGCAAACGCAGGCTGGGGTTGCGACGCTGGTGTTGCTGAAATGGAAAGCTTCCGCCACCCAGACCGCCGCAGCGCCGATGGTTCTCACCAGCACCGCGGTGGGGAGCTATCGAGGCTGCAGCGCACCATGCATGACGACCATCCCTTTTCAGGCTACCGTAGGCCTGGATCCCACCCCGATCGATTCGGATTCCGCGCCGTATTATGACTATACGTCCGGTTCCGATACGCTTTACGTGGGTGACGACGCCGGCTATCTCCACAAGTTCACCGGAGTGTTTGCGGGAACGCCGGCAGAAACCGTGGTCACAACTCCAGCTTCCTGGCCGGTCGAGGTGGCAACCGCGATTTTGAGCAGTCCGGTTTTCGACAGCGCGAGCGGGAACGTTTTCGTGACGACGTCCTACCGGACCACTCCCACGGTCAGCGGCGGGCGGCTGGCAGCGGTGTGCGCAACCTCCAAATGCGCCGGGGTCCTCAACGGCCAACCGGGTGTGACCACGGTGATTGGAACGCCAACGCCGTCCTGCTACCGTCGCATGCCACGGTACCGGCACTTCCGGAGATGGAAGCAATCTGCGACTGGACGCGCCGATTGTCGATTCTACGGCCGGCAAGGTGTACGTAGTTATAGGGAATGACGGCAATGGCAACAGCGCCGTGATCCAGTTTTCGACGACGGTCGGCACAGGAACAGGGCAGTTCACGTGGCACACTTGCGGAACGGAATCGACGATTGGCACCGCCTCGACTACGGGAGTTACGCTTTTCGCGGGTGCCTTCGACAACGTCTACTTTACTTCGACCAGCGGCAGCAGCCCAAGCGGCAATCTGTACGTCTGCGGTAACACATCGGCGGACGCGACCGTCTACCAGGTTCGGATCACATCCAATGCGATATCCGCCAGCGGTACCAGCGTTTTGGCCGTTTCTACCGGAAATACCACCTGCTTTCCGGTGACCGAAGTGTTTAGCGCCAGCACCGACTTGATATTCCTCAGCGTGCAATCATTGGGTTCCACGGCTACGAAGGTGAATTGTCCGAGCAATGCAGGGTGTCTGATGTCCTTTTCCGTGCCCACAACTCTTGGCGGAACGCTTCCTACGGGCACCGCCGCTGCTCTGGCTGCCGTTGGGGGCGCAAGCGGAGTCGTGATTGACAACACCGTAGCGCCGGGCACGATGCACACATCGCAGGTCTATTTTTCGACGCTTACGAGCGGTATGGCCGTGCAAGCCTCGCAGGCCGCATTGAAATAACCATCGGGCTGGGGGTAAATGACGGCGGGCCACTGACAGCGCGGGAAGCGAGCGAGGAGCACTCGCGTCAGTTCAGCCCGGACTGGGTGGCTTTGACCAGGGTCCCCCCGGTTTTGGTCCCGTAGTAAATGCTCGAAGCTTGGGTAAGACTGCTGTCGTTATCCACTATGATGCCGCTTGTTCCTCCGGCAGCAGCCAGCGCGGTGCTGCCGGTATTGACCGTTGGAAAGCCATTGGTGATGTCTAAGCGCATGACGCAGCCGGCTGTTCCTCCGCCCGTGGTGGCGATGCAATTGTCCGTGACACCCACGAAAAGATAATCCTTCTCGAACCCAGCGTTATAAAACTCCGTAACCGCCGAGGAGTCCGCCGTGCCGGTCGCCAGAGCCGCCGAGGCTTCGGCGCTGCTGTTCATCACGCCGCTGCCGTTGAATCCAACGCTGTACAGGGTCGGAAGCATTCCCGCGCCCGTTCCGGCGACGTACATGAGAGGGGTCCCGGACCCGGTGTACCAGGCGTTGTTAAAGTCCGGGCCGTAGGGCGACGCGTAGGTTGTGCTCTCGGTGCCCACGGCTACAGAGACGGCGCTGGCCATACTCGTAGGGGTTTGCACAACTATGGCGTTGCTTCCGTTGGAGTCGAAGGAAGCGTAGACCATTTGATGGGTGCTGTCGACGATTACTGGATTCTCGGCCGTGTCGCCCATCGCCAATACCGCGCTATAGACAACCGACGGTAACGATCCGGTGTCGGTGACGTAAGCGATACGACCGTCGCCGTCGGTAAAAAATATTCTGTTCGATACCGAATCGTATACCGGAGTTGACGGAACCGCATTGATGGGCGAGCTCCAAACGATCGCTGGGGTTGCACTGCCGTTGAATACATTGCTGATCTTATATAGATAGCCCGAACCCGTGCCGGCGGAGCTGTAGGTAGTGGCGTAGGCGACATCATTGGCATCGTTCGGCGTGTAAACGACGAAGACGCTGTTGGTGGAGCTTTGGTTGGTGGTGCCGCCGTCGGGCGAAAGCAGCACTCTCTGGTCCACAGCGTTGTTGCCCCCGGTTACGCCTGGCACGACCGCCGCCGTCGCGCTGGTCCCGTTGGTTCCCGTCGTTCCGAGGGTCAGAACATGGAAGTAGGAGCTGCCGGTGGGCAGATTCTCGATATAGGCGATTTGATTCCCAGTCTGTGAAAGGACCACGGAGGCGGGGACTTGTCCGGAGCCTGAGGCGTAGGCGAACATCACCGTCGGCCCGGTCGAGCACAGTGCGCCAGTGCCCCCGCTATAAAGATTGTTCACGCCCACGATGTTGGCTTGACCACCCGACACGGGGTCGGCTGGGATGCCGATCGCTACGAAGTCATTCGCACAGCTGGGGGCCGCTGTCACGTCAAACACAAATTTGGCGGGGAAGGTCTGGCCTCCGCCCGGCGCCTCGTTGAGCGTGAATGGTTCTCCCGCATCCTGAATACCGTTTGCATTATTATCGAAGGTGTAACTATTGGGACTGTTGCCCCAGATGTTGATCTCCAAGCCGCTGCCGAGGAAGAGAAGCCCATCGACATCGATCGCGGGGTTGGTTGAGGGATAAAGGACACTATCGTACAAAAAGAACCCGCTGGGGCTTGTTGTGATGCCAGGCCCACCTGGATACAACGGGTACGTGCCAACTTCCAGACCGCCAGTCACCGTAAGGCTGCCGGCGGTGGCGAGGAATTCTCCGTTGCCAATGTCTGTTGTGTTGAGGGTTCCGTACCCTATGTCCGGACTAATATCGAAGGAAAAGTCGAACCGGGGCTCAAAGCCAAACGTCGAAGGGGACGCGGTTAGGGGCACACTCCAATCTCTGCGGCTGCGCTTGCCGGGCACCGGATGGCGTTCCGGCCACCAGGCCTCTCGATGCCGGAGATACCAATTCTGAACCGAGCGCGGATCTCTTCCGATTTCGGCCATCGTGCGAAAGTCTTTCGAATCCGGATAGAGGAGGTGATGGTGCGTCCAATCCGAAGCGATTCCCAGCGGAGCACGCGGCCCGGTCTGGCCCATGAGCACCTGCGCAGTCAACGCGAACGCAATACCGGCAACAATTCCTTTCATTTTCACCTCTCGGATGCGGTCAGAGACACACGCATCAGGGTTGAATCCCGGACTACCCACGTGACTGTGCCGAGCGTCTTTTGTTTTTGCCTTGTCCATCATGGTGCAGATATGGGGCAATTCGGGACAAGATTACCGAAGTACTCTTTCTGCATTTTTCAATCCGTGCCCGCATCGTCTACCTTTTGTGATAAACACCTAGACTAGGTGTGACTGGAGGTATTCCATAAATCTTTTCGCCGCGAATGGAAATGGAGAGTACCATGGTGGTTATTACCACGATCGTCATTACGATGATCGTCATAGAGATCGTGGGGGGAACGTGGCCGAGGGAGTGAGGGATGAGGCCAATGGAATCCGACATTAACCCGGGACAAGATTGCGGGTTTGGCCTCGGCACTGGATGCTATTGATTCCGCCAACAGCTGTACTGCGGAGCGAGGCGAAGCTGTCTCCCTCGAAGGCGAGAGTCGAGCATCGGCGACGGCAAGATCGACTCGAACAAATCCGCCCCGACCTTGCCAGCCAAACCGTCTCAAAGGGCAAGGGAGAAGCGTACACGAAGCACTCATCCACCAGCTTGGGGGACGAGGAGGAGAAAACGGTCTCTATTTCGACTAATTATCCCCAGGTTCCGCCGTTGGTAAAATCAGCTTTCGTGCTACAAGAATTACGTGTTGTTTGCTCTTGACTCGGGACAGCACCGTCACTCACATCGGGGAAAAACTGGAGTCACGCTGGGCGCCACCGGAATCGTTTTCGCTGCTAAACTGACGGTTTGCCTGCTCGGGGGCGTTCCCAGCGGGTCTGCCCAAGTGCTACCGGCCCTCCCGGTTGCCGCGACCGCGCCGCATCAGTCCGCCCAGCCCCGCGGAACTGCTCCCAGCCAGAAGTCCGCGAATACGCTGCCAGCCGCATCGACCATCCAGTTCGAGAACGTCATCGCACCTTCGAAGATCAAGTTCACGCTCAAAAACAGCGTCAGTCCGCAGCGCTACACGTTTGAAACCATGACTGGCGGAGTCGCGCTGTTCGACTACAACAACGACGGTTTGCTGGACATTTTCGTTTCCAATGGCGCGGCCATTCCATCGCTCGAGAAGAACGATCCCAGTTACTACAACCGGCTGTTCCGTAACAACGGGGACGGCACCTTCACCGATGTGACGGAGAAAGCAGGCTTGCAGGGCGTCGGCTATTCGATGGGCGTGGCCGCCGGCGACTACGACAATGACGGATTTGTAGATCTTTACGTTACCGGGGTCAACCGCAACCAACTTTTTCATAATAATGGGGACGGCACCTTCACCGACGTGACGGAGAAGGCGGGCGTTGGCGGGCTCGTTCCCAAGCTCGGCAAAGCCTGGTCGGTAGCCGCCGGATGGTTCGATTACGACAACGACGGGCGGCTCGATCTTTTTGTCGTGAACTACCTCAATTACAACCTCAAAACTGCAACCCACTGCGTTCAGCAAGGACTTCCGGCTTATTGCTCGCCAGTCGATTTTCTGGGGATGCCAAACATCCTCTATCGCAACAATGGTGACGGCACTTTTACCGATGTCTCGGAACCGTCCCACATTTCGCAGTATGTCGGCAAAGGGATGGGCGTGGCGTTTGCCGACTATGACAACGATGGATTGACCGATATTTTCGTCTCCAACGATACCTTCGAGAATTATCTTCTGCATAACAATGGAGACGGAACGTTTAGCAATGTCGCGATGCTCGCCGGAGTGGCCTACAACGGGTATGGAAACGCCATCGCCGGTATGGGCGCGGATTTTCGCGATATCGACAACGATGGAAGGCCGGATATCTTCGAGACCGCCATGTTCCGGGAAGGCTTTCCTCTCTATAGGAATCTAGGGCAGGGCCAATTTCAGGATGTCAGCAGCACGGCAGGACTCAGCGTGTTGACGAGCCGCTCAACGGCGTGGGGAGTGGGGATTTTCGATTTCGACAATGATGGGAACAAAGATCTGTTCACGGCCAACTCCGACATTCTTGACAATGCCATGGAGTTGGCGCACCGGCCCTTTGCGCTGCCCAATCAAGTATTTCGCAATAAAGGCAACCTGACTTTCGAGGACGTAAGTTCGCAGGCCGGAACCTCGTTTTCAGTTCCTGCTCCGCATCGCGGAGCGGGCTTCGGCGACCTCAACAACGACGGCAAGATCGATGTTGTTGTGGCGGTCTTGAACGGTCCGCCGGAGATATGGATGAACCGTTCCCGCAACCGAAACCACTGGATCATTCTGAAACTGGTCGGCGGCAAATCCAATCGCGACGGTCTGGGAACCAAGGTCAAAATCACAACTTCTCTGGGCATCCAGTACAACCACGCGACCACCGCTGTCAGTTACAACTCCTCGAGCGATAAGCGCGTACACTTCGGGTTGGGTCCGGCCGACGTCGTGGACGCCATTGAGCTCACCTGGCCAAGCGGCACCAAGCAGATTTTGAAAAACGTCAAAGCCGATCAGATACTCACCGTGACGGAGAGTGCGCCATGAGCCGAACTGACCTTATTTTTGCGCGAGATTGGCCGACAAATGCTGCGCCAACGCCGTTTGTCCATTACGGATGAGAAGCTCGTTCAGTTCTTTCATGATTTCGGAGTTGTTTCTTCCATACGCCGCCACGGTTTCCGCAGTCAGGTTGGCATCCGAGACCTTTCCCAGATGGAAGTAGGAATCGCAAAGCATGTAAAGCAATTCAGGAGTCGTAGTTCTCGACTTCGCCAGTTGCTCGGCCGCATCGGACCAAAGCTCTCGGCGGTACCGGACCTCGCCCATCTCGGCAATCGCCACCTGATAGTTCGGGTCGTTCGCCAGTTCCGCCTTAAAATCGTTCTCCGCGGTGCTCAGATCGCCCTGTTTCAGCGCCAGGATTCCCTCGTAGGTATGAGCCCCACGAACAGCGGGTTGAATTTCCAGCGCATGATTCAGACTGCGTAAGCCATCGTCGGTACTTCCCAGGAAGAGATAGATTTTGCCAATGAATACGTAGGCATCCGCGACGGTGGCTGCAGTCCCTTTGAAGTGTTCCCGATACAACTGCAACGCATCCGCATCGCGATGCTTGGCGAGCAATTGACGGGCCTGAGCCTTGATGGGGCCCTCGTGTTCCTCGGCCTCCACGGAGCGGACGAAGGTCATCTGTTCCATCATCAACTGATGCAAAGCCGCCTCGTGCTGCGCGTCTGCCGTGCTGCCCATCCCGGCAAACGCCCGTGACAGATAAAAATGTGCCAAGAGCCGTGTCGGGTCCAGCCGCAACACCGATTGCAATTGATCGACTGCGGCCGGATAGTTTTTCAGTTCCACTTCGCATTGGCCACGTCCCAACAAGGCCTCGACATCGTCGGGCTTGAATGTGAGGATGCGTTCAAATGTGTTTCTGGCTTCTTGCCATTTGGCGAGCTTCACATCCGCGGTTGCCAGCAGCTGCAAGGCGGTTACATCGTTAGGTTGCGACTGTACCGCACGCGCGGCGTATTGCGCAGCACCGGCAAGGTCCATCAATTTGTAATCCGACGCGGCAATGTCATAGTCAATCCGCGGCAGCGTGGTATCGGAGTGCTGCGCTTTGAGCAGCCAGCGCAGGCCACCCGCGCAATCTCCGGTGCCGCAGAGCAGTTCTCCATATTTCTGCCAGACCGATATGTTGTCGGGCTCAGCCTTCAAACTCTGCCGGATGGCGCGTAGCGCCAGGTCGTCCTGCCCATTCAGGTGATAGGCCTCGGCAAGATAATATTGTGCGTCTCCGTCGCCGGGCAGGATTCGAATGCACTCCTGCAGCAGCTTGAGGGCTTCTTCTTTCTTACCGCTGGCCAGTCTGGAGATGCCCACTTTGAGCAGGAGATCTCCGTCGTTCGGAGCGAGCTTCAGAGCGTCTTCATAAGCGGCCGCCGCTTCAGCGGTGCGTCCCGATTCCTCCAGCAACATGCCTTTCAGCTTGATTGCGGGGGCAAAATCGGGATGCTGCTCGAGCAGTCGGAGAACAAGATTCATTGCCGCCCGCTTGTCGCCGTTCTGGGCGAGGTTGAGTGCCTGGTGAAACTGCCGCGTCAGGGGCGACAACTCGGCGGGATGGGCTGTGTTCTGCGCACGGACTGCGACCACGCCGGCGGCCAACAGCGCCGCCAAAAGCAAGAATGCACGAAGACGATTTGCAGCGCCGATGGTCATTTAAGGAAGTTTGACGCTGTGCTCTGCTGGCTTGCTCAAGACCACTCCCTGCCCTTCGCGCACCACATAAAACCGATCGGCAGCTAGATTCGTGAGCGTTTCTTTCTTGCCATCCGGCCATAAGATTTCAGCCCGATCCAGGTGCTCATGGTTGCCCAGCCCGAAATGCATACGCAGATCATGCTGCGACAGGTAGCTCCCGCCGCTGAGGACTTCAGCCCACTGCACCAGGTCACCGGCTGTGGCTCGCACGCGCGAATTCAGGGCCAGCCGGTTGCTCTTCACTCCGACCGCTTCCAGTTGAAAGCTGATCCAATGGTTCTGTGGGCCTGCTTCGGGACGGAGAATCATCGGCTTGCCCACCAGATTCTCAATCACCGCCTCCATTTTTCCGTCGTTGAAAAGATCGCCTACGGCCAGTCCGCGGCTCACCTGCGGGAGCTGGATCGCGTCTCCAACCAACTTGCTGGCGTTGCTGAAGTTGCCGTCTCTTTGATTGATAAACAGAAGCTTGGGCTCCAGGTATCGGGCGGCCGTGTGAGCGCTGTCCACCTGCGGATATACGTGTCCGTTCACCAGGAAAAAATCTTCCCAGCCGTTGTTGGCAAAGTCGACGAAAGCGTCTCCCCAGCCCACATAGCCCTGCGTGCCCCGGGCAATGCCCGATGCGATGGATGTATCAACGAAATTCATTCCGCTATCGTTCATCCCACTGTCGTTGCGATAAAGGGCTGCGTACTCATTGTCAAAGTGCGAAAGCAACAGAGACATTCGCCCGGTATGCAGATAGTCGCCGAGGGCGACTCCCATGTTGGCCTGTTCAAGTCCGTCCTCGTTTGCCGCCACGCCGGAAGTCAACGCGACATCCACGAATCTTCCCGCGCCGTCGCCCTGATACAAGTAGTTGGCCTGGCCATCGTTGGTAACAAACAGATCGAGCTTTCCATCATTGTTGAAATCCGACCAGATGGCGGTGAGGCCATAGCGCCGCGCGGGATCGTCGACACCGGACTTCTTCGATACATCGGTAAATGTGCCGTCGCCATTATTGTGATAAAGATTGTCGGGAGATCCCTTCAGTCCGCGCGGGCCGCACTGCACATCGAGTCCCAGGTACTTGCACGATTTGCCGGAACCGAAGGCGGGCAGATCGTCCAGGTGAAAATCCACGTAGTGCGATATAAAAAGGTCGGCGTTGCCGTCGCCGTCGTAATCTCCGAAGGCTGCTCCCGTCGCCCAGCCGGAGTCAGCATCAAGACCGCTGGCTTTGGTTACATCGGTAAAGGTTCCGTCGCCGTTGTTGCGATACAGCACCACGCCGCCCAGACAGGTCACCAGCAGATCCGGCCAGCCGTCATTGTTGTAGTCGCCAACCACGGCGCCCATCGCCCAGCAGGGATAGCCGACTCCTGCTTTTTCTGTGACATCGGTGAACGTTCCATCGTGATTGTTGTGAAACAGGGCACTCCGCGCTTTGACGCCGTGCAGGGCCATGTCCACGCTCTGCGCATTCGTGAAGTAAATGTCCGGCCAGCCATCGCGGTCGTAGTCGATCAGCGCGACTCCGCCGCTCATCGACTCGGCAATATATTTCGCCTCGGGACTCGACAGGTGTTCGAAGTGAATGCCAGTGGAATCCGTGATGTCGACCAGATGCGGATAGTTGACCAGCGGCGCGCTTGCCTTGCTCTCGGCCTCCGCCTTTTGACGTTCTGCCGGCGGCAGGGGGGTGGGCGTCCCCATCTGCCCCATCACGACCGCGCGGAGGGCCGTGCAGAGAATGAAAAGCACTAAAGACCATCGGAGAGAGGCAACCGGCAATAACTTCGACCCTCCGCCGCCGCGCGCTCCGATCCTAGGGTTGATCCTGTTCGTCCGCACGAATTTCCTTGGGTTGAACCTGCAATTCTTTATACAGCGCCTGCAACTTCTCTTTCATCTCCTTAAATTTCTTGTAGAGTTCGGTCTCGCGTTTGGCGTCGTCCACCCGCCCTATCTTCCGATAGAGCGTGGCCAGGCGGTAGTGCGCGGTGGCGTTGGTGGGCTCCTGTTGCACTGTTTCTTCGAGCAGCGGCAGCGCCTTGTCCGATTGATTCATCTCGATCAAGGTCTTGGCCAATCCAAGTTTTGCATCGGCGTCGGCCGGTTGCAACTCGACGGCCTTCGTGTATTCCTGGTAAGACCGCGCGGTATTTCCCTTTTGCGCGTCGATCTCCGCTAGCCTGAGGATCGATTTCTCGTCCTGAGCATTTTCCAGGAGAGCGGCGTGGTATTCCTGTTCGGCCGCTTTCTTTACGCTTTCGTCCGGGGAGGTATGGAGCAGTTCCGCCAATTCGAGATGAACTCCCGGAAGATGGGGATCGATGGCAACTGCTTTGCGATATTGCGCGATGGCACCGCTGGTGTTTCCCTGCCGGGCGTCTTCGTGGGCCAACAGTTGATGCATTTGCGCGGAGTCTGGCGCCGCCAGCGACAGCGCTAGCATCGACTCGCCCGCAAGATCGGAATAGGTGCGATAGGCGGCGTAGAGCACCTCGGGGTTGTCGGGTTCGGTCTTCCGCAACTGCGCGATGACGGTGGCGGCTTTGTCCAGATCGCCGCTTTCCGTATCGAGGCCGGCAAGCTCCAGACCAAGTTGCACCTGAAAGCGCCGGTCCTGGAGCGCGGGGAAGGCGGCTTCCATATCTTTGCGCGCATTGGCAAAGTCCAGCGTACGGCTCTCGGCCATTCCCAGCAATCCTTGAATCTTAGCCAGGCCGGGCGGCCGCTCTTCTTTGATCGCAGCCAGCGCGGCGCGAAAGTGCGGAATGGAATCGGCTGCCTTTCCCTGGAAGAACAGGAGAACTCCCAGGTTCGCCTGCGCATCCACATTTTCAGGATCTATGGCTACCGCGGCTTGGAACTCCGGAATCGCCAGGGCGGGCTGCTTTTCATCGAGGTAGCCGTGCGCTTTTTGCATGTGCGCCGCAAAGTCCTGCTGCTTATCTTCGGCTGCCTGGGAGAGAGACAACGCAGCGCACAGTAACAGAACAAACCCAGCAGAGGCCGATCCAAGCTTCGCAATCATTCTGAACCATCCCAATATTTGGTGAGGCACAACATGAGTATGACGCAAAAAACAAGAGACGGCGACGAATCGCCGTCTCTTTTGCAGGACGAACCTATCCGGGCTAGAAGCTCACCCGCACCGCAAGCTGCAGGTTGCGCCCGCCTTCTGTTACCGAGCCGATCGTAGTCGCGTTCGTGTAGGGGGTGCCGGCGCCGGCAGAACCGCCAAGTCCGGTGCTTGGATTGGCGAAGCTGGGGTGATTGAACACGTTTTGCGCATCCGCGCGAAGCTCGAGGCTGATTCCCTCACGGTAAGGCACGGTGAACGACTTGGCCGCAGACATATTGAACACGTTGAGGCCCGGCCCATAGAGGCTGTTTCGCCTCACGTTGCCGAAGGTTCCATCCGCGGGCCGCAGGAATGCTCCCGGATTGTACCAGTGGCTGATGCTCTGGTTGGACGGCTTCCAATTGACGCCGGGATTCCGGTTCGGAAACACCGAACCCGCTTGCGTATAGTTGGGTGAATCTGCGTAAACAGTGAACGGGTTTCCAGTCTGGAGAACGACAGTGCCGGAAACCTGCCAGCCGCCCACCAGGGCGTCCACTACTCGGTTACTGTTCAGGAACTGTTTGCCTGTCCCGAAGGGTAGTTGATACACGGCGTACCCTTTGAAGGCATGGCGCACATCGAAGTTGGAGTTGCTGTAGTTTAATGCCGGGTTGTTGGCGATCTGATAAGGCTGTTCGCCGGCACGGCTTCCCCACCCCGAGGAATCGAGGTCAGAGAGGAAGTGCGACCACACGTAGTTGAAGCTCATGCTCACTCCCTTGCTCATTCGTTTTGTGATCGACGCCTGCAGGGAGTTGTAGTTGGAAATTGCATTGTTAGTGCTGCCGCCGATGCCCTGAAAGTTCGGATAGGGACGATCCGCCTGATCATTCCCGGCGTGGGCCAAACTCAGCGGTATCTGGTTCAGGTCAGTCGGGAAAGCTAGGTTGAAGCCGTGGCTTCCCACGTATGCGAGTTGAACCATCATGTTGGTCATGACCTGACGTTCGGCCGAGAAGTTCCACTGATAAATCTTCGGAACGGGAGCGTGGTATTGGGTGTAGCCGGGGCCCCCCCCACCCGGGAGGTTGAACCGGGTTGGATCCTGAGAAGCTGCCGTATAAGGCAGTGCCGTCGCTGAGACCGTAGGCGGGCCCGAAAGAGGCGTAATTGTGTTGCCATTGCCCCCCAGAAGCACAACCGGAGTGATGCCGTTGCTGGCATCGGCCAGGCCTCCCGAAGAACTCACGGAAGCGCCCATGCCCCCGCCATAGGTATCGAGGCTCCAGTTGTAGGCGTAGAGACCGAAGCCACCGCGAATTGTCGTATTCGGTCGCATCGCCCAGGCAAACCCAACGCGGGGCAGGACTGTGTTGTAGACGTTGGCCTGCAGCGACGTCCGCCCGTTGGCATGGGTTTCCCCGAACCAATAGGCGCCCGGAGTGTTGGTAGCGGGGTTGTTGACGGTGGGATCAAACGTGGCAATGTTGCCGGTTACCTCATTCCACCCATGGTTGATCTGGTAACGCAAACCAAGGTTTATGGTCAGGTTTGGACGCAGTTTAAAGTCGTCCTGAACGAACATCTGCGGGCTCTTCAGGCGAGCGCCATACTCGGGCGAAACACCGGCGCTCCAATTGTTAACGTAACCCAACAGGAAATCGGCGTACTCGAAACCGGTTCCGGCGATCGGGCCAGCAACCCCCTTGGAATCGAGCGCATATCCCCGGGTGTAGGTCGTCGAGTACTGGGTCGTGCCCGCGTTGATATTGCCCCACGCGGTAGAATCATCCCGGTACATCAGCAGCTCTCCGCCGAAGTGCAGGATGTGCTTTCCGCGGATCATGGTCACGACATCAGAGAAATCGAAAATGTGCTCTTTGTAAACCGCGTTGGTGCCGGGATCCAGCCAGGCGTAAGGGCCGGTGGTGAATTGGACGGATGGGATGTCGTCCGCCTTGGCAAACTGCCAACCCAGCTGGGCCGCATACCCATGCTTCCAGGAGCTATCGGCGAAAAAGTTTAGTTGGGAAGTGTATCCGACTCTGGCTTCGTTGACGGTGCGCGAACTGAGGTTCCACACGTCGGTGACCTGTGCATTATTGTTGTCCACATCGCCTTGCTGGCAACCGACGGGGCAGTTGGTAATCGAGCTGAGGCCAGGGTAGTTGAAATCGGCCTGCGTGTCCGACATGGTGATCCGATTCGTCGATGTCACGTCATAATCGAGCCGGCCGAAATACTTTCGAATTGGGCTAGAAGTCTGCAGGCTGTAATACCAATTGTTAGTCGGTTCTCCCTCGGATCCGATAAAGTTTGAACTAGGGGGGACAGGGCTCAGACCAGCCTTGTGACTGGCGGCCGTGGGGAAAAACTTCTGAAAGTTTGCGGCTACTTTGTCGAACATCGCTACCGGAATTGCGTTTGTCCCATATTCTTGGGCAAAGGTCTTCCGCACCGGGTAGGGATTACCGGCGCTGTCCGTTGCGATGGTTTGTGTGGTCGGATCGTATAGCGTCTGAAGTCCGGCGGCCGTGAAGTCCCCGCCTATCATCGCGTCGGTCGGAAGGCTATTGAAACCGGAAGTGTTGCCATGGTTCACAGTCTGGTCATAGTTGAAGTAGAAGAACATCTTGTTCTTCAAAATCGGGCCGCCAATTGCGCCGCCGAAGTTGTTGTAGCGAACGAACGGTATTGGCCCCAACCCGCCCGCCTTTGTCAAGCCGAACTCGTAGGGGTATGCGGTTAAAGCGTCGTTCTGTATAAAATCGTAGGCGGTCCCGTGAAACCGGTTCGTCCCGCTCTTGGTGACCTGGTTGAAGATGATTCCGCCAATCCCGTATTGGGCCGAGAAGGACGAGGTATTGATCTGCAATTCACCCACATTCTCAAAGGCGGCGGGATTAGCATTCTGGCTGTGAGACAGAGTGGTCGACGCTCCGTCGGCCAGGATATTGCTGTACGGCAGGTTGCCGTTGACTGCGACTTCCTGACCAGGATTGGACGAGCCCTGGGATCCGTTAACCGTGCCGGCGGCTCCGGGCAAAAGGATCATGAAGTTTTCCCAGTCCTGGGTGACTTGGGGTAACCTGTCCATCGACTTCGATTCGAAGGTGGTGCTCTGTTCGCTGGTCTCAGTTTGCAGCAGAGCCACATCGGTAGTGACTTCGATCGTTTGCGTCGCCGCGCCGACCTTCAGTTCACCATTCACCGTGAGGAACCCTACCTGCAGGGTAACGGGGCCGCGCACGAGTTTCTCGAAACCGTCCTTGGTAAATGTGACCTTATAGCTTCCGGTCACGATCGACGATGTGTCATACAAACCGTCCTGATTGGTGGTGAAATCTTTCGATACGCCCGTTTCGACATTCGTCACCGTGACGGTCACGTCGGGAATCAGGGCTCCCGTGCTGTCGGTTACCGAGCCGCGGATGTCGCCGGCGTTTGTGCTCTGCCCAACGCTCGCCCCGCTTCCAAGAATCAGAAGAAGGGGCAGGACCCATAGCTTCATTTTCAGCAAGTTCGTCATGGAACTGCCTCCCAGAATCGCGTACCTAGCAACTGCATTTTTTACTTTTCAGCCGGAGTTGAGACCTTCGGATGTCCCAGGCCGCGTTCGGAAATCAACTTTCCCGCGCACCCGGATTTGCATGCACTCCCCCCTCTGCTCGACGATCGAGACAGAGTAGTGCAAACGCACTAATAGAATGCAACTAGGCGTTGACTGTCAATACTACTTTCGTACAGTTAGGTTTTTGGGGAGCTGCATTCCCTCAATCGAGCGAGATAATCCCTCGTTGCAGAGCAACGGTCGCCGCTTGCGTGCGATCCTTCACGCTGAGTTTCTCCAAGACGTGACTTACATGGAGTTTGACCGTTACTTCCGCGATATTCAGGACAGTCGCAATCTCCTTGTTCCCCAGTCCTTTGGCGACCATGCGCAGCACTTCCAGCTCGCGGGCGCTCAAAGAGCGATGGGAGCGGCGCTCGGCCAGGTGCGAAGCCACGATCGGGTCCAGATATTGTCGCCCTTGATGAACTTCACGCACGGCGCGCAGAAGTTCCTCCCGGAGGATGCTCTTGACGATGTATCCCCTTGCCCCGGCCTGTATGGCGCGATAAATCTCCTCTTCCCCGGAGTGCGTGGAAAGCATGAGGATGCAGGCGTCGGGGAATTCGCGAAGGATTGCAGCCGTGCATTCGATGCCGCTCATTCCCGGCAGCCGGAGGTCCATCATCGCCAGGCTGGGCCGATGTTTGCGGTAAGCCGCGAGAGCGGCGTTGCCGTCGCCTGCCTCGGCAACCACCTCCATGTCCGGTTCCACATTCAACGACGCCGACAGTCCCATGCGGACCATGAAGTGATCGTCAACCACCAGAATACGTATTGGCTTTGAGCTCTTCATCGATCCCTTCCGGGGGATGGAGGGGAACCTTCACGGCGATGCGGGTTCCGCGTCCGGGCTCACTCTCCACCCTCAAATGGCTGCCCATCGACTGCGCGCGCTCCCGCATATCGAGAAGTCCGAAATGTCCCGTCGGTGACGGCTGGCCGGAAGCAAAACCCTGGCCGTCATCCCTCACCGTGAGGCAAACAGATACAGGCTCGTAGCGCAATTCGATCCAGACCTGGCGGGCGCGGCCGTGTTTCACGGCGTTGGCCACGGCTTCCTGCCCGATGCGGAGCAGGTTCATTTCCACTGGCCCGGGCAGGCGTACGGGGCGGCCCACGATCTGGAAGTCGGCTTTCGTTTGCTCGCGCGGGACCAGGGGCTCGACAATCTGGGCTAGGGCTGAAACCAGGTCTCCATTTTCCAGCAGCTGGCAGCGCAAATCCCACACTGAACGGCGCGCTTCCAGCATGCTGTGGCGGCTCATATCGCGCGCCGTTTTCAGCGCCTGCTGAGCCACGCGCGGCGCTTGTTGAAAGCAATCGGTGGCCAGATCGAGCTGCATCGTAATCCCGGCCAGTTCCTGCTCCAGCGTGTCGTGAAGCTCGCGGGCAATGCGGTTGCGCTCTTCGAGCACTGCGCCGCTTCTCAACTTCTGCCGAATTACGGCCATCTGTTCGTGCAGCCGTCGCCCCAGCACGACGACCCACACAATCACGACCAGCAGCACGCCTCCGGTCATGCCTAGCAGCCAGAGGGTGTGACGCAAATTCCACCACGACGGAGTTGAGAGTGCGACGACATCCTGCGGCACGCGCAGCAGCATGCGAAACGATTGCGGGATCTGCCACAAACCCCCGCTACGAATCAAACAAATGCCGGTAACCTGCACTTCGCTATTTAAGGGGATGGATCGCATCGCTTCCGCGGCCGCGCCCGGCGCAACGTCCGCATCGAAAAACACGTCGCTGTGCTGGAGCATAAGCCTTAGGCCGTCCGGCCGTGCCTGGCGGTTAAGCAACTTCGCATTGGTGGTTACGACCGCACCGTCGAATTGCTCCCACGGCGCCTCCAGGTTCAGCTTCACTGGCGTGGGTGGGGCATCGTGGATGAGGCGATGAAATACCGCATCCTCCAGCATTGGCGCTGAGTCCCCCATGGCAGGGAAACCCAGCACCTCCACGAGATCCCCTATCTCGAGCGGCGTTCCCGGCTTGGTGAGCACGCGAAGTCCCTTGCCCTGGCTCTGAAGAAACAGGGCGTTGCCCTGCTGGTAGCCGACGATGCCACGGACTCGCACCCGGTGGCGCGTACCCTCCGCCGGGGAAAACCGCAGCAACGCGGACAAGAGAATTTCCGTGGCCGGGGCTTCCACTTTAATGAAGCTCAAGCGAGGAACGTAAAACAGAATGCCCGTCAGTTGCCGGTTGGTGTTGTACAGACTGCCGCAAACACCTTCGATGAAGACTTCGCTGTCGACCCACGAAGAGAAATCCTGCTCGTGGGCAATGGGTACGCGGACGTTGAACTCAGCCCCTTCGGATGCGATGCGCATGGCTAATGTGGATTCCCGCCAGGAGCTTCGATCGATGGCTGCGGACCGTACAATGCCTCGCACTTGTGCCCACTGACTGTCCTGTTTTCCATTCGCGAGCTCAGAGAAAGGGAAAAGCCGTGCCTTGGGAAGCACTCCTTTGCCCAGCACGCGCAGCTTGGTTTCGCGGATTACGGGAGCGAACTTGCCCGGCCCAGTCACTCCTTCAATCTCGACGAACTGGCTGAGCAGATGCGGATACTTCGGAGAGGCGCTGCCCTCCACATAAATGCCGGCCGTCGCATCCTGAACAAAGAAGTCCGGTGCCGGAGCATCCATCGTGATCACGCCGCGAACCAGCACCGGATAGCCCAGGGAAGCCTGTTCAGGACTCAAGCGGCGGATCTGATCGGCATGGGTAAGAGTGGGAAGCGGCTTCGCAGGTGGCGTAATTTGCGCCGCAACTCCGACGGCAAGCGCTCCTGCCGCTAACGCCGACACTGCGACTAGCGGCAACACTGTTCCGAAGGCCGCACCAACCCTACGTTCTCCCATGGTTCCCTTCGACCTGGCGAAAGCATCGGACCGACGGGCGCAAAGCCTCAATTCCGTGCTCGCATTAGGGTAGCCGAAACCAGCGATTGGGGGAAGCTTAGGGTTCCCCAGCTTGGGTTTCCCATCTTTTCTCCGCTCAACTGACGGGCGAACAAGGTGTGCCCTCTGCCCGCGAAAATGAGGATAAGGTGATTTGACACGCATGAGACTCTTGTCGGCAGTGTCTATTGTCAGGGGTAGCGTGCGACGGGAGGCCAGAATGTTCGAACACCGTGCCATGATTGTTTCCGATATTCGAACTCGCACTCCAGACCAGCTTCGCAAGATCGCCGGACTCTTCCCCCTGGCGTTGGTAGCTACCGTCTGCCTTTTTTTGAGTAGCTGTCCCAGCTCGAGCCATACCACACAAACCGGCGGGCCCAATGTAGAGGTCGTTGAAACTAGCGGTGATCGCGCGATGTTGCTGCAAGCCCAGCCGAGCGTCTCTTTCGGAAACGGTGGAAACTCCAGCGGCCCAGTTATTACAGTGGACGCCACAAGCCAATATCAGGCGATGGATGGGTTTGGCGGGTCCCTGACCGATTCTTCCGCCTGGTTGATATGGAACAAGCTTAGCGCTTCGCAACAGACCACATTGATGCAACAACTCTTCAGTCCGAGCGCTGGTATCGGTATCAGCTTTCTGCGCCAGCCCATGGGCGCAACCGACTTCTCGGCGAGTGGCAACTATAGTTACGACGACATGCCCTCGGGCCAGACGGATCCCAATCTCACCAACTTTTCAGTCACGCACGATGCCGCGTACCTCATCCCCTTGGTCAAGCAGGCTCTCTCCATCAATCCCAACATCAAGGTGGTGGCGCTGCCCTGGAGTCCGCCCGCCTGGATGAAGTCGAGCGGAACCCCGAATTCCGGAACCATGAATGGTGGGAACATGAACCCCGCCTACTTCCCAAGTCTGGCACAGTATTTCGTCGATTTCGTGCGGGCTTACCAGCAGCAGGGCATCCCCATCTATGCCCTATCGGTGCAGAACGAGCCTCTTTACTCGACTGCGGGATATCCGTCCGAATATCTCGCCGCGAGCGACGAATCAGCATTCATCGCGACCAACCTCGGACCCGCCTTAAGCACTTCCGGACTTGGGAACGTGAAGATTTTCGCCTACGAACACAATTGGGACAACACGGCCTATCCGGAGTCAGAACTGGGCAGTTCCGCCGCGCAATATCTCGCCGGCAGTTCGTTTCATTGTTATGCGGGGGATCCCAGCGCGCAATCGACCGTCAAAACAGCGTTCCCCGCCAAAGACCTTTGGTTCACCGAATGTTCGGGCATCACTTCAACGACGTTTGCCGGCGACCTGGTTTGGAACGCCGAGCACCTCCTGATCGGCGCCACGCGCAACTGGGCCCGGAGCGTTTCGCTGTGGAATCTGGCGCTCGATCAAAACTCCGGCCCCAAGAATGGGACGTGCTCCAACTGCAGAGGGGTGGTGACAATCGATGACAGTGTTTCGCCGGCCAATGTCACTTTTAACGTTGAGTACTACATCCTGGGACATCTGGGAAAGTTCGTCGTCCCGAGCGCGCACCGTATCGATTCGAACACTTTCGGCGCCGGCAGCATTGAAGATGTAGCTTTTCAGAATCCCGATGGATCGATCGTTTTGCTGGTGCTGAACTCCGCCGGCAACGCGGGAACGTTCACGGTGAGTTCCAAAGGCCAGTCATTCAATTACACCCTGCCGGCCGGGGCTCTTGCCACCTTTCGCTGGAAATAATCTGCCTTCTCTGGCGCGTCGGAGTAAGGCTGCCACACGGTTGAATGTTGTCCGAAGACCACTCGCGAGAGACAGGCCGGGCCGTAAGGGGTGGCGAACCGACTCCGAGGCGAACAGATGGGGCAAGCTTGTGCTAAGGCCCGTTCTCAACAGTTGGCCCCCAAAGAGCCGCCATCAAAGCAGGCTTAAAGGCGGGCAGCTTCGAGCGGGCAAAGTGTTCTGTCGGGTTGCCAGCATCAAAAGTCTTGCTTGTTTTCAATTCGGGAAGCCAGTGCCAGCAGGGAGAGTGCGATCAGCATGAGGATCAGCAATCGTGCCCGGGGAAGGGGATCGGGTATTAGAAATTTGTGCTGCGCGTCCCAGCGCATTCTGCCAAACTCGCCCATGGTCCACATCAAATTCAGGCGGTGGCGTCGTCCCAGAACCGTCACGGACATGATCGCTGACTGCAGCACCAATGCCAAGTAGCAAACCACCGGCGCCGTGTATTCGCCACTCAGAACCACCGACAGCAAGAACGCCGTGGCGAAAATGATCGAGCTGCACGCAAACCACAGCATGCTGAAATGCAAAGCCTCAGCAACGGGATAGGTTTCGTGGACCAGTGCCGAGAGGGAAGGGACCAACAGCGCTGGCAACAGCGCTAGAACTGCCAGTTCCGCCACGCCCACAACCACCTGCGTTCCGATCAGTTGAAAGCGGCTGACCGGGAGCGAAAGAGTAAAAATCGCGGTGCGGTTTCTGCGCTCTCGCAACAAACCGCCGAGGCCGAGAAATATCGTGAGGATGGCGAACATTCCCTTCGCCGTACCGTCGTAGACGAGGTCATAGACACGCTCGCTGAAAACGCTGCTGCGTAGAACCGGGATCACCAATCCCGCGTTCGCGTGATTCTGGTTCCGAAACAAAACTGCGAACAGACAGAAACCCACTAGCGTGGCCGCTGTGATCGCAAACCGCGTCCGGCTCTCTCGCCACGCCTTATAACAGAGCATTGTTGGACTCATAGATTTCAAGTCTCAAAAATCTTGCTGTTGCGTGATCCGGCCGGCTAGCGTGACCAGGCTGAACACAAGCAACAAAATGACGCCCAGCGCATTCCAGGGAACCGGCCCCACGAGCAGTGATCCGTGCTGCTGGAAGTAAGGCATGCCTGTCCCGCTCATGATGTCGTTCACGTCTAGGAAGTGGCGTTCAAAAAAGGGCAAATCGGCAATGACGGAATACACCAGCAAGCCCGAGAACGCGACAACGGGCGCCGTGTATTCCCCGCCGAAGAGACTGGAGGCAAGGAATCCCATCATAAAGATGAGCGCTCCCGCGACGGCCCACAACACCGCGAACTGCAAGGCCTGAGACCAAGGATACGACTGCCCGGTGAGCGGAGAAAGAGATGGGATCACGAGTGCGGGCAAGAGCGACAGAGCGACTACCTCTGCCAACCCCAACCCAGCCCGCACCGAGACCACTCGCAGACGTGTCACCGGCAGACCTAGGGTGAAACTGGCGGTACCGAAATCCCGTTCCCGTAGGAGGCCGCCCACTCCCAGCAGGATCGTGAGCAGCAGGAACAATTCCCGAAGGTACCCTTTGTAGACGAGTTCCCAGATGTATTCCACATAGGTTGGAGGGCGGTCGAACATCTGCACGCCGTCGCGGTGCAACAGCACAGAGCAAGCGCAGAATCCCGCGATGGCGAGCGCCGCTAACAGGAATCGCGTGCGGCTCTCCAGCCAGGCCTTGTACCAGAGCATCAGGCTTCCTCTTTCACCGTCTCCAGGAATACTTCGCGCAGCCCCATGGGAGAAACATCGACGGAGACCGGGTCCATCGTGCGGGCAAGATCCACAATTGCATCGCTGTTCTGATTTGCCGTTAGGATGACCTGGCGCCCGCTGGTCTGAATTTGCTGGATGCCCTGGATACGAAACTTCTCGGCGGGTTGCTGCTCGGCAAAGCCGAGAGTAATTCGGCGGTAATGCTGCCTCATGTCTTCCAGGGATAGATTCATGACGAGCTGGCCGTGGTCAATAATGCAGACCTGCTCCGCGACTCGCTCCACCTCCGCAATCTGATGCGAACAGAAGAATACAGCCGTTCCGTCGGCCGCCGCCGCTACCAGCGCCTGCAGCAGTTCTTCTATCGCGACCGGGTCCAGTCCTTCGCTCGGCTCGTCGAGGATCAACAACGCGGGACGCCGGCAAAACGCGAGCAACAGCGCAAGCTTGGTTCGCATTCCCTTCGACAGCGCTTTTACTTTTCGGCCTGTCGGTAACTGATATTGCTTGAGCAATCTTTGTTCAACCTCCGGCTGCCAGTCGCGATAGAACGACTTCGTAAAACGGATCATTTGTTCGACGGTCATGTACCCGTAGAGTTGCTTGTCCTCTCCAACGTAGGCAACGTCGCGTCGCATCTCGGTGCTTGCTCTGGCATCGGTGATCGACCTGCCAAGCACGGTCCCGGTACCCGATGTGGGGTGCGTCATGCCAAGCAGCATCTTGATCGTCGTGCTTTTGCCTGCTCCGTTGCGGCCCAGGAACGCGGTAATTCGCTGGCCCTCCACCCGGAAGCTAAGCGCGCGAACAGCATCGAAGGTTCCAAATCGCTTGGTTAATTCCTGGGTTTCAATGACGCATGGTGTCGGCATCATGACCTCGCTAATCCCTCTCCTCTGCAAATGTTGGATAAAACAGTTCCGCCTCAAAGAGCCGGTGCATTTCTTCATCCGACAGACCCTCTTGGCGAAGAGATTCCACCAAGGTCTGAACTCGACTTCGTGCGAGACGAACCTTTTCAGCTCGACTTTTCGTGGCACGCCTAGCAGAGACATACGCCCCCGAGCCATGCCTGAGTTCGAGCAATCCTTCGTGTTGCAGTTCTGTATATGCCTTGGCAACGGTGTTGTGGCTGACGACCAGCTCCTTGGCCAGGGTGCGGATCCCGGGAAGCTCATCGCCGTTCTGAAGAACTCCGGTTTCGATCCCGTGACGTATTTGCTGCATCAGCTGCAGATAGAGAGGCTGCCCAGCCGCTGGGTTGAGGCTGAAGATCATGGTTTAAGTGTACCACTGTAAATGTACAGTGACCACACAAAAAAGTTCAAGGAAAGGCGGCGCGTCGAAGAAAAGTCAGCAGCGAGTCAAAGGGAAAGTCGACGAGGTGCTGAAGACCCATCTGACCAGTCCCTGGGATGAAATACGCACCCGATGGAATCAAACCCTACGAGGTTGGGAGCGTATTTCTCCTGCGGTATTCGAACGCCTTCCGCGGCATCGTGGAAGGGTTTCAGGAAATCGTCTCCGATCGCCAAGGCGAAGAAGGGATTATGAAGATTAGTTTTTGCAATCCAGGGAACTTGCCCAAGTGAGGATATCTTCGCCGCTGGGCGGGGGGCGCGGTCATGGCAATCGTATCGCCATCGCAGCCCCAACCGGCGGTAATCCAAAGGACATCGAACTCGCGAACCGCGTCCTTACCTATGGCTGCGAACGCCATTCCTGCTCTGGAGGCGACATCATAATGCTTTCCCTGCCTTCAGAGAAAGCGCCAGGCGGGAAAGACGGGAAAGAAGGATTTTCTGATTGCGTCCAAGGAATACTGAAGCTCAACTTACGCAGGAAAAAACGAGCTCTATTTGCGAACGGCCCAGGCCAGTCCGTCCGGTTGTTTTCCTACTGAGAATTGTCCGACAACATCCAGAGTCTTCAAATCCACCACCGCAATCTTGTCGCCGGTGCTGACAGCCACGTAGGCTCGTGAACCGTCGGGAGCGATCAAGATACCGGCCGCGCCACCACCCAGGTTCAGTTGCTTTACTTCTTGGCGAGTAGACGCGTCCATCACCTCTAAGCTGACGCCTTCAGCGCCGGGGCCCGCGCCCAGACCGGAGATCAGAACCCGCTTGCCGTCCGGCGTGAACTTCAAACGGTTGGCGCCTTTCACCGGGATGGGAAAAGTTTGGATCGCCTTTTTAGTAGCAAGGTCAATGATCGTGACGGTTCCGTCTCGCGCATTGGCGGCCCATACTTGTGTTCCGTCCGGCGTTATGTCAAAGCCTTCCACTCCATTACCAGCCGGAATGCTCGTCACTTTCCAAGTCATGCGCGACCCGCCCGGCGGCGGACCCGGCCCTTGAGGAGGAGGGCCTGCTGGTGGACCGCCGGGGGGCGGAGCGAAGCCTCCGGGCGGCGGAGAGACATGTTCGAGGATGCTGATCGTGCCGGAGTTGACGTTTGACGTAACGATCTGGTCGAGGCTACTGGAAACAAGGATCATGTGGGTCCGATCCTGGCCGGTGCCGAGTATCCAATCCACCCGCTGGCTCGCAGGGTCGTAACGGCCAATGACTTTGTTGGTCTCCGCCGTGAAATAAAGCTTGCCCCCGGCGAACGCCAGCCCGTGGGCGGAGCGTAACCCACCGAGATCGATAGGAGGCAAGGCCTTGCGGGCAATTAAATCAACTGCCGAAATGGTATGCAGATCGCTATCCGGACCGCCATAGTTTGAGATGAAGGCGAGTTTGCCGTCGTCGGATGCGATGATTTCGTGGGGATCGGGACCCGCGGGCAGACGCGCCAGAACTTGAAGCGTTGCCGGGTCAACAATCGCGAGGGTATGGTCGCTCTTTGCCAGTGCCAGAATCGTGGCCGATGGCGTCTGCGCGAACGCGGCGCTTGCCATGAATAGCACCACGACCGCTCGACCCATGCAGCGCAGGAACCGTCTGGTTTCGCTCATGCGTGCCCTCCAGAATTCTGGAAAACTAGTCTACACTGCCCTCCCTGCGGCCGCGCCTGAGGCCCATGCCCACTGAAAGTTAAATCCGCCAAGTTGTCCGGTCACGTCCACGACCTCGCCGATAAAAAACAGGCCCGGAAGCTTACGGGTTTCCATCGTTTTGGCCGAAAGTTCGTCGGTATCGACGCCGCCGGCGGTCACCTCCGCCTTCGCCAAGCCTTCGGTTCCTGTCGGGATGATGGTCCACGCATGCGCCCGCTGCTCCAGTTCAGCCAGCGCAGTGTTCGTCCATGATGCAGGCCGGTGCAGGTCAAGCCAGCGGTCGGCGAAGCGAAATGGCATTTTGTTGCGGAATTCTGACCGCAGTGTCGTTGGAGTTCTCGGCGTCTTCGAATCGTGGAAGATCGCCGTCAACTCGCTGCCCGGCGCGATGTCGATCCGAATTTCCTGCGGCTTTTTCCAGTAAGACGAAATCTGGAGAATCGCGGGACCGCTCAGGCCGCGATGAGTGAAGAGCATCTTTTCGCGGAACTGCTGCCCGTTGCATGAGGCGATCACGTCGGCGGAAACCCCGGTCAGATCGCCGTAACGGGATTGATCCTCGGGATCGAGCACCAGGGGTACGAGGCCCGGCCAAGGTTCGCGGATTTTCATCCCGAACTGCCGCGCCAGGTCGTACCCAAATGAGGTCGCGCCCATTTTCGGAATGGATAAGCCGCCGGTGGCGACGACCAGCGCGGGCGCGCGAAATTCGGCGCTCGCCGAGTGCAATACAAACTCTGTGGTCCGCTTCACTTCGTGAATCTTAGCGTTCAGGAAAATAGTCGCGCCGACTGACTGACATTCTTCTTCGAGCATTCCCAGGATGTCGCGGGCCGAGCGGTCGCAAAATAATTGACCCAGCGTCTTTTCGTGATAAGCAATCTGGTGCTTTTCGACCAGCGCGATGAAATCTGCGGGCGTGAAGCGCGCCAGTGCCGACTTGGCGAAATGCGGATTGGCGGAAAGGAAATTCTCGGACTGGCAGTGGAGGTTGGTGAAGTTACAGCGCCCGCCGCCAGAGATGAGAATCTTTTTGCCCAGACGCTCGTTGTGTTCCAGAACCGCGACGCGGCGTCCGCGCTTGCCGGCCTCAAGGGCGCACATCAGGCCGGCCGCGCCACCCCCGAGAATCAGTGCGTCGAAGGAATGAATCAAAGGCAGTCACATGTAAAACAAACTGAGCCGCGGCAAACGATACTTTTCTAGCAGGCGCTTGTGAATGTACTGCTTCTGCAGTTGATCGATCTGTGCTGCCGACATCTTGCGGCGATAAGGGGCGAGGTCGCGGTCGGCTGCGGCTCGGACCATGACGATCTCGTCGTCGGGGCTTGAGGCCAGCAGCATCGCGAAAAGTTTCTCCTCCAGCACGGTGAGGCGGCGCTCCAGATCCTCCAGCCGTGTCTCGGTCCTGTTTTCCATTTCTTCCGCAAGATGGCGCAGAGTCTTTGCCGTGTTGAGAGCAAGCTTGGAGAGACCGTCTGCCGCAGGCAACGCCGCCGCGTCCAACAGATCTGCATTGCGACGCAGGAAGAGGGCGACCACCTCGGGCTCAAAACCTTGTTCCCCCGTGGATTTCGCCGGAGGCGCGGGTTCCCCGCCCCTGGCTCCGACGGCAGCTTCCTTCATGTCTTCCGCCGCCGCCAAGACTTCCTGCGAACAGAATGCCAGGCCGTTTACCTTGCGCGCTTTAGAAGGACGCCGTTCGTGGTGCTCGAAAGTCACGTCAATGCCGCGCAGCACGGCTTGCAACGGAATTCCCGCATCCCTCCAGGTCTCCATCAGCACCCAATCGAGCGGCGACAGCCGCAGGATTCCGCCCCAGCGAAGCTGAAAGTGCTCCTCAATCTCGGTGAAGTAATTGAAATAATTTTCCACGGCAGGTCAGCGGGCAGAGCGCGAGGAGGCAGGCGTCGCCGCCCCGCCATTCGGCGATTTAAGCTGCGATTTTGCCTGCGTCGTTCTGGGCTGCGCTTCTTGGGAGGATGACTTCGACCCGGACTTGGATGCCGCTTTTGCCGGAGCCGAATCCTTGCGCCCAGATGCATTCCGTTCCCAGATGATGCGCAAGCCTTCGAGCGTCAAAGAGTCATCTACGTTCTTGATGTATTTCGATCCCGTGCCAATCATGGGCCCGAGACCTCCGGTCGCGATCACGCGCGTTTCCGGGCCCAACTCCGCCAGCAGAAGTTCGAGGATGCCATCGACCAGTCCGAGATATCCGTAATAGAGGCCAGACTGCAAACTGCCGACGGTGTTCGAGCCGATGACGCGAGCGGGCTGGCGGATTTCGACCCGGGGCAGCCGCGCCGTGCGTTCAAAGAGCGCGTCCGCGGAGATTCCGATTCCCGGGCAGATCACTCCGCCTAAATATTCGCCCTTCGCGGACACGCAGTCGAAAGTGGTGGCCGTGCCGAAATCGACGATCACGCACGGCCCGCCATATTTCGCGAAGGCTGCTACTCCATTGACGATGCGGTCAGCGCCCACCTCCGCCGGATTGTCGTAGTGCACCGGCATGCCGGTCTTTACGCCCGGCTCAATGGAGAGAGGGAGCAAATTGAAATAGCGCTCGCATACTTGCCGCAGCACCGGATCGAGCGGCGGAACGACCGACGAGATCACGATGCCGTGTATCCCTTTCGCTTCGAGACCGGCCATGGAAAATAAATTACGGAACAACACTCCGTATTCATCCACGGTGCTGGTCCGAGAAGTGGCGACGCGCCAGTTGGCTACCAGCCGCTCGTAGCGCTGAGTCTCGTTCGCCGGGCCGGGCGCATGGCCCTCCTCCGCGCGAGCAAACACACCCAGCACGGTGTTCGTGTTTCCGACATCGATAACCAGAAGCATGGTTAGCCTAAGAGTAGCGCCCTGGCGACAGCCGGCAGAGCCTGCCCGGAGCGAAGTCGAGGGATGCTCACTTCTACTGTTCCCTCACGGTGCCGCTTAACACCGTTTGCATTCCTTTCGAAGTTCGCACTCTCAAGAAACCCCGCTGATCCAGACCGTCGGTCGTTCCCTCAAAGGCCGAACCATTCTCATCGATGCGAACGGCTTTGCCCTGCACCCACGAGGAATTCTCGGCGAAGCGCCGGAGAATCGATTCCCGCGCGTCCGGATGCTCGACCAAATGCCGATATTCGCGGTCGAATGATTTTAGCAAAGCGGCAACTAACTCGACGCGCGACCACTCTCTGCCCGTCACCAGGCGCAGCGAGGTCGCCCGTAACTCCTGGGGGAAACCTGCCTGGTTCACGTTGATGCCCACGCCGACTACGATGTGGCGAACGCGGGTGGCTTCGGCATTCATTTCCGTGAGAATTCCGCTGACTTTCTCTCCCCTGATCAGAACATCGTTGGGCCACTTCAGGTCGGGGATGACCTGTGGGTCCACTTGTTGGATGGCAGCGCGTACCGCCAGTCCAGCGGCCAACGACAGTACCAGGACCTCCGCCGGCGGCAGACTGGGCCGCACGATCACCGAGCAATAGATTCCGGTTGATCGCGGAGACTGCCATGAGTTCGCTCCGCGACCTCGGCCCGCGGTTTGCTCTTCCGCAAGAAACACGCTGCCCTCCGGAGCGCCCTCCACCGCGGCGGCCATGGCTGCCGTGTTGGTCGATCCGATTTTGTAGAAGTGATGAAGATGCGCGTCCCAGATGGTGCCGGGCAGAAGCGGCCGTAGAATTTCTGGCAACAGCAAATCTGGAACCGAGCGCAGCTGATAGCCCGAGGCAGGATGACCCGCCACGTCCACACCCAGGCCCCGCAATTGCTCAATCAGCCGCCATACTTCGAAGCGGTTGGAAGAAATTTCCTCAGCAATCTTGGTTCCGCTCACGACGACGGTAGCGTGTTCCATCAGCAAACGCACGATGCGCCCGAGTCGGAGATCGGTGGGCTGTGGCTCGTGCCCAGCGGGCACTCTGGCCGGTGAAGGCTGTTTCCGAATTGTGCCGGGCTTGAGGATGCCAAGATTATGCGCGAATCGCGGCCAGACAACAATCGTTCCTTCAGGCTGGCACAACTCTCATGCTCAGGTCAGCGGCCTGCGGAGAGTGCGTCAGCAGACCCACCGAGATGAAATCCACCCCGGTTTCGGCATAGGCGCGAACATTCTCCAGCCGAATTCCGCCGGAGCATTCCACGGGAATGCGGCGTCCATCTTTCTGCACATCCTTCTGAACATCGGTCTGCACATCCTTCTGCACGCTCGGGTGAACATCGGGTTGCGCACAGCGCTCGACGGCCCGGCGCACATCGTCGACCGACATATTGTCAAGCAGGATGGCTTCGCCGCCATGGGCCAGTGCCAGTTCCAACTCCGCCAGCGTGCGCACTTCCACTTCAATGATCTGCGAGCCGCGGCGGTTGTGCACGGCGCGCTCCAGAGCGGGAATGATGCCGCCGGCGAGTGCGATGTGATTATTCTTGATGAGCACGCCGTCCGATAGATCGAGTCGATGATTCTGTCCGCCGCCGCATCGCACCGCGTTCTTGTCGATCACGCGCAGGCCGGGCGCAGTCTTGCGCGTATCCAGAATGCGCGCCTTTGTGCCCGATACGGCTTCCACGAACTTGCGAGTCAAGGTCGCAATCCCGCTCATGCGCTGCAGAAAGTTGAGGATAACGCGTTCACAGGAAAGAATCACCCGCGCGTTGTGGCGGATCACCGCGACCGATTGTCCCTTGTGCAGACGCACCCCGTCGAAGATCTCAGGATGCGTGGTCACCTCGTAGTGGGCGGTAACGGCACCGTCGAGCGCGGCATACACATCGAGAATGCGCGCCACGCACCCAATGCCGGCGAGAACGCAGTCCTGCTTGGACACGATCGTCGCCGACGCCCGCTGGTTGGGGTCGATGCAGGCATAGCTGGTGGCATCGCGCGTCGCCCGATCTTCGACCAGCGCGTTCTCCAGCATTGCGGTCAGGCGTCTTGAGTTCCAATCCATATACGGTGGCCAGCGATCAGTGTCGGTTGCCGGTTACGAAACCTGTGGGGACAGTCAACCTCCGCTGTCCTCACATGATTCACCCAATTCCTTCAGCTTACTCCGCGTTTTCTCTTGCAAAACCAAAAGTTCCTGCCCGCGCCGGCGCAGGCCTTCCACTATTTTCTCCGGAGCCTTGGCGCGAAACTGTTCGTTTCCTAACTGCTTCTGATTGTTCGCTAACTCTTTTTCAATTTTCTCCAACTCCTTGGTAAGCCGGTCGCGCTCGGCGGCCGCATCGATTTTTCTCTCGTAGATTACGTGCACATCGAAGCGCGCAGTGCCGCGTGCGCCCGGCCGGCTGGCAAGAGAGCCTTCGACAAATGCGATCTTCTCGACATTGCCCAACCGCTCGACCGCACCATGATTCTGCTCGATCATCTTACGAATTCCGAGCTCTGGCGCAAACACTTCGATCGGTACCTTTACCTTGGGTTCGACTTTCAGTTCCGCCCGCAGGTTGCGCACGCTGACGATCAGATCCTGCAGGATCGCCATCTCAGTCTCGGCGGCAAGATTCAACTGCTTCTCATCCGCCTGCGGATATTCTGCCAGCGCGATTGACTTGTAAGGAGCCTTGCCTTCATAAATCGCCTGCCAGATTTCCTCCGTGATAAACGGCATAACCGGATGCAGCAAGCGCAGCGATGCGTCGAACAAATTGACCAGGTTCGAGGCAGCCTTCAGCGCAACGCTCTTATCGGCGCCCTCTTCGAAAGTGAGTCGCGGTTTAATCAGTTCCAGGTACCAGTCGCAGAATTCCCCCCAGAAAAAATCGTAAATGCGATTGGCAGCTTCATGAAAGCGATAGGTAGCGAGCGCGTCATTCACCTCGGACACAGCGCCATTGAATCGCGAAAGAATCCAGCGGTCCTCGAGAGTAGAGACTTGAAATCCAGCAACGCCCATGTGGGGACGGTCGCCCTCCGACATCCGGCCGGGCCGCAGGCCGGGCTCGATTCTGTCCACATTCATGAACATAAACCGTGCCGCATTCCAGATCTTATTCGCGAATGCCCGATAACCATCGGTACGGCTTTCGCTGAAAGCAATGTCGGTGCCCGGCGCGGCCATTGCCGCCAGGGTAAATCGCGTCGCGTCCGTGCCGAAGCGCTCGATAATCTCCAGCGGATCGATCACGTTCCCCTTGGTCTTCGACATCTTTTGCCGGTCAGCATCGCGCACCAGTGCGTGGATGTACACGTGCCGGAAGGGCACGCTGTCGTCCTTCTTGTCGGACCACCCGTTGGCCTTCTTGATCGCCGCATCCTGCTCGTGTCCCTGCATGAAGTGGCAGCCGAACATGATCATGCGCGCCACCCAGAAGAACAGAATTTCGTACGCCGTAATGAGCAGTGTCGTGGGATAGAAAACGGCTTGATCCCGTGTCTTATCCGGCCATCCCAGGGTCGTAAACGGCAACAAGCCGGACGAAAACCAGGTGTCGAGCACGTCGGAAACCTGCTCCAGCTTGGCGCCGCCACACTTTGTACATCTGGGTGGAGCCGCGCGCGCGACCATCAGCTCCTTGCAACTCTCACACGTCCACGCCGGAATGCGATGGCCCCACCACAATTGGCGCGAGATGCACCAGTCATAGATGTTCTTCATCCAGTTCAAATAAATCTGGCGGTAGTTATCCGGAACAATCGTGATCTCGCCGCTCTCCACAGCTTTGATCGCGCGATCGGCCAGCGGTTTGATCTTGATGAACCACTGCTCCGACAGGCGAGGCTCGACGACGGTTCCACAGCGGTCGCATTTGCCAATCGAGAGGGCGTGGTCTTTCTCCGTGACCAGAAACCCCTGCTCCTGCAAGTCGGCCAGCACGCGTTTGCGCGCCTCGAAACGGTCGAGGCCGGCGTAGGCGCCAGCATTCTGGTTCATGCGAGCGTGCTCGTCCATCACGTCCAGCTGGGGCAGGTTGTGGCGCAAGCCCGCCTGAAAATCGTTGGGATCGTGCGCCGGAGTCACTTTGACAGCGCCCGTACCAAACTCGGGCTGCGCCAGTTCGTCGGTGATAATCGGAATTTCGCGATTCATCAGCGGCACCAGTACATGCTTCCCGTGTAGGTGCGTGTAGCGCTCATCCTTCGCACTCACCGCGATGGCGGTATCGCCCAGCATCGTCTCAGGCCGCGTGGTTGCGACGGTGATGAATTCATTCGTCCCGATTACCGGATAGCGAATCTCCCACAACTTCCCGGCAACATCTTCGTGCTTCACTTCGAGGTCCGAAATCGCGGTTTCACAGCGCGGGCACCAGTTCACAATGTATTTCCCGCGATAGATCAGTCCTTCCTCATACAGCCGGACGAACACTTCGCGCACCGCATGCGAAAGATTCTCGTCCAGGGTGAAGTACTCGCGGTCCCAGTCGACGGACGCGCCTAGCCGCCTCATCTGGTCGAAGATGGCTCCGCCGTAAAGGTTTTTCCATTGCCAGACGCGCGCAATGAATTTGTCACGGCCCAGGTCGCGACGCTTCTTGCCCTCCTTGGCCAGGTCCCGTTCCACCATCATTTGCGTAGCAATGCCGGCATGGTCGGTGCCCGGCAGCCAAAGCGCGATGAAACCGCGCATGCGATGCCAGCGCACAACGATGTCCATTTGCGTCTGGTTGAGCATGTGGCCCATGTGCAGTCGCCCAGTCACGTTCGGCGGCGGCAGCAGCAGCGTAAATACCGGGCGAGTCTCCCCCGCGGGCGGCGTCCTCACGGAGAACAGCTTCTCTTTGACCCAATACTCAGCCCAGCGCGTTTCAATCGCGCCCGGCTCGTAGGCTTTGGATAGTTCGTGCGGCATCGGAGTTTGGGTGGATCGGCCTCTGGTCCCAGTCTGGCCGAGCATTGCCCGGAGATTGCGGGACAGAAGGCTGAACTCCTGATCTTACAGGCGCGAGAAAAGAGGGGTCAAACAAGATGAGGGAGTAGCTTGCGTGATCGGCGCCGACTCTTGGCGTAACGCGACTTTTCTAGCGCAAAGAGCGGGTTGTGTCTGTGGCGCCGGTCATGCAAGGGGGATCGGCAGAATCGAGCGGTTGGATGCTGAGTAGAATAACTTGTTCTATTCAGCTATGCCGTCGAGCGTGTTCCCTTGACACCCTGCAGAGCCCATCTCGCGTTAGCTTCTGCCACTGCGCTCCTTCCTCATTCAAACAACTCCCGCCAGGTGGCTCTGTGCCTTTTGTTGCTCGTTGCGGGAGCGGTCCCATCAATGCGGGCTCAGGACAAATCGGCGCCGACGGAACCTGCATCTTCAGGTGCGGGTGCAGTCGCGGCGCCGAACCGCCTCATGGTGGTAGACGTGACTGCGACCGACGCACAAGGCCATCCGATCACCTTCCTGACCGAAGAAGATTTCCAAGTTTTTGAGAAGGTCGGTTGGGCGACTCAGGTTCCTGAAAAGATCGAAGAGTTTCGAGTCGCGAATACGACCCAGCCACAGAACAAGCAGGAAACACGCCAATCCTTGCGGGCTCCTCTTCAAGTGCAGGGAGACTTGGCGGCTAACGAGTCGGCAGCGCCCCTTACGATTCTGTTGCTCGACAATCTCAATACGGATCTGTTTGCCCCGTCGGTGAGAGAACAAGTTGCCGGCATGGCCAATCTGGGTTGTGGCGACGTCAGGGCAGAGATCGACGAGGCCGGCGGTTATCAGCTGGTTCCGGTGGATCCGATCTGCAGGACTGTGCCGATTGCGGTGCTGCTACTCGGCCCAAAACTTGAAATGCTGCAGGACTTCGACTCCGATCGCAACGTCTTGCGAGCCAGGTTAGATCAAGTCTTTGGCGCCAAGCCCTCGAAGACGGCGGCCGCGGAGTTGGCGGCAGAGGTTGCAGCGAATGAGAGTTTCGCACCAGCGAATCGACCTTCTCCGTTGCCAGTGATTCAGACTTGGAATCGCGTTCCCACGAGCGGCAACGATCGGGTGCGGCGCGTGCAGATGACGATGGATGCGATACGCGCGATTGCGCGACATCTGGCGGGCTATCCCGGACGAAAAAGGCTGATCTGGGTATCATCGTCGTTTCCGTTCAGTATCACTCCCCAGCCGGGTACCACCAATTTCGACGATCTGTGGAGCTATCGCGGCCAAGCTGCGACGGTGATGAACGAGCTGGCGAACGCGCGTGTGTCGCTATATCCGGCGCGGCCCGGGCTAATTTCGATTCAACAAGACACTACGAACGCCCTGCAGACCGACGGCCAACCTGCCATTGCGGTCGCGCCGGTACAGGCCAGCAAGGACTATTTCGCGGCCACCGTACCTATGCAGGAATTCGCGGGAGAGACTGGCGGTCAGGCCTGCATCGATGACAACGATCTTGCCACCTGCTTCGACCGAGTCTTACACGACGGGCTTGTCGATTACGAAATCACGTACTCTCCCCCTTCTGAGAATTGGAGTGAAGGGTTTCATCGCATCGTGATCAGGACGCCAAGGCGCGATGTGAGTCTGTCGTACCGACGATACTACTATGTGCGCGGCGAGCGGCGTTCCGGTCCGGACATGGGGCTGAAAGAGGCAGCTTGTGACGACCTGATGACCGCGACTTCACTCAAGTTGACCGCGCAGCTTCAGGCCGCTCCACTCGAGCCCGCAATGTTTGCGCTGGCGGTGGACGGAAAACTCCTGACGGCAGACGCATTGGAAGATAATCGAGCGAGACTACGTTTGCATCTTGACTTCGGAGTGTGTGCCATCGACGAGCAGGGAAGACCGCTGCGCCATGTGCAATACCCCACGCAGCAGGAGGTGAGCGTTGAGGAGTTCAAAACAGTCCAGCGCAGCGGAGTCCGACGCCTGCTCGAGTTTCAGCCTGCGGAAGGAACCAAGCTTGTGCGCTGGGTCGTGCGTGATTCGCTGAGCGGGCGCTTGGGTTCGGTAGATCTGCCATATCGGGGGCTGCCTGTCGCCGCTGGCGCCGACACCGCCGAAAACGGTAGCAAGACGGATCATCCCGCTTCCCCCGAACCTTCCAGTTCTTCCCCAGAACACAGCACCGTTCCACAACAGGCGGGACCTGCTGGCTCGACGAGTGCGGAGCTTAATCCTCAGCCTATAGATCCAGACTCCGAGATCACCCCTTACTGTGCCGCGGTCACGAATGGAGTCGCACATTCCCAGGCGCTGGCTGAGCTTTGCCGGTTTACGCTGTCATTGCCGCGGAAGATGCCCAATGTCATCAGCGATCAGGAGACCAGGCGCAACTGGCGCGCGTACCACACCGCGCACAAGGACGTCGTGACGGCGACGGTGACTTACGCGGACGGACAGGAGCATTACGACCGGATCAAGATTAACGGGAGTCCCGCGGCTGCTTCCTCTGATGCATTGAACAGTAGTTGGTCCATCGGCGAGTTTGCGTCGATTCTGCAAATGATCTTCTCGCCCATGAGCGATGCGGAGTACCGCTTTAGCACGGAAGTAAAGCTGAACTCGATCCCGGCGCTGCTTTTTGAGTTTCGGGTTGAGGAAACGAATAACCAGATGTACTACTTGCACGCGTTTTACCCGAACGGATCGGGCAGCACGCTGTTTCCGGCTTACCGCGGGAAGCTCTGGCTGAACCAGTCCAACTTCCAATTGATGCGGATGGAGAAAGAGACTGCCGACATGCCAAAATGGTTTCGCATCACGCGCGCCAAGACCGTGATCGATTATGCCGACGTGCCATTGGGCGATGGGAGCAGCTTTGTGTTGCCGGGCAAGTCCGAAATTGAAGTCTGCGAAAGAGCGGAAGGGCCAGAGTGTGCACACAACGTAGTGCGGTTCAGGAATTGGCACAAGTTCCGGGCAAAGACTCGCATTCTGTCAACGCAAGAATCTCGCTGACGGTTGAGTTCCATTCGAGATTATTCGAGATACGTCGCCGATCCGGCGAAGAGTTCTCACCGCATTTCGAGTGAGACCACATCGCCATTCGAGGAGCCCCCGGGTTTGTAATTTACCGTGACCTGGCGATCTTTCGAGTCACAGGAGAAGTCGTCGGCGCCGATCAGGACCAGCGATTTGTGGTCGGCCGTGCGATGTTGGAGGACAGCCCCTCCGGCAGTGACGGTCAGGATCGCGGCGGGAGCCTGCGAGCAGTCGACCGCGAGCAGTCGGCCTTGATCTGAAACGCGCCCCGCTCGCCCGCCATTTCGTACTTGTCGATCGCGTCGCGAATCTCCCACAAGGCTCGCCGGAGTTGCTGTTCTCTCTCGCGTTGGATCGTGACTCGTGCCAGTGGCAGTGCCATCAGCGTGAGAATCGACAGAATTGTTGCCGCGACGATCAACTCCAGGAGCGTAAACCCAGCCTTGCTTGTTTGCTCCGCACGCGACGGCAGAAGGACAGCCTTCATGGAACTTTGATCGTCTTGATTTTACGCTGCGTCATCCCTACTGTCCTGGAGAATAGTCTGCGAGGCATACACAGCGGCGTGCGTTCTTCTCTTGGGCAATCAAACAGGCGCGGTTCCCATATTGGACCGCGCATTGAGCATTGAGAGTGAGTGATTGCATCACGCTTCACTGGACGTTCGCAGAAATCCCCGCCAATTTTGCGAGCACCTGCCAATGCCTCGGATGCGGCCGGTAGCCCTCGCGAGGGCGGCCAGCGTACCAGCGCGAAACCGAGATTTGTCGCGCGATAGCGGACGCCGACAGCGGGGCGAGAAGCGGTTGAATCTTCTGCGCGTAGAACGTTTCAGTCAACCAACTTGGGTGATCCGACGGATTCCACGCATGCTGTGCCAAGGCATTTGCGTCAGATCCCGTTCGATGCTTGTAAAACGTTGGGCGGGCGCAGTCGACCACGGCGAAGGAATCAGGAACTTCTCAAGTCAATTCTCCGCGTCTCAATGGTTTCGGGCCGGCTGCCGCGTAGATCTGGGTTCGTCGAAGGATCAATAATTCTCTTCGTTGCCAGCGCAATAGTGGCGATGCTGATGATTGTGCTGCAGCAGGACGCCTTTCTCCCAGCCTCGATACTCTGTGCTTATTTGCTCGCCCGAACCTCTGCGGCGATGACGGGAAGCAATCGTGCGCCAACAGAAAAGTTTCGTCCGCCCGTCTTCCGGCTCCTTTTGATCGGTATTCCAGCCGGTGTGGTTCTGGGATTGGTCATCACTCTCGCGCTGCCCAGTTTTTCGAGGTTCGCCGGAATCGAAGTAGCGTGGGGGCTTGTCTTTGGCGCGTCGCTGGCATTGCCCGCAACCGCTAGGATGCCCTACAAACGACTTTCTCGGTTTTCCTAGACATTTTCTATCCCCCAAATTTCGGCTGTTTTGAGAAAAATGGACTCTTTCAAATCTTTTCGCGGATAGACAATCGAAAACCTCTGCTTCCGAAAGCATTCAGCGGTTCCTCCGTTAACGCACAATTTGCAGGTTTTCCATCGGTATAGGTATCGCATTCCAACCCGCGCCGCAGAGGGAGGGTGATGCGTACTGAAAATCGAATACGACGTTCTGATTCCGGTCCAGGCCAACCAGCCGCGCCTCTTTGCCGTTGTCGGACGTCGCGAAATCAACCAAATACGTATTTCCCGCTTCGTAGCTACTTCCACAGATTGCCGAATAGATGCTTTGCCCGTAATTGAAGTTCCACGCATTCTGGGCCGTCATAGTGGCGGCATTCACGGAGTAGGCAGATACTTCGCTATAGGTTCGCGAAAGACCGGCGGGTTCTCCGGAGGGTTGATTCACACTCGCCAGTCCATTGTTAAAAACCATAACGTAACCGTCCGGGGTTACGGAAACTGCATGTTGACCGATTGGATAATCCCCACCTGCGTCCAAAGTGAGTGCTTTGGCTCTCAGCGACGGAAAGGTATACCAGTACTTGGTAGGATCGCCAAAGATCCAAACAATATCATGAGTTGAATAGCTTACTTTGATTAAGAAGTTCTCGCGGCTGGATATGATAACGGTATTATCGCTCGGATCATAAGTGCTGGCGTTCACGTGAAACCAGTCGTGGCCCGGACGCACAAACGCGCTCGGATCGTCGCCATTATTCTGCATATACGTCGTCAGTATGTCCGCCATATCAAACGTTTGAAATGGAGGTTGACCCGAGAAAGGCGAGATCTCCGCGACGATATCGTCGATGCTGGCGCCAAGGTCGTCAATGCCATTGAATTCAGCTAAAAGGCCGCTGGGACCAGGGTCGATGTTATGGGAGAACATCAATAGAAGAGGTTGCGGAAGATCGGTTGGGGGCAGTGTGGGCTGCGTGCCGTCTAATTGAAGCAGTGTGACGCTGGCGGAGGTTCCACTCCCAGTCACAAATTGCCCGTTGGCAAAATAAACAGCTTGCGTACTGACCGCAGGAACCACCCAACGCACCTGCCCATCAGTATCGACGATTACCGGCGAACCAAGTTGGGATTTCAGTATAAAGAAGTTGAATCCCAAGTTGCTTCCCGGCGCTCTGGCCTTGACAATCGTTGGATTCAAGTAAACTCCGGTTGGATCGGTATAGGGCTTAGTCGAAATCTGGTATTGCAGTTGCTGTACGGAGCCGTCACCGAATGCGAGCTGAAAACTCACTTGATTCTGATAGCCGGCGTAAAGGCCAAAGACCGGGAGATTAATCAAATTGGCTTGCAAGTAGCCACTGCCAGACAGTGCAGCCCTGCTCCAGGTTACGTTGACCGGTTGAGACACCGAATTCGGCATCGGCGAGATGGTCGATGTCAGGGAGGTTACGTTGGACACACTTTCCCCGAAAATTCGAACGGAGGAAATGAATGGAGTAACCCCCGGTTGATTGCCAACGATTGAGATGTCGCTCTGCTGCGCCTGAGTCTGTGCCTGAGTCCGGTTCGCGGTTACAGAAGTGCCCCCTGATCCCCCGCCACATCCGCAAAGAGTTAGAATGAAACCTGCTACCAATCCACCCCTCAGAACCTTCCCGATCGATGTGCTAGTCAAGGTTGGTGCCCTCGTTTTGAACCGAAATTGCTAGTCCGCATTTTCATTTTGGTCACGTACTATAGCGGTTGAGATATTACTACGTATTCATGTATTTGAGCTTCGAACCCCGGCAGTTCTGGAAAGTTTCCTGAAGGGACCAAATAAAAGCCGGACGCCCTCCTGCCTCGGAAGCCGCCCCACCCCGGCCTGGAATGTCGAGCGGTTGAGTAGGGAATGATTGGGAGGGATCGCCCGCGCGCGCCAAAGGCTCAACGTAATCGAAGCAATCGGCCCGGGAAAATCAATCGCGCAGGCTTGCGCCGGGCAGGATTAGACAGCAAGGGATTCTAATTTCCGGCCAGCACAGCGTGCGCCGCTTCGTCGTCGAGTATCTTCAGATTGTTTGCCTTCTCACGATCAGTGAGGTCAAACAATTCCCCGCACCCTGCGCACATGTACGCACATGAATTTCTTCGCACTCTGCGGCTGGGACCTCTCTCGCAGGTCAGTACGGGGTATTGGGTGCCAGAGGACTGCCACACTCCCGCCGACTACCACAGGTCTAGGGTTTTGATCTTGGGCCGGGGCCCGCGCCAGATGCAGACGCTTGGCCAGGTATGGAAACAGTGGTGGAAGTGGCGTTAGAGAATCTCTGTTCGTTTCCGAACATCGACTGTCCGTTTGTCGAATACAATGACCGGCTCTCTTCTGCAACATTATTTGCCCTTTCCTTTGTAATCAAGGGGTTGCCTCCGAAGGGAGAGTGGTTAGAATATTGCTTTGAAGGGACCCACTCCGGACTCTGCAACAAATTGGGGAGAGTGAAACTGGGATGACTAGTCTGCTGCGGGATCTTCGCTACGGAATGCGGCAGTTATGCAGGAGTACCGGATTCGCCTGCACGGCCATTTTCATAGTCGCGCTGGGTATTTGCGCGAGTGTGTCGATCTTCGGCTTCGTGGACGCGGCGCTGATCCAGCCGTTGCCTTACCGTGATCCATCAAAGTTAGTTGCTGTTTTTGTAAGCAGCGCAACGACGCCCCGAGACAGCGTTTCGTATTTAAACTTTCAGGACTGGAGAAGCCTCAACAGCGTTTTCAGTTCTATAGACGCTTATTCCGCGCACGATGCGGCAAACGGCGGTTTTATGCTGAGCACGCCAGCGGGCGCAGAGCAAGTGTCTGAAACACGCATCAGTCCAGGCTTCCTGCGAACTCTCGGCGTCAGGCCCATACTTGGGCGCGATTTTTATTCCAAGGAAGATTCGCCGTCAGCCCCTCAGACACTCATGTTGAGCTATGCGTCGTGGCAAAAGCGGTTCGGCAGAAGACCAGATGTAATCGGACAGATAGTCGTGCTGGAGGGTGTGCCAAGTATCATCATTGGTGTTCTACCCGAGGATTTTCATTTCGCTCCCGTGGGTCCCGCTGAGTTTTGGGGCGTCATTCGGGCCTCCGACTACTGCGAACAGTTTCGTGGCTGCCGCAATCTCAATACAGTGGCGCGACTGAAAAACGGTGTCTCCCTCCCGGTGGCGTTAGCCGATATGAAGTCAGTTGCCGGACACCTGGAAAAGGAGTACTCGGACAGCAATCATGGTCAAGGTGTGAATATGGTTACGCTGAGCGAGGTAATCGTAGGCGATGTACGCCCGGTCTTATTATTGCTGCTCAGCGGAGCGGGTTTGTTGCTGTTTATTGCATACGTCAATGTGGCTTGCCTGGTGCTGGCTCGTTCCGACAGCCGCAAGCGCGAAATTGCGGTTAGGGAGGCTCTGGGAGCGGCTCCTGCCCGATTGATTCGCTTATTCGCAACGGAAGGGCTTCTGTTGGCAGCAACGGGCGGGTTGCTTGGTTTAGCTGCCGCCGCGTGGGTCATGGAACTCCTTACCAGGCTCATCCCGCCCGACTTGATGGGCAACATGCCGTATCTGCAGAGTCTTGGGTTCAGTTTCCACAGCATAGTCTTCGCGGGCGCGATCTGCCTTTTGGCCGGAATGCTTTTTACCGTGACTCCGACTTTGTGTGTATCGCTGTCACATCTGCGAGAAGGGCTGTCCGAAAGATCTCGGGGGTCCACAGGAACCACGTGGCATCGCTTTGGTTCCAATCTTGTGGTAATGGAGTTGGCGATTGCGACGGTCCTGCTTGTAAGCGCTGGACTGCTCGGCAAAAGCGTTTATCGTTTGCTTCACGAGGACATCGGATTTGAGGTTGACCATCTGGCAACCTTACAGATCGAAGGGCCGAAGGGGGTGGATGGAATTGTGTTGGAGCAAGAAGTTCTGGATCGCCTCTCGATTTTGCCCGGTGTGAAATCGGTCGGTGTCTCCAGCTCCCTTCCGGTTGGCCCGGTGTGGGGAGTGGGACGATTCAAGGTAGTAGGCCGACCTGACCACGGCGAGGACCACGAAGCATTCTATCGGCAGGTAAGCCCCGGCTACTTCAGCACCCTGCAGGCGCGACTGTTGCGCGGACGTTATTTCACGGAAGCGGAGGATGCGTCAAAGCCCCGCGTTGTAATTATCAATCAGGCGTTGGCGAAACAATATTTTCCAGGGGCAGACCCGATCGGCAAACAGATCGGGGAACCCAATTTGACAATGGAAATCGTCGGTGTGGTCAATGACATCAAGGAGGGTCCTCTGGACAATGGGAGCACACCGGTTGTGTATGAAGCTTTCAAACAGGACCCATGGCGAGGTTTCTCAATCGCCGTTCGCACGTCGCCCTCTAGTGCCTCGTTTCTACCAACGCTGGCGGGGGCGATCCACGAAATTAATCGCGGCATCTCAGTGCACAATGAAACCACGATGATGGATTTGATTAATGACTCGCCAGCTGCCTATTTGCACCGCTCCTCGGCCTGGCTAGTGGGGAGCTTTGCCGCCATAGCCTTGCTACTGAGTGTGGTCGGACTCTACGGCGTGGTGGCCTACTCCGTCAGCCAGAGAACCCGAGAGATCGGAGTACGCATGGCACTCGGGGCACAACGCAATTCTGTGTACAGGCTCATTCTGAAAGAATCGTCTTGTCTGGCTGCCATCGGGATTGTCGTGGGGCTGATCGGCTCTTTGGCTGCCACGAGGCTGATGCAGAGGTTGCTCTACGGCGTCCAATCATGGGACGTGCCAACCTTGGTAGGCGTAGTGTCCGTGCTCGGACTTTCGTTCTTCCTTGCCGTACTGCTTCCCGCACGTCGTGCCGCCAAAGTCGATCCTGTAGTGGCATTGAGATGTGAATAGGAAGGGCTGGGACCACCTTACGTGGCCCGCCTAATGGTTTGGAGATACACGAGCTGCGCAGGCTAGTCTTGGGCAAAAACAATCCTCAAGTTCCACGCGTTCTACCATCTGACGTGCTCCGGCGGTGAAATCGGGGAACTCCAAGCTGGCCGCGCACGATATTTCTCGGCAGTTTAGCAACTTGCTCACCGCCGGGAACTGCGCATGGAAATCGAGATACCTGACAGGTTGGGGCGTCCGAGCTGAACATGCTTCGTTGCCTCCGCATGCAATCGGTGGTGGGGGGACGCACACCCCACCAGATTCACAGCTTTGTCGGCTGCCTGGTTCCAGTGTAATCGCGCGTTTTCGCCAATTGAGGCAGCTTGGTCGTTTCCGGGTTACCGGCAATCCACCGAGCGACCTGTTCCAGTCTTGTGAGTGGAACAGCGTAGAAGCCTTTCATCGCCAGCTGAGTGCGAGCCTCTGTGTGAGCTTGCACACGCACCATTGACAAAGCCTGCCTACGACTACCTGACTCCAGGGGAGATTGGAACGTAGGCGAGGCGGTGTCGCAAGCGTACAGCTTTGTGCTGATCTTTCACAGTATCGGCGAACTGCACACGAAGCTTATGGCGCTTTCCGTCCAGCGCTTCTGGTTTGAACCCCAACTCATAACGGAAATGCAGCTGCTGTAGAATTTCCGCCAGGGCGGTTGCATAGGTCTCGGGCGCAGCATCAAAGTATTGGCCGCCAGTCTGAGTGGCCATGTAGTGCGCGATTGCTCTCTGTTCCCCAGGCGCAAACAGCAGATGCTGAGAACGGTGATCCCTCACCCCAAACGCGATGGCCGAGGTTTCTAGCAGTTCGTCAATGAAGTGATTGGCCTCAGACCTGTTCATGCTGCTGTAGTCCGCGTAGAGAAAGATGAGGACAGGTAAGGGCTCGGGCTTTGACGAGCGGGTGGTATCGACTATGTGTTGCAGAGTGCTCTGCAAGGCTAGCTCACCTGCGCGATCATGAGTTTTTGAGACAGGTCCGGTCGCGAGAGCTTGCTCCAGCAATTTAGGTGCATCCTGAATGATCCTGGTTGGCAGCAGATCAAGGTTCGATCGACCATCATCACACCAGTGCGCTACTGCCACGGTATCTTGTTTCTCGATGTACTTCAGCGCAGGCTCGAAACGACTGATTTCTCCGGTGAACAGGCCAGAACCTTTCCCCTCGTCACCTTGCATATAGCACTGCACCACAAACCAAAGGGCGAGAGGCCGGGTTGTAAATTGTGCCCCGTTATCGAATGTCTTGATTGCCACGGGCTGATCGTTATCAAAAACCTGAAAATCACTTTTCTTCAACGTTTTTTCAGGAAGTCCGTTTTTAGCGTTCCGGGCGATCACATCCACCAGGACGAGATTCGATGAACTGTGGAATGTGATTTCCCGGGACTGAGTGGCTGGCGCGATTTCCTGGGCGGCTCCTGGTATCGAAAAGAAGCTACACTGAAGCAACAAAAGGACAAATGCCAGAATCGCAACTGTTCTTATGTTGTTCATATTCCGATCCGGCGACGCCAGCTCCTGCTGATGGTACGGTCAACCCTCCGGAAATGCTATGCGGAATCGTGGAGCCCAATATTTAACAGTGCTGAAGAACGCGCAATACGCTAGACATTGAGAATGCCAAGCAAGATCACAGAAATCACTGGCACTCACAGTGCGCAATTTGCGCGTGCAACACGTCCCGAGCAATTTAAGGGCCAGGGAAGTCACCTGTAAGGTTTTGTTGGCAAAGGTCAAACCTTACCTTGTGCTTGTTGCGCGGGTTCGCCTGCGGAATTAAGTGTCCGCAAGTGAACAGCAGGGTTGAGTCTGTTGGCGGATCACCATTCGGAAGTTAGAGGTTAACTGTCGCTATCGGGCGTTTACACTCACCGTCGATCCTCGGTCAGCGGAGATATCTTTGAAAGAACCTCCTCCCCTGCGACGTATTGCGCCACTACACCAGAAACAACGCAACCGCGGCCTCGCCTAGAAGCATGATTTTGGGGTGCACTCCAAAACTGGCCCCTCTCTCCAGCGAGGCTCGGCAAAAATGCTTGCCTAAGTTCCTCCAAGGCGATATAGAAATCAACTTGGAGTTTCGTCAGGGGGACAAGATGACGAGCGTTTGGCACGACCTTCGCTACGGCCTGCGAATGCTGAGAAAGAATCCCGGCGTTACTGTCATTTCCATTTTGACTCTGGCTGTGGGCATTGGAGCGACAACCGTGATCTGCAGTGTGGTCGATAGTGTCCTGCTGAACCCATTCCCGTATAAGGACGCTGATCGGTTAGCAACTCCCTCGATTTCAAACGGGATTACGCGTTTTCCTGTCCCCGTATTCCTAGATTTCAAGGAACAAAACCATACGTTCGAAGATATTGGTGCGCTTGCCTACTTCCCTGTCCGCTATAAGGGAAATGGGACGCCCAGTCAACAGGTGCTCGGCTGTTGGGTGACCGCAAATACTTTTGAGTTACTTGGCATCAAGCCGTTCCTTGGCCGCCAGATTACGCAGCAAGATGGAAACCCTGATTCACCCCCCGCGTTTGCGATGAGTGACACAGTTTGGGCCAGTCTCTTCAATCAGGATCCGAAAATACTAGGAGCTTCACTGAATCTCAACGGAGTACCGAGGACCTTGGTGGCCATAATGCCTCCGCGATTCCGATTGGGTGGCTGTGAAGTCTGGATTCCAACATACCTAAACAGATCCAGTTTCATTCGTGGATTTGGCGCTCAACCTAACGAGTTGTTGATCATCGGACGCCTCAAACGCAATGTTAGCTTCCAATCTGCCTCCTCTGACCTTGGCGTGATTGCAAAGCTGTCGGAAAAAGATTATCCCGCTTGGTTTCGCGCCAACTACAAGATAGTGGTCAATTCCTTGAGGGATGACTCCGTTGGGCATTTCAAAGCAACTCTCTTGGCGATGGTGGCGGCAGTTTTCATACTCCTTCTCATTGCCTGCAGCAACGTTGCGAATCTTCTGCTCGCGCGAGCGACAGTGCGGGAAAAGGAGATGGCGATCCGTGCTTCGATAGGCGCGACACGTTCTCGCTTGATAAGGCAGTTGTTGGTTGAGAGCTGCATCTTGGCAGCTGCAAGTTGTATTGGCGGGTGCTTGTTCGCGTTTCTCGGATTGAAGGGGATGATAGCCGCGATTCCTCCTGATACGATCCCTCCCGAAGTGGCCATATCACTCCGACCAGCGACGCTGCTGCTTGCTCTGGGAGTGTCGCTTCTAGCCACGTTTGTCTGCGGTCTCGCACCTGCCCTCAATCTGGTAAGACGCGACTTGCACGTCGGCCTTGCGGGAAGCGCTAAGAGCGCAAGTGGCGGCTTTCAGCACGGGAAATTGCGCTCCATTCTGGTCGTGGTCGAAGTCGCATTATCGATTGTGTTGTTGACGGCTACCGGACTGATGGTGCGTACACTCCGTGCTCTTGAACAAGTGGACATCGGTTTCAATCCCGCGAGTGTTGCTTATGCGCGACTATCGCTGCCCGAGGGCAGGTACGATGCTGCTGACGCGAAGAGAGCCTACTTTGACAAAGTACTTGACCGCATCGCGGCCATTCCCGGAGTCATCGCTTCCACTGAGGCTACCTCTTTCCCGCCTTATTCTTTCGGGTGGACCGAAATTGTAGTGCCGGGAAAGACACATTCCGAACCTTGGGGCACGACGTTTGACATGTGCAGCGAGGGTTTTTTCCAAACCCTGGGCCGACACTTGCTTCGCGGCAGGCTGCTTGCGCGAAGCGACGTAGAGTTAGCTCGACATGTAACCGTTATCAACCAAACGTTCGAACGCAATTATTTCGGGAACGAAGATCCCATCGGTCAAAGGATAAAATTCACAACTTTCGAACAATGGGCGACAGATTGGCCCAGAGATGCTTACTTCGAAATCATCGGCGTCATCGCGGATGCGAAGAACACCGGCTTGCAGGACGCGCCCAGACCAGAGGTCTATTTTCCTCATACGGTCACTGGTACGGGGCCGCGCGGGATCATGGTGAGGACGGCGGGAAACGCAAACCTGGTTCTCGCAAGTCTGAGTCGCGCGATAACCGCCGTGGATTCAGACGTTGCTATCTCTGAACTCGGAGCAATGGAGAACATTCTCAAAAGTTCGTATTATGCCGGACCGCAATTCACTCTGATCATTCTCGGAACGTTCGGTATCACGGGACTGTTGCTAGTTTTGATTGGCGTTTTTAGCGTCATGGCATATACGGTTTCATTGCAGACCCACGAGATTGGAATCCGAATGGCCTTGGGAGCTCAACGGAAGGATATTCTGCGGATGGTGCTTAAAAAAGGCCTTACTTTGATGCTTGCAGGCACGATTGCCGGATTGGCCGCAAGCGGTGCTGTGATGCGTTTAATCGCTAGCCAAATCTGGGGGGTCTCGACCATGGACCCTTGGACGTTCTCTGTCGTCGCGGCTATGGTCGTTGTTTTTGGGCTGACAGCATCTTTATTCCCAGCTCGCCGGGCCGCGCAAGTGGACCCGCTTGTATCTCTTCATTATGAATAACTATAACTCGGTTCGACAAAATGAGCAGACTCGGCCTCCCGCTTCAAGACTTCTCATCGCGACCTTTCGTCAACAAACGCCCGTCGAAGAGGAAGCGAATTGAAGAATGGGGTGGGCTGAAAACGATTGCGCAGTTGCGAAAGGTTCGGCATCGCGAAACCTTCAAGGTCGCATGGTCCTTACCTTAGCAGCCGCCGCCCGGCGATCTTGATGCTGCTCAGGTCGAGGTCCTGAAGAACTGCGCCCGCTCTGCGGGCAGTGAGATAAACGCGTTCCCGCCAAAATTGAAGTTGGCACTTCACTCCCGCTCGATGTTGTTGAAGAAAGTGTTTTGGAAAGCCGTCCAGCGTGGAGCCTTACCCGTTGCAATGCGGTGGGCCCTTCTCACGCGGGCCCGCCCCGCGTCAATCCGCGACGGGGGTGGAAGGAAGGACGGCAAAACCTCCCCATCCGGGCGCGAGATCAACCCGACTGACGGCTTATAATCTGCCCTTAAAGAAATGGTGAGGAGTACAGATCATTCGCGAAGTTCCGCTCAAGGGACGGAGCAACCGTGTCGGTCATATTTCCGTCTCTTTTGCCTTCTTATAACCACGATCGGTTTAGCCAAGAGTCTTTCTTCCCAGAATGCTGCTTCGCCGCTGCCGGAGCGACCGCTCGCGTCTATTGATGACACGAAAGTCGGCTTGATCAAGGTTGATGTTGTTGTGACGGACAAGTCAGCTAAACCTGCGACTGGTCTCGAATGGACGGACCTCGAACTGCTCGACAATGGCCAGCCAAATAAGATTCTCTCGTTTCAGGCGTTCGATGAAGCTTCAGCAAGGCCCGATCAGGCCGCCGAGATCATTCTCGTTATCGACACTCTTCGTATGCCAGGGATGCTAGCGTCGCACGAGCGGGAGGAGGTCGAGAAGTTCTTGCGGCGGAGCGACGGACATCTGGTCCATCCCGTATCGATCTTCAGGCTTCGTGACAGCGGTCTGTGGTTGGTAGCAGACCCTTCCAAGGACGGGACCAGATTAGCGACGGCGATCGTTCATGATGACCAGGGCCGCTCGATACGCAAGGCCTTCGGTCCGAGCGGACTTTTTGGTTCGGGGCCGGAGGAGACACCCGGCTTGCTAGCGCTGAAGTCGCTCGGTGACATCCTCACGTTGGAAAGACAGAGATCCGGCAGAAAGCTACTGATTTGGGTCGGTCCCCGCCGCGAAGAGAACGGTGCGCCCTTTGAGCAACAGCGTGTCTTCAACATGATTGTGTGGTTCTCCACCCTGCTGAAGGAGGCGCGTGTTGCTCTGTACAGCTACTCAGAAGGGGAGAACAAGCGCGATGTTCGCGCCATCCGATACAGAGATTTGCTGAACGGAGCGAAGTCGATCAGGGATGCGAGATTCGAGGATTTGAGCAGGAAAGTGCTCGCGGTCCAGAGCGGCGGTCGCGTGTTGGATTTAGCGGATGAGGACCTCGCCGATCAAATCTATGGGTGCGTTGCGGAGGCCAGTCACTTCTATACGCTGTCCTTCAATCCACTCCCTGCGAATCATCCGAACGAGTATCACGAGTTGAGCGTACAAGTCCGAATGCCAGGATTCACTGCCCGCAGCAACAGCGGGTATTACGATCAACCGTACTATCAGGATCAAGCGAAACATGCCAAACGCGTGACTGTCGAACAGTTAGACCAACTGCTCAAAGCTGATCATGGGAAGTCGGATGGGGACATGGCGCAGCGACTCTCGAATCTCGAACTATCGGAGCGAATGAGCAAGACGAAGATCTCATCATGGATCGCGGAATTGCATGGTGCGAAGGCCCGACAAGCCTTGCTCGCTCTTGCCGGTGCGTCCGCTTTTTTGGCCCCTCCGGCTACAGAGATTCCTACCGATCCCCCGCCGGATGCGAGTGCGCAACGAAGGATGATCTCGCTGGCCGACGAGTATCTAAACGAGACGATTCCCCACTTGCCGAACTTCTTTGCGACTAGAACTACGGTTCGTTACGCTGAAACTCCACCGCATGATGAGAACAACTCCACGATCGAGTACCAGCCCTTGCACATGGTGGAGAGTTCCAAGGAAAGGGTTCTTTACAGCCGCGGACAAGAGGTGGTGGATGCAGCAGCGGCGAAACATGCAAGGCCGAAAAACGAGGGGCCGAACCTCAGCGCTTATGGCACTTTCGGTCCTGTTCTGGGTGCAGCCATCGATGCGGTTGTCGCCAGCACCGATTTTCGCTGGAGCCGTTGGGAACGGGACGCAAGTGGACTTCGAGCCGTATTTCGGTACGTTGTCCCGCAAGAGAAATCGCACTTTCGCGTCGGGTATTGCTGTCTCCCCGATGGCGACGGAACCACGAGTTTTCAAACAGTACAGGGGTATCACGGGGAGATCACGATAAACCCAGCTACGGGCGCCATCCTTTGGTTGACGATGGAGGCGGACCTAAACGCGGAATTGCCAATCGTTCGCTCCGAGGTCATGGTCAGTTACGGCCCCGTCGATATTGGAGGTAAGACTTACATCTGTCCGGTGACGAGCATCGCTATTTGGAGATCGCGCACCGTCGGTGTGCTGGCGCTGACGGACTGGGGCGACAGCTTCAGGAGCTACGGTCCTTTTGCCACGATGCTGAACGAAATGGACTTTGATGACTATCACATTTTTCGCGCCGAGTCGCATGTCCTGACCGGCGTCCCTGAACAGGAAAAGAAATAGAATCGTTCGCGCGATGGTTTCCGCCATTCGAAACATGCCCTCTGGGGTCGCCCTGCCTAACAGATGCGAATTCCGTAATATCTTTGCGAGTGTCTTGCGGCGAACGCGCTCGTTTCTAGGACACATCTGTCTCCCAAGCCAAGCAAGCCATCTCTGATTACCAAAAAGGCAGTTGGCGATCCCGAGGGAGTGGCCCAGTTAATGGTCTTCTACTGCGAGCAAGCCGCAGGGCAGGGTTCTGAGACGACATTTGCAGCGATGATGAGGGATACTTCGATGCCCTGGTGCGCATGTTCGAGCAGGCCTTCAAGTTCGCCAACGCACGATCGCCCGACCGCCGGGATGACCTGGTCTCCAGGTTGGAGTTAGATCGTGTGCGCACCATGAGCCACGACTTCGGCTATGGCGTTGGAGATGACATGGATTTCCTTCTTTCGAACTACGCCCGGAGTTAGCGCTCAGCGTCCTTGAATCCTGAATTACTGCTTGCTTTTGTACCCGGGTTCCGCAGGTCTGCCGAAAACACGCTTTCCTCCCAGAAGCCGCTATGGCAGCTTTGCGTACTCTGCCTTGGCTTGCTTCAGGACAGCAATGTCGGGGTCGGCGTCTTTCCAGAGGGTAAGGAAATCGTGATATGCCGCCTTGGCTTTGGTCGTGTCGCCCTGCAAGGCATAGGCTCGACCCAGTTGGAGATGAGCGAGTACGCCGATGGGATCCCCGACCATCATCCCGGGGTGATCCAGAATTTTCTGAAATTCTCTCGCGGCCTCAGGGCCTTGGCGCGCGGCCAAATACGCCTGACCACGCGCATAGGTGGGATAGAGGGCCCCGAAGAAACCCGTTTGACTGCTGCGCGGCTGGCCCAGTTCATAGGGAACGGCAACTTGGAGAAGTTCGATCGCCTTTGCGGGATCGCCATGATTCAGCGCAAGAAACGCACGTACGGTGGGCAGGTAATTGAACTTGACTGAGGTATCTTCGGGGAAGCTCCGGTCTAAGTCGTTGGCCAGTGTTTGCGCTTGCGAAGAATCCCCCACGATAGCCAGGGCGACGGCCGCGCCATACTGCACCTCCCGGTTCTTGGCAAGCGCAAGGGCTGTCATTGCTGTCGGCTTTGCGGCTGGCGCGTTCCCATAAAAGGCTTCCCACAGGGCTGCTCGGGTTTCAAATAGAGCCGCCATTTCTCGATGGGCCGCCTGCTGCGCCAAATCGCTTGCCCGCCGTAACATCGTAATGGCCTCTTGCAGGTGACCGGTGTATGCCAGGGCAAAGGCTTGGTGGTCGGAAATCAATTCTTCCGCTCCCGGTTTTCCGTGAGCCGCGGCCACTTCCCGCTGCATGCCGTCGCTTTCGCCTTTCAGAAAAGCGACATCGTATCGCAGGAGGGCTAACAGAGGGATGTCGATTTTTCGCTCGGAGGCTCTGCGAACCGCGTCTTCGGCTGCTCCCAGACGGTCGAGGCTAACAGAGTTGGAACCAAGAAGGGCATAGCCAACGCCAAAGTCCGGAGCCAGTTCAATCGTCTTTTGGGCCTCTTCGGCTGCTTTTTCATGTTCGCCGAGCACAGGAAAAATGAAGCCCGCTAAAAATGAGTGGGGCTTCCACTCACGAGGATAAGCTTGTGCCCACGCCTCGCAGGTCTGCTGCGCCTTTTTCTGGTTTCCCGTCGCCCGTCCATCGTAATAAGCGGTGATAAAGAACTTCTCGTTGTCGCTGGCATGGTCCCGCAATTCGTAGGCTTTTCTAGTGTTTTCCGTACCCACTTCCGTTTCGCCCATGGAGCCGTACATGAGCCCGAGCGACGCGTATGCGATGGCAAATTTGGGATCGATCTCGACGGCATGTTGGAAAAAAGGAACCGCGGCATCGCCACCCTGGGAGGCGACAACTTTCCAGCCCATGCTATAAGCCTTTAAGGCTTCCAGTGACGGGGTCGTAGCCTCGGCGAGTGGAGTGTCGTGCTTTTCGACTGTCTCCAGGGATTCTCCGACTCGCGTTCTGAACTTACTGGCAATTTCAGTCAGAGCATTCAGTACGTCTTCTTTCCTTGCCACTTCCCCCTGCTCTTCATCGAGGATGTCTCCTGTGCGACAGTTCTTTGCCCGTAACCCCAATACGTAATGGCTTCCGAGATTTGCAATCGAGCCGTCGAGGACGGCGGCGCTCGCGGTGCGCTGGCAGACTTCGTGGGCGATCTCTGGAGTAAGCCGCGCATCGGATGACTGGCCCATCAGGGACAGGGTATGCAGGATGCGCTCCTCCGAGATGAGGCTTAGGAAAGGCGACTGTTCCAACTGCACGGCCATACCTTGCCGCAGCGTGCCTTCAAACACGGGATCGCCCGTGGTGTTCAGGAAATCGGCGAGGACGATCGTGTCTTTGTCGGTCAGCCTCGGCGCCCGATGGAGATGGAGATAGAAGTAACCACCAATGGTAAGAACCAGAACAGCCACTGCAGCAAGAACCATGGCCATCCCATGTTTTTTGATACGACCTGAGGTTTCGGTCCCGGTAGTCGCCGGCAGTTGCGCCGAATCGGAGTCGCGTCGCAGCCGTCGCAAATCAGCTTCTATTTCAGAGGCGTGCTGGTAGCGAAGCTCGAGGTCTTTCTCCAAACACTTGCCGATGATTCTTTCCAGTTCGGGCGGCAGGTCCGCATTTACTCGCAGGGGAGGGACAGGTGACCGGTTAAGGATGGAGTCGAAGACCACTCCTGTGGTTTCCCCGCGGAAGGGCAGCGTTCCGGTTGCGGTCTCGTAGAGCACCACACCGAAGGAGAACAAATCGGAGCGAGAATCCAATTTCCTTCCGCGAACTTGCTCCGGCGACATGTAGGTGACCGTCCCCACAGCGCTGCCTGGGTGGGTAAGAGATCCCTCCATGGTCGAGGCGTTCAGGTCCATGCCTTCGTCGTTGAGGGAAAGCTTGGCCAGGCCGAAGTCGAGGACCTTCGCGTGTCCGCGCTGGGTGACAAAGATGTTCGCAGTCTTGATGTCGCGGTGGACGATTCGAGCGGCGTGAGCTGCATCCAGTGCGTCCGCGATCTCGATGCTCAGCGAAAGGATCAACTCGGTTTCCAGGGGACGGCCGGCGATGCGATGCTTCAGGGTCACACCGTCCAGGAACTCCATGGCGATGAAAGACTGCCCGTCGTGTTTGCCGATTTCGTAGATGGTGCAGATATTGGCATGATTGAGAGCAGAGGCTGCTCGCGCCTCGCGGCGGAAGCGTTCCAAAGCTTGCCGATCGCGGGACAGGTCCTCGGGCAGAAATTTCAAGGCAACAAAGCGGCCAAGCTCGGTGTCTTCGGCCTTGTAAACCACGCCCATCCCGCCACTGCCCAGCTTTCCCACGATGCGGTAATGGGATACCGTGCGGCCAATCAGGAACTCGTCGTCCGCTTGTGCTTCTTTTTGTGCTTCTTGGCGCTGCTGCTGCGCCAGCGCGAGAGCGGCTGCTTCTATGGCGGGACTCTCGAGAAAACTTCCTGCCTGCTGCTGTGCCCGCAGAAGTGAGCAGACTTCGCTTTCCAGGGCTTGATCACCCGCGCAGGCGTGCCGCAGGAACGCATCGCGCTCCTCGGGCGGCCGCTCCAGCACCGACTGCAGCAGGCTGTCGACTTCTTGCCAGCGGTCAGAGTCCATCGGTCGCCCCGCCGGTCAGTTCGCGGTAGAGCCAGGCCTTGGCGGTGCTCCAGTCGCGCATCACGGTGACGGGCGAGACCTTGAGCACTTCCGCCGTCTCTTCCACGCTCAGCCCGCCGAAGAAGCGCATTTCAACGACCTGCACTTTGCGGTGATCAATACGGGCCAGCGCATCCATCGCGTCATCGAGTGCGACCAAATCCGCGGCTCGGTCGTCGCCCAGCACGGCCGTTTCTTCCAGAGAAACGTGCTGCACCCCGCCTCCGCGTTTCAGATTGTGACGCCGCGCATGATCGACCAGAATGCGCCTCATCAACTGTGACGAAACCGCGAAGAAATGGGCACGATTCTGCCACTGCATGCTTTTGTAATCAATGAGTCGCATGTAAGCCTCGTTCACCAAGGCCGTTGTTTGCAGGCTGTGGCCGGGGCGCTCGCCTCGCATGTAGCGCCTGGCGAGGCGCCGGAGTTCGTCATAGACGATGGGGGTCAGCCGGTCGAGTGCGGCTCGATCTCCGTCGCTCCAGGCTCGGAGCAACCCGCTCACTTCCCCATCATCGGGAGCCTGCGCCGCTTTGTTCACCGGCTGCTCTGAGTTCCCCATAGCCCCCACACGGGGAATCATACCTTGCCCCGCCAGCCCTTCAAAGATAAAGAGATTTCGGGATGATAGTTCCGCGCTACCGATTGCGCCTATTTAGACAAGAGCGAAATGAGCTCAAAGATCAACCGCATACAACGCGGACAAAAACTTTAGGAGGCCACATGAAATCCCAATCTCTGCAGTCGCTTTCGGCGTGGTTACTCGCGGTGCTGGCGGTTCCACTGACCATCGCCGCGCAGGACACCCAGCAACCTACACTCCCATCCGTCCACTACACCGTGACGGATCTCGGCACTTTGTCTGGCGGCAGTTTCAGCCAGCCGTTCTTCATTAACAGGTATGGTCTAGTGAGTGGCTCGTCGAGCCTCCCGGACGGCAATCAGCACGCAACCCTTTGGCTGGAAGAACTGAAGGTCGACATCGGTGCGCCCGGACTGGGGGGACCGAACAGCATCGCCTTTGGCGACAACGAACGATTCCAGTCCGCCGGTGAAGCTGAAACCTCTACTCTGGATCCCTACGGCGAAGATTTTTGCGGATTCGGTACCCACCTCAGCTGTCTGCCTTTCTTGTGGCGGGACGGGGAAATGGTTCAGCTCCCGACACTTGGTGGCAACAACGGTGTGGCAATGGCGGTCAGCAATCGGGGAGAAGTGGCCGGATTTGCGGAGAACTCGACGCCGGACCCAGGCTGCCCGGCTCCCCAAGTTCTCCACTTTAAGCCCGTCGTCTGGGAAAAAGGAGCGATTCACCAACTGCCTACGTTTGGGGGCGATCCAGATGGCGTCGCCCAGGAGATGAACGACGAGGGAAAGGTCGTCGGCGGGTCGGGCACTTGTGCAACGTTCAACCCGAATTTCCTCTACAACCTCGTGCCGGTTCATGCCTTGCTCTGGGAAAAAGGCAAAGCGATTGACCTCGGCAATCTCGGCGGCAAAACGGGGCAGGCGGGCGGGAACATCGCCTATGACATTAATAACCGAGGTCAGGTGGTCGGTAACTCGGACCTGCCGGGCGACACAACGTTTCACGCTTTTCTCTGGACCTGGAGAACCGGGATGCAGGATTTGGGCACACTCTCCGGGGATGTAGCGAGCGTCAGCATCAGCATAAACGACGGCGGCTCGGTGGTGGGCGCGTCCCTTGACGCGAACTTCAACCCGCGGGCGTTTCTGTGGGAGAAAGGCCTGATGAGCGACCTGAACGCCCTGATTGTGGGTGATTCTCCCCTGTATTTGCTAACTGGTTGCTCCCTCAATTCCCGCGGAGAAATCACTGGCTTGGGTCTCACCAGCACCGGCGAAATTCACACCTATCTGGCCAGACCGACACACGCTGTTGTGACCAATGAGAGTACTTCACAAGGCGTGATCGCCCGCAGGATTCTGAGCGACGATGCACGCAAGCTGATGCAGCAACAACTGCGCTTCGGCGGATCCGGAGCCCGGTTCATGAGGCTGCAATAGTGACGTTAGTTTACCGCCCGTGTCCGATGGCCGAGAAGTGATGGAAAAGTGCCGTGCTGGAGAGGGCAGGATACGACCTGCTCTCTCTCTTCTCTCTCCGCTCCGCTTTCTCCGCGCCGAGAGCGCAACCTGATTGCGGGAGGCGACCGACGAGGGTCTTGCCAAAGGGTCGGCGAAGCGACGCACTCAGCATTTCGAGGAGAGCAGTGAGATTTCCCGCTGTCATTTTTTCACGTCTCTTCTTTTCACTGTCTCTTCGGCCCGACCGTTTTTCTAGTCAGCCCTGGCGTTGGGAGTGAGCCCCATGCGCCGAACGAGATTCCCGAATCGCTGGTCCGAACGCAGCGAGTCAAAGGCAGGATCGACATTCAAAAGTGTCCCCAGAGCTCTTCGTTCTTGGTCGTTGCGGTTTAGCAATGCCAGGGCTTTTGGGGTGTCTCCCAGCCGTGCATAAATTTGCGGAACATCGAACTCGCCGATATTGCCCACGAGTTTTTCGTTCGACCGCAGAAGTTGCTGCCAGCCAAGAAAACTGCCCGGCAAGCCGAAGTTTTTTCGGAACGAATCAAGCGCTGAGAAAAACTTGGAAAAACTGGTAACCCAGGCTTGACAGCGTTTCCGTCTTCTTTATTAATAAACATATGACCCCAGAAGAATGCGAGCGGATGAACAGCCTGTGCATTGGTATTCAGGAAGAAAAAGACTACAACACATTCGCGACGTTGCTGAGCGAACTGGGTGAGATTATCGCGCGCAAACAGCAGCGGCGATTTAAGCAGCACCCCAAGCTCATATGGCAAAGGAATAGACCTTGGAAGACAGTTCCCGCAGTCGTGAACAAACTTGTGAAGCCCAGCTTTGCTGACCAACCAGAAAAAGTTGAGATTTCGATAAGTGGAGCAGAGGATCTGTTTCGGGAAATTCGGATTGAGAACAAGTTCACGGGCGTTGATGGTGGACCGGTCGCATTGACGAATGGCGCTCACGTGGATGTAACCTTCGAGGCCGAAACGAAGGACCCCGGCTGATGTGCTTCGCATCGCGAGCCGTCGTGGGGATCCTAAATCAGTGAGATACCATGCTCTGACAGATCTGAATCCCCATACGAGCGAGACGCATAGGATCGACAATCTGGATTCGTTCCGGCAGCCTGGGCTTGTTCCCCTCTGGCCGCATACAGCGAAGACCTGATGCTGCTCAATGCGGCGTTTCCCTTACAACCTTTAGGCCAAATATCAAATCTTAACGCGCACAGTCGCGTCCGTTTAATCTGGAAGCATGCTGTCATGCTCAGGATCACCCTGCATACCCGTGGCTATTTTCCTGCGGTTCTCGGCGCATTGGCCGCGCTGCTGGTGCGGAAGCTGCTATCCCCTTTATTGGGAACGAATAACCCTTATCTCACTGCTTGGGCAGCTATAGTCTTCGCCGCTTGGTATTGCGGCATCGGCCCATCCGTAGTCTGCCTACTCATAAGCGTGGTTGGGATCTGGTATTGGTTTCTTCCAGTCTTCCATTCGTTCAGGTTCCAGGATCCTAAGGGCGAAATTTCTGGGATGGTGCTTTTCTCGCTCCTGTCAGGTCTCGTCGTTGCCCTTGGAGAGGCGAACCGTCAATCAAAGGCACGATCCGAACGGGAACTTGCTGAGCGCAGGCGAATCGAGGACGAACTGCGGAAGGCGCAGACGCAGCTTGAGAGTCGAGTACAAAGGCGCACTTCAGAACTCAAGATCGCCAACCAAAATCTTTCACAAGAAACGGCAACCGTAAGAGCCCAAGCGGAATGGCTGGACGCCGCCAATGATGCAATTTTTGTCGTCGGTTGCGATGAAACGATTACCTATTGGAACAAAGGCGCGGAACGCCTTTATGGGTGGGCCAGCGCGGATGCTATCGGCAAGTCGCCCCACGAGTTGTTGCACACCGATTTTCCCGTCCCCCTCGCCGAAATCGTTAGGCATCGCCAACTCGGCGGTTGGCAGGGAGACCTCGTCCACACCAAGCGGGATGGCACCAGGGTGACCGTTGCCAGCCGCTGGACAACCCTCAAGGACGAACATAATAATGCCATGAGCTGGCTCGAAATAAACCGGGACATCACTGACCGTAAAGCGGCAGAAGCGGCACATCAACTTAGCGCACAATTATTGAAAATGCAGGATGCAGAACGGCGAGCGATTGCGCGGGAACTGTACGACAGCACCGGACAAATGGTGATCGCGCTGATGCTGAACTTGGGACATCTCAAAGCCTTTGAGAACCTGAGCCCGGAACAAGCCCGACTGGTTTCAGATAGCGATAGGATATTGCAAAATGTCGACGGCGAGCTTCGCGCCATTTCACATTTACTGCATCCGCCTTTATTGGACGAAGCAGGTCTATGGACTGCGCTGGAATGGTACGTTGAGGGATTTAAACAGCGCACTCGGATTGCTGCAACCTTGGAGCGGGACCCCAACTTTGGTCGGCTGAATCCCGATCTGGAGGTTGCCCTCTTCCGAATAGTTCAGGAGTGCCTTACCAATGTGCATCGCCACTCCGGCAGTCAAGAAGCTACCGTTCGTTTGCTGCGGTCGATGGGAGAGGTTCGGCTCGAAGTTCAGGATCGTGGCAGGGGGATACCGGCGCAGAAGTCGTCGAGCATTCGCGGTGATAGCACCATGGGCGTGGGTCTTAGGGGTATGCGGGAGCGGGTCCGCCAGCTTGGCGGGAAGCTGAGTGTCGAATCAAATGCTCGTGGAACGACCATCGCAGCGACCTTCCCGCTCTCCTCGCCGGCAACCGCTTCGACTGACGATGTGGCTGTAGCCTAGGCGATCCAAACCACCGTTGATGCTAGCTTGGAATTATCATCATCCACCCAGCCCGCACCGCCTCAAGTCCTTATCATTATCATCATCGCTCCTGTTCTGATCACAGTGACGGGCAGATTGGCAGTTGGTTTTAGTGAAGAGAGGGTCGGAACTGTGTAGAAATGAAATTGTCTGGGATATGGCGGAGTTCTTTGTTGTTCGCAGATACCGGAGGCGGGGAATTGGAACTTGCATCGCGCATGAAGTGTGGAGGCGGTTCCCGGGTTCGTGGGAAGTTCGCGTGATGCATGCGAATGTTTCGGCGGACCATTTTTTGGGCGCGTGCCATCCCGTCATTTACGAGGCAGGCGATCCATCCCGTTCTCGTCGATACAGATTAAAGATGGCAAGTGCTGGAAACTTTTCTCGTTTGCATCCCAGCGGGTCGCGCAACAGGAGCTAGGGAACGATGCTAGAAAAAGGGCGAAGTATCGTCGCCAGAGGCTTATGCCGGAGGTAGGGAACCTGAATGAACAGATTCACAGTACGAACATCCGAAGCATCCACCAGACAAGGCATATCGCGACCATAGCCCCCTGGCGATGTGAACGATCCAGTCGCCAGCTATTTTCGCTTTCCGAAAATTGAACATGCGCGGGAAGCCGAGCCGCGAGCGCCGCGTTTCCGTCGGATTGTCCCGGGAGACTCATTTGCGGCATGTGCAGTTTTGATCAGATTCCGGAAGCGGGAAATGGAATAATTCAGGAACTCTGAGTCACCAATAATTAAAAAAACCAGAGCACTCGTTTCTATGTTCCCCCTACCGCTCCCAGGAGGATTTATGTGGACCCTTTCAAAACAATCTAGGCAAATGGCGGTCGAGCATTCCCAGATGCAATCGGTGATTCTGCAACGCACCGCCGAATTGCAGATCCTTTCGCTTCGGCTTCTGAAGGTACAAGATGAGGAGAGACGCAAGTTGTCTCGCGACCTGCACGATAGCACCGGCCAAACGTTGGCGGCGCTAAAAATGAGCGTTTTGCTCATGCAACAGCACTGCAAAGGAGATCCCTCCCAACTGGCCCTTGCCCAGCAAGCGACCGAATTGGCGGATCAGGCAATTGAGGAAATAAGGACCATGTCGTACCTGCTGCATCCACCGCTCCTCGATGAGGTAGGCTTTGCCTGTGCGGCGGAGTGGTTCATCGAGGGCTTTGCCAAGCGCAGTGGACTGAACATAACCCTCGACCTTGCGACCGACCAGGAACGGTTGCCGATGAACATGGAGATTGCCCTGTTCCGTGTTCTCCAGGAAAGTTTGACGAATGTGCATCGGCACTCGGGAGCTGCAGGGGTTCACGTCCTGTTTCGACGCCAACTCGCAAAGATAATTCTAGAAGTACGAGACGACGGTTGCGGCATACCGGCGGAGCGTCTCGATCGACTGCGTGAAGCCAGTGCGGAAGCGGGCGTCGGCCTGGCCGGGATGCGCGAGCGAATGCTCGAACTGAATGGCACGCTGGAACTGGAATCAGAGGGTAAGGGAACGACTATGCGAGCCGTGGTTCCACTGTTTGCCGCGAGTCGGTCTGGTCAGCTCGGAGATTGCGCGCAAGTCACCGCGCAACAACCCTCCGCCTGACGGTCGATCATGATCGATTCGCTGATATGGAGGAGGGGCGATGAAACGTGTCGCCGGGTAGGCCTTTACTTCTTTTTTCCCATCTTGCGCGAGATTTCTTCGAAGATCTTCGGCCGCAAATCGGCAAGGACGCTGTCGACGATGTTGGCAATGGCTGCGGATTCGGATTCTGCGGATGCTTCCTCGGGGGCTTTTTCGGCGCCGGCGGCGGCCGCCATGGCTGCCGCATCTTGAGGAGCCGAAGATTCTGGCTGGTGGGAGGATACCGCCGAACCGGAGCTGGAATCGCCGGACTCACGAATCTGTCGCCAACTGGCCCAAGCGGCGGCAGTGCTCTCCGCTTCCTCGGATTCTTTCTTCGCCATCTTCCCGCCGCCTGCCGCAGCCAGTTCAGCGGCGAGCAGCGCATGCGGGTGGGAAAAAGCCTGGCTTGCGGAAGTTTGTTCCACAGCGACTTCATGGACCAAAACGGAATTGACCAAAGCGGACTCTGTGACCGCGTGCTTCTCCGTGACGGTCCCGTACCCTTCATCGAGTGTGGTTGCGGCCGCGGCTACAACCGGCTGGTCATTTTTCAGATATTCATTCTGGCTATTCGATTCCTGGTTCTGTTCTTGACCTCGGGAATCCGTTTCGTCGGGTTTCGGGCTATCCGGATTCGAGGGTTTTGGCGGCAGTTCCCCAGTTGCAGCAGTTGGAGTTTCTTTGCTACTGGCTTCCTCGATCTGAGAGGCTCGAGACCCAGTCTGGCTCGCTGCTTCGAGCTCCGCCACGGAAACCGGATCGAGGCCCACGGCAGAAGCCGGTTCCCCAATATAGGATTCCGCTACCATTTCAAGTTCTTGCACCGCGGCGCGGATGGCTTCGCTGGAGGCATTGCCGAGCACGCTCAATGTCTGCGCCGCCTCTGGGGCAGGCGTTGCAGGAATCGAGACCAATGGCTCCAGTAGCGCCGCATCTATCCGGGATGAATCTTCGGTTGCGGCGGCCGGTTCCACCGACTGGGGAACGTCCGTAACCGATGCCTCATGACGGTTCTCAGCGGCGGCGAAGGCGGCATAGGCCTTCTGCATTTCATGTTCGAGAGAAATCGCGGAGTCCTCCGGGCCAAGTGCAACCGAAGTTGCCCTCCATCGCGGCGCCTCTCCATCCGAGGCTGCTCCCGTCACTGCCAGTGTTACCGGTTCATTCTCTGTCGGTTTACTCGCAGAAGATTCGACAACGCCGGGCGCCGGCAATCCGTCTCCTAAAGTTGTAACTGGCGCGAGGCCGGCATCCGGGTGCAGGCCGGCAATCGCAGCGAGCACATCTAGCGGGCTGGGATCCGGCATGCTGGCCGCTTCGACAGCCTCGCTGGACGTCTCCACGGGGGCGTCGATTCTCTCTTCGGACGTTTCTTCGGACTTCTCTTCGGATTTTTCGATGGATTTCGGTTCGAGGTTCTCTTCGGATTTTTCCTCGGCGATGGGTGCCATCGGCGCTGCTGCCGAGACCTCCTGCGGAAGTGCGGCCGCAGACCGGGTCTGTTCCGCCTCTTCCATGGTGGTCTGGACTTGGACCGGAGGAGGCTCGGTAAACTCCGCAAAGTTGCCTTTCACTTGCGCTGCGGCTGCCGCCAAAGCGGCGATCTCCTCTGGTGTTACATCTTTGGGCAAGCCTTCCGGCGCCAGTGCGGCGAGATCGATCCGAGGTTCCTCCGCGTAAGCGGCGCGCGGCTTCTCTAACGACTTACGCCCAACCACGCTGGAGTTGTTAGCTGTCCCGCCGTCGGCGTTCTCGGCGGCGGACTTCTGTTTCTGCCGGGGCGGAAACGAGATCCGATTCTTCCATCCCGCATCTTCGTCGATGGCAAAACTCTTGTCGTACCGCCCGTCGTCGAGGGAGGCAGTGACCCGGGCAAAACGGCCGGGCTTCGAGGCCTCCGCACGGGGCACAATCTTATCTTCGAGTTTGCTGAGTGCGCTCAGTAATTCGCTGGCTTCAAAAGGCTTGACGATGAAGCCATCGGCGCGCACGCGCTTGGCTTCTTCCGGCTTGAAAGGCTCCAGTTTGCCCACCGTCAGCAGGACCGGAACCCGTGAGCTCTCGTGCGCTTCTTTAAGGCGCTGGCACACTTCCAGCCCGCTGTAGCCGGGCATATAGACATCCAGAATGATCAGGTCGGGTTTGTGCTCGGCAATCTTCTTCAGCGCGGCCGAACCGTTGTTGACGGTGATGACCTCGTAGCCCGCATCCGCAAGGATCTTCCGCCCCATATTTTGGGCGGTCACACTGTCATCGGCGAGCAGTATCTTCCTGGCCAAGGTTTCCTCTACTGAAGGGGATAACGCGAAGGTAACCTGAGCCACACTCTAAGTCAATGTTGCAGAAGGGAAGTAACCGGTTACCACTGGTCAGCACCTAGTGGAGTATGGAACTGCGCGCTGCCAATCGGCGGCGGGGAAATTGGATAAACAACAAGGTCATCCCAGATGAGCGCAAGCTCTGTGAGCTCAAGACATGACCTCCGAGGTTCCTTGGTAGGCGGTCAAAGGTCTATAGGTCTGCCTCTAGAACGGAACGATTTTCTTCAGCCCTTTCTTTCTCTTCTTCTTACTGCTGGAGAGTTCTGCATCGCTGGCCGGGGCCGAGCTGTCAGCGCTCGCCGTGGCGGAGGATGACTCACCCGAGTGGATCTCATTTACCTGCGGGGGCGGAGGCAGTGCCTGTTCGCCGGCGCTGTCGGTCGGCTTCAATTCGTTGCTATCGGCCGCATTGGGTCTGAGCTCGTTGGCATCGCCACCGCCGGCCGGCGCTGTCCCGGAAGCAGTCCTACCAAAGGGCGAACCGCCTGGAGTTGCATCCGAAGTCGGAGCGCTTGTCTCCGGCGTTGGCTGATCGGGCTTCACAATTTCCACGCCCACGCTTTTCTCGCTCACGCCCGCGGCCGCGAACGTCTCACTGCGGACAACCGAGGTCGCAGTCACCGGCTCCGGATCGGCAAGCGACGGTTCCCCTACCTTGGCGGCCGAGGCAACGTCGGGCCCTTTTTTCGCGATCTGCATCATCTTCTGCAACGTGTTCGACTCGCTGCGGCTGGCCAGTTCGGCCTTATTCTGCGCGACTGCCCCCTTGGTTGGCCGCGGAATCGGCTGGTGCAGGGATGCCAAACGCTTTTTGGCATCATCGGAGCGGTCCATCAGCGGATAGCGCGTGAGAATCCTCGAATATTCGTCCGACGCTTTCTTGGTTAAGTCCCCAATATAGCGTCCCTTGACCGCCTCGGTCGCGCAACCTCGCGGCAGTCCGTGCGCGTCGCAAGTCGGCGCGCTTCGCAGACGCACGATCTGTCCTTCATAGTCCTGACCCAGCAGATAGAGTGCCTCGTCGGCGCGGCTATAGAGGGGATACTTTTCCACCAGCGACTGCAAGCGCGCGATCGACGCCGGGTAAGACTGGCGCAGGTAGTAGAAGCGTCCGATTCCAAACTCGCGTTCGGCCAGCACTTCCTGCACTTCCAGCAGACGCTGCTTGGCTTCGGGCACCAGTTTGCTATCCGGGTATTGCAGAATCATCTTGCGGTATTCGTCTTCCGCCCGCTTGGCGTGAGTGTAGTCGCGATCCGCCTTCTCCATTTGCTGGTAATGGATGTTGGCGATCTTCAGCTGCGCTTCGGCAGCTTCGGGCATGTTGGGGAAGAAAATCTCGAAATCGTTGTACTCCTGCTCGGCCTGCGCCAGGGCGGCCGATCCACCCTCCGCGTACCAGGAGTCGCCGACCGCCAGTTTGGCGCGGGCAATGTATTCGGAATCCGGGTAGGTGTTGATCAAAGTCTGCAGCGTCAGGCGCGCCACGTCGAAACGGTTGTGCCGCATCGCGTCCATGGCCTTGTCGAACAGAACTTTATCTGGCTGCTTCGACCCGACATTGGCCAGCGGGTTCACCGACTTCTTGTTGGTGCAGGCGATGGTGATCACCAGCAGCATGCCCACCACAGCCATCAACGGAATGCGACGTGACATTTGTACCTCGAAGTAAAATCATGTGGGGACGGCCGCCCTCGGCTGTCCGCCGAGCGAAGCTCGGCTCTTTTCTGTTGACTATTCTGCGGCCGATCTGGCCGCAGGAACCGCCGGAGTTCACCCGGCACGCTTGGCTCAGGGCAGGCTCCGACCTGGTTGCACAAAAACAAGCATTAAACTTTCTGCATCGCGGCTTCGGTCGCCGCCTTCAACAACGCCTGCGCATTCTGTCTTGGATTGCCATTTCCGAACACGGCGTTGCCCGCCACCAGAATTTCAGCGCCCGCCCGAACCACATCGGCGACGGTATCGAGGGCCAGGCCACCATCCACCTCGATGCGGTATCCGAGACCTCGTTGTCTGCGAAGCTCCGCTAACTGCCTCATTTTGTGCAGCGTGGACGGGATAAACTTCTGCGCGCCAAACCCCGGATTGACCGACATCACCAGCACGTAGTCGACAATATCCAGCACTTCCGCAAGCGTCTCGACCGGCGTCGCCGGATTGATCACCACGCCGGCCAGGCAGTCGTGACTCTTGATCAGATGTAGGGTGCGATTCAAGTGCCGGCAAGCTTCCTGGTGCACCGAAATCCAATCCACGCCCGCGTCGGCAAATGCGGGAATAAATTCGTCGGGATTCTCGATCATCAGGTGGCAGTCGAGCGGCAACTTCGTCGCTTTACGAAGTGACTTCACCACCGGCGGCCCTATCGTAAGGTTCGGAACGAAGTGTCCATCCATGATGTCCACGTGGACTACACTCGCGCCGCCTTCCCCTGCGGCGCACACCTGCTCACCCAGCCGGGCAAAATCAGCGGAAAGAATCGAGGGTGCCAGTTCGATCAAATGAACTCTCAGAACGAAATCCTGGAACGAAACCTGAACCAGGTTGATCGGGAAATGACGTGCAGAAATTCTATCATGCGGAAAAGCAGTTCCGGGCACCGAGTTGCGTGCACCGAGCCCTCTCGGATGCGGGAACTGGGTTCGGTTCACGGATGCAGCGAAGCCGTATATGCGGCAATCGCCGCCATGTCGTCGACGGTCAGTTTGGTGACGACGGTCTTCATCGGTTGAACTGCCACTGGAGCGCGCGCACCGCTTTGAATATCGAAGAGTTGCCGCACCATATAGCTAGGCGAACGGCCCGCCAGCGCCGGAACCTTGTCCTTGCCTCGCAAGTCGCGGCCATGGCAGGTGGCGCAGCGAAGAGTCTTCCCGGCGGCTCCCGTCGCTAACGCCTTTCCTTTCTTTATGCTGCCCTCCGGCACGTAGGCAATGAACCCGGAGTGGTCGTCACGCAGTTCGGTGCGTTCCAGGTTTTCCGGTGTTTCGATAATGCGCGCACCGATCGGTTCGGTTTCGCCGCCGGCTTCGGGAACTAACATCCAGCCCGCCACCTGAGTCTTGGGAACACTGCCGGTTTCGACTACGCGGATCCATGGTCTCGGTTTCAGCGCCGAGAAATATTCCGCGGCGTCCCGTATATCTTGGGCGTTCGCCTTGGTTTCATTCTTGATCATGGCGCTGGTAGGCGCGTGTCTGGGCTCGGAGCTTTTGCGCAGACCGCTCTTGAAATCGGCCAGTTGTTGCACAATGTAAGCGACAGGCAGGCCCGCCAGACTGGCATTCTCAGGTCGGCCTTGCCCGTTCGGGAGGTGGCAATAGCCGCAGGCGAAAACCTCCGGCGCACGGCCGCGCGACACTACCAGCGGCATGGGCGGATGATCTGCGGGATGCCAATCCGGCGGGTTGAAGAAATCTGCAATTCTCGCCAGGGTGAACGAGGCCTCGCTGTCCGGCAGGTGTCGCGGAGTGGCGTCGAGGGGGTCCGCAGCGGCCTCCGATTCTCCCGTCGCTCGATTGATCGCGAAGGCCCAATCGGGAGGCGGCTGGCGCAAGGGCGAAGATTTTGTTCCCGCGATCTGATTCTGCGCTGCCGCCAGGAAGAAGAACCCACACAGCGCCACCATCAAAATAAGTCTCATCGTCATTGTTATCGCTTCAATCCCCCCCACGGCTGTCCTCTCAATTCCCCCCAACGGATGGGCTTCCGAGCGCAGCGACCGACCTCGGCTCTCGCCGACACTACTGAGTCAGGGTGCCAGGGAAACACTCATACTGGTTGCTATGCTCGGGGCGACAGTTCGCAGCCTATCGCATCGAACACCTTTAATCCATTTATCCACTTATCCATTTATCCATGGGCGAGTCGTTCGCTGTCGTTCGCTGTCCTTGTGTGCCCTGCAGCGGCAGCGTGTTACGCTCGTCCGGCGTGTCCGCGCTGACCCAAATCGTGCCGGCAGCCTACAGCGTCGCCGCCGTATTTCTCTGGGGCGCCGCCGATTTTGCCGGCGGATACGGATCCCGCCGCGCCAACGCCTTCGTGCTCACCGCGTTCTCGCACCTCTGCGCATTCGCGCTGATGTTCGCGCTAGCGCTGGCGCAGCATGGGGAATTTCTCTCTGGCGCCAGCATCGTCTGGGCGCTCACCGCAGGCGCCTCGGGAGGATTCTCGCTGGCGATCTTTTATCGCGCCCTCGCCTTCGGAAAAATGGGCCTGACGGCTCCGATCGCGGCGCTGGTGGGAGCAGCCATCCCCACGCTGGTCGACATCGTGAGGGAAGGGGCACCGAGCCTGTGGACCATAGCCGGTTTCCTGGTAGCGAGCTTCGCCATCTGGCTCATCGCGCGCCCGGAACCGCAGGACCTCGACGTGGAAAAAGCCTCTGGCCGCCCTGCCGTAGTGGGCATGGCCGCCCTCGCCGGTGTCGGATTCGCGGGCTTTTACCTCTGTACCCACCAGGCGAGTGGTTCGCCGCTTTGGATTGCCGTTATCGCCCGCGTCGGTTCGTTCATGGCCACTGCGGTCGCGGTGGTTGCCATGCGCGCACCGCTCACCCTCGACCGCCCTCGTATGACGCTAGGGATGCTGGCGGGATTTCTCGACATCACTGCCAGCGCGTTGTTCATCTCCGCCAGCCAGCGCGGGCGCCTGGACCAGGCCGTTGTTCTCACTTCTCTCTACCCAGCGGTGACCGTCCTGATGGCGCGCCTGGTCTTGAAAGAACAGTTCAGCCGCTGGAAGTTCATTGGACTGCTGGCGGCACTCGCCGCCGTACCGATGATCGCGGCGGGGTAGCCGTCCTTCGAACTTCAAGTCATTCGCAATTACGGCAAGCACACACGAAATTTCTCTCGATCTCGGAACCCGGGAGTCGCGACTCGCGGCTCGTTGCTGGTAGCATCGCGGTGTGCCGCTCCTCGAAATCCGCAACTTGACGAAGGTCTTTCCCCACGGCGAATCGCCGTTTGGAGGCAAGTCTCGGGGAGAGGTTCGCGCGGTCGATGACGTTTCGCTCGACATCCACGCCGGCGAGACGCTCGGCCTAGTGGGGGAATCGGGGTCCGGCAAGAGCACTCTGGGACGGCTCATTTTGCGTCTCATCGAGCCCACGGCGGGCAGCGTGCGCCTGGAAGGCCGCGACCTCCTGGCTGCCAGCGCTAGCGATATGCGCCGCTTGCGCCGCGACCTGCAGATTATTTTTCAGGACCCATTTGCGTCGCTCGATCCCCGCTTCCGCGTGGAAGATATCATCGCCGAGCCGTTGATCATTCACCCTGAGACCATCCCGGCGTACGCTGATCCGCCCGACGGCAGGCCCACCGATTCGCGTGGGGACCGCCGCCCCCTTCTGTCCGGTCGAACGCAGCTCGAGCTTCGTGCCCGAGTCGGGCAACTTCTCCGCTCAGTCGGCCTCGACGAATCCGCGCGCAGGCGATACCCGCACGAGTTCTCCGGAGGACAGCGCCAGCGCATCGGAATCGCCCGCGCTCTCGCGCTCCGGCCAAGCTTCATCGTGTGCGACGAGCCAGTCTCCGCGCTCGACGTCAGCGTGGGCGCGCAAATTGTGAACCTGCTCGCGCAATTGCAGCGCGACTTCGGCCTGACCTATCTGTTCATCTCGCATTCAATGCCCGTGGTGCGCTATCTCTCAACTCGCATCGCGGTGATGTATCGGGGAAAAATCGTTGAGGTCGGCGATACCGAACAGATCACGGGACGTCCCGCGCACGCCTACACCCGCAGCCTGCTGGAGGCCACTCCAGAACTAGCCACATAGGGGAAACCTGTGGGGACAGGCGACTCGCCCGTCCGGCCCAGGGAACGACCGCCGCCTGGGCTGCCCGACGAGCGCAGCGAGGAGACTCCCCTGCCATTGCTCGCCGTGCCATACTTTCCTGCCGTGCCATACTTTCGCAATGTCCGCGCACCTAGCTCCGCTCGCGATCTGATCGAGCTGATCTGCGGTTACGGGCTGATCGTGTTCATTCTCTGGATGCCCGAGTTTCCCCAGCGCGTCCTCTCTCCGGTGGCGCTCTTGCTGACCTTGGCAATCGTGTTCGCCCGGCGCCCCAGTCTGGACGAGCTCGGCCTCAGCCATCGCGGCCTGGTCCCGTCATTTTGGATCCTGCCCGCCGCCAGTCTCCTGGCCATCGCCGGGGTGCTCATCGCCCAACAGCTCGGTACGCTTCACCCCCTGTATAAAAGCGACTTCAAGCACGTGTTCGGTTACGTTCTGTGGACGACCTATCAGCAGTTCCTGCTGAACGACTACTTCATGCCGCGTCTCACGCGGCTTCTGTCCAGCGAAAGCGCTGCTCTGAGCCTGGCCGCTCTGCTGTTCGCCGCGGCCCACCTGCCGAATTTCGCGCTCACAGCCGCTACGCTGGTCTGGGGAGCAATCTCGTGTGCGCTCTTCCAGCGCTACCGCAATCTCTACGCCCTCGGCCTCGCCCAGGGACTGCTCGGACTGTGCTTCGCCGTCTGCGTTCCGGGCGCGTGGATTCATCATATGCGAGTGGGCTTAGGATATTTGCGCTACCACTCGCCGCCGCCCGCTCCCTAAGCTCGATTGACGTTTACAAATGTTTTACTCATCCGGCGCAACCGGCATCTGCCACCGCGAAAACGGCGGCGCATCCCTGCCCAGTGGCAAAATCGGATTGCGTGAGTTGCCACCTGCCGAAACTGAACTTGCCTGGCGGACACGTGGCATTTACCGACCACGAGATCCGCGTGGCACGACCGGGTGAACCCTACCCCGATTAGTCCGTTGATTTGTTCGAACCCGCAGATTCTCTAGTACGCTCAACACCTTTGGTCTCTAGAACCACCACGACCACAGCCAATCGACGCAGGTGTGCGTAATGGTCGATGCCGGCACTCGACGGTGCTCACGCCAGGCGCGGCCGTAGAAAATGCCTGCGATCGTGGCCAGCAGAACATAGCGCCAGTTGAAGTGGGCGGCGCTTACGCTCAGGCGCTTATTGAAATGCGATAAGCCGAACAGCATCGATGCCATGAGCAGAGCGGCACGGCGTCCGACTCGCCGTTCCAGCAGGTTTTGCACCCAGGCGCGAAAGAAAAGCTCCTCCGGCACCGCGACAAAAACAAAGATTCCGGCCCAGGTAAGAGCCGCTTTGGCGACTGCCGGCAGGTTGAAATGCGGATGAATGAAGCCGAGCGCGAGTCCTAGCACAAGCACGACGGGAGCGAAGAACAAAAGCTCGCGAAGCCCCGTCTTCCAGTCGCTCCAGTGCAAGTGGAAATCGAATCCCGTGCCGCTCCAGCGGCGAATGGCGAGAAATCCATATAAGCCCGCATCCACCAACAGCAGATTGTTCAGCCCGCGCAAGCCGGCCGGCCAGGCAACATCGAACCAACGCAAATCCACAGCCAAGCCCAGGGTGAGAAGAATCACCGCGTCGCGCCAATTGCCGCGCTGCTCCGGATCGGCCGCCGCCGCCCGCGCCAGTAACCACGCCATCACCACCGGCAGCCCGGCATATAACGCAAACCACTGCCAGCGAAATATGTGCTGCCAAGCGGCGATGACGACGTACGGCAGAGCCAACATCGAGGGAAGGGCCACGCGGAGGGCGAGCGGCCATCGTCCGACCACGCTCGATGCGCGCTCGGCGGCAAATCCAAAGACCGCGGCAGGAATAAGTTCCGCCACCAGCACCGCGATCACAACCGGCGTTACACTCGACATCGAACCCTATCTTATCCGGGCAATACAATCGCCCGGCAAGTGCGCCGCCGAGGTAACGCCGGAGTTTCGCTCGTTACCCGGTCGCGGAAATCTTGCGACTGATTGGCACTGATTAGAACTGATTCGCCGATTCGCCGCATCCCTTGTGTAGAAGCCCGCCCCAGATTAAAATTCCCCCGAATCTTCGCAGGAGTCACCTATGGCCGCCGCTCCGGTTCTGCCCGCATCGCCCGCTCCCATACCCGAATCCGCACCGCTCTCCGAGGGCGCGCGCCTGGTCGACACTTTCATTGCGCCTGCGAAAACTTTCACCGACCTGCGCCGCAACGCCAGTTGGTGGGCGCCATGGCTGTTGATCTCAATCTTCTCCGTGCTCTTTGTTTACGCGATGGCACGGCAGATCGGCTTCGATCAGATCAGTAGGAACCAGGTGGCGCACTCCTCCCGCGCCGAACAGTTCGAAAAGCTGCCGGCCGACCAGCAAGCCAGACAGATTCATCTGTCCAGCACCATCATTCGTTACGCTGCATACTGCAGCCCGCTTCTGATCCTGTTCTATTTTCTGATCACGACCGTCGTTCTCTGGGCGACCTTCAAAATCGCGGCCGGAGCTGAGACTACCTTCGGGCAGGCCTACGCCATCGTGATGTATGCCAGTCTTCCCGGCATCGTTGGCGCGATCCTCGGTACCGTCTCGCTGTTTGCCGGAGTCGATCCGGAGGGATTCGATGTCAATAATCCCGTCGGAACCAATCTCGCTTATTACCTCGACGCCGCGACGACAGCTAAGTTTCTGCGGGGGATGGCTTCGGCGCTGGATCTGATCACCATCTGGACGATCGTGCTCATGGGCATCGGTTTTGCCTGCACCAGTAAGGTGAAGCGCTCGACGGCGATCGTTATGGTTGCGGTCTGGTATCTCGCCTACAAACTCGTGGGCGCGGGGCTGGCTGCGGCGTTCTCGTAGAGACTTGAACGAGTCAGAGTCGTAGGGAATCAATTAAGAATTGCGAGCCATGCGCGCGGGCGAAAAACGCAGGCTGAAAAACAAGCCGAGAATCAGCAATACCGCGCCCCACCAAACGTTGGCGTGCAACTGGTACAGCACAACTTGGTGCTCCGGCGGAGAAACCAATTCATAAATTCCCCTGGCGAGAATGATGGCGCCATTCACCGCCAGAGATATGCCGATGAAGAACCAAATCGACAACGATCCGCCGGATTTCATCGTTCCCCCCTACCAGAAAATGATTTGCAAGGCGACAAACACAACGCCGACAATCACGGCCCAGAAAACCGGCCGGCGGAAAACGGAGACTGGCTCCTCGTGGGGAATGGGCGTCATCCCGTAGACCAGGTCAGCCAACTCGGCGTCGGGCTTGGGTTTGGTCGCCAGGCTGACGACAACCGTGACCACAACACAGATCAGCCAACACCACAGCGCACGAAACATGTTCTGCGCCTGATCTTGCGCCTGCGACGACAGTGCCACGTATCTTACGGCTCCAGGATCAACTTTCACCCAGGCATACATGCCGACCGAAGACGTGGTTCCGGCCAGAAGACCCCAGAAGCCGCCTGCGGCCGTCGCCCGTTTCCACAGCATCCCCAGGATCACGGTGCCAAATAGAGGAGCGATGAAAAAACTGAAGAGCGCCTGCACGTAGTCCATAATGCTTTGCGCATTCATTACCAGGTACGCCGTTCCAATGCTGACGGCAACGCCCAGCAGAGTGCACCAACGGCCCATTCGGACTTTTGAATCGTCCGAGGCGTGCTGGTTGATCATGACGCCGTAGATGTCATAGGTCCAAACCGTGGCGAATGCGCTTACATTGCCGGCCATGCCAGACATAAATCCCGCAATCAGCGCGGTAATCCCGAGGCCGAGCAGGCCGGGCCCACAGTAGCGCGCCAGCATTAAAGGTAAAACTTCGTCGAAGCTGTGCAGACCTTGCGCGCGTCCCGCATCAGACCAGGCAAGATCGCCGGGAACCAGCCTCAATAGGATGCCGGTATGCGGATCGCGCAGCAATGCCAGACCCAGCAGGCCGGGAAGAATGACGATGAACGGAACCATCATTTTAAAAGCTGCGCCGATGATGGGCGCCAGTTTGGCGGAGCGCAAATCTTTGGCCGCCAGGACGCGCTGCACGACCAGGAAGTCCGTGGTCCAGTAGCCCATTGAGATAACCGCGCCCAGTCCGAAAACAATGCCAACCCAGTTGATCCCCATGGGATTGTTCCCGAAGTCACCCAGGGTCGACCACAAGTGTGTATACGCACCAGCGTTGGGCGCGTGTTGCTCGGTGAGATTGTTCAGAATCTGGGCCTTCAAACCAGTCCAGCCCCCGGCCTCCACCAGCCCCAGAATCGGTATCAGCAGCGCGCCTGCCCAGATCAGAAAAAACTGCAACACTTCATTGAAGATCGCCGACCGCAAGCCGCCGAGCGCAACGTAAGCCGCAACCGTGATCGAGGAAACCCAGATGCTGAAATGAATATCCCATCCCAGCACGACCCGCATCACCACTGCCATGGCATACATGTTGATGCCGCTCATCAGCACGGTCATGAAGGCGAACGAAATCGAAGCCAGCGCCTGACTGCCTGGACCGAAACGCAGTTTGAGATATCCCGGCACGGAGTGGGTCTTACAGATGTGGTAGAAGGGCATCATCACCAAGGCCAGAAACAGCATCGCCGGGATGGCACCGATCCAGTACCAGTGAGCCGCGAGAATGCCATACTTGTAGGCATTGCCCGCCCAGCCCATCAGTTCGAGCGAGCCCAAGTTCGCCGACAGAAACGCCAGCCCTGCTACCCATGCCGTCATTTCCCGCCCGGCCATGAAGAAGTCTTCCCCGGTATTGGCCTGTCCCTTCAAGTGCAGGCCGATGGCCAGCACCAGCACGAAATAAAAAATGATGATCACCAGGTCGACGGGCGAGAGATGAACCAGCGTGGAGGTGCTCGCTACCAGCAGAGCAGGATTCATTGGGATTTGACCTGTCCGTAATAGGCATTGCGGCCGTGCTTGCGCAGAAAATGCTTGTCGTGCAACTCTCGGGCCAGCGGCCGGGATTCAGTATTGATCGCCAGCGTGTGGCAGGCCATCCGCGCCACGTATTCCAGAATCACGGCGTTATGCGCGGCTGCAGCTGCGCTGGCGCCCCAGCAAAACGGAGCATGTCCGGCCACCAGCACTGCCGGAATCGAATTGGGATCAAGTTTCGCAAAGGTTCGGCAAATTGCCGCTCCGGTTTCGAGTTCGTAATCCCCCGCGATCTCGGCCTCACTCAGACGCTCCGTGACCGGAACCGGTCCATGAAAATAATCCGCGTGCGTTGTCCCGAAGCATGGAATCGGTGTCTCGGCCTGGGCCCACGCGGTGGCAAATTCCGAATGGGTGTGCGCCACTCCGCCGATGTTGGAGAAATGTTTATACAACTCCAGATGCGTTGCCAGGTCCGAAGAAGGACGAAGCGCTCCGTCAACGATTGTGCCGGCGAGATCGGAAACCACAATGTGCGCCGGGGTCAGGTCCGCGTACGGAACGCCGCTGGGTTTGATGGCAACCAGGGCTTCTCCTCGATCCATTCCGCTGACATTTCCGAAAGTGTATAGCACGAGGCCGCGTCGAACCAGTTCGAGGTTCGCTTCCAGCACCTCTTCGCGCAGTGTCTTCAGCAGCATGAAAAAAGAAAAAAGCAGAGATCCGACGCTCCAGAAAACTCAATCGCAGCGTAAACGTTTACGCCACCGAACATTAACGAACCTACCTGCCTTTGTCAAAGAGCTTACACCCCGCGGTCGCGGTTCGCGGCGCGGAATGCAGCCGCGATCTCTCCGCTGCTGAATTGGTGCAGCCCCCCCAACGGGCAGTTCGTCTTTCCGACATGTCTAAGCCCAGGTTCGCAATCCGATGATGCCCCAGTAGGCGAGGTAGGCAGTCGCGATCAGCAAGGCCACCGTAACCGTGAGCGAGAACCTTCGCACGCCGCGGCGAACTGTTTCTCGAGGAGTCCGCCACAAAGAGATTGCGCTCCCCAGCGAGGCGATGCCAAAGACGACGGTCGTCAGGAATACCACGGCAGACCAGCCGGTCAGATTGCCCAGCCGCTCGATTAGATCGTTGCCGGACATGATAAAGATGCCCACAAAGGCAATCAGGCTGAGCATTGCAACCAGAGGCCAGATGCGCAGGCCGCGTTCGGCCGGGCGCCGGCGTTTCTGGCTGAGACCTCCAAGAATCCAGAATGGCGCATACACCAGAATCGCCGCCATCGAAAGCAGCACATAAATGGTTGCGACCGTCTGCGTGATGGCCAGCCATGCTGGGATACTTTTCATGGTTGTCCCCATACCGGCTTGGACGAAGCGGCCTTCGTGATTGGGCGTCAGCAGTGCGAACGTTGCCACCGGGTCGGGAGCATCATCCGACTTCTTGGGGACGTGGCGGAATTGCTTGTCCTCGACGGGGACATACGTCTCATTCCATGCACCGAGCAGGTTGAGAACCAGATTGCCATGCTTGAAGCGAAGCCAGGTGATGCCAAACAGGCGATCCAGGAAATGCGTAAGCTCGACGCGTGGCGAATCCGGCACGTACCATCCAGCGTATGGGGCGGCGACTGTTGTTAGCGGCGCCGCGGCGGGCAACGGCGGCCTCTGCAGTTTTTTTGTGGTATAAGACCGTATCGCTTTCGCCACCTTGGCAAAGGCGTCGCCATTGCCGCTGTTGATGCTGAAGAAATATCCTACGTTGTAGTCGGCCATGTAGGCCATTTCGGTGAGGCCGCCTTCGACTCCGCCGTCGTGCCCGTGGTAGACGAAGCCGTCTTCAATGCTCCGGTAATTACTCAGACCGTATCCGTCGTTCATTCCATCTTTTGCCGCCCAACTGCTTTGGGGAATCTCCATGCGATCGATGTCGGAGGCGGGCACAATCATTTTGCCGTTCACCGCACCACGGTTCAAATAGAACTGCACATAAGCGGCCATGTCGTTGGCGGAGGCATTGATAGATCCTGCGGGCCGCAAAAGAATGTTCCAGTAGCGATACGGAGTCTTGCCGTCGTTGTGGTAAAGCGTAGTCGCAGTTCCCGGCGCCGGTTCGAAATACGTCGCAGTCTTCATGCCGATGGGGAGGAATAAGTTTAGCTGCACGTAATCTTCGAAACGCTGCTCCGTAAGTTTTTCCACAATATAGGCCGCGACCGGAGGGCCGGAATTGCAGTAGGCCATGCGGGTGCCGGGAGGCCAGCGGGAAACGCGCGAGTGGTGGTCATAGTCAAGCCCGTCTCGCAAGGACATGCCGGCGGCGTCTTTGGCGTACTCGCGCAGGTGCATGTCGTCCCAGCCGGTGGTGTGTTCGAGTAAATTGACGACGCGGACCGGATCCGTGGCTTCCCAGCGATTTTCAAACCACAGGTCGGGAACCAATTGGTGAACCGGATCGTCGAGCGAAAGCCTTCCCTGATCAGCCAGCCTCAGGATCGACAAGGACGCGAATGCCTTCGATGTGGAACCAATGCGAAACAGCGTATTGGCACCGGTTGCGCGACCGCTGGCCACGTCCGCCGTGCCCAGTCCGGCGACCCACTCCGGTCCGGCGCGATGGACAATGGCCACCGACAATCCCGGGGTATGAGTGTCTTTGAGAATCTTTTCCAATTGCTGCCGCAGTTCGTCGATCGACTGAGCCGGCTTGGGCTTCTCATCTTGCTGGTTTTTGTTCGTATTTTTGTCGGCAGCTTGATCCGCCGCCAGGCAGAGAGCAGTGAGCGCCGCAATAAGAACAACGGGAATCAACCATTTCACGACTGCGATTCTCCTCGAGGCCGAACCTGCTTGAGCACGTTCTCACTAGATCTGGTAATCCATGTCTTCCATAATTCTCTGCAGCGTTTCCGACAGTGGTTCACCCTGCATGGTGGAACCTTCCAGTTGCTGCACCCGTTCGCGCAGTTTGTTCACCTCGGTCACCACTGACGCCAGCGCTTCCGACAGCGGGTCGTTAATCTGTTTAGGATCCGTAATCACAACGCGCTTGCCTTCGCGGAAGATGATGTGTCCGGGCACTCCAACCACGGTGGAATCTTCCGGAACATTGCGCAGTACCACCGAGCCTGCGCCAATCCGGCAGTTTTTTCCGACCGTAATATTGCCCAGAATCTTTGCCCCACTGCCGACGACGACGCGGTCTTCGATCGTCGGATGCCGCTTGCCCTGCTCCTTTCCCGTGCCTCCCAAAGTCACTCCCTGGTACAAAGTCACATCATCGCCCACGATCGAGGTCTCGCCGATCACCACACCCAAGCCGTGATCGATGAACAGCCGTCGTCCGAGCTGGGCTGCGGGATGGATTTCAATTCCGGTGAGGAAGCGCGCCGCCTGCGACAGGAATCGTCCCAGCAGGAATAAATGTTGCTTCCACAGCCAGTGATTCACTCGATAGAACCAGACGGAGTGCAGCCCGGAATAGCACAGAAATACTTCCAGACGGGACCTAGCGGCCGGATCGTGCTCGAGCACCGTGGCCAGGTCTTCGCGAATTAGCGACAGCAGGTTGGGCATGGATCAGTTGGCTACAACAATATTTGGACAAGGCAATATTAATATTTTGGATAAGACGACTTGGACTGAAAGACAACCGGAGTCACGCCATCGGGATCAGGCCGGCAGTGCCGCCGTGGGAATCTGCAATGCCTTGTCCCGCAATTCCTGAAACAGAATGCTGGTCAAATATCGTTCGCCAAAAGACGGCAGAATGACCACGATCAGCTTACCTTTATTCTCCGCCCGTCGCGCCACTTTTAAGGCGGCAACCACCGCGGCCCCCGACGAGATTCCGACCAGCAGTCCTTCCTCGAGGGGAAGCCGTCGCGCCATCGCTATGGCTTCGTCATTGGTTACGGTGACGACTTCATCGATGTAGTCCCGGCGCAGGATGCTGGGAATAAATCCGGCGCCGATGCCCTGAATTTTATGCGGCGCCGGTTTGCCTCCGGACAGAACAGCGCTGTCTGCGGGCTCGACGGCCACGGCCTGAAACGAAGGCTTCTTCGGTTTGATGTACTGGCAAATGCCGGTGATCGTTCCGCCCGTTCCCACCCCCGAGATTAGAATGTCGGCGCGCCCATCGGTGTCGTTCCAGATTTCAGGCCCAGTGGTTTCAAAGTGAATCTTCGGATTGGCGGGGTTGTCGAACTGTTGCAGCATGTAGCCGCCGGGAGTGTTCGCCAGAATTTCCTTCGCTTTGAGAATGGCGCCGGTCATTCCTCGGGGGCCGGGAGTGAGAATAATTTCGGCGCCGAAGGCGAGCAGGAGCACGCGCCGCTCCAGGCTCATGGTCTCGGGCATGGTGAGAATCAGTTTGTAACCTTTTACCGCGGCGACAAAGGCGAGACCGATCCCGGTATTGCCGCTGGTCGGTTCGATGAGCACGGTCTTGCCGGGATGGATTTTTCCTTCGCGCTCGGCCTCCACAATCATGCTCACGCCGATGCGATCCTTCACGCTGGCAAGCGGGTTCTGGCTCTCAAGCTTTGCCACCACTTCAGCGACGCAACCTTCAGTGACCTTATTCAACCGCACCAGCGGCGTATGGCCAATCAACTCCGTGACATCGTTTGCGATTCTCATAATATGTTCCCGATTTCCAAGAATGCTTTGCGCGGCAGATTGTAGTCGTTTGTTTCGTCGAGTGATACTACCAACCTGCTGCTAGATTGCTCGCCGCGCGAAGTCACCTCGCGGGAGGAAGCGTCAGGTGACTCACGACGGCTCAATGTTATGCGAAAAGTCTGGGTCGGCGGCGAAACAGTTGGTCCTAAATTTGCGCCAGGTAAAAGGCTAGAAGCACATAACAAATGACATACCAAGGACATAACAAGGTTCAACATGGGGCCCGCGATGGCTCCTGTGCCTCCCCCCAGTATCCAAACATTCCTTTTGTAATCAATCGCTTAAGCCGAACCAAATCAAAAAACTGAATCGATACAATTAATACTTGTTTTTGTGCATTCAATGGTGGTAGTGTTCCCGACCTATTAGCGGGTTTCGGGCTCGGGCTGCAACCTGTTGTGAGATTTCGGCCAGAGCGGGTCTCCGATTCCCCCAGGCCTCTTACGCAAATGTAGTGGCATAAAGAAAAGATTTGTTCCGCGTCTTCGCGGGATCACTCTTCGCTCCTGGAGGGCTTTGCAATGCGCGTCCGTCGCCAAATTTTCTCTTCCCTGTTCGCCTGTTTCCTGCTCTGCTGTTCGGCCAGCCTGTGGTTGGGCAGTCCGTCCGCCGCTTGGGCACAATCGACATCCACCGGCACCGTGGTGGGGACGGTGACGGACCCCTCGGGAGCCCTCGTGGCAGGCGCCACGATGACCCTGACCGATGCTGCTACCAAGACTGCGCGCGTGGTCACCACGAACGATGCAGGACGATATATTTTCGTCGATGTCACTCCTGGCGCTTACGAGATCAGTATCACGAAGCAAGGGTTTTCGACCACCAAGACTCAAACCACGGTACAAGTAGGGCAGGCAACGACGGCGAATTTGACGTTGCAGGTCGGAACCAGCAATGTCGTCGTCGAGGTGACTGCGGTCGGCAATGAACTGCAGACCATGAATGCCACCGTGGGCAACACGGTTACCGCGATCGCCATTGACAACCTGCCGAGTATCGGTCGCGATGTCAACACGTTCATCGAGTTGCAGCCGGGCGTAAGCACGGGTGGCGACGTTGGGGGCGCGGTCAACGACCAGAGCTATTTCTCGCTGGATGGCGGCAACAACACCAATGATATGGATGGCAGCGGCGGCGTCTACACGTCAAAGCAAACCATGCTCGTCATCGGCGACCCCACCGGAGGTGTGAACGCGGAACTGACTTACTCCGCTCCCTCAGGTGTGGTGCCCACTCCGGCGGACAGCGTTGAGGAGTTCAAGGTGAATACGGCCGGCCAGACTGCGGATTTTAACAGTTCTGCGGGCGCCGAAATCAAGGTAGTCACCAAGCGCGGCACCAGTGCTTTCCACGGCACGGCCTACGAATACTACAAAGACAACAACTGGTCCAGTAACAGCTGGCAAAATAATTGGCTGAACTACATACCCGGAGACCATATCGGACTTCCCAGCTACCACTACAGTCGATTTGGAGGCGCGATTGGAGGGCCACTGCTGCCGAAAGCGGTTCTCGGCGGCAAGTCCTTCTTCTTTTTCAACTACGAGGGCTTCCGCTATCCGAACTCCGAGACCATCAATCGGAACGTTCCCTCGCCAGCCTTGCAGTCTGGACTGCTGCTGGATGACAGCGCCGCCAATTTAGGCAGAGTCGATTACAACCTGAACACTGTGCCTGTTACCTACAACGGCACGGTTTACCCGGCTAATTACGGTTGCACTGGCCCCTGCGATCCGATGGGCATGGGACTTAATCCTCTGGTTTCGCAGCTCTGGAGCAAGTACGAGCCCAGCACAAACACTGCCTGCAGCCAGAGCTTGTGCGATAACGCGAACATTCAGGGGTTTGCCGGCAACCTGAATGTCCCCATCAGCAGCAAATTTGCTGTGGTGCGCGTCGACCACGATTTTTCCTCCAAACAACATCTCATGGCTAGCTATCGTTATTACAACATCAAGGTGGCTGGAGATGAACAGGTGGACATTGGCGGCTTCTTTCCCGGCGACACGAAGGGCACTCCGGCTTCCGCCTCCGGCGATCCGGTTCAAGACTGGTACCTGGTTGCGGGGCTGACCACGAACATCACCAATAACACCACCAACGACTTTCACTACAGCTGGCTGCGGAACTGGTGGGCCTGGTCGCGGAACGGAGCTCCGCCGCAGATCCCCGGGCTGGGAGGCGCGCTCGAAATCATGTCGGGCCAGTCGCAGGCTCAGGACCTTGCTCCGTTTAACTCCAACAATCAGAACATCCGCGCCCGCTTCTGGGATGGGCACGATCAGATGTTTCGCGATGACCTCTCCATGTTGAAAGGCAACCACCTGTTCCAGTTTGGCGGTACCTATCAGCACAACTGGGATTACCACCAACGCAACGACAGCGGCGGCACTATCAACGCGTATCCCGTGTATTCCCTGGGTGACGGCAGTCACGGATCGTTACTCAACAACACAGGTTTCCAGCCTTGCGGAGCGACGAACAGCCTCGGGGATGCGACCACTATTAAGAACTGTTCCTCGGTTGCGGCGGCGGCGCTGGGCGTCGTTTCCATCGCGTCGCAGCTGTTCACTCGTACCGGTGCAAGTCTGGCCTTGAATCCTCCTCTGTCCAACGCATTCGACAAGAGCGTCATCCCCTACTACAACGTCTACTTCAGCGATACCTGGCACATGAAACCGAGTCTCACCCTCACCTACGGCTTGGGCTGGGCGCTGGAGATGCCGCCGGTCGAGCAAAACGGAAAACAGGCGATGGTGGTCGACGCCTCGGATGAGCCGATCACCACGGCGGACTACCTGCAATCTCGCCGTCGCGCGGCCCTCCAGGGCCAGGTATATAATCCCGAGCTCGGTTTTGCCCTGGTGGGCAATACCGGGAATGGCCGGAAGTATCCCTACAACCCGTTCTACGGCGAATTCAGCCCGCGCGTAGCTTTGGCGTGGAATCCGCATTTCGATAGTGATTCTTTGGGCGGCAAACTCTTTGGTCACGAGAATACGGTGATCCGCGGCGGTTATGGACGCAGCTACGGCCGCACGAACGGTGTGGCCCAGGTGCTGGTACCGCTGCTGGGTCTTGGCCTGGAACAGCCCGTGGCTTGCAACTCGAACGTCGTCGCCGCCGGGAGCTGGTCCTGTGCCGCTTCGGGTGCAGGCACTTGGGGGCCGGGCCCAAACCAAGGCTTTCGTGTTGGGCAAACCGCCTCTTCTAGCGGCGGCCCGACCGTCCCGCTGTCTTCGTTGGCAAGTGCGACGTTGCCCCAACCGGTCTATCCAGGGTTCAATAACCCTGCCTCCTCCGCGCCAGAGGCCTTGGATCCCAATTTCCGGCCCAACCAGATTGACTCGTTCAACTTCACCGTCCAGCGTCAGTTAAATCGCAGAATGACGATGGAACTGGGTTACATTGGGCGCAGAATCACCAAAGAGTTCGAGGCGGTCCAACTGAACGCGGTGCCTTACATGACGACAATGGGCGGGCAGACCTTCGCCAATGCCTATAAGAATGTCGTGCTGCAATACTGCGGCGGCGTCACCGGTCTCGGCGGCGGCGGCTGCGGCGGGTCGGCGTTGCCGACCCCAGGCATCGGGCCCAGCGCAGGCGCGGTCACGCCCCAGCCGTTTTTCGAGGCTGCGCTGAAGGGTACGGGCTACTGCACTGGGTTCACAAGCTGCACGGCAGCATTTGTAGCGAATGAAGGTGCTGCGGGCAGCGGCAACCTTACCAATGCTCAAGTATGGAGCATCTGGAGCGACTTGGATAACGGCGGGTTCAACTTGCCGCGCAGTATGATGAGCACTCCGCTCCCGGGAACCGCCCCATGTCCCGGTTCTACCTCCACTGCACCCTGCGGGGCCAGCGGCCAATTCACATCGGGAGTCTTTGAAAACGCCAGCGTCGGCTACGGAAACTACAACGCTGCTTTCGCTTCCCTCAAGATGGCCGACTGGCACGGATTGACGGCGCAGGCCAACTTCACCTGGTCGAAGGCTCTGGGCACGGGGGCGCAGGCGCAATCCTCCAGCGAGCTTGCTCCTCTCGATCCCTTCAATATGAGCGAGATGTACGGTAGACAGGCCTTTGACCGCAAATTCATCTACAACATGTTCCTCGTGTACCAGCCGCCCTTCTTCAAAGGGCAGTCGGGATTCCTGGGACGAGCATTGGGCGGCTGGACTTTCGCTACCGTCTTCACTGCGGGTACCGGCCTTCCGTTCCAGGCCGTTACAACCTTCGCTGATTACCAGTCCTTCGGTTCATGCGATGGTGTTACTTGCGCTGACTACGACTCTGAGAATGCCGTACCGATCGGTCCCGTTGCTTCCCACAGTCATGCTTACGCCTGTGGAGTCGCTGCGGGGAACACCAGCGGTATCGCCGCCTGTCAAGGTCAGGCACCCGGGGACGGATACCCCATCAACGAATTCAAGAACGGTACGCTGGAGTACGCGAACTTCCGAAACCCGCTTCTAGGCTTAGATACCAGGGATGGCGGCTATGGAATTATCAATGGCCTTCCTTACTGGAATATGGACTTCAGCATCAAGAAGAATATCCGGGTGGCGGAGAGCGTCAGCCTGGAATTCCAGGGAGTCTTTGCGAACGTGTTGAACCATGACCAGATGCTCGATGGCTTCCCTTGGCTGGGCGACCCGTTCAGTTTCGGAGCTATCGGAGGTGAAGCGTCGCCGAGACAGATCGAGGTCGGTGCACGCGTTCGCTTCTAATCATTCACTGGAAGGCGCAGAAAGACGCGTCTCTTCAAAAAGGCCGCACCCTCGGGACGGCCTTTTTACTTTTGATCAAAAAGCGAGTTACGCGCCCACTTACTGATTTGCCGAGCGCTGCGAATCGGTTCCCTGGAATGGATCAACCGAGTCAAGCGAATCTGCTCGCGGCGCCACCCTCGTGCTTCGACTCTTCTTACCGATGATCAGCTTACCGATGCATCAGCCCGTAGCTCACGGCGCCGACGGAACTTCCGATGTTGACGATCGAAACCGCCCGTTCCAGCTTGTGATGGCCGGTCTTGTAAAAAAAATAGCTGAGACTGACAACCCCCACCGTTTCCCCGATAAAATTCACCGCCAGCCCCGGTGAAGAGCGGCCGAACATGCGAACCACCGGATTCAATTCCTGTCCGCCACTCTGCAGGTTGGCACGAGTCACGGCGAAGTCGGCGCCATTTGAAACTGCGGCGGCGGCGAATAATGCGCAATTCTGTTTGTCCCAGAATCTGTGCTCCTTGGCAATGCCCGGCCGAGTGTTCGCCAGCGAGGTCGAAGCCTCGACAAACGGGATAGGCGCATCCGGAGCTGGTGCCGATGCCAGCAAAGACTGGGCAAGCAAGGAGGAACAAAAACCGCCGCACACGGCGAGTACAACGGCACTCCGGCGGAATAACGGAAAGAATTTGCGGGAAGTCATAAGTGCCCGCCCAGGTCGGCGTAGCACTTAGGAAGGGGCAATCGAGCGTCCACGGGGCCGACATCAGGATGGAGCCAAGTTGTTCATAATCAATTACTTAGTTCCATCTCGAAGGGGAGTCGCGAGCGCTTGTGCACTGTTTTGCAGCTTGCGCCTGAGGTTTACCTTTACTCAAAAAGCGCTCACTTCCTATAAACCACGCCGCCCTTCATCACGAAGCCGACCTTCTGGAGCACTTCCATATCCTGCAGCGGATCGCCTGGTACTGCGATCACGTCGGCCAGATATCCGGGCTCGAGCGCTCCGATCTGACCATCCCACCCGAGCAGCTTTGCCCCGTTCAGCATATCCGCCTGCAGCACCGCCAGCGGCGACATGCCATATTTCACCATCAGCACAAACTCGCGCGCCTGCGTGCCATGGGGAAACGGCCCGACGTCGGAGCCCACCGCCATCGGCACGCCCGCCGCGATCTGCTTTTTAAATTCCTCCGCCTTCAACTCGAGCATCTGATGTTCGCGCGCGCCTTGTGCTGAACTGGCCGCATGCTCGGCAAAATATTCGAAGATGGTGAACGTCGGCACCGCGAAAATCTGTTTTTCCTTCATCAACCGCATGGTCTCGTCGCTCAACTGATCGGCATGATCGACGGAAGCTACTCCCGCCTGCGCCGCGAACAGGGTGCCAGGCTCTCCGGTGGCATGCACCGCGACTCGCCGGCCCACGCGTGCGCCTTCCGTTACCGCGGCTTCCAGTTGCGCCTCGGTGTACTGATAAGGAGTTGTGAATTTTCCCTCTCGAATCGAATCCGGCCCAGTCTCATAAATCTTGATGAAGTCGGCGCCTTCCTTGAACTGCTGCCGCATCACGGCAATCAGTTCGTCCGCGCTGTTGGCATAATTCGCGTTGGGCAGAACTCGCTGCTCCGGGTTATATCCGATGGCGTCCTCGTGCCCGCCCAAAATATTGATGGCGTTGCCGCTGATACGCAGGCGCGGGCCGGGAATCAGACCTTCGTTGATCGCGTTGCGCACTGCAGTGTCAGCTGAGCCGGCGCCTTCAGTCCCCATGTCGCGCTCCGCGGTGAAGCCCGCCATCAAGTCGTCGCGCGCCGCCAGCGTAGCCGTGATGGTGCGCTGCGGCACCGATTCCTGTACGGTCTGCAGGTCTTCCGCGCCGGGATGCAGAAACAGGTGCACGTGCGCGTCAATCAGTCCTGGCAGCAGGGTGCGGTCGCCCAGATCGATCACTTCCGAGCCGGTTGGATGCTTGACTGAAGTTCCGACCTCGACGATGCGTTCGCCCTGCACCAGGATTTCTCCCGGTTTGAGAATGCGCCCACTCTTAACGTCCACGAGACGCGCCGCGTGCAGCACCATGGCGGGCGGCGCAGCCTGAGTCTGGCCTGCGGCCTTGACCATAAGAGCCAACAGCAAGAGCGAGAGCGAGCCGAGAACCGGGACTAGCACTGATTTCCGCGTATTCATATCGCCCGCGATGGTATCACCATGAATCGAACAGGGGAAATATCAGCCGCACGAAGCACATGAAGCTTGTTCTCATTGCGACCCTCCGCTTGGTTATGATTTCAGGGCAGTGATCTTGTACCATCCATCTTTTCCTTTTCAGAGCCATCGAGGTGACTATGCAACAGCTTAAGACCGCTCTGGTAACCGGGGCCAGCCGAGGGATCGGCAAAGAGATTGCTCTTGAGCTGGCGCGCCATGGATACCGGGTTGCGGTGAATTATTACAACGATCCAGCCTCTTTGGTGGATGCGACCGTCGCTGAGATTCGGGCGCTGCCCGGCGGAGTCGAAACCGAGGTATTGCCCATTGAGGCGGACGTCCGCTCCGACACTCAGGTAAAGGCCATGTTCGAGCGCGTAATCGGCACTTTCGGACGGCTTGATCTTCTGGTCAACAATGCCGGAGTTCAGACCTGGAAGCCGCTTCTCGACGTGACCGAGGAAGAATGGGACCTGGTCGTCGACACCAACCTGAAAGGCTGCTTCCTGTGCACGCAACAGGCAGCCCGGTACATGAAGGACCACGGAGGAGGGTCCATCGTGAACCTGGGTTCGGGCTGCAACAAGCTCGCGTTCCCGTCGTTGGTGGCCTACACCGCGAGCAAGGGCGGAATTGAAATGTTCACCAAAGAGGCTGCCGTGGAATTGGGCCCTTATGGCATACGGGTAAACTGCATTGCACCCGGAGCGATCGAGTCGGAGCGCACGCGCGCGGAGGATCCGGACTATGCGGGCACCTGGTCCAAACTGACCCCCTTGGGACGCGTGGGCACGGCCGCCGACATCGCGCCGACGGTCGTTTTTCTTGCCAGCAAAGGCGCATCATTCATCAGCGGGCAGACCATTTGGATTGATGGAGCGTTGTTCGCGAAAGCGCAGTGGCCCTATAAGAAGTAATGCCGGTGTGGGGACAGCCGCCCCGGCTGCCCGGTCAAGCGAAGCTCGACTGGCTTCTCGGTCCAGGACAGGCAAGCTTCGGACCGAGCAGTTACACGGCACGAACCCGGTGCTCGTAGTACACTTTCCCGCATGACGCCAAGACATCTCAAGACCGTATGCGTAATCGTAATGCACAGCCTGGCAATCGGCGGACTCGCCGGTGCGCAGGCCAGCAAAAGGCATGAGCAGGCCGTTCAGCAAAAACCTTTTGGCACGCAAGATGGGAGGCCCATCACCTTGTACACGCTCACCAACGCCAACGGAGTGGAAGTCGATGCGATGAACTATGGCGGCATCATTGTTTCGCTTCGCGTCCCCGACCGCAAAGGCCAGTTTGCCGACGTCGTTCTCGGCCACGAGAACCTGGAAGGCTATACTCCGAATCCGCCGTACCTCGGCGCGATTGTCGGCCGCTATGCCAACCGCATCGCCAACGGCAGCTTCACCCTCGACGGCAAAACCTACACTTTGCCCAAAAATGACGGGTCCAACACCCTGCACGGCGGCACCGAAAAGACTTTCAACAAAGTTGTCTGGGACGGCGAACCGCTGAAGGGCAACTCGGGGGTGACATTCACCTATTTGAGTAAAGATGGCGACGACGGCTGGCCCGGCAATCTCAAGGTGAGAGTCACCTACACGCTGACCAACGCCAACGAACTCGTCATCGATTACGAAGCCACTAGCGACAAGGCCACACCCATCAACCTCAGCCAGCACAGTTATTTCAACCTTTCCGGGGAAGGTAACGGCGACATTTTGCATCACGAACTCATGCTCAACGCCGACCGTTTCACTCCGGTGGACAAGAATCTGATTCCTACCGGCGAGCTCCGGCCGGTGAAGGGAACACCGCTCGATTTCACGCAACCAACCAGGATCGGCGCCCGCATCGACGACAACTATGAGCAGCTCGTACTCGGCCACGGCTACGACCACAACTGGGTCGTCAACCGCAAAGGCGACGGCCTTACGCTAGCCGCGCGCGTCTACGAGCCCACCAGCGGGCGGGTGCTGGAAGTTTCCACCACCCAGCCCGGGGTTCAGTTCTATACGGGGAATTTCCTCGACGGTACCGTCACCGGCAAAAAGGGCCACGTTTATAAGCACCGATACGGGTTCTGCCTGGAGACCCAGCACTTCCCGGACTCGCCGAATCACCCCGAGTTTCCCACAACGACGCTGAAGCCGGGAGAGACGTTTCGGCAGAAGACGGTGTTTAAGTTTTCCACGAAGTAATGCGGCGCGAATCTGGTTTGAGCGGTGGTTTAGGAGGGCACGGCTTCAGTCGTGCCACCGGGAGTATAGAGATCGCGGCCTTTCGCCGCGGACGGAGCTTCGGATGGAGTTCCGCGTCACTCGCCCCGCAACTCCTCCAGCAGCGCCTTCTCCACCCGCCGGCAATGCTCGGGTTTGAGCTTCGCTCCGCGGGATGTCAGATAAAAGGTGTCAATCGCCATCTGTCCTTCGGTATCGATCAACGCGATCTCAATGTTGCAATCCTGATCCGACAGGCACGACGCAATCCGGTGCAGCAGCCGCGAACGATCTTGCGTAATCAACTGCACCAGCGTGCTGGTCGACGAACAGGAATCGTCAAACTCAATCTTTGTTTCTACTTTTACTTTCGCAATCGCGCCCTTTTCGGCGCGCTGCCGATCACGCAGCATCTTCTCCAGATCGGCCTCGCCCAGCAATACGCTGGTCACGCTGCGCCGGAACCGATCCCACTCCGAAAGGTTCAGCTCCAGTGTCCGAAATCGGTCGGTGAAGTAAAGGGTATCGACCACGATCCCGGCCTCATTCGAGAATGCGTTGGCCTTCACAATGTTCATGCCCCAGGCCGCCAGCACGCCCGCCAGCTTGGCGAACAGAAATGGACGATCTCGCGTCAACAAGGTCAGCTCATACCAATGCCGTCCGCGCTTCAACTCGACTTGCACCGGATCGTCGCCTAGCTGGTCGGCCATGGTCATGTGCCGCATGACTTCTTCGGGGGAATGGACCAGCAAATACCGCTGCGGAAATCCTTCGAGAAATTCCTTGAACTTGCTGCTGGTGACCGGCGCCAGCGAGCGCAAGCGCGCCAGCTTTTCGTCATTTACATCGGCATGCACCCGTTGGTCGGCGCTGTGGTTCAGATAATTGTCTGCCCCCATGTAGAGTTGCCAGACGTTCTCCGCCTTCCATGGCGTTAACGCCTCGGGATTCACTGCCTTGACGTCGGCATAGGTCAGCAGGCAGAGCATCTTCAAACGCTCCGGTGTTCCCACCTTGTCGGCGAAGGCTGCCACCGTCTCCGGATTGAAAATGTCGCGGCGCAGGGCCGCCGACAGTTCCAAGTGATTGGCGATCAGAAACAGCACCTCCTCCCGTTCTTTCGGATCCGCGTCCAGCCGGTCCATGGCGCGGCCGGCAATTTCCAGACTGGCCTCTACATGATTTCCACCGGCGACCCCCTTGCCGGTATCGTGCAGCAATAGCGCCAGATACAGCAATTCCGGATTCTCCAGTTCGCCCAGCAGTTCCGCGTAGCGCCGGTCCCATTCCGACTGCGACTGCTTCAGGCGATGGAGGCTCTCGATCGCCAAGAAAGAATGCTCATCCACGGTGAAGCGATGATAGAAATCACGCACGACCAGCGAGTCGATGAGCTTGAGTTCGGGCAACAGTAACGTCAGCAGCCGCAGGGAATGCATGGCGCGTAACCCATCCGCGGCATGGGGCTGCAGCAAGGTTTCCTGCAGATACAGCCAGAGCTCGGCTCCGCGAGGCGGCGTCGAGGCCAACGCGGGCAGCGCTTGTTCGATGCGGTACTCGGTGGTCGCGCTCAACTTCAGCCCATGGTGCGCCATGAAATGGAACAACCGCAGCAACACCTCAGGATCCTGCAGAGCCGAAGGCTGCTGCAAAAATATGAGTCCATCCACCACGGAGAAATCCGGCGTGGTCAGCCGTGACCGCCAACTCTGTACCTGCCGGTAGAGCGCAGACCACGCTTCTGGAATTTCTTCCAGCAGCTGGGTTACGCTGCGCTGCACCGCCCGCGCATGTCCAAAATAAATACGCATCCAATCCGCGGGCGAGAGTTCTGCCGCCTCCCCGGCTCCGACCTTGCGCGCCGCCGCTTCGTCCTGCGCCTCCCAGCTCAGAGTGTTATCGTCCCGGCCGTGGCGAAAGTGCAGAAAGCATCGCGCCGACATCAGAAAATCCAGCGCCGCCTCCAGTTGCCTGCGCACCGGAGCCCGCAGTGAACTCGCATCTGGCCAGTCGTGCAGCTTGTCCATCGCCGAAATCAGGGCGAGCCAGGAGGCGACGTTGCAGTCCCGCAAACCGCCCGGCGCCTCCTTTAAATTCGGCTCCAGGTGATAGAGCGTCATCCCATATTTGGCGTGGCGCTCGCGCGTGACTTCCGCCAGGCCTTGCAGCAGAGCTTTGGACTCCCGCATGACCACCTTCGGAATTACTTTGTCGTGAAGCCGGCGAAACAAATCATGATCGCCCGAGAGATAGCGGCAGTCGAGAAGAGAAATGGTGAACTCAGTATTGTTAGCGTCGTAGCGGTCACACTCGCTGAGCGTCCGGGAGGCCGGACTTAGCTTCAACCGCAGGTCCCACAACTCCTGCGAAAAACGGCGAATGGGATCTTTGAACGCTTGCTCCGCCAAGCGATCCCCAAAAAGGAAAAGCAAATCAATGTCGGAGTAAGGAAACAGCCATCCCCGTCCGAATCCTCCCGTCGCCACCAGCGCGAAGTTGACGGGCTTGGTCTGGTCGGGCGAAATGATATCTCGCCAGAGCCGAGCCAGAATGTCTTCCACCAGCCGCGTGCGTTGGGCCACGGCCGCACGCCCATCTCCGAAGGCCTCGAACTCCCGCTGAATACGCGCCGATTCGTCGCTGAGGGAATCCCGCAGTTCGCTGATCAATGAAGACGCCGCCATTAATGGAATTCCCTCGTAACCACAGCATCCCGGGGGAGGGCCAATTCACGACCGCCGGTCAGATGCGCTTCGATCGCGTCCAGAACTGATGTGGGGACAACTCCCGGCTGTGCCCCCGCAACATTCTTCATTCTTCATTCGTCATTCTGTCGAGCTTTACAGGGCTCCCTCGCCGCGCTCGTCATTACGAATGCGGATCGCCTCGTCCACCCGAGATAGAAAAATCTTCCCATCTCCAATTTTCCCGGTGCGCGCCGCTGCTAGGATGGCCTGCACAGCTTTTTCGACCATCCCCTCGGCCAACACCAGTTCAAGTTTCGTCTTGGGGATCAGATCCACGCTGTACTCCCGCCCGCGGTAGACCTCGGTATGCCCTTTTTGCCTTCCGTGGCCTCGCACCTCGATCACCGTCATGCCTTCGACGCCGATTTCCTGCAGCGCAGTTTTCACCGCTTCCAGCTTGGAGTTTTGAATGACCGCCTCGATCTTCGTCATAATGTCGTCAAGTCCTGTTCTGCGTTCTTCACGCTCGCGCCGCATCGGCATACTCCCGAACCTTCCGGCCAGCCTCGGCGCCGTCGCCTCCCAATCATATTCCTCGTTTTCACAGGAGAAAGATCCCGTTCCTCTACCTTATCCTCCTCCAATACTGGCGATGAACACAATCCAAGACCGCCTCACTCTAACGTCCACGGCAGCTACACGGAAATCGAAACTATTTATCGTTGCTATCAGGTTTTGTTATTGAATCCGCCTGGAACTTGAACTCGACACCCAAGCGCCAAGACCGCCAACATCGGCATCTGGCGCGAATGATGATCAATCATGATGATCAATGAGGTTGATGATCACGAGAACGAAGATCACGCGAACCATGATCAGGCGAACGAAGATCACGCGAACCATGATCACCCGAACCATGATCACCCGAACCATGATCACCCGAACCATGATCACCCGAACCATGCCCACGAGAACGCTTGATCACGATCCGCTCGTCCGCTAACTCGTGCTCCGCGCCGCTTTTTCGACCCGGCCGAATTACGGGGTTTACCGGAGCCGAGCCGTCGTCGAAGCCGGTCGGATACAGTGTTTCCCCGATGGCGGATAGGAGAATTCCCGTAGACAATGTCGTTTTCAGCGGGGCGAATCTCGCGGTGGGTCGCAGAACCAGAAGTGTGTGCAGGGCCAGAATCGTGCATAGGGGCAAGTCGAGGGAACCAGTTATGTCTAGGGAAACGTCGAAGGCGAGCACAACGCTGCCCGGCAAAGTCGAAAAAGTCATTCAGCCTCATCCTGCTTCCGGCGAGCCGGAGAAAGCCCAGATCGCGGTCGAGGGTGCAGATCACCTTTATCGAGAGATTCGGGTTCCCAACAGTCTGACCGACTCTGAAGGGCACCAGGTTAAGCTCAAAGAAGGAGCCCAGGTCGAGGTAACAATCGAAGCCGACCAGCTGGTGACAAACACGGGCCTTCAAACTCCACAAAGAACCAACCCGCCGAACCCATGATGGTCGGGTTTGGTCGAAGTTGCCTGGCAGGATGGGGATTCCCCGAAGATTTTAAGACATCGACCGGCGATTTATTTTGCCGGTCCCTTCTGCTCGTCTGCCGCCGGCTTGGCAAACTTCGATTCATCCACGGGAACGTTCTGCTGCACCTCGCTTACCTGGATGGTAAATCGACCACCAGGCCGCGCCAGCGTCCAGCGATACGGGATCTCCACTCCACTGGTGTCACGATAATCGGCGTAATCGATCTGGGTTGGCAGCCATCCGAGCGTAGTCTCTCCGAATCGCACCAGACGCACCAACAATCCTGATTGCTGGTCAAAATATAACTGAATTGGAGGCTTGCCCTCGCGCTGTCCGACGACCACGTAGGTCTGGTGGTCGTCGACTTTCTCCGTTCCGCGCACTCGCACTGCGCTGAACATTGTCTTCAAATGCGTGGCCAGATGCAGATCCGCATCCATCGACGCTCCATCCAGGTCGCCGCCGTGCATCTGGCGCGGCGGACGGCCGGGCGTGCCCAGCCACCCCTCATGCCCGTTGAATGCCGTAACGCTGTCTCCCTCGGGCATGCGGGTGAATGAAATGCGCTCGTCCGGCTCCTTGGAATAAATATCGATGGGCAACGATTTCCCGCCAAAGTCAATCGTCCCTTTCATCACCCGGCTGGTTACCTTATCGATCGCCGCCGCGCCTCCCGCGGCGTGAACATATTTGTCGATCAGTTGCTCGCCGGAGGGTCCGGTGTTTTCCTTCGCTTCGGACGCCGGTCCGCCGCCCATAGGTTTAGACTCAGCTTCTTTAGGCTCTTCGGTCATAACCGCCGGGATCGCCTGCGGAACTGCGTTGCCTCGGTGACACGAATTGCACGTAACCTCACGGTGCCCCTCGAAATTGTCCTTATTGATGGCGAACATCATTTCCATCATCTTGCGCGCCGTCTGCTTGTTTTTCTTGTCATCTTTTTCAAAGGCGTTGTGCACATGGCAGAACTCACACTCCACCCCCAGCGATGCGGTGATGAACTGCATGGTCGGAAATATGTCATCCGCCGGGACTCCCTTGAGCACCTGGATGTTCTTGAATTGTTCCTCGGCCTGCTTCGGTCCCGTGGAGTTTGTGGCTGCCTGGGTTGTAGGCGGCGTTCCGCCCGCGCCCGACTGGGCTTTCGCCGCTACCATCACAAATCCAGAGAACGCGAGAAATCCCACGGTCGGCAAAACGATCGCACTCTTTGCGTTCATCCGTTCTTTCCTTGGTGGTAATGGTGAAAGTTTAACAGAGCGCCGTTTCGAGTCAGGCCCGCAATTCCCGCTAGGGCCGGTTGCTGTAGACGAACTTCCCCGAAACTTCCGCCACCACGAACTTGCCCGGCAAAAGCCCGTCCACTCGAGTCTTGAGGTGAGGCGGCACAAACAGGAAAACCCGTTCCTGCCCGCCCCAGTCGTGTTGTAGATCGGCCTCGCTCAAATAGATTTTTGCCGCATCGGGGAATGTCGACCCAAACCACATCGAAGTCGTTTGTCCTTCGACCAGATCGATCGGCCGCTGCAGATAAAACAGCAACGACGAGCCAAAGGCTTGGTCGCCGTAAATCATCACTCGATCCTCGGGACCAGCCCGCGCCGCGATCTCCCGAGCCAAATCCTTCGACGACAGATAGGGTCCAAAACGCCCCAGCGCAATATGCGCCGCCAGCAGAAAAACCGCCATGCCTGCGGCCAGCATCCAGGTCGCCGCATAATGTTTCCGTTCAATTCGCAAAAGAAACGACAGCAGCGGAGCTGCCATCAGCGCCACCGCCGCCAGTACGGCCGGCAAACGCAACGCCGCAAAAGATGCATAACTCAAATCCAGCATGTGCGAGGTGGAGAGCGTGTCGGTATTCATGTTGTGCTTCGCCAATACGGTCCCAATATCGGGCTGAAACGGCAAATGCCGCGACTCCCACAGCAGGGTCAGCAGAGTCGCACTGGCCGCCAACCCTATAACCGCGAGCGTTCCCGCCGAAATCCTGAGCCATCCTTTGCGCACGCCGGCTATGCAATCACTGTTTTCACACCGCGCAATTCCTTCCGCCACGAGCATCAGCAAGGGGAAGTAGGCTGGGAAGGTGTAGTACTCCTGGTTGGTGGAAATGGCAAAAAAGAGGAGCACCACTCCCGCTAAAATCCAGCACAACAATCGGGTGCGCCTGCCAAAATCGTTGGACCCCTGCGCGCGTTCGTCAATGATGGTTCGGATCGCCGCCGGCAGGTACAAACTCCAGGGAAACAGCCACACCCCATGCAGCGACCAATAAAGCGCCCAGGGGAGTTTGTTGTAATCCCGCGGATACCGCCTCCCCAGAAATCGCAAATAATGTTCGTTGACGAAATAAAACCAGAAGAATCCGTGACCGCCCTCTCCGCCGGTATTGCGTAGTCCCGCCAGAATGTGCCAGGGAGCGGCGATCAGCAAAAATAACGCTAATCCCGACCCGATCCGGAGCTCGCGCCAGCGCCGCCATTCCCCGGTCGCAGCCAGATACAAAAACGCCACGCCGCCGGGAAAGGCAAGCGCAATCAATCCCTTGGTGAGCACTCCCAGAGCTATCGAGGCATACCCCGCATAGCAGCGCCAGGCTCGCCCGTCAGGCTCGAGAGCAGTCAAAAAGAAATACAGCGACGCGGCGATGAGCAGGCTCAGCAGCACGTCGGGAATCAGAATGCGCGTAAACAAAAATACGCCCGCGCTGGTGTATACCAGCAGTCCCGCATACATCCCCGCCCGCTCCCCAAACGCACGCCGCCCCCAGATCACGGCCAGCAATCCCAGCAGCAGCACCGACAACGCCATCGGCAGCCGCGCGGCAAACTCATTCACTCCAAACATGCGATAAGAGAATGCCACCAGCCAATAAGGCAGTGGAGCCTTCTCCAGATAGCGCACCCCATTCACATGAAGGGTGACGTAGTCTCCACTAACGAACATCTCGCGCGCCGCCTCGGCATGGGTGCTGTCGGCATCGTCGAGCAAGGCTGGGGAGAACAGTGAGCCGAAATACACGGCTCCACATACAGCCGCCAGCGCCCAGTACGAGGGGGCCCGCAGCCGCTCGGGCACGTCATTGCGTTCTTCAGAGATTGTGGGCGTGGAAATGGCGTTCAATTGGCGTGAACCCACTCAAGTGTTACAGAGGTCAACCCTCGCCCGCAAGGGTCCGCGGGCACTCCTGGGCACGCCTACTTTTGCCGGACATCCGGCTGCGCTTCCCCGTGCCGCACAAAATATTGCCACTTGTCCATACCCGCCGGGATTGCCACATCAAAGAACCCGACCATCATCTCGTCGGAAGTTTGATCTCCCCACATCACGGTTTTCTCCGGATCGGGATTGTGCGGATTATTCTTCGAATTGTCATACCAGGCAATCGCCCGCAGCCGCGTCCCCGCATGCAACACACGTGGCTCGGCCAGCCGGTAACTCAGCTGCCAGTGAAAGTGGTAGTTCACCCGCAACAACACTTCCACACTGCCATCGTCGTGCACAATGTCGTACTCAAAACGCTTCCCCCGCAGATGCATGTGGGGAAACAGACTCAGGAGCGTGGCGTCATTGGGCAGCGTGCCTTGAACTTCCACGCGAAAATCATCCGCGCCCGGCGGAATGATCAGAGCATGATTGTTTAACTGCAGGGTTATCACCCTCTGCCTGGGCGGCGCCTTGGCGAACACCAGTCCAATGCTGGTCTGGTCCTCATCCGTCGAACCATTGGTCGTGTAATGCATCTGAAACACAAGATCGGATCCGGCGGGCACGAACTTTGCCATCCCGTCCGGCCACCGCTCCGGCGAACTGCCCGGCGCATACACCAGGAGCAAATCGCTGGTGGTCTCGTGCGCCTGGCGCCGCTCCACGGGATCGCTCAACGTCGACGCCGTGAAAGGCGCTCCCACTGGCGCATGCCGCAGCCACTCGGAATCCGGCGGACGAATATAGACCACCGCGTGATGCACATGAGCCGGACTTCCCGGCCGAAACTCCGACATCTGCACCCACCGATCCTGGGCAAAATGCGTGGGCACAATCTCGTAGGTGTAGGCGATTTCTCCGCCGGCCGGAATGTGTACGGCTCTGGGCATCTTTACTACCAGATCGGGCGGCGGAATATTCCATCCCTCCGCCCATTTTCGCGGCGCGAGTCGGTCGTGCGCGTCCCCCTCTGGCGCGCTCGCCGCGGCCCACGCGGAAATCGTCGCGATCTGCTGTGGAGTCAAAGAGACATCATTCGCGAAATGCCCATAGCGTGGATCGGCAAACCAGGGCGGCATCATCTTCATCTCAACGGCATGCGATATCGCCGTCGCCCAGGGCCGCGTCTGTTGGTAGGTAACGAGCGGCATGGGCGCAACCTCGCCGGCTCGATGGCAACTCTGGCAGTGATTCTCGAGAATCGGCAGCACATCCTTATAAAAGGTTGGAGCCGGTTCGCCCGACCCAGGGCTCGGCGGTTGCCAGCTGGCAAGCGCCGCCCAGCATACGATCGCCGCCGACAAGGCTCCGAAAATCCTCACGAGCGCAGAAACTCCAGGGTCAATGCCCACGCCTGGCGCGCGGCAATCGGCTGATACGCGGGCCGGTCGTCGCAGAAAAATGCGTGATCGGCGTTTGAAAACACCACGTTGACATAAATCTTGCGCTGCCCATCGAGGGCATCAGTCACTGCCTGGCGATGCTCCGCCGTAATATGCTTGTCCAATCCACCCCAAATCAGCAGCGCGGGCGCGCCCAGGTTTGGGGCTCGGTCCAACAGCCCGGGGGCGATCCCGCCTCCATAAAACGAGACCGCCTTGCGCAGCGAAACCACGCTGTTGGCCAGAAACGAAATACGGCCGCCCATGCAGAATCCCACGCATGAAATCTCGTCAGCCTTCACCTGCGAATTCGAATGCAGCCACTCGTAACTAGCCCGCACGTCGGCCTCTGCCGTCTCGTTCGTCACCGCCTGATAATGCGGGATCACCGAGGGAAAGTCGTTGTAGTTGCCCTCGTATCCCGGCGGCGCCGGGCGATGAAATAGTTCCGGAGCGACGGCTACATATCCGTGCGCAGCGAAGCGCTCGCTCACCTGGCGAATATGGGAGTTGACCCCGAATGCCTCCTGGAAGATCATCAATCCGGGATGCGGTCCCCCACCCGCGGGACGGGCCACATAGGCCGGCATGCTTGTGCTGTCAGCCACGTTCAGTTCAATTTTTTCCTTCACGATTTCAGCTTGCGCCATAACCGTTCAAGCCCTTCCTCCAATCGATTGTCTGGGCGTCCGAGCTCTTCCCCAGTCTCGCACAAAACGCTCGTGCCGATTGGCGATCGCGGCACTCCATTCGAAAAAGTGCTAAATTCATCACTTCATGTCGGCCCCAGATTCCAACTTCGTTCGCGCCTGCAAATCCCAGCCCGTGGACCGCACGCCGGTTTGGTTCATGCGCCAGGCCGGACGCTACCTGCCCGAGTACCGTGCGGTCCGCAAAAATCATTCCCTCCTCGAGATCTGCAAGAAGCCTGCGCTGGCCGCCGAGGTGACCATCACCGCTGCCGAAATCCTCGGCATTGACGCGGCCATCATTTTCGCCGACCTCTTGCTCCCCCTCGAAGTCATGGGCCTGCCCTTTCATTTTTCCGCGGGGGAAGGTCCCGTCATCGACAAGCCGGTGCGCAGCGGGGAAGACATCGCGATCCTGCGCAGCGATCGCGCCGCCGAACTCGGCTACGTCTCGGAAGCCGTGAGCCTGGTGGCAAAACATTTCGCCAATCGCGTTCCGGTGATCGGCTTCTGTGGCGCTCCCTTCACTCTTGCCAGCTACATGATCGAAGGCGGAGGCTCGCGCCACTACATCCACACCAAGAAAATGATGTACAACTCTCCTCACGACTGGGACGCGCTCATGCGGAAATTGGTCACCGTCGCCGCGTCTTACGCCGCCGACCAGGTGCGGGCGGGTGCCGACGTGATTCAGATCTTCGACAGTTGGGTCGGCTGCCTCAGCGTCGAAGACTATCGCCGTTATGTGCTGGCGCACGTCACCGGCATGGTGACAGAACTTCAGAAGACGGGAGCGCCCATCATTTATTTCGGTACCGACAGCGCTACGCTCCTGCCCGCCATGAAAGAAACCGGAGCAGACGTGATTGGACTGGACTGGCGCATCCCTCTCGACCAGGGCTGGAAGCGCATCGATCACCAATGCGCCGTCCAGGGAAATCTAGATCCCGTATTGCTCTTTGCCGACTGGAAGCAGTTAAGCTCGCGCGCGGAAGACATTCTGCGACAAGCCGGCGGACGCCCCGGCCACATCTTCAATCTCGGCCACGGCATTCTGCCGGAAACGCCGGTCGAAAATGTGAAGAATCTGGCGCGCTTGGTGCACGAGCACTCCGTCCCGCCTTCCGGCGCCCGCAGTTCATGACTCGCATCGCCATCATCGGCGGAGGCATCTCCGGTCTGGCCGCTGCCTTCGCTCTCGACGAACACCGCAGGGACCAAAGCGCGCGCGTCGAGTTTGTTCTCTACGAGTCTTCCTCCCGCCTTGGCGGAGTGCTTCACACCGAACACATCGACGGCTGCACGGTGGAAGCGGGACCTGATTCCTTCCTCACCGAAAAACCTTGGGCCCTCGATCTTTGCCGCGAGCTTGGTCTTGGCGAGCAACTGATCGGTTCCAATGACGCGGAGCGCAAGACCTACATTCTGACCCGCGGCCGGCTCGTTGCCATGCCGGACGGCCTGATGTTCATGGTACCCACCAAGATCATGCCCACCCTGTTGTCACCGCTGTTTTCGTGGAAGACCAAGTGGCGCATGGCGCAGGAACTATTCCACCCAAGAAATTACGGCCCCGACGAATCTGTCGCCTCATTCGTGAAACGCCACTATGGCTCCGAGATGGTTGACCGGCTCGCCGATCCGCTGCTGTCCGGCATCTATGGCGGAGAAGCTGCCAGCCTTAGTTTGCGAGCCGTCCTGCCGCGCTTCCACGCCATGGAGAACTCTCACGGCAGTCTCGGCCGCGCCCTGCTGGCCACAGTAAAGAACGCTAGAAAAAAGAACGCTAGAAACAAGATGTCGGCTGGGCCGGGTAAGCCCGCGCCCCCAGTTTTCACTTCACTCCGCAACGGTATGCAGCACCTGGCCGAAACTGTGGTTTCGCGGCTGACGCCAGCCTCGCTGCTGACCAACGCTCCGGTCGAGTCCGTTCAGCCCCAAGCCGGAGGGTGGGTGGTATCGGCGGGATTACAATCCGATTACTTCGATGGAGTGATTGTCGCGCTGCCCGCGCCCGCCGCGGCCCAGGTGCTTGCTATGGCGAGCCGGGAACTGTCGGTTGAACTCGGTGCCATCGAGTACAGCTCCTCCATCACCGTGGGCCTCGGCTATGATGGCGATGTCCGCCAGTCTCTGCCCCCTGGTTTCGGATTTCTCGTACCGCGCAGCGAAGGCAAGCGCCTTCTAGCCGCGACTTTCGTTCACAACAAATTCCCCCACCGCGCTCCCGAAGGCCGTGCCTTGCTGCGTTGTTTTTTCGCCGGAGTCAATGCAGAAAGCGTCTGGTCGCTGGCCGAGGACCAGATCATCGGAATCGTACGCAACGAACTGCAGCAGATCCTCGGCCTGCGCGCCGAGCCGCTCTTCGCCCGCGTCTACCGATGGAAGTCCGCCATGGCGCAGTACGGCGTCGGACATCTCGATCGTCTCGACCGCATCGAACGCCTGCGCCGGCAATTGCCCGGGCTCGCTCTGGCCGGCAACGCCTACCGCGGCATCGGCGTCCCCGACTGCATCCGCTCCGGCCGCGACGCCGCAGCAGAACTGTTCAAGCCCTAGAAATGCTCATGTAGAGACAGCCGCCCGGCAGGGCGCATCCCGCCGACCGGGCACACCAGGATTGTGGCACCGTGGTTGGTTGCCCAAAAATGAAAAGGGGCCATCGACCAATTTTGATAGCCCCTTGGTCTCAAGTGAAGCGTCGAGCCCTACGCACTGACCTGGGTTTCCGGCGCCGCTGCCTCTTCATAGGAAACGCCTTCGGGATTCGGTGGCCGCTGGAAGCCGTAGCGGAACACCGCTTTCATCACTAACTTGAAAATCGTCCGCCGATTTTCCGCGATCACCTTTACCCAGGCCAGCTTCCCCAGCATGGGGAAATAAATTCCACGGAAACACAACCGCGCCAGGAAGATGTTGATGCGATATCCCAAGGGCTGGTCGTGGAGCGAGTCGACGGCCTGCGCCAACGCTTCTGGACTGTAGGCATGCGCCCAACCATACTTCACCTCGGCGTGAGCCTCTTCAATACTCATCTTCAGCGGAGTGTGCGCCATGGCGAAGGGAATAAACTCCTGCCAATGCTTTGCCCGAGTGAGTCGGCCCGCAGCCTCCAGCCGCTTATAGAGAGGCGTGGCCGGCAACGGAGTCAGGAGCCCGAAGATCGGAAGTCCCGGCGGCCAAGTGCGCACCTCGGAAAGCGTGCGCTCGGCCACTCCGGTCGTGTCATTGTCCATGCCAAAAATAAAGGATGTAATCGCATAAACATTTCGCTTGGCCAGCCGTTCCAGCACTTCGCCATATTCACCCGGCTTATTGAATCCTTTGTTCACATCCTTCAAGTTCGCCGGATCGATCGATTCCATGCCGATGAACACCCATTTGCCGCCGGAGGCCGCAATCAAGTCAATCAGTTCCTCATCGCGCAACAGATTGGCGCTGATCTGCGCCACCCAGTGCACCTGCGCCCCGGCGGCAATAATGTCGCGCAGCAACGATTTGGTGCGCTTCACATTGATCGCGAAGTTATCGTCGATGAAGAACACCGCTATCTGGCCTTTCTCTTTGCGGGCGCGCGCCTTTAACAGAAGCAGTTCGTTCACCACGCTCTCGTTGGTGCGAAATCGAATGGAGTCCCCGAAGAATCCGGTTACCGTGCAGAACTCGCAGCCGTAGGGACAACCTCGACCCGACTCGACGGGGATAATGCGAAACGTCCCCCAACCTTCCCCAACTTTCTCGAGCAATGCGGCCGCGGCCTTGGGCACCAGGTTGAATTGCTCGAGATCGATCGACTCCCAGGGAATCACGGGATATTGTTTCAGCGAAGGTTTACGCTCCTTGCCCGTGTCGTCGACCGGCACATAAATTTCTTTCAGTTGGCCGCGAGCCGCATCGTTTACCATCTGCGGCCAGGTTTCATCGGCTTCGCCCAGAGCCACCGCGTCCGCATGGCGCGGCCCGCCATCACGCCCCAAAGCCTCGTCGGCCAATTCGGTGACGTGGGGTCCGCCCATCACGACCTTCACGCCGGTGGCTCGAATCGCGTCGGCGATGCGATATGCCTTCGCGATCATGCGGGTCATGGCGCCGATGCCGACCAGATCAATCTTTTCGTCGCGGACATACTGCGCGATCTGCGCTTCGTCCATAGGCTTGGCGTTGCCGTCGATCAGCAGCACCTCATGTCCTGGCGGAGTCAGCGACTGGAGCAGGAACATCCAGAGGTGCGGCATGAAATTGCGGGTTACACCATTGTCGGGGTTATAAAGCAGAATTCTCATGACTGCCTCTTCCTCTTCTCGAAGGAGTAAGATGCGTTTCCGCACAGAGTAAGGTGCGTTTTCGCACAAAGTAATGTGCGCTATAGCACAAATGACAACGTGCTTCACCGCGCGGAAAGAGTCACGAGCGATGCCAAAGAAATGGCAAATCTACGAATGTGGTGGATGATGTTTGATTGGACTAAGAACCTAAGCAATTGTACACCCGAGCGCAATTATGCTTCGCCGGCGCACGTGCTGTTTAACGAAACTGACTAGCTCGATCTGTTCTGGAGATGCGCCTGCGAGCGGAAATCATCACATATCATGCGGGGATCGACGCTTTTTTCTTACTCTCTACGCGTCGCAGCCGAGCCACCACCAAGCGGATTTCGTCATAAGTGATTTCGGGAGGCAGCGCATCCTTCAATGTCTTGAGTCGCTCCAGGCCGAGGCTCGCGCACGCCGCCTCGATGACGGTCAGTTTGTTGCCATCGATCCATTGCGCACGAAATTCCAATTGGCCCTTCTCGATCAGTACGGCGACGGCATTCACCACGGTCGCAATCTGCCGTCCGCGAATGCGGGCAATGTCCTCGAAGCTTTTCCCCTCGGCGAGAAGTTGCAGAGTCTCTAGTGCGGGAGCGGTCTTCTTCTCCGGCGGCGCAGCCGCGCGCGCGCCTTCGCGATATCGCCGCAGCACCGCAAGAATTGCTTGCCCGTATAACTCCGCTTTGCGCTCGCCAATCCCGGTGATGTCAAGCAGTCCGGTAATCGAGGTGGGCCGCAAGCGGCAAATCTCGTCCAGCGAACTGTCATGCAGCACCACGAACGCGGGCATGGCTTGCTCCCGGGCGGTGTTGCGCCGCCATTCGCGCAAATACTCGCGGAGATCTTGATCCGCCTCAGCGCCCGGAGTCGGCGCGGCTCGGTCTTGACTGGATCCCGCGCTTAGCGCGCGGCGCAGGGTAGGCGTCGTCACCTTTTCCCTCAGCCATTCCGGCGCGGCACCGCAAATATCACAGCCGCCACACGACGTCCACTTTGGAATCTCGCCAAAGTGCGTACATATTTGCCGGTGACGGCACTTGCCAGATTCGGCAAACGCCCGAATCGTGTGATATCTCTGCCATGCCCGGTCGCGCTCGGCCGCGTCCACGATCTGATTGGCAAAATATGCCAGCAAACTCGCATCCTGCTTACGCCAAAGTAGAATGCAGTCGGCCGGATTTCCGTCGCGCCCGGCGCGTCCCGCTTCCTGATAAAACTGCTCCACCGACTTGGGCAGCGCCAGATGGATGACGGCGCGCACGGTCGCCTTATTAATCCCCAACCCAAACGCAATCGTGCCCACCAGCACGCGCACTTCATCCGACATCCAGCGCTCCTGATTGCGCCGCCGCTCGCTGCTGTCCATCCTGGCGTGATAGCCCACCGCGGCGATTCCCCGGTCTTCCAGAAAGTCGACGGTCTCTTCCACTTTACTGATGGTCGGCGAATACACAATCACATTGCCCTCGTCGTAGTGGCGCAATGCAGTCAGCAACAGAGCGGTGTGCTCGATGGCGTCGCACTCGCGCACCAGATAGCGCAGGTTCGGCCTATGGAAACTCGCAATGTACTTATCGGGATTGCGCAAATCGAGCTGCGCCAGAATGTCGTGCCGTACATGACGCGTTGCGCTGGCGGTAAACGCCGCAATCGGACGTTCCGGAAACTTTCCCCGAAGGCTTTTCAGTTGACGATACTCCGGACGGAACTCATGCCCCCACTCTGAAATACAGTGAGCCTCATCGATCGCGAAAAATGAGATGGGTACCTGCTGCAGCCAACCTAGAGTATCGGGGCGCTGCAGCCGTTCGGGCGAAAGATACAGCAGCCGGAAAGCGCCGTCCCGCGCCTGCCGCATGATGCGAGTCTGGTCTTGGTTGCTGACCGAACTGTTGAGAACTGCGGCCGGAATTCCCATCTGCGCCAGTTGCGCCGCCTGATCCTGCATGAGCGCAATCAGCGGAGAAATCACCACCGTGGTTCGATCCGAGACGACGGCCGGCAACTGGTAGCAGACCGACTTGCCTCCGCCGGTCGGCATCACGACGCAGGTGTCGTGTCCGGCGAGGAGGCTGCGCACAATCCGCTCCTGCAAAGGCCGAAACGAACTGTATCCCCAGTAGCGACGCAACGGGATCAGCAGGTCGGCTTCTGCGGACATGAAATCAGTATAGGGCGTAACGCAAGGACGGCGCGCGACGCTATTTTCGGGCTGCCCTCAACCGCTAAACTGAAAAGTTCCGATCCGCTCCTCCGCCATCAGCTCGAGAGCGGCGCCGAGGAACTCGATCTTGCTTCGGGGTACAGGCGGGCAAAGCTGATCCAAAGCACTGCGATCACCAGGAAGCAGAGTACGCTGCCTTCGGGGCCAACCGAACCTCCGCTGAGCCAGGGTGCGCCGTGCAGTGACGATTTCAGCAGGTGACCGGGAGCGACGATTCCGCTGTCGGGCACGGAGTAGAAGAAGGTCTCGCCCCAATCCCAAGCGGCATGAAAGCCCACGGCAAACCAAAGATTGCCGGTGCGCCGCAACGTCAGACAGAAGAAGAAGCCGATAAACGCCGCAGCCAGCACCCCTCTCCACTGCTCACCGGCGTTGCGCAAATGAATCAATCCGAACGCACACGACATGACCAGTGCGGCGGGCCAGAAACCGATTCCTCGCGCCAGGGTGAACTGGGTGTAGCCGCGCAGGAGAAACTCTTCGAACAACCCTACCAGGAGAAACAGTACTGCCCAGAACGCCGCGAAGCGCGCCAGACGCGCTCCCTGGAGTACAACATGACCAAAGGCAAAGGCGTGCAGTCCGTAGAGCGCGAACATCAGAAGGCTGATCCCGAGAAATCCCCACGACGTACCTACCCAGAACAGTCGTCCGAACGCTGGCTTCGCTGGCAAGCCATACGCCTTCCACGGACGACGCTCGACTCGCGCCAGCACCAAGGCCGGTAGGGCTGCGGCGACAAGGTTGGCGAACTCTTCCAGCAGCATCGACCACAGGCCGCTCGAGCCGAAATCGCGCGACCACGCCAGTTCGACGGCGAGCACTTGCAGGGGATAAAACATGGCTACATAGAAAGCGAGTCCCCAGCCCGGACGCAGGCCGTCTGGGCCCAGAAACAGGGTGCGGGCGTAGGAAGGTTGGGTTGCTAGGGCAAAGTCGGGAGCCGAGGACGGTGGGACTGGTCGCGGCGACCGAGCGCTTTCCGGGTTGGTTTCGAGCTCACTCATAGCCGAACGTGGTTTCGCAATCTTTGCCGCAAACTGCCTCCGCCATGGTAAAACACTCGGCTTGACCTTATGCGGCCATTTTTCACGCGCGAACGCTTCGGACGTCCGCAGTTTCTGGCAGGTCTATTGCTGGTTTGCTTCCTGGGTCAGGCCGTGTGGCTGGTGCATGCCGAGATGCATAGCTCGGGCGCACCTGACAGTGCAGAAGCGCTTCGCATCGCTGAGGGGTTGAAACAGTGGCACGGACGGGGCATTGCCGCAGCTCGAGTGTG
>Ga0210406_10000115_pt1 | contig 118422 bp, 106 predicted proteins | sample IncBWC30MmetaG_FD_155454 | JGI IMG/M metagenome (GOLD analysis project Ga0210406, IMG submission 155454) | Forest soil microbial communities from Barre Woods Harvard Forest LTER site, Petersham, Massachusetts, United States - Inc-BW-C-30-M | ecosystem: Environmental > Terrestrial > Soil >... | reverse complement strand
AAAAATTCTCGGCCGCGCGACATCACATTCGGCGACGGCGATATCGTGAGCGTCACGATCTTCGAAGCCGCTTCTGGAGGCCTGTTCATTCCGGCCGAAGGCGGCGTGCGGCCGGGCAATTTCGTCAGCATTCCCAACCAGGCCGTCGATATCCACGGCAACATCACGATCCCCTATGCGGGTTCCCTCCGCGCGCGGGGACGCACCCAGGTCGAAGTGCAGGACGCCATCGTGGCTGCGCTCAAGAACCGTGCGATCGAGCCCCAGGTCGTGGTGTCAACGGTCGAACAGAAGACGTCCATGATCACCATTCTGGGCGAGGGACGTTCGGCGCGGATTCCGGCGCAGACCACGCCCGAACGTATGCTCGACACCATCGCCCGGGCCGGATTTTCGGCGGTGGCGGTCGGCGGGACCGCGTTCGGGACCGCCGGAGCTGGAACCTGGGTGATTTTGGAGCGAAACGGAAGGCGCGCGATCGCCCCCTTCGGCGCGCTCATTTATGAGTCGGCCAACAACAATGTCTACGTGCATCCCAACGATACGATCTACTTGTATTTTGAGCCGCAGACCTTCCTGACCTTCGGTGCGCTCGGCACGCAGCAGCAGATTCCATTTGGAACCTGGCGGCTGTCGCTCGCGGAAGCGCTCGGCAGGGCCGGCGGTCTGGTGGATGTTCAGGCTGATCCCGCCTCGGTGTTCCTCTATCGCGGTGAAGCACGCGACGTCGCGGAACGGATGGGGATCGACTGCAGGCCCTACGAAGGCCCCGTCATTCCTGTGATCTATACAATCAACCTGCGCGATCCCGCCGGCTATTTCCTGGCGAGCTCGTTCGAGATGCGCAACAAGGACATTCTCTTTGTCTCGAACTCGTTCTCGGTCGAATCCACCAAGTTCATGACCTATCTCAATACGATCAATGCGACCATTCAGGCGCCCATTACGACCGTCACCAGCGCCTATGGCTTGCGGAATATCATCCAAGGCACTGGGGCGGTGCCCAGTGTTTTCACGACCGGGGGGACTACCGTGGTCACGACGCCAGCCACACACTAATTAGCGACGTACCGGCACCGCCGCTAAGCGCGCCGGGCTCGACGAATATTTTGTGCAACACCGATTGGCTTGCCGTCATGTTCTGCAACGAGCGACTGCGAGTCGCGCGGTGCTTGCCCTACGTCATTGTGTTGAGATGCTGGCAGCGTGTCGTTGATCGCGGCCGCGGTCAACTGAGCCTTAACCGAACTTGATTAGTTATGATTCTCTCGTGATTCTACATCCGTTGAAAGGCGCGGGGCTTTAATGGCTCTCGCGCTTTTCGATAAATCGACAGTGTTGCAGCCGCGCATGTTCTCAGAATCGCCCGTTGTTGCCATCATCGATTCCAACCAGTCACTTGACCAGCGCACTGGCTAGGCTCGGCACATTTTTCGGCGGGGGCGGTGTGCCGAGCCGCCGAATAGGGGTTGAGCATGAGCCAAATCCTTCAAATTCCCCGATAGGGTTTCGCGGCGAACGCCAAACGAAGGCACGCCCAAGGAAGCCGCCGCTGGAACGAAGGATGGGACGATTGCCAAGATGCCCCGCCGGCACGTTCCCGTATCCGTCAGAGCTTCCGCGAGGACATTACCGAGCGGGCTTTGGCTTGGCTCGACAAGCTGACCCGCTCGGGATTGTCTCGGGCGGGTTTCCACCTCTCAAAACGATAGACCAATGGGAATTGCAGACACGCTTTCTGATGCCATGGAAGCAATTCGGCAATATCTGAGCAAGTCAGATGAAGACGCGACGAAGCCTCTGCGGTCAGAACTTGAAAAATTGCTTGCCGATATAAACGCGATGCGCGCCGAGATTGACGCCCTTCCTCCCACGAGGCCCCCGGGCGAAGGCAGCTCCTAGCCCTTAGCCAACTGATCTCTTAACATGCCGCCCGGTTGCATCATGCGCCGGGCGGTTTCGCTTGATCCTAGCGCCAAACGTGATTAGCGAGTCACGGATTCGTTTTCAGCACCTCGCGGCAGTCAGACAGCGGAAACTTACTAAAACGCACCAGCGATCATTTCTGAGTCACCTGGCGGGTATCATCTAATTTCAATCTTCGCGCCGGGCCGCCCCAACTAGACACCGCAGTCAAGAAGCCCATGAAACGCAACGGGACTGATGAGTGTCTAGTTTCTCGTTAATCCATTGGTAATGATTATTTTTCCGGTAACGCCTCTTTAATGGCGCCCGACGTAGGGTTTGCCTTGCGCAGTCCGGTATTGGGCTGCGTCACCGTCCAGAAAGGCCGGTGGGTTCGCGTGCGCGTTTGGAGTCCACCATGGATATTATGACCGGCGTCGGGCTTGTCTCCGGTATCATCGTTGTCGTGACAATGATGCTCCTGGGAGGCGACCTGCACTTGTTCGTCTCCGAACACGCGATCATCATCATCTTTGGCGGTTCGATCGCCGCCACCATGATCCGTTTTCCGCTCGGCGTGATGATCCATGGTCTGCCGCTCGGAGCAAAATACGCCTTCACGATGAGCCGGCTTTCGGCCCGCGAGCTCGTCGACGAACTCGCCCGCATCGCGGAAATCTCCCGCAAGCAGGGCCCCGTCGGCCTGGAAAAAGTCGAGACCGACGAGCCGTTTCTGGCCAAGGGAATCCGCTACGTCGCCGACGGCTACGACCTCGAATTCATCCGCGACAATCTCGAACGGGATCGCGACAATTTCCTGATGCATCTCGACGAAGGCAGCAAGATCTATCGCGCTATCGGCGACTGTGCGCCGGCCTTCGGCATGATCGGAACATTGATCGGCATGGTGCAGATGTTCGCCAATATGACCGACCCCTCGAAACTCGGTCCGTTCATGGCGACGGCTCTGCTGGCGACGCTTTACGGCGCGGTCGTCGCCAACCTGTTTTGCCTGCCAATCGCCGACAAGCTGCACGGCAAGCTGCTCGATGAGGAGACCAACCGCACCCTCATCATCGACGGCATCCTGATGATCCGGGATTCCAAGAGCCCGACATTGGTGCGCGAGATGCTGCTGGCTTACCTGCCGGAAAAGCATCGCCATGAAGACGGCGAACCGGTCCCGGCTTAAGCCCCGCGGACCTCGGCGGAGCATCAACAATGGCCAAGAAGAAACGCGGCGCCGCACATGCAGGAGGGCACGGCTGGTTCGTGACCTTCGCCGACCTCATGGGCCTGATGATGAGCTTCTTCGTGATGCTCGTCGCATTCTCGACCATGGACAACAACAAGCTCAAGATCGTTGCCGGTTCGATGCGCGAAGCCTTCGGCGTGCAGACCGAGGCGCGCTATGCCGGCATCATCGAATCCGACGGTCTTCCGACCCGGCCGAAGCTGAAGAACGTCGATCATATTTCACCGGAGGAATCCTCCAACACGCCAACCCCCGACGAGCAGGAACGCAGCCGCACCGCCGGCGCCCGGCTTAAGATCGATCGAGAATTCGCGCTGGCCTCGGCCTCGCTGCGGCAGGCGTTGCAGGACATGCCGGAGCTGACCGAAATCTCCAAGCACATCATGTTCGAGGAAACCAAAGAGGGCCTCAATCTTGAAATCGTCGACCAGGATGGTCGCTCGATGTTTCCCGACGGATCGAAAGTGCCTTATGAACGGACGCGCCGGCTGGTCCAGAAGCTGGCCGGTCCGCTCAAGGCGACGCCGCTGCGAATATCGATCGCCGGTCACACTGCTGCGGGCTATGTGCCGTCAAAAAGCGATTATGGAGCATTCGATCTCTCGGCGGACCGGGCCAACGCGGTGCGACAGATTCTCGAAAGAGAAGGGCTGCCGCCGGCGCACATTTTTGCGGTCTCGGGCAAGGCCGACAATCAGCCGCTGTTTCCCGACGATCCCTCGCTGTCAGCCAATCGTCGCGTGACCATCACGTTGATGCGCGAAGATCCGCCGCTTCCGCCCGACTTGAAACCATAATCTCAACACTATGTTACCGCACCTGCCGGGGAGCCAGGCGTGACCTTTGGCGCGGCGCGGCGCCGGCCCTCGGTGCTATAGCGTTTTCGAGCGAAGTGGATACCGGTTCGCGTGAAGAAAACGCGTCAAAACAAAAGATTAGAGCCTCGGTTCTGATTCAATCAGAACCGAAAAGGCTTTAGACTGGAGGTGTTGACGTACTTCGTGCAAGGTCGATAGCTGGCCGGATCAAACCCACCGATAGAGCGTTTTTCCGTCATATGGTCGTTAGCGTCACATCCACCGAAGCCCACGACGGGCCGGTCACGACTGGCTTTTGGGCACTGACGCTGGGAAGTATCGGTGTGGTGTTCGGCGACATCGGAACCTCGCCGCTCTATGCATTTCGCGAAGCCGTCGCCGGCGCCGCGCACGGCGAGCCGCCCACCCGCATCATCGTGCTCGGGGTGCTTTCGATGATCCTGTGGGCCCTTCTGATCGTCGTCACCGCGAAATACGTGCTGCTGTTGCTGCGCGCCGACAATAATGGCGAGGGCGGCACGCTTTCGCTGATGGCGCTGGGCCAGCGCGCGCTCGGCCGCAGGAGCTGGCCCTTGCTGGCGCTGGGCGTGATCGGCGCTTCGATGTTCATCGGCGATTCCATGATCACCCCGGCCATATCCGTGTTGTCCGCGGTCGAAGGCCTCAAGCTCGCCACGCCGGCGCTCGAGCATTTTGTGGTGCCGATGACCGTCTTCATCCTGGTCGCGCTGTTCGCAGTTCAGAGCAGCGGCACCGCGCGCGTCGCATCGGCCTTCGGACCGGTCATGGTCGCCTGGTTTTCCTCGCTTGCCGCCATGGGAATAGTTCATATCAGCGACGATCCATCGGTGCTGGCCGCGATCAATCCCTGGTATGCCGTTCAATTCCTGCTGTCCCACGGGACGATCGGCCTTGTGACGCTGGGCGCGGTGTTTCTTGCGGTGACCGGCGGCGAGGCGCTCTACGCCGATCTCGGCCATTTCGGTCGCAAGCCGATCCAGGCTGCCTGGCTTTATTTCATTCTGCCGTCGCTCCTGATCAACTATTTCGGCCAGGGGGCGTTGGTGCTTTCCGATCCGGCCGCGATCGAAAACTCCTTCTACCGGATGGTCCCGGACATACTGTTGCTGCCATTGGTGGGGCTTGCGACCGCGGCGACAGTGATCGCGAGCCAGGCGGTGATTACAGGCGCGTATTCGCTGACCCGCCAGGCGGTGCAACTCGGCCTGTTGCCACGCTTCGAAGTCCGTTACACGTCGGAAGCTCACGCCGGACAGATATATCTGCCGCGCGTCAACCGGCTGTTGTTGATCGGTGTGTTGCTGCTGGTCTTGCTCTTCCGCACCTCAAGCGGGCTGGCCTCGGCCTACGGCATCGCCGTCTCCACCACCATGGTCGCCGACGGCATCATGGGTTTCGTAGTGATCTGGAAAGTTTGGGGCTGGCGCGCGGCCACGGCCGCCGCCCTGATCGTGCCGTTTGTTGTTGTCGACATGACGTTCTTCAGCGCCAATCTATTGAAGCTCTTCGAGGGCGCGTGGGTGCCGCTATTGTTCGGTCTTGCGATGGCGATCCTGATCTGGACCTGGCGTCGGGGCACGGCGATCCTGACCATCAAGACCCGGCGCATCGAAGTTCCGCTAAGGGATTTGATCAAGACCCTCGAAAAGCGCCCGCCCCACATCGTCAAGGGCACGGCCGTTTTCCTGACCAGCGATCCGAATTTCGTGCCCACCGCGTTGTTGCACAATCTCAAGCACAACAAGGTGCTTCACGAGCATAACGTCATTCTGACGATCGAAACCGCTCAGACGCCGCGGGTCGACCCGAGCGAACGGGTCCGGATGGAAACCGTCAGCGAGAGATTTGCGAAAGTTCGCCTCCGCTTCGGCTTCATGGAATCCCCGAACGTACCAAAAGCGTTGGTGATCGCGCGAAAGCTCGGCTGGCAATTCGACATTATGTCGACTTCGTTCTTCGTTTCCCGCCGCGCGCTCAAACCCTCCTCGCAGTCGGGAATGCCGCGATGGCAGGATCACCTGTTCATTGCGATGAGCAGGTCGGCCAACGACGCTACCGATTATTTTCAGATTCCCACCGGGCGGGTGGTGGAGGTCGGCACCCAAGTCACTATTTAAGACGACCGTGTATTCCAGGAATTGCCATGCTTTTTTGCATGGCTCTGGCCCAAATCGGGCTATGCTATGCTTCGCGCGCCCGACTATAAGCCCCGGCTTGCTGTGGTGCGATGACGCACGTTTGAGGCCCCCACTTCCATGACAAGCGATATTGCAGCTCCCGCCGCGGAACCCACGGCGGTCAATGGCCATGGGGTGGCCCACTCCACCGCGAGCTTCAAAGCCCTCCTGATCGGTTGCATTGGTGTCGTCTATGGCGACATCGGAACCAGCCCCCTCTATGCCCTGCGCGAAGCGGTGGTCGCGGCCAGCGGGACTTCCGGCGTCGCCGCGCCCGAGGCGGTGCTCGGCGTGGTGTCGCTGATCCTCTGGGCGCTGATCGTCGTGGTGACCCTGAAATATGTGCTGATCCTGCTTCGCGCCGATAATCACGGCGAAGGCGGAACATTGGCGCTGATGGCGCTTGCGCAGCGCGCGGTGACCAAGGGCGCCGGCGCCATTGTCCTGCTCGGGATCGTGAGCGGTGCGCTTTTTTATGGTGATGCGGTGATCACGCCGGCACTGTCCGTGCTTTCAGCGATCGAAGGCATCAAGCTCGTCACGGCGACGTTCGAACCCTATGTGGTGCCGCTGACGGTGCTTATTCTGCTCGCACTGTTTGCGGCTCAATCGCGCGGCACCGCGGGTGTCGCGGCGTTCTTTGGACCGGTGATGACTATCTGGTTCGCCGTCATCGCGATCGGGGCGATCATTCCGGTGATGCGACACCCGGAAGTCTTCCTGGCGTTCAATCCGATGCTGGCCGCCTCGTTCATGCTTCATCATGGCCTCATCGGTTTCGTTACGTTGGGCGCCGTGTTTCTCGCCGTCACCGGCGCCGAAGCGCTCTATGCCGACCTCGGGCATTTCGGCAAGCGGCCGATCCAGACTGCCTGGCTGTTCATCGTATTGCCGTCGCTGGCGCTGAATTACCTGGGGCAGGGTGCTCTGGTGATTGCCGACCCGAAGGCGATCGAGAACCCGTTCTTCCTGATGTTTCCCGAGTGGGCATTGATCCCGATGGTTGCGCTGGCGACGGTGGCGACCGTGATCGCGAGCCAGGCCGTGATCACCGGCGCCTATTCCCTGACGCGCCAGGCGATACAGCTCGGGCTTTTGCCGAGGTTTGAAATCCGTCACACCTCGGAAGCCCATTTCGGTCAGATCTACATCCCGCGCATCAACACGCTGCTTTTCATCGCGGTGATGCTGCTGGTTTTGATGTTTCGCTCATCCAGCGCGCTGGCCTCGGCTTACGGCATTGCAGTGACCGGCACGATGGTGGTCACGGGCATGATGGGATTCGTCGTCATCTGGCGTGTATGGAATTGGTCGCCGTTCGCGGCCGCGGCGCTGATGGCGCCATTTTTGTTTCTCGATCTGACGTTCCTTGCCGCAAACCTGCTCAAGGTGCTGGAAGGCGGCTGGGTGCCGCTGGCGCTCGGCGCCGTCGTGATGCTTCTGATGTACACTTGGCGGCGCGGCAGCAAGCTGTTGTTCGAGAAATCGCGCAAGCTCGAGTTTCCGCTCGACGAACTGGTGGCGATGCTGGAGAAACGCCCGCCCCAGCGCGTCTCGGGAACGGCCGTGTTCCTCACCAGCGATCCGTCGAGCGCGCCGACCGCGCTCATGCACAGCCTCAAGCACTACAAGGTGCTGCACGAGAAGAACGTCATTCTGACCATCGAGACCGCGGCTACCCCGCGCGTCGATCCGTCGGAGCGGGTAAGGCTGGAGCAGGTCAGCAAGACCTTCACCAAGGTAACGCTGCGGTTCGGATTCATGGAATCGCCGAACGTGCCGAAGGCATTGGCGATCGCGCGAAAGCTCGGCTGGCAATTCGATATCATGTCGACCTCGTTCTTTCTCTCGCGCCGCGCGCTCAAGCCCGCCGCGCATTCCGGAATGCCGCGCTGGCAGGATCACCTGTTCATCGCGCTCAGCCGGACCGCCAATGACGCGACCGACTATTTCCAGATCCCGAGCGGACGGGTCGTCGAGGTTGGAACTCAGGTGACCGTCTAGTTTTCGGTTCTGATTGAATCAGAACCGAGGCTCTAATCTTTTGTTTTGACGCGTTTTCTTCACGCGAACCGGTAACCACTTCGCTCGAAAACGCTATAGGCTGGCCAACTTCGCTGCTTGATTTTGGTGGCTCAAGAAAGACCTTGGCGCCGAAACCCGCCCAGCCGTATGGTGCTCGCCGAATTGGCTTGCTCCCGCCTGATTAGCCGCTAAGAGACAGGTCGGGTCGGAGGGCCGTAGGAGGATTTGCGTGGCGGATCAGGGGTATCGAGTTCACGATTTGACGCCGCTGGAAGTATCGCGGGGGATGGCCGAAGGCCGCTACCTTCTGGTCGATGTCCGCGAGCCCAACGAAGTGGCCGTGGAGGCCTATCCCGGTGCGGTCGTTGTTCCCCTGTCTAGCTTCGATCCGAAGGGCATTCCCGATCCAGAAGGCAAGCAGGTGGTTTTTGCGTGCCGTTCCGGCAAGCGGTCGGTGACGGCCTCGCTCGCGGCGCAAACGGGCGGTTTTGCTTACGACAAGCATCTGGCGGGTGGAATACTGGCGTGGAAGGCTGCGGGACTGCCGACGAAATCCGGCGGCTGATCATTCCCATGACTTCCATGAACAAGGTATTTGCGGATCTGCCCGTCACGATCTTCGAGGCGATGTCGCAGCTCGCCCGCGACAATAACGCGATCAATCTCGGCCAGGGCTTTCCGGATGACCCGGGACCCGAAGACATCCGCCGCGCCGCCGCCGACGCCGTGGTGAATGGCTACAACCAGTACCCGTCGATGATGGGCATTCCCGAATTGCGACAGGCGATTGCCGCTCATTATGAACGTTGGCACGGCATCAGCCTTGATCCGATGACCGAGGTGATGGTCACGTCCGGTGGCACCGAGGCGTTGACGTCATCGATCCTTGCCGTGGTCGAACCAGGGGACGAGGTGGTCGTGTTCCAGCCGGTGTACGATTCCTATCTTCCGATCATCCGCCAGGCCGGAGGAATCCCACGGCTGGTTCGCCTTGAGCCGCCGCACTGGCGGTTGACGGAAGAGGCGCTGCGCGCCGTCTTCAATCACAAGACCAAGGCGGTCCTGTTCAACAATCCACTCAACCCCGCGGCGGTCGTCTATCCGCGCGAGGATCTGGAATTGCTGGCGCGGTTCTGTCAGGAGTTCGACACCATCGCGATCTGCGACGAAGTCTGGGAGCACGTGATCTTCGACGGCCGCGAGCACATTCCGCTCATCACCGTGCCCGGGATGCGCGATCGCACGATCAAGGTCGGCTCTGCCGGCAAGATCTTTTCCTTGACCGGCTGGAAGATCGGATTCGTCTGCGCTGCGCCGCCGCTGTTGCGCGTCGCCGCCAAGGTGCATCAGTTCCTGACCTTTACGACCGCCCCGAACCTCCAGGCCGCGGTCGCCTACGGCCTCGGCAAGCCGGCGGAATATTTTCACCAGATGCGGACGGACCTGGCACGCAGCCGCGACCGCCTGACACGCGGATTGGAGAGCATCGGCTTCCCGGTCCTTCGCTCCCAGGGCACTTATTTCCTCACGGTCGATCTGTCGCCGCTTGGTCTCAACGAGACCGACGAGGCGTTCTGCAGGCGCATCGTGTCCGACTACAAGGTCGCGGCGATCCCGGTATCGGCCTTCTACGAGAAAGATCCCGTTACGACGGTCGTGCGTTTCTGTTTTGCCAAGAAGGATGCAACGCTGGACACCGCGCTGGAGCGCCTGTCGGATGCGGTGCATCGCAGGTGAGGGGGCTGCGACAGTTGCGTGAGCTGAATGCCATCCGATGCGCCGTCGCGATTGCCGCGGTGATCGCGTTGTCTTCGTTGTCTGCCGTGGCGCAAGGGCGAACGGTCAACTTCTACAACTGGTCGAACTACATGGCGCCGGGAGTGCTCGAGGACTTCACCCGGCAAACCGGCATCAAGGTCGTCTACGACACGTTCGACGCCAACGAGACACTTGAGACCCGCCTGCTCGCCGGCAAATCGGGCTACGATGTCGTGGTTCCCACAGCCTATTTCCTGCAACGCCAGATCAAGGCCGGCGTGTTCCAGAAGCTCGACAAGTCGAAACTGCCCGGTCTCGTCAATGCCTGGCCGGCGGTGACCGAGCGCCTCGCCGTCTACGATCCCGGCAATCAGTACGCCGCCAATTACATGTGGGGCACGACCGGCATCGGCTACAATGTCAAAATGGCTCAGAAAGTCCTTGGCGCAGATGCCAGGATCGACAGCTGGGACATGGTGTTCAAGCCGGAGAATCTTGCGAAATTCAGGGATTGCGGCGTCCACATGCTGGATTCGGCCGACGATATTTTCCCCGCAGCCTTGAGTTATCTGGGGCTTGATCCGAATTCGACCAGGCTGGACGATCTGGAAAAGGCGGCCGAACTTCTGGTCAAAATCCGCCCCTCGGTGCGCAAATTTCATTCCTCCGAATATCTGAGCGCGCTCGCCACCGGCGAGATCTGCCTGGTCGTGGGTTGGTCGGGCGACATCTTGCAGGCGAGAAGCCGTGCCGCCGAAGCAAACAACGGCGTCGAGATCGGTTATGCCATCCCCAAAGAGGGCGCCCAGATGTTCTTCGACAATCTTGCCATTCCGGCCGACGCCAAAAATGTCAGCGAAGCCTATGAACTGATCGATTATCTCTATCGGCCCGAGGTAGCCGCGAAGAATTCGAATTTTCTGTCGTATGCCAATGGCAATCTGGCGAGCCGGAAGTTCATCGATCCGAAAATTCTGGGTGACCAGAACATCTATCCGAACCAAGCCACGCTCGCAAAACTGTTCGTGATCACCGCGCGCGATCCGGCGACACAGCGCATCATCAACCGGCTCTGGACCAGGGTGAAGACGGGCCGCTGATCTATGTCTGAGTCACACCTTCGAAAGGAGTGACCAGGTGGGTAGCGATTGAAATCGACCGCTAAAGCGCAATCGCTCTAGCTGGAATCGCCATCGCGCTTTAGATTATTGTTTGCGCATGATCTTTTCGGTAAACCGCTGCACACTTTTCCGGATCAAGCGCTAGCGCCAGCGGCGATGCAGCCACAGCCACTGATCCGGATACTCGCGAATCCAGCCCTCGATCACCGAGGTGATCGCCTGCATCGTGCCGGCAACGTCGATTTGCCCGGAGGCGTCGCGCACCGGTTTCACTTCGTCCGAGATTTCGGCGCGGAAACGATGACCGGGCAGGCGAATGATCCGCACCCCGTGCACGGGGCATTCGATTTGCCGCAACAGGCGCGCCAGTGTCGGATTGGCTTTGGTCTTGCGGCCGAAAAACGTGACGTCGACGCCATTGGAAAAATACTGGTCGACCAGGATTGCCACATGTTGGCCGTTGCGCAGGGCTTCCGCGAGCTTGATCGGTGCGTCGCGTCCGGCCGGAATCAATGTTCCCATTTTCACCGCACGCAGCTCTTCAATGATCCTGTTGGCGGAAGCGTTGTTGGGCCGGCGAAAAAGGATCGCCGCGTCAAGCCCATGCGCCACCGCGGCCACGGCCGGCAGCTCCCAATTGCCGAGATGGCCGGCAAAGATCAGCGCCGGCTTGCCGTCGAGGCGAAGCTGCTCAAACAGCTCTTGGCAGCGCGGCGGGATTTCGATCCAGCTTTTTCCAGGGAAGACGGCGTCGTGCTCCCAGATATGATCCAGATGGGCGAATTCGGCGCCAAGGCGGCCGAGATTGTCCCATACGCCGGCGAGTATGGCCTCGATCTCTTGCGGTGATTTTTCCGGAAAAGCGGCGGTCAGATTGGCGCGGCCGATGCGTTGCTCGCGCGTCAACGGTCCGATCAGGCGGGCGACCCGGCCGAACAGGTTCGCCGTCTTGACGGGGTCGAAATAGCGGGTGCTGCGCAGGAGCAAGATGGTGAGGGCACCTACCGCCGCCTCTCCGAGCGGCTTGGCCGCGCGGCGAAGGCGGGCTTGGGTGCGAAGTAGCAGCGGATGCATCAGGGACCGACGCCGATTTTGCCCGATAATTTCCGGCTTTCCACGCGCTTCCGCACAGGACGGATCGGCCGCGCTAAGCCGGTTCACGAGTCAGGATCAGCGCGGCGTTCTGGCCGCCAAAGCCGAACGAGTTCGACATCACAGTGGTGACGCGGGCGTCTCGCGCCTTGTTGGGCACCACGTCGAAGGGAATTGCCGGATCCGGGATGTCGTAATTGATGGTCGGCGGAATTCTCTGATGTTCGAGCGTGAGCAGCGAGAACACGGCTTCCACGGCGCCTGCCGCCGAGAGTGTATGCCCGACCATCGATTTGTTTGACGACACGGGAATCTGCCTGGCGCGCTCGCCGAAAACGGACGAGATGCCGAGATACTCCATTTTGTCGTTCTCGGGCGTGCCGGTGCCATGCGCGTTGATGTAGTCGATCTGGTCGGACTCAAGGCCCGCGTCCGACAAGGCGTTGCGGACACAGCCGATGATCGGCTTGCCGTCGGGACTTGATCGGGTGCGGTGGAAGGAGTCCGCCAGTTCCCCGCAGCCGGCGACCACCCCGAGAATGGTCGCGCCGCGCGCGGTTGCGGCCTCAAGGCTTTCCAGAACCAGCGCCCCGGCACCCTCGGCCATGACGAAGCCGTCGCGGTTCTTCGAAAACGGCCGTGCCGCGGCTTGCGGCGGATCGTTTTGGGTCGACAGCGCCGAAAGCAGCGAAAACCGGACCAACGCTTCCGGATTGACGGAGCCGTCGGTCGCGACGCAAAGCGTGGCGTCCGCCTCACCGCGACGGATGGCTTCGACGCCGAGCTGGATGGCGCTGGCGCCGGAGGCGCATGCGGTGGAGAGCGAAATCGGCGATCCCTTGGTGCCGAACACTTCGGCGAGATGATCGGCCACCGAGCCGAACAGGAATCGTCGGTGATATTGCGTATACCGTCCGCCGCCGCTCACCCGCAGCAGGGCATCGTAGTTGATTTCGGTCTCGGGTTCGATCGCGCGGGCGAGTTCCTGGCGCTGCGGCCATTCGAGCTCAACGGGGGCGACTGCAAGAAAGAGCGGACCGGGAAAATCGCCTTTGCTGCCGATGCCAGCCTGCGCAATGGCTTCCTCGGCGACGACTTCGCCGAGCCGCTCGGAAAGGTCGGTCGACGAGAACGGCTCGACGGGAATGAAATCGACCGTGCCGGCCATGGTCGTCTTCAGCCCCTCGATGGGAAAGCGCGTAATGGTGCGGATGCCGGACTCGCCTGCGGTGAGCCTCTTCCAGTTGTCAGCCTTGCCCGACCCGAGCGAAGTCACGACGCCCATTCCGGTGACGACGACGATCGGCCTTCCGAACTTGTCGCGCGCGGCTTGCATGCTATCCCCCGTAGGTGGCATTCATTATTGCGGATATTACGAGTTTCACAATCGGACGCTAGATCGCTTCGACCAGCGCCATCCCCTCGCCCCGCCAATGACCCGCACCGATCACAACAATTTGGGACGGCGGAGAGGACATTTCAACCTCCAGTCCGGTGGGATCATTGGCCGGAAACAGCGCGCCGCGCGAGAGCGAAAGCGCCGCCAGTGCCAATCCGAGTGGAAATTGCGTTTCCATCGTATGGCCGAACAACGTTCCACTGGCGCGCACCGGAAAGGAGGGATGCGCGGCGAGGAATGCGCGCTCTTCGGAGGTCACCGGTTCGGCGCCGGTCGCACCGGTGATGATGGCGCCCTTGTCGGCGAGCTTGCCGAGCTTCGACCAAAGCTTTTCGAGCGTCGAGGTAATCTCTCCGGAGTGTTTGCGGCGCGCCATGTCGGCGACGACGTTGGTCAGGCGCGCAAAGGGTTTTGCCCCGCGCGCTTCGGCGTGCGCCCTCGACTCGATGACAAGGAATGCGCCGCCTGATCCGAGCGCGAAGCCGGGCTTGTCGCTTCGTGCCCAAACTGGAACGAACCTGTCCTTGAGATTGAAGCCGCCGAACTCATAGAGAACCAGGATATCCTTGCGCTCGCCGTTTTGCGATCCACCGATCAGCGCGATGTCGCTTTGGCCGTTAGCAATGCGGGCAAGCGCGATCCGTGCCGCATCGACGCCTGCGGCTTCTTCGCCCATGAAGGTCCGCGAGGATCCGGTCACGCCGTGCACGATCGCAATGTTGCCGGCGAGAAGATTGGAAAGCTGCGCCAGAAAAAGCGTCGGACGCAGATCGTTCATCAAGCGCTCGTTGAGAAAGCCGGGAGCCGAATTGCCCTTCGCCTCCAGATTGAGGATGTTGGAGTCGACGGTGAGATCGCGTTCGCCGCCGCCGGCGGCGACAACCATGTCCATCCGCGCCAGGATTTCCTGGTTGCCCTTGACGCCCGCGGACTCCAGCGCGAGCCCTGCGGCGTAGGTACCAATTCGCTGCCAGGCTTCCATCTGGCGTTGATCGCCTTTTTTCGGGATCTGGGCGTCGAAGTTAAGGGGCGCCTGGGGATGCACGACGCAGGGTGCAAAACCCTTCTCGTCCACCTTGATTCGGCGCTGATTGAGCGCTTCCCAATGCGCATCCAGACCCTCGCCAAGCGAAGTGGCAAGACCAATTCCGGTGATCCAGACTTCGGTCGAAGATTTCGTTTCGGTCATGGGGCGATAGCCTCTCGCGGAAACCCGACGCGCTCGGCCACCGAGTCCATGAATCCGCGCATATCCGAATTGGGGAAGGGGATCAGCGTAAAGGTGAGCGTCGCGTTCGCGCGCAGTTTGCCGCCGACGCGGATCTTCGCCTCGGTCACAGCGAAGCCCGAACCTTCGTGGGAAAGGCTGGCCTCAATGGTGGCGAGGTCGCCCGGGAAAACCGAACCGCGCACCTTGGCTTCCTTCACGGCAGCCAGGATCGGCATGCGCTCGAACTTGAGCAAGCCGAGCAGGAGCCAGCCGGAAGCCTGCGCCATCGATTCGATCAGCAGCACGCCCGGCATCAACGGGTAGCCGGGAAAATGCCCCTCGAAGATCGTGCTGTGCTGCGGAACCTGCGCTTCGACGACAATCTTCTTCCCGCCGACATCGAGGTCGACGATGCGGTCGATCAGGTGAAAATATTCGAGCTGCATCGCGCAATTAGGCGCTGGCGCCCTTGGCCGCGACCAATTCGTCGATTCGGGCGGCGAGGTTCTTCAGGACGAAATATTGTTCGGTGGTCGCTTTGCCGTCGTTGACTTCCTGGGTCCACTTTTCCAGCGGCAGCTTGATTCCGAACGCCTTGTCGATCGCAAAGGCGATGTCGAGAAAATCCAGGCTGTCGATTCCGAGGTCGTCGATCGCGTGGCTCTCTGGCGTGATCGTGTCGCGCGGGATGTCGCAGGTTTCAGCGATGATCGTTGCGACCTGATCGAATGTGGAAGACATCACTAAGCCTTTGATAAATTGAGGATAAATTACGGAACCGTGGGGAGGTGGCCGCTGCGCCCCGCAAATGCCCTATCCACCACCCGGAGCCGAGTGCCCGTATATCGGAGCGGCGCCCCGAGTTCAATGGAGGCAGGCGGTACCTGGCGCCCCCGATTTCGAGGGAAATAAACCAGCGGTGGAAAAGGCCAGAGCGCGGTTATCAGTGCCAACGAAAATGCGGCCCTTGGGGGTGGACGCGCTTCAGGGATGAGGAGGAAAGATCTGGACGCAGTCGTGGCGTCCCATCAAGACGCAATCCTGGGTCCTGCGCAGATGGGAAATACTCATGGCAAGCCAGATACCGACGGCCAAGAGCGCCATGGTGAAGGCAAAGGCGGCAATGTTGGCCAGCATGCGATGCCGAAAATCGTCCGGTTCTTCCCGCTCGCGCTCATAGCGGGACAGATCATTGGCGACCTCGAGCTTGCGCACCGCTTCATTGGGATTTCTGCGCTGGCCCGTCGGCATCGCCGCACGTGGCCGGAATTGGAGCACGCGGTGCTCTTCGTCCGAAGGGACTGAAACGATGGGCCGCTGGGTCTTCACGGCAACCGGCTCCGGGGATTTGTACTCCTGTCTAGCACGCTCACCTGGGCTCTCCCAGAAAATGTTGAGAACAGAGTACCCTATCCATCCAAAGTCTCATGGAACCTGGCGTAGTTGATTCGAATCCGTCCATCGTCGAGATCATCGAGGATATCGACATAATGCCTGCCAAATCGAATGTCGGTATGATCGTAAGACCGTCTTGCATGGATGGTTTGGGCGGCAAGGACATCATATCCGGTCACTACAACCAGAAGTGATACCTTGATGGCGCGAATGGCGTCCGCATCAAGCCCGTAAAGCGGGCTTTTTTCGTCGATGACATGGTAGAGCGTCCAGCTCAGCGCCAGCGCCGGGTGCTCGTTTCGCAACAGCGGCAGTTCGTAGAATCTTCGCTGGGTGTGGCCCTCCTTGCTCGCGACGTTGCGAAGCAACCAGAGCTTTGCGTTGGCATTGCCGATGATGTTGTGGCGTTCGTTGACAAAGCGAAGCATCAGGGTCGGCTTGCCCTCATAATTCGAGATGACCGGGTTTTCGGCGAACAGCAGCCGGGCATTTGGCCGCGCGAACCGGGCGAAGATCAGCCCGGTCATCAGCGACATCGAGAAGATTCCCGTGAACAGCTCGACGGTGGCGATGAAATGTCCGTAGTGGGTCTGTGGGTGCATGTCGCCGTAACCGGCGGTCGAAAGGGTCTCGATGCTGAAATAGAGATAGTCGATGTAAGCGCCGCCCGGCACGTTCGAGACCGGTTGATCTCCCAACCAGTAGAGCAGCGCAAAAACCGCGTTGAAGACGAGAAACACCAGCGCCGCGCCGCCGATGAAGGACGGCCACGAGGCCGTCATGCAGCGATGGCTGATATCGGCCCAGAAGTTCGGACGAAGACCTTCCGCGATAATTTCGCGACCGCCGAAACGGAGCACGCGTGCCTTCGAGATCCGTTCGCTCAGGTGTTTGAATATCATTGCTTGTCTCTTGAGGCCCGATATTCGATCAGGCCCGACTGCAGCCAGCTTGGCCGGATCATGCGCTCTCCAACAAACAGGGATGTGAGCGGACAAAACCGCCTTTGCCGTTCGCGCTGCGGGCGAAGGCAATTGATCGAAAGCCGCATCATGCCATAATCACAGCGATTGCAAGAGCATTTTTCACAATCCGACAGAGGGATTTCTAGCCATGGCGAGCGTGCGGGAACCCATCGTTAACCCCATTCCAATTCTTTCGCTCCGGCCGACTCAGATGACCGTCGGAATGAGGGAGGTGAAGGAAAAGCGCCAACGCTGGCGGGAGCACAAATCGAAGAAAAAACAACAGGAGCTTCTGGGCCGACATATGATCCCCGTGGTTCACGGACCCGACGAGCGCTTCTACGTGATCGATCACCATCATCTGGCGCGGGCGCTTCACGATGAGGGCGTTCAAGACATTCTCGTGGCAATTGTCGCCGACCTCACCATGGTCGACCGCGACGCGTTCTGGGTCGTGCTCGATGACCGCAAATGGGTCTATCCCTACGATGCCAACGGCGAGCGTCGACACTACCGTGACATTCCGAAATCGGTCGCGGACCTCAAGGACGATCCGTTCCGCAGCCTCGCCGGTGAGCTTAGGCGGATCGGCGGTTTTGCCAAGGACACGACGCCGTTCAGCGAATTTCTGTGGGCCGACTTCCTGCGTCGCAGGATGAAACGCAAAATCGTCGACCGCGACTTCGAAAAGGCCCTGGAAAAGGCGTTGGCTCTGGCCAAAAGCAAGGATGCAATCTACCTGCCCGGCTGGTGCGGACCCGCCTCGGAAGATTAGAGCATGATCCGGACCCGAAGGGCCGCGTTAGCGCAAAGTGGAGACCTCGCGACAAACGCGCAACGCGTTTGCGCGGAGATCATGCTCAAACAAAGAGACGAGTTCACGATGCGATCCACTTAATCGCATCATGATCCGGCATCGCGCTGTCCTGCGCTTACTTCGGCAGGCGGCCCATCAGGTAGAATTCGTCGTTCGGGCGCATCGCGGTGACGTTAGCCATCCGGTTCGACAGCGCGAAGAAGGCGGAAACCGCGGCAATGTCCCAGACGTCGTCGTCGCTGAACCCGTGATCGGCGATCTCGGCGAAATCCGCTTCCGAAATCAGGTGCGCCGCGGTGCTCACCTTCATGGCAAAATCGAGCATCGCGCGCTGTCGCGGCGTGATATCGGCCTTGCGGTAGTTGACGGCGATCTGGTCTGCGATCAGCGGATTCTTCGCCCGAATCCTCAGGATCGCTCCGTGCGCGATCACGCAATAGTGGCACTGGTTGGCGCTCGACGTCGCGACCACGATCATCTCGCGTTCGGCCTTGGTCAGCCCGCTGTCCTTCTCCATCAGGGCATCGTGATAGGCAAAGAAAGCGCGGAATTCATCCGGTCGGCCGGCAAGCGCGAGGAAGACGTTCGGGATGAAACCGGATTTTTCCTGCACCGCGAGCAGCCGGCTCCGGATGTCTTCCGGCAAGCTTTCGATCGGGGGAATGGGGAAGCGGCTGATCTGGGCGGTCATGGCGAAGCTCCCGCTCTCGAGATGTTCGGTGTGACTGCGCGAGAAGATAATCGACGATGGCGGCTGCGCAAAGCATATCCGGGGCAACGACGGCTTTGGCTGAAGCGCCAACGGGCTAGTGTGGCGGATTTGACGTTCGTATGACTTCGCCGCACGGACTTTTACGAACGTCGGAACCAAAGGGACACTGGCAGCTCTGTGATTGCAGTGTGACTTTGGATTTGACGTTCCAATAGCGCACTCGCGGTGAGACTGATGAGAACGTCAAATCCGCCGCACTAGCGCAGCGGCTTTTTCAATAGCGAGAAGCGGTCGGGATCGAGCCCGAGCGACGGCTGCAGCATGGGCGCCTCCACCGCCGCGGCCCGCGCTGGCGAGCGCTCGCTGGGGCTTGGGTCGTTCGGCACCTCGCGATTGGAGGTGGCGCCGCGCCAGCGCTCCAGCACGGCGCTGACGAAATGAGTGTCGTGGCCGGCAGTGACCGAGGGGACGGTCGAGATGGTCGCCTCGCTGCGCGGCAGCTGATGTACCGGCACTTCCTTGAAGCGCAGCCGCGTCGGCAGCGCCACGCCTTCGCCGAAGGCCAGCACTTCGCGCGTGCCGAGCGAGGGGACGAACGACAACAGGTTCGCAGCCGCGTCCGAGACCGCCGAGCGCAACAGCGCCTGGTCGCGCTCGTTGGCAAGGCGCATGGTGAAAAGGGTGTTGCACTGGGAAATGATGGTGGCGTCGAGTTCGGCCGGCCGTTGGGTGACGAGCCCGAGATAGACCCCGTATTTGCGACCTTCCTTGGCGATGCGCGAGACTGCCTTGCGAGTCGGGCCAAAGCCGATATTGCGGTCCGCCGAGGCGTAGCGATGGGCTTCCTCGCAGACGAACAATAGCGGTGAAACGCCGTCGCTCCACAGCCCGAAGTCGAAAGCCATGCGGCACAGAACCGAGACCACGGAATCGATGACCTCGGCGGGGAACCCGGCAAGCTGCATCACGGTCATCGGCCGGCCGTTGGATGGCAGGCGGAAAAGATGGCTGATGACCTCCGCCATGGTGTCGCCGCCGACATTGGCGCCGTCGAACATGAAGGCATAGCGCGGATCGTTGCGCACGGCTTCGATGCGCGAGATCAGCTTGTGATAGATGATGCGGGAGGATCGGTTCTCGAGCTTGCCCATGCGCTCGTCGATCAGCGCGATCAGGTCGACCAGGCGATAGGGCACCGGAGTATCGACGGTGTAGCCGACCGACTTCACGTCCATGCGCTTGAACGCAACCCGATCGGAATTCTGGTACTGCGTATAGATTCCCTTCGCCGCCGGGATGACTTCGGCGAGAATGTCGAGTTCTTCGGGCACGCCGGGGCGGCCGGCGAAGAGCACATCGACGATTTCCTCGAAGTTGAACAGCCAGAACGGAAGCTTGAGATTGCGGGGATTGAGCACAAGGGCGCGTTCGCCGAAACAGCGGCCGTACTCGTTGTGAACGTCGAGCAGGAAAATGCGCAGATTGGGTCGCGATTTGAGGATCTCGTTCATCAGAAGCGACACGCCGGTCGATTTACCGACGCCGGTGGACCCAAGCACCGCAAAATGCTTGGAGAGCATTTCCTCGATGTCGACATAGGCGACGACCGAGGGATCCTGCTGCAGCGTTCCGATATTGATCTGGTCCGATCCGTTTGGCGCATAAACCGTGCGCAATTCCTGATTGCTGATCAGATCGACGGCGTCGCCGATGGTGGGATAATGGGTGACGCCGCGCTGAAATTTCTGGCGTTCCGGGCCGCCAAGGATTTCCCCGAGCAGGTCGACCGAGGCGCTGGCGATGTAATTGTCCGAACTCGGCAGGTTTTCGCAACTGACTTCGGTGATCATCGCGACGATCGTGGAATTCGTGCAGCGGATGCTGACAAAGCGGCCCACGGTCGCCCGGATCTCGGAGTAACCCATCTGGCTCGTAGCCATCAGCCCGACGCGGGCGAGCGAGCCACGCACCGAAATCACGCGTCCCAGGGATGTCACAGTGGTCGACCCCGTCATGTCATGAATTGTGCTTGGGAGTCACTATGCCGTCAGTCCTTGCACAAACGGTTAAGCCGCAATCGGCAAATCGCGGCAAATCGGGCGCGGATGTTTCGTCTGAGGCTCGTCCCGACTGTCGATTTGCGAAGCGGATGCGCCTTCTCAATCGTTCTGGAGACACTACGCGCTGCTTAAGATTCCGTTTACCATTCCTGCAAGCGATCGGCCAAAGCAACCGCCGTCCGGCAGCCGGGGGTTAGATGCGATGTTTGTCATGGCCGGTCGCTACAAAATCGAGGGGACGATCGACCGTGCCACAATTGAAAGCGCTGGAGCTGCCGCGCGGCGTCATTTGCCCAATACGCCACGCGTGGGTTCCTGCCGATAGTCGTTGCGTGCTACTCTGATGCGCGCAGCAGGGGACGAGTTCCTCCTGCAAAGGAGGAATTATTCCCAATACCTTTTCAATTCAAAGCCTTTTGAAGTTCTCCGGATCGATGATCAAGCAGTCGATCCGCAGAAGGATCGTCTCGATCGCCGTAGGATTGATCGTCCTCATGGTGGCGACCTCGGTCCTCTCGATGGTGATGGTTGGGCGGGTGGGCCATCTGCTCGATGAGCTCACGGCGCGGTATATTCCCGCCAATGCGCATCTGACGCGGATCACTGTCCTTTCGCTGGAACGGGCTGTCGCGCTCCGCCGCATGGTGATTGCGAAAATGCAGGAGCCGCCCGATGAGGCCGGCTATAACGCCCGCAAGCAGTTTTACGAGGCCAAGGATGCCGAAATCGACGGTGAGGCCGAGGCCGCCCGCAGGCTGATCAATGCGATTATCGCGGACCCGAGCACACCATCGGACGATGCCGCGCTGGCGCGCATCGACAGCCGGATCGACAGTCTCACAACCGACGGCCGCCATCATCTCAAGCAGGAGACGGACGACCTGCTTGCGAATCTGGAAGCGCGAGACTTTGCCGCGGTCAGGCGCGGGCTTGCCCGGGTCGACGAGCTGCGCGACGAACTGGATGAAAGGATCGACGCCGTGCGGGCCAACATGCTGAAGGTGAGCACCGGCGCGGTGAAAACGATCAGGTCACAGCAGACGCAGGAGGTCCTGATCTCGGCAGTCGTAACCCTGTTGGCGGCAATCGTCGGTTTGATTTTCGCCAACCTTGTCAGCGGCGGCATCATTCGCTCGGTTCGCCAGTTGCTTGACGGAGCGCGGGCGGTCGAGGCAGGCCAGCTCGATAGATCGATCGACGTGACGACGGAAGACGAGATCGGGCAATTGGCGAGCGCGTTCAACCAGATGGTAGTTCAGCTTCGCGACAACCGGCGTATCCGCGAAACCTTCGGCAAATACATCGATCCGCGCGTCGCGGAAGATTTGATCGATCATCCGGCGCTGACCGCGGCCGAAGGTCAGCGGCGCGTGATGACTGTTCTGTTCTGCGACCTCAAGGGATTCACAAGCCTGAGCGAGGGCCTGACGCCGCAGGGGCTGGTCAAGGTCATGAACCGCTACCTTTCGGTGATGTCGGAGCCGATCCGCTCGAACCGGGGGATCATCGACAAATATATCGGCGACGGCATCATGGCCTATTGGGGCGCTCCTTTTGTCGACGAGGCTGACCACGCCCGCCTTGCATCTGTCTCCGTTCTTCAGATGATCGAGCGCATTGGAAGCTTGCGGCGCGAAATTCCTGAACTGCTCGGCGTGCGTGGCACGCCGATGGAGCAATGCGATTTGAGGATCGGCGTCGCCACGGGCGAAGCGCTGGTCGGTAGCATCGGCTCCGATTTGATGATGAGCTACACCCTGATGGGCGATGTGGTGAATTTCGCCGCCCGGCTGGAGGGTGCCAATAAGCTCTACGGTACCCGCAATCTCGTCTCGGAGAAAACCGCCGCCGCGGCTTCGGGCGCGGTCGAAGTTCGCGAGATCGATTGTGTGATCGTCGAAGGCCAAACCCATTCGCAAAGGATCTTCGAGATCATGGGAGGCGCGAGCGAACTCACCTCGCAGCAATTGTCGCTGCGCGACAATTACCTGAAAGGGCTCGCGGCTTATCGCGAGCGGCGTTGGGACGATGCGCTCGGCGCGCTGGAAGCCGCACTTGAAGCGATGCCTCAAGACGGGCCTTCGATCGCCCTGATCAATCGCATCAAGGGCCTGAAAGCGGACCCGCCGCCCCGAGACTGGGACGGGGCATGGCACATCGATAAATGATCGTAAAGCCGCGGGCTGCTGTCGCAAAGTCTCATGGCAGCCATCGCCGAAGACGGTGTCTATGGCCTGACACAACCTTGACGTCGAGGCCGGTGCGGATTTCATTTCACTGAAAGCAAGCTCGCGGCCGGAAAAGGTCTAGGGGGCAAGAAACAGGGCAGGGTGGAACGCGATGAACCGCGGCATCGAAACTTGAGCAAGCTTGCGCGATCCTCCGGGCTCGCTCCTTTCCGTATCAGGAATTATCGTTTTCAGTGGCCTGCCGATCTGCTCACGTCGTGGGCTTTCGAGATGGAGACGCTGATCCTTGGCTGGTACGTGCTCGTCGAGACCGGATCGGTCCTGCTGCTGACCTTGCTCGCCTCCCTCAACTATACCGGGACCCTGATCGCGCCGATGTTTGGCGTGGCCGGTGATCGCATCGGCCACCGCGACCTGCTCGTCATGATGCGCACCACCTATACGGTCCTTTCCGCAACCTTGATGACGCTGGCGCTGATGGGCCAACTCAGTCCGCTCTACGTCCTGATCATCGTTGCTGTCATGGGCCTCGTTCGCCCGTCCGACCTGGGCGTGCGCGGTGCGCTGGTCGCGACCATCATGCCGCCGGCGCAGCTGATCGGAGCGATCAGCGTCTCCAGAACCACGATGGATACGGCGCGCATCGCCGGCGCGCTGAGCGGGGCGGGGTTGTTCGCCGCGCTCGGCATCGGACCTGCTTACGTGGCGATCGTCGGTCTTTATGCCATCAGCACGGCGCTCACATTCTGCGTCGTGGCGCCGGCGAAACCGCATCCTGCTTCCAAAAGAGCCGACGGCGCACGGTGGCGCTCTCCAATCCGCGACCTTCGGGAGGGCGTGGCCTATGTCTGGACCACGCCGACCATGCGCGCCGCGATCTGGGTCGCGTTCCTCGCCAACCTCACCGCCTATCCTTTTTCCAACGGACTGTTGCCCTATATCGCGCGGGAGATTTACGGCACCGGCCAGACCGGGCTCGGATATCTGTCGGCCAGTTACGCCGTCGGCTCGCTGGCAGGCTCGATCGTCCTGAGCATGACCGGCGGCATCCCCGTGGCCCGGCTGATGATCAGTTCGACAATTGTCTGGTACGCGATGCTGCTTGTGTTCGCGCATTTGCAAAGCATGCCGGCCGCGATCGCCTGCCTGGTGCTGGTCGGCTTTTCGCAGAGCCTTTGCATGATTTCGCTTGCGGTGATCTTGATGCGCACAGCGAGCGAGCATTTCCGCGGCCGGGTGATGGGCGTTCGAATGCTTGTGATCTACGGCCTGCCGCTGGGGCTGCTTGCGGCGGGCACACTGATCGATGAGGTCGGCTTCACAGCGACCGCAACGCTGTATGCGGCTGCCGGTCTCGCGCTGATGCTGGGCATCGCGCTGCACTGGCGGGCTGATCTGTGGTACCTGCGCGCGCCGGCGAATGCGAACTAGCGCGGCGGATTGGACGTTCCTATCAGTCTCGCCGCGAGTGCGTTATGCGGGTCCTTTGCTTTGCCTCGCGCGGGACCTTTTCATGCGACCCGGGCAAGGGCATGTGAACTTGCCTTGCCCCAATACTCAGATATTTGTTGACTTGACCGGGTCTTTTGTACATCCGTACAAAATGTCACGTCCGTCCGACAGCGACGCAGCCGCTACGCGCAAGCCAAACATGCGCGAGGCGATACTGTGGGCCGCCGAAGAACTGTTTTCGACCAACGGGTTCAACGCGGTGTCGATTCGGGACATCGCGCAAGCCGCCGGAGCAAACCCCGGCAGCGTGACCTATCATTTCAAGACCAAGGACGGGCTGCTTCTCGAAATCTATCGGCGTCATTGCGGCCCGATGAACCGCAGACGGTCGGAGTTGCTCGCGGCGGCAAGGCGGGTGCGGGACCTCTCCGATCGCCTGGAGGCGATCGTTCGCGCCTATGTGCTGCCGGCATTCTCTTCCGGCAGCGATCTTGCAGGCGGAGGGGCGCGCTTCACCAGGCTGCGCGCGGTGATGTCGGCGGAAGGAAACGAGGTCGCGGGTCGCATCATCGCGCAGACCTTCGACGACACCAGTCACGCCTTTATCGATGCGATCTGCGAAAGCCTGCCGCACATTCCGCGCACCGAAATCGTCTGGCGCAGCCACTTTCTGCTCGGGGCGCTTTACTACACGCTGGTCACGCCGGAGCGCGTGTCGCGGCTGTCGCGGGGTGAGGCTGACGGCACCGATGCGGCTCATGCCATCGAGCAGCTCGTGTGCGCAACCGTGGCATCGCTTCAGGCAGCCCCAACGGAGCAACCGGCGCCGATACGCAGACGCGCTCCGCTACCTGCCAAGAACTAGCAGGCTAACGTGCGCGCTAGCGCCGCGGCGGACGGGTCGACGCTTAAAGAAGTTTGCGAACGGTTAGAGGCAAGGCCATGGCAAAGACAGGTTTGGTGGTTTCGGCGCATCCCGGCGATTTCGTGTGGCGCGCGGGCGGAGCCATCGCGCTTCACGCCAGGAAAGGTTACCGGATCAAGATTGTCTGCCTGGCATTCGGCGAGCGTGGGGAATCCCAGTTCGCCTGGAAGCAGCCGGGCATGACGCTGGAGAAAGTGAAGGCCGGCCGCAAGGACGAGGCGGAGCGCGCCGCGGCTGCGCTCGGAGCTGAAATCGAATTCTTCGACGCCGGCGATTACCCGCTGCACCTCGACCGCGCACACATGGAGCGGCTGATCGACATTTACCGCGAGCTCAACCCGAGCTTTGTGCTGACACATTCGCTGGAAGATCCCTACAACGTCGATCATCCCGCGGCCGCCGCCTATGCCCAGGAGGCGCGGATCGTGGCGCAAGCCATGGGGCACAAGCCGCAGGCCGACTACAGCTACGCCGCACCTCCAATGTTCCTGTTCGAGCCGCACCAGCCGGAGATGTGCAATTTCAAGCCGCAGGTGATCCTCAACATCGACGAGGTCTGGGACACAAAGCGCAAGACGTTCGAGATCCTCGCCGCCCAAAAACATCTGTGGGCGTATTACGAACGGGTCGCGCTGCAGCGGGGCATGCAGGGCGGGCGCAATTCCGGCAAGGCCATGACCTACGGCGAAGCCTATCAGAGGCTGTTCCCGATGGCATTGGAGGAGTTCATATGAAGACCGTTGTCGTTCGCAACATCACCCGCGCCGATGCCGATGTCGTCAAGCGGCTCGCCGCGCTCGGGGTCGCAACGGTGCACGAGGCCTATGGCCGCCTCGGCCTGATGAAGCCGTATATGCGGCCGATCTGGGCGGGCGGTGAAGCGGCCGGCACCGCCGTCACCGTGTTGGCGCAGCCCGGCGACAACTGGATGATCCATGTCGCGGTCGAACAGTGTCGGCCGGGCGACATCCTCGTGGTCGGCTGCACCGCCGACAATACCGACGGCATGTTCGGAGATCTGCTGGCGACATCGCTGATGGCGCGCGGCGTCACAGGACTGGTGATCGATGCCGGTTGCCGCGACGTGAAATCACTTCAAGCGATGGGCTTTCCGGTGTGGTCGAAGGCAATTTCGGCCAAGGGAACGGTGAAAGCGACGCTGGGCGCGGTCAACGTCCCCGTGGTCTGCGCCGGCATCAATGTTCACCCGGGCGATGCCGTGATCGCCGACGACGACGGCGTGGTGGTGGTGGGCAAGAAGCATGCTGCCGAGGTCGCCGTCAGGGGCGAAAAACGCCAGGCGGACGAGGAGGGCAAGCGGCGCCAGCTCGCCTCCGGCGTGCTCGGGCTCGACATGTACAATATGCGCGAGCCGCTGGCGAAGGCAGGCCTTGTCTATATCGACGAACCGGAGAGCGATTGACGTGGCGGTACGTTTGCGCACTTTGCTCGGTGATCACAAGTGCACCGCCGCGCTGAAAAGCGGCGCGATCAAGTCGGATATCGTCGCCTTCGACTTCGTCGACTATTCGCCGACCAACAAGGGCTTCAAGCCGATGGTCCGGGACGGCGCGTTCGACGTCTCCGAGATGGCGATCGTTACTTATCTGATGGCGAAAAGCTTTGACAAGCCGATGGTACTGCTGCCGCACGTAGTGCTGGCGCGATTCCAGCATTCCTACGCGCTTTACAATGCGAAGCAGGGAAACCTGAAGCCCGCCGATCTCAACGGCAGGCGCGTCGGCATCCGTTCGTTCACCACCACCACCGGCGCGTGGCTGCGCGGCATCCTCGCCAACGATTACGGCGTCGATCTGAACTCCATCGACTGGGTGACGTTCGAGGATGCGCATGTCGCCGAATTTAAAGACCTCACCAAAAGGGCGCCGGCCGGAAAAAACATCGTCCAGATGTTGCTCGATGGCGAGCTCGATGCGGTGATCGGCGAGAAATCGAATCAGGCTGGTCTCAAGCCGCTGTTTTCCGACGCGGAAAAGGAAGAAAAGGCGTGGTTTGCCAAACACGGCATCGTGCCGATCAATCACATGGTGGTCGTCAGCCAAAAACTCGCCAGCACGAATCCGCAAATCGTGCGCGAGGTGTTCAGGCTGCTGAAGGAAAGCGCAGCGGTGGCGCAAAATGCCTCGCCCCAGTTCACTCCTGACGAAATGCGCCGCTCGCTGCAACTGATCATCCAATGCAGTGTCCAGCAGGGACTTGTTCCACGCGCTTATGCGGTCGATGAATTGTTCGACGATCTGACGCCGACCTTGATTTGAAGGATTTTTCAGGATGAACCCCGAGCCCATCATGGATCTCGCCCATCTCGGCCATCTGGAATTGCTGACGCCGAAACCGGACGAGAGCCTGAAGTTTTTCGTCGACGTCATGGGCATGACCGTCAGTGGCCGCAAGGGCGAGTCGGTGTATTTGCGAGGCTGGGACGATTACGAGCGCTATTCGCTCAAGCTCACTGCCTCAAAGACTTCAGGAATGGAGCATATGGCTTTGCGGGCGCGAAGTCCGCAAGCGCTAGAGCGGCGGGTCGCGGCGCTCAAGGGGTCCGGATTCGAGATCGGCTGGACCGATGGCGATCTCGGCCATGGGCCGGCGTTCCGCTGCCGCGATCCGGACGGCCATGTCATCGAACTCTACTACGAGACCGAATGGTATGAGGCCGCGGGCGAACTGAAGCCCGCGCTGAAGAACCAGGCGCAGCGCTTTCCGGCGCGCGGCGTCAATGTCCGCCGCCTCGATCACCTCAATTGTCTCGCCGTCGACATCAAGGCCAATCGGATTTTCTTCGAGGAATATCTGGGCTGCTGCCTGACCGAGCAGATCATCCTCAACGACGGCACGGAAGCGGCGATGTGGATGACAATGACGAACAAAAGCTACGATTTCGCCTATTCGCACGATCACTCCGGCACGCCCGGCCGCTTCCATCACCTCACCTACGCGCTCGACAGCCGCGAGGATGTCTTGCGCGCGGCCGATATTTTTCTGGAGAACGGCGTCTTCATCGAGACCGGCCCGCACAAGCACGCGATCCAGCAGACCTTTTTCCTCTACGTCTATGAACCTGGCGGCAACCGGGTTGAGGTCGCCAATGCCGGCGCGCGCCTGATCCTGGCGCCGGACTGGAAACCGATCGTGTGGACCGAGGAGGAGCGCAAGAAGGGGCAGGCGTGGGGGCTGAAGACGATCGAGTCATTCCATACCCACGGCACGCCGCCGGTTAAGGGCAGGTAGCCTTGATCTACAGGCCATGACTGGCGCGGTCAGAACGGCTCCGCCAGCTTCCCGGAGAACGCGGCGGCTGCTATCATCACAGAGTTCGAGACAGAGCGGGCCTTAAAAAGGGGCCCGCATCAAGAAAATCGGGAGGAGAATTTTATGAAACGCCGGTCTGCCATCGCTCTATTCTTCATGGGCCTCGCCGCGCTTTCCTGGTCACCGCAGGCGTCAAGCGAGACCGGATGGGTCACGCTGTTCGACGGCAAGAGCCTCGACAATTTCAACAAGATTGGCGACGCCAACTGGCGGGTCGAGGATGGCCTCATCGTTGCCGACAAGGGCAACGGTTTTCTCGTCAGCAAGAACGGCTACACCGATTTTCAGATCAGGGCCGAATTCTGGGTCGAGCCGGATTCCAACAGCGGCATCTACATTCGCTGCACCGATCCCGAGAAGCTTACCGCGGAAAATTGCTATGAGGTAAACATCTGGGACGCCCGCCCTGAGCCGAGCTACGGCACGGGCGCGATCGTCAACCTCGCCAAGGTCGATCCGATGCCGAAGGCCGCCGGTAAGTGGAACGTCTACGAGATCACGGCGAAAGGTTCGACCTTCACGGTAGTCCTGAACGGGCAAAAGACAGTGGATGGCGCGAACGACCCCAAACTTGCGAGCGGGCGGATCGGCCTTCAGCATGGCCTTGGCAACAAGGACGACAAGGGCGTCGCCAACGACAAGGGCGTGGTGAAATTCCGCAAAGTCGAGATCAGGCCGCTCTAGACTTGCCGCGACTGCTTACCATTCAAGAGCTCCGTGCACCGCAAGGTGCACGGAGCCCTTTTTTGCCCGGCATGAGGCGTCGATAGCGGAAACCATCGTCATTCGATCGTGTCGTTGACGCGGATCATGATGGTCGGCGGGACCGGCAGCTCCAACTCCCTTGCGGTTTTCAGATTGACGACGAGTTCGAACCTGGTCGGTTGCTCGACCGGGATATCGGCGGGCCGGGAGCCCTTGAGGATGAGGTCGACAAATTCTGCGCCGCGCCGCCATTGCGTGCCGTGATCGGTCCCGTAGGACATCAGGCCGCCGGCTTCGGCAAACTCGCGGTAGCCGTAGACGGCAGGTAACCGCAAGCGCGCGACGACCATCGCGATCTCACTACGCTGGCTGAGCGTAAGGGGATCCTCGAAAGACCTCGGCCGCTGCCCCGAGTTCCTTGTAGGCCAGCGCGGCGTAGGGCGTGCCCGGATTGAACACGACGCCCACGACCGAAGCGGAAGGGGCGACTTCGCGCAACAATTGAAGACGGCTGCCCTGCAGATTGGACGCAAGGTCCGACAATCCCGTGACATTGCCTCCCGGCCGCGCCAGGCTTTCGACAACACCCGCGCCAACGGGATCGCCGACAGCCATGAAGACAACAGGGATGCCGCCCGCGGCCGCCGCTTTGGCGGCCTTCGCAGCCACAGTGCCAAATCCAGTGACGAGAACGTCGGGCTTCATGCCGACAAGCTCGGCGGCGAGAGCGGGCAGGAGCTCGGGCCGGCCGTCGGCCGAACGATATTCGAAATGCAAGCTTTTACCCTCGACGTAACCAAGCTCATTGAGGCGGCGCATGAAGCTTGCCATGAAGCTCATGCGATCCTCGCCTGGCAGCAGCGCCAGGTAACCAATGGTGACGGATTTCGCTCGTTGCGCATTGGCCGCAGTCGCGCCGAGGAGTGCGGCGCCCGCAAGCGATTTGATCAACGAGCGGCGGTCGGTCATGCGATTTCCTGGCTGCCCTTCCTGCCGGCGACGACGGATGGCAGCGCGTCGCCGCGTTGGTCGCACAGCAGTTCTCACGCCGCTTGGCGTCGGCTCATCAAAGCACATGCGCTGGCGGGCGACCAGCGGTCGAACCAGCGCGCATGGGTGACTGGTGAAGAAGGAGAAGCCAAAGCCGGTTCGGATCAAGCCGCCGACCGGGGCGGAATCTCGGCAGGCATGGCGACCACCTCATTAGGGTGAGAGCCATCCCTGCCGGAATCAGCTAGCGAGACCAATCCTTGGATGCGTAAGGACGGCAGCCGGCAGCAGAAGGACTGCAGGCGTAGTCACCCCAGGGACTGCTCGCATAGTAGCCGCCAGCCCAGCCGGGACCTGCGTAAGGGCCGGGACCTGCGTAAGCGTAAGGGCCGCCAAAAGGTGCGGTAGCGGTGGCCACAGCGGTGCCAACCGCGCCGGCCGCCAGCCCAACGCCCGCCGCTACTCCGGCGCCCACGACACCTCCACGGGGGCCGTATGCGGCGCGCCGGTAGTGTCGACGCGAGACACCCGCAGCACTCGCTGCGGTCGCCGGGTGACCGACGCGCGCTTGGGCGCTCTCAATCGACAGCGCGACGCCGCGTTGTTCGGACCAGCCGACGGAGAGCAGTACCGTACCCGCGAACGCCGCGGTCGCAATCGCAATTTTTCCAACAGTCGTCTGTTTCACATCTTTTCTCCTCTACAAGCTGCCCCCTGTTGCAGACAGCGACGACGCCTCTCGGCAATTAGCGCTTCCCGTGCTGCGCCGCGGCCGGCCGACATTGAGTGCTCCGTAGTCCACAGGTCTGTAGTCGGAGCATCTACTTTAATGTTCGGGGTCGGATTCGTTCCGGCATGGACCACATGCGCGTGCCGCAGGTCATCAGGAGAATGAGTTCCCGGTAAGTGGCCGAAGTAAACCCGCTGGTTCCTGCAGCAGAAAAAGCCGCACCGCCCTAGGACCGTTGAGGCTCAGGCGCCAGAATGGTGCGCGCGGTCTGAAGGCCACTTGCCAGCGCCGCTTCAACCGTACCCATGTCCCGCCCGTGGTAGAGCGCTTCGCCGGAAAAGAAAACCGGTCGGCCGGCTGAACTGGCGAGCGCAGATTGTGCGCGGCGGGTTTCGAGCGTGACGTAGGAATAGGCTCCGCGCGCGAACGGGTCGCGAGCCCAGTTGATGGCCCGCGCCGCCACCAGATTGCGCATCAGCTCTTTGCGATCGAGGTCGAAAATTTTGGCGAGCGATGCGAGCCCCGCTTCGATCAGTCCATGCTCGTCAAGATGCGCCATCGCTTCGGTTTTCGGACCCGCAAACCAACCCGTGAGCACGGGGAAGTCAGCAGGCTGCTGGGTCCACCAGACCGGTATCTTTGCATCCGAAAGCAGGAATGTCAGATCGCCAAGATCCTTCACCTTGTCGAGCCACCAACGGGTCTCGAAGCGCAGCAGGATCTTGATGACGTTGCCGATGCCGATCTTCGCGGCGGTTGCCGCGACCTTTTCGCGTTCCGGCGGAGGAAGCACGATCCCTCTAAGGAGAGGAACAGGCATCGTGAGGATTACGGCATCGCATGTATGAGCATCGCGGTTGGTGCAGACGACGACAGGGCTGCCTCCATTGCTCGTTTCGATGGCGCTCACAGCTGCGTCGAGGTGGATCGTGACGCCAGTTTTGCGACATTCCGAAATCAAAAAATCGATGACGGCGCCGTACCCGCCGGCGATGCGGGCCTGCGTGCTCCGTTCTCCACCCATCCACTCGTCGCGAAGTGCAAATGTGCTGGCCCGTTCCGGATCGGCAGCGTCGTAGCCCTCGACCATCCGCTCGATGGATTGCCGCAGTCTTTCGTAGCGGGGACCCGCGAAATGCTCTCTCAGGAATTCGGCGACGGGCAGGTCCTCCCTAAGTTTTCGGAGTGCCTTGTGAAGCTCCGGCTCATTTGAAGCCAGGGTACCCCTGGAGAACTTCCCCCTTTCCACTGTCCACCGCGTCCCTTTGATCGGCAGCAGCGAAAGTCCCGCCTCGCTCAATAAACGATGCGTGACAGGCGCTTCACCATGCACGAACTCGGCGCCCCCTGCCGCCGGATATCCGAACTCCGCGGCCGGGAGCGAATTGATGCGCCCACCGCATCTGCCACGCGCTTCCAGGATCGTCACCCTTCTGCCCGCGCGTCCGAGATCGCGAGCGGCCATCAGGCCCGCGGCGCCGGCGCCGACGACGAGGATGTGGTCCATATCGGGGCGATCCATGCGGAGGCTCAACTAGCAGTCGGATGTCGAGGCGCGTTCTCGATCCGATAGCGCAGCAGCATCGCTCCGCCTTCCATCGCTTGGCTGCTCTCCAGCGTCATCGCGGTGACGGGGGCGCGGTGGTCGCCCTCGGCCTCCGTTGAGTCAAAAACGTTCGGCGCTCCCTTCGCGCCGTCCACGGCCGGGGAAACGATCAGATATAGTTCGTCGACAAGACCCGCCCGCAGAAACGCTCCGTTCGCGCCACCCCCGCCTTCGAGCAGCAATCGGCACACGCCAAGTTCGCGATTGAGGATCTCCAGTGTCAACGCGAGATCCAATTCGGACTTCCCGGCGAAAAAATAAGACACGCCCTCGCTGCGCAGGCCCGCCAGATGTGCGTCCGACACCGTCTCGGAAAGCACGACAACGATCGGATCGCCGCCGATGTCGGAACGGTTCCAGGCGATCTTGCCACGGGTGTCGAGTACGACGCCGTACGCCTTCGCATCGCGCTGTGCAAACCATGGCTCGCGCGGAAAGGTCTCCTTCGTCGAAACGGGATAGGCTTTGCCTTTCGCAAACTCCTGGCCGGTCACGCGGCCGATAAGCCAGGCGTCGCCGCCGAGTTCGTCGTGCACTCGTTCGAACTGGTCACCGGCTGCTCTCTTGGGGCGCCATCGACTTGGGAGCGTCCGGCCATCGACGCTGCAAGCCATGAGGCAAATGACGTGCGGTTTCATGCGAAATCTTCTCCAAGCATCTGAGCCCAAGCCCGGCGATCGCTCGTCATCGATATCGTTCTCGCTGACCTTCTTCAACCGAATCAACTTATTTTCGTTCGACCGCCGTGTCGCGAAGATCGAGAAAATGTGTCCGCTGAAGCCAGGGAAGGGAGGGTCTCCGCCCGACGGCCCCACCGCTGGGCCAGCGCCGCGCAGACCATCAGCTGGATCTGATGGAAGAGCATCAGAGGCAGGATCGCCGCGCCCACGGCGCGCGAAGCAAACATCACTTTCGCCATGGTGACGCCCTGAGTGAGGCTCTTCTTCGAGCCACAGAAGACGATGGTCACCCGGTCGGCGCGTTCGAAGCCCAGCCATTTGCTCAGCAGGGCGGTAGTGATCAGCGCAGCGGCGAGAAGGATGCCATCGGCGACGAACAGCCCGGCCAGCGCCGAAGGCGGAATCTGATGCCACAGTCCTTCAACGACTGCCTCGCTCAAAGCCGAATAGACGATGAGCAGGATTGAGCCCCGGTCGACCCCGCCTGCGACGCTCTCATGTCGCTCGATCCATCCACCGGTCAGCGGCTGCAGCAGTTGCCCGCAAACAAAGGGCACGAAAAGCTGCAATACGATTTCCCCGACGGTGCGCCAGGCCGACCCCGATGCGATATGGCTTGAAAGTACGAGGCTCGCCGCCAGCGGCGTGATGAAGATGCCGACGATGCTGGAGGCCGAGGCGCTGCAAATCGCCGCCGGTACGTTGCCCTTCGCGATCGCCGTGAAGGCGATTGAGGATTGAACCGTGGACGGCAGGGTGCACAGGAACAAGATGCCGGCGAAGAGCGTGGGCGTCACGAGCGGCGAGAGCAGCGGTTTGAGCGCCAGGCCGAACAGCGGAAACAGGACGAATGTCGTCAGCAGCACCAGAACGTGCAGCCGCCAGTTGCCTGCCGCCGCGATCACTGCTTGGCGCGACAGCTTTGCCCCATGCAGGAAAAACAAGAGGGCGATAGCGATATTGGTGAGATAATCAACGATCACGGCCGCTGCGCCGCGGCATGGCAGGAGGCTTGCCATAACGAGCGTCCCGATCAGTGCCAGGGTAAAGTTGTCAGGCAGGAACTTGAGTCGTGACATGGCCGGCGATCTGGTTCATTCGGGCAATTCGCAAAACATTCGCCAGCGCGTCGGGCCGGTAAAATCGGCAAGCCTCACTTTCGGTGGACGACGTATACGGCCAAACGTCGGCACCGCGCAGTCTCGAAAGTGCCTGAACGCAAACTCAGCGATACCCCTTTTTCTCAGGCAACTGGTCTCGGCTTACGCCTTCCGAATTTTTCGCTGCACCGGAAACATCCCCCAGTGAGAGCAACTGATCCATACGTCGTAATTGACTGCGATTGTTGATGCACTGGTCGTCATCGTTGTCTCCTTCATTGTGCGAACAATTGTTGAGATAAGAGACGACCAGGCCGTCGCCATTAAAAATCTGTTCAGAGACCAGCTATCGCGAGAACAAAACGACGTTGACGCGCGATGGCACGATTTCCGACTCTGGATTGGGTCCAGCCTGGATCAGGCCATCATGACGCATCGAGATTACCGAAAACGGAGAAGCGGCCGCGCGGTCAAACAAGGTCTGAAGCTTTGGATGAAGCCCCTCACCACGCGAGGTCGCGAAACCGCTGAATTGACGGAAGGAGGTCGCTATTGCTTCCGGCTCAGTTGAACGTGTTTCGGCGGGCGAAGTCGTCGGAAACGTCTCCGGGAGCGAAGTCGCCGCCCGGGTCGAAACCGTAGGCGCCGTAAACCGACCTGTAGTCGAATTTTCTCACATGCTGGGAGGCGTAGCGATGGTGACCGCCGCGTTGCATTGCCAGCGCCGGCGTTGCGGCCAACAGCGAGAGGGTGGCTGCTGCAATCAATGTGAGGTTCATGGCCTTTTTCCTTTCAACGGGCGAACGGACGATGACGGCATTCCTTTGCGATTGCCTGCGTCATCTGCCGAATTGTTGCTTCTTGTGCAGCTGAGATAGGGATGCATTTCGCTGACACGACTAAATTTGGTGTTAGAAGAGCCGTTGCTCTTCAAGGGGGCGTGAACGATCAGCAATGGAAAAAATTCTGCGGCAACGTCCGAGCAGGAGTCCGTTTCGCTGGCGGGGTCGATCCAGGAGGCGGGAGTGCCGTCTGTAAGCCCGCCCGGCTTGGTGCGGCGTGACGATGGCGATGCACGCCAAATTGATCGAGCGTGACTATCGGAGCATCGATTTCCTCGAAAAACGCAAAGATCATGCAAAAGAAAGCGGGATTATCGGGCTTCTACAGGAGGCCTATTTGCATTGGCATTGCAGGCCGGCGTTGCCGAAGTATCGATTTTGCCGGCGCCATCGAGAGATGGAGGTGTTTGATGTCAAAGTTCCTCGCGATCATACGGCCGCAGGCGAGACGGTCCGGCGTAACCGTGGGCGAAGGGCACTGGCATTGAAAGACGATCCATGAACGCGAGGCACCAGTCAGAGCATCGATAAGGAAAACTAAAATGAATGTTCAGAGCAAGCCGAATGTCGGCGCGGCACAACGTCATCTTCCCTTCGAATCCGTGGCCTTGGTCTTGCAGGGTGGCGGTGCGCTCGGCGCGTATCAGGCGGGCGTCTATGAAGCGCTTGCCGAGGCGGGCATTCAACCCGATTGGGTCTCCGGCGTATCCATCGGGGCGATCAACGCCGCCATCATCGCCGGCAATGCGCCGAATGACCGGGTCGATCGGCTGCGCACGTTTTGGGCCGACATCACGTCCGGCGGACCATGGCCCTTGTTCAACGACCCATTCGCTCTTCCGCGGGGCGACGCCATGCGCAACCTTCTCAATCAGATGAGCGCCGGCCTGGCGGTGGCGAGCGGAGCAAGCGGCTTCTTCGCTGTGCGGCCGCTCGTGCCCTGGCTGCATCCGGCCGGAACCATCGAGGCCACGAGCTTCTACGATACCGCCGCGCTCAAGCGCACGCTGGAGCGGCTGGTCGATTTCGATCGCCTCAATGCCGGCATGACCCGATTGAGCGTCGGGGCGGTCAATGTAAGGACGGGCAATTTCGTCTATTTCGACAGCGCCGACGATACCATCCGGCCCGAGCACGTGATGGCGAGCGGCGCGTTGCCACCGGGCTTTGCGGCCGTCGAGATCGACGGCGAGCACTACTGGGACGGCGCGCTGGTGTCGAACACGCCGCTGCAATGGGTGGTCGAGAGCCGGCCGCGCCGCGACACCCTGGCCTTCCAGGTCGACCTGTGGAGTGCGCGCGGCGAGTTGCCGCGCCACATGCTCGAAGTCATGACTCGCGAAAAAGAGATCCGCTATTCGAGCCGCACCCGCGCCGGCACCGATCAGTTCAAGCATGTGCAGCGGTTGCAGCACGCCGTGGCGGGGCTCATCGACAAACTGCCGGACGAATTGAAGAACAGCGCCGAGGCGAAGCTGTTGAGCACGGTCGCGCATCGCAAGGTCTACAGCATCGTTCATCTGATCTATCGCGCCAGGAATTACGAGGGCCATTCCAAGGACTACGAGTTCTCGCGGCTGAGCATGAAGGAGCATTGGCGCGCCGGCTACCACGACGCGCGGCGCACATTGCGTCACCCCGAGGTTCTGGAGCGTCCGGACGGGGAAGGCGTACGCACCTTCGACCTCGTTCACGATGGTCGCGATTGAAGCGGCCATCGGCGATGGCCGGCTACGCAAAAGTCGATTGAAGGGGATGCTGTCGATATCAGTTGAGCGGCAAGGCCAGGTCAATTTGCAGCGCCTTTACGTCGCTTTGGCGGATGCCGCAGAAAATCGACGAGTGCATTCAGCGCGGGACGCGGCTGACGGCTGCCCGGCTAATAAAGAAAAAAGCCGTCAATCGGCGGTGGCGCCCAATCATCCAGGACGGTAACCAGCCGTCCGGCTGCAAGATCCCGCGCCACGTACGGAATTGGTAGCTGCACGATTCCGGCTCCATCGCGAACCGCCTCATGCGCGATGCGCATCCCGTTCAGGATCAGCCGCCCCTCGACCTGAACCTCCATCGGCCTTTGCTTGTGTCGAAATGTCCACGGAAAGAGCGCTCCGCTGGGGAAGCGAAATCGAATGCAATCGTGCGCAACGAGGTCGCGAGGAGTCTGTGGCTTTCCCTTGGTTGCGAAGTAAGCGGGAGAACCGACGACCACGACGGGCATTTCATCGCTGATCCGCACGGCAATCATGTCGCGCGCGAGACGTTCTCCGGGCCTAATTCCGGCATCGAAACGAGCGGCGACAATGTCGGTCAAACCGCTGTCTTCATTTATCTCCAGGGAAATTTCCGGGTAAAGCGCCAGAAAGCGCGAGATTGCCGGCGCAAGCAACAGATCGGCGGCCGGAGGCGCCACGTTAAGGCGCAGTACGCCAGCGGGTTTGCCGCGGAGTTCCTTGGTCGAGTTAAGCGCGGATTCGTAGTCGGCAACGACCACACGCAGCCGCTCGAACAGACGCTCTCCGGCGGTCGTAGGCGCCACCGAGCGCGTCGTACGCTCGATCAGGCGAACACCCAACGAATCCTCCATCTGGCGCACCAGTTCACTTACCCGTGCCGGTGAGAGCCCGAGCAGCTTGGCAGCCTTGCTGAAGCTCTTCTGCTCCAGCACCGCGAGAAAAACGTTCGTTTCGGCAAAACCGGGACTCGGCATGACGTTACCTATTATTCGATCATTCGACATAGTGCGTTCGGATTATTCCATCTTATCGGCGCGCCCCCTGCAGGTCCATTTAACGGGCAACGAAAGGAGCCGCCTACGAACAAGGTACCGATCATCCGGTCCAGCATTTTCAGTGAGGATTCGAAGTCGCTGCGGCTGGCCCACGAATTTCTGGCACACTATCCGCATAGTTCGGCCGTCGAGCGGGTGCTCACGCCGGCGTCGATGCCTCATTTGACTGCCGAGGTCTATCGGGCGATGGGCAAACCGGAATCCGAATTGATACGCTGAGCCACTGCGAAAAATTCGGACGGCGCGATGTCAAGCCTTACCCAGCACGATCTCATTCCGCCGTTCGGCTGAAACGGCTCCGTCAAGCACCTCAGAAAGGCACACGCGAATGTACCATCGCCTGCTGATGAAAGCATGGATTGCAGCGGTTGCCAGCGCGGTTGCGGCGCCGGCGCTGGCGGCCGGGAGTGACGTCGTTCACTATCCCAAGCCCGAAGCCTGTCAGAGCGCGGATACCGCAGAGCACTATAGTGTAGGCATTCCGGCCCCGCGCGTGCGCAGCTTTACCAACGCGCCATGGGCGAATCCGATTCGGCCAAATGATTTACGAGGAGAGTTTCGTCATGAGTAAGCCTTTGATCATGTGCGCTGCGATCAGCATCTGGCTTTCGACAGCGGCCCTCGACAGGGCCTACGCCATCGGAACCTTCCGGCTCGAAGGGCCATGGCCGAGTTTGAACGCGCAGGGCAAGGCGAATGGCGTGGGGGATTTCGACGGGTGCAGCCATGAGCCGTTGCGTCACGCGCCGCTCCACAGGCATCCGCACCAAAGTTGTTTCGGAGGACCGGACCGTCTATGAATCGTCGGCATGATGCCATTCGATATCCCTTGCTGAGCGCAGAGACCCATGCGCGCCTACGTTCTGCAGCATTATGGCGGTCCAGAAGGCTCGGTGTTGATGGATGTCCCGGTATCGGTGCCGAGGCCGCGCGATCTTCTCGTTGAAGTACGGGCGGCGGGCCTGAACCCGGTAGATTTCAAGTTCCGACAGGGGAAGCTGCGTGCAATCATGCGGCCAAAGCTTCCGTTTGTGCTTGGCAACGAACTCGCGGGCAAAGTCATTGCCGTTGGCAGCGAAGTCAAACGGTTCCACGTCGGTGACCGTGTGTTCGCCCGGGTTGCGAAGGATCGTGCAGGCGCATTCGCCGAGCAGGCCTGCGTCGATGAGGATCTCGCCGCGCATATGCACGGCGATCTGGATTTCCCGGCGGCCGCGGCGGTACCGCTGGCGGGGCTGACGGCCCTGCAGGCATTGAGGGACGAACTCGATGTCAAACCAGGGCAGAAGGTGTTCATTTCAGGCGGCGCCGGAGGGGTCGGCACCTTTGCAATTCAGATTGCCAAATGGCTGGGCGCCCATGTCACAACAACGGCTTCGAAGCGCGGTGACGCGTTGGTGCGCTCGCTCGGCTGCGATGAGGTGATAGATTATACGGCTCAGGACATATCCAAAACGGACGGCGGATTTGATGCAGGGTTTGACCTGATCGGCGGCCAAACCCTGAACCAAATGTTTGAGCTAATGAAGCCGGGAACGAAGATCGTCTCGGTAGCCGCACTTCCGGAGCCGCAAACGGCGATCGACCTCGGCGGCAGCCGGGCTCTTGCCGCCCTGTTCTGGACTATCAGCTACGGCATCAGATCGCGGGCTCGACGTGCCGGGATCGGCTATCGATACCTCTTCATGCATCCAAGCGGCAGCGACCTCGCTCTGCTTGCCGGACTCATCGAACAGGGAAAACTGAAGGTTATCCTCGACAGGACATATCCGTTTGCGAGAATTCCCGAGGCTCTGGCCTACCTCGAAGGTGGACACGCCAAAGGCAAAGTCGTGGTTGCGATGAGTTGATGAAGCTTTCTCGATGGCGCCGACCGGGCCGGCGCAGCTGGTCAACCCGCGGGCCGACTCTCAATGCCTGTCCGGCTCAAGCAAATTCCATGGCACTTTACGGCAAGCCGCGCGCCTCTATTTGGCTGATGAGTTGATAGGTTCGTTCGGCGAGGCTCTTGCCCGAGCCGTGGAGGTCAAACACCGCGGCGGGAGTCTCGCGATCCATCAGCTCTGCAATGCGCGGGCAATGTCCGGTGGCGCAAAGTCGCTGCCTGAGCTGCTCGGCTTCCGCGATCAGGCGCGGTGGATCTGCAGCCGACCAGGCGAGCACGATCGGCGCGTCTACCTCGAGGATGCCGGGGAAGGCCGAGCGGTCGCCATATTTGCTGACATCCGCACCGAAATAGGATCGCTCGTCATCGTTGCCCTCCTTGCCAGGGTGATAAATTCCCGACAGCAGTACCGCAGCGGCGACATCGGAATCGGCCACCTGCAATTCCTTGTGCGCAAGAAAACTCGCAAGGTGGAATGCCCCGACGGAATAGCCGATGGCAATGATCTCGCGCGCGTCCCCGCCGAACAGGTCGATGTTCTGATGGATCCATGACACCGCCGCGGCAACGTCCTTGGCGCCCGACGGCCATGGATAGGCGGGCGCACGTCGATAGCTCATGCTGACGCCAACCATGCCGTTGCGCGCGGCAAGGCACATCGCCTGGTCCCGCACCGCCCAATCGGTCGATGTTCCCTCGTTCGTGAAACTTTCTCCGGCGATGAACAGCAGCACGGGGAGTGACGCCGCACCCCGGTCGCCGCGAGTTGCGACATCGAGCAGATTCTGGCTGCTGTCGGTGTATTTCAGGCCCCGCGACAGCGACAAGCCGGAGCAAGGATCTTCGCCGGGGTTGCTCGAGGCACTGGTATCCTCGACCAATCCGGCCTCCATCAGGTCTGGAGCGCCATGCGGCCGTTCGGGCTGGATGCCACGCCCTGAGAGCGCGGCTATCACCAGCAAGAGACAGGTTGAAAGGCCTTTTATCATCATGGAACCATGCCGCTAAGCGATTGAGGATCGGTCTGCGGTTTGGCAATTTCACGGCAGCTCTGGACCAGCGTGTTTCTTGTCGGCGCAGCGCTGATTGCCGGACCCGGGATCTGCCTGCGACGCCGAAGCGGGCGTTTGGGAGACCATGATCGGCCTCAATTGATGTAGACCGTGTACGGCGGTGTGCAAGGCTCCCTGCTGGGGGCCCACCGGCGTCTGCGAGCACGACAATCGAGGATGAGAGCTTGCGCTGAGCGTGTGTTGCGAGCATATGGCCACATCTTCGAGTTGGGGCCGTTTCTCTTGGGCGCGTGCCTCACGTTGCATAATGGAATCCGGCCTGCTGCAGCTCCAGGATCGTCGCCGCGACGCCAGGGGTAAGCACCGCTCCGTCGATAAGGTGGTTGGTCAGCTCGGCGGCTATCGCCTCGTGCGATTTGTGATCCGGGTTTTTGTCTGCTTCGATGAGTTTTGCAGTCAGCTCCCAGATCGCATTATGGCAGGCGAGGAAGACCGCGCCGCGCTCCTGCAACGCGGGGATCGTGTTTCCGGCCGGCTCGAACATGCTCCCGGGATTCTCATGTTGCGCAAAATCAGCGGGCGCTGCCTTGGGCACGATCAAGTATTGGTCGTGAACTTGGCGCGTGCAAATGCTGCAAGTTCGTACTTGTCCCACATTGGCTGGTCGAACAGGGCAAGATGGGCCGTGCCGTGGGTCGCGGAAACCGCGAGAAAATCCTGATGCCCGAACGAGAAGATCTGGGCGTTGAGCGCGTTGCGCATCAGGTTGAGCCAAGGGCCTGCGATGTCGGTACTGTCCCATACCTGCCTGCGATCGCCCCGGTAGGCGATGATATCCTTGAGCGCTTCATCGTCCCAGAAATCGGGATGCTGGAGAACCATCGGTACTGTCCTGAAATCGCGCCGGCGAGGCGCACGCAGGCGATCTGAGAGCTCGGAAAGCTTCCGGGCTCCCGGCGCGATCATTGGCTTGCTGGTGGCTGCAGCTGAGCGGCCAGCAGCCGACGCGGCGACACCGGCCATCAGTGATCCAAAACCGAAAAGAGTGGAGCGCCTCAACTTGTCAATCGCCATGCGCTTCTCCGAGATAGTGTATGCGGCACCAACGGAGCTTCAGCAAGCCGGCCCCAGTTGTTCATCGGCGGCAACTCGACCGGAATTGTCAAACTAGCGGCCGACCATCGATTGGCGGCGGCCGGCCGCGCCCAAGTCGATCGCGGGGGAGGAGGGGAAAATCGACCCCGGAAGTTCGATGACAGAAATTTGGCGTTCGTGTCCGTATTTCTCAATGCAACAGAGATTAGCCCAATTACTTCATGGGTTGAGCGAAACTATACCCAGGTATGGCTCGCCGGCCGTCGCACGTCAGAGGTAGGGGCGGGTGGCGCTGTCCGGCAGCACCGGGATAGCAAACATCAGCCATTTACGATTGCTCTCCTGACGACCTTTGAAGCGATCAACGCATTTCCTCGAACAGAGAGCCGTTCGCCAGGAGTAGTGTCGAACAAGACCGAACCTTCCGTCACAAACGGTGCAACGCTGGGCACGTTGGACGACCTGTGAATTGCTCTGCATCTCTGGCTCCTCTCGCTGTCGCTTGAGACCTGATTATTTCCTCTTCCTGGTCGAAGCCGCCTCGTACCTCGCCGAGGGAGGACTTTCGTTTGCGGTGCCTTCGAACCAAACACCGGCGCTTTCAAAATCACTACACTTAGCCTAAGCGCGGACAGGGAGTGTCTCAATTACACGGAAGTGTTGCCGATGCAGCCATATGGTGGGACAGACTATCCTTTGGTTTCGCTATCGCCTTCGCTGTTCCGTCATCGCGTCAGCTCAATCAATCACACGGTCAGGCCCGCAAGCGTCATCAAGCCGCGAAACAGGCTTGCCACGACGCCCAGAGTGAGAACGCTCATCGCCCAGATGAGAACGAGCCAGCCGGAGCGGCGAAGCTGCAGCTGCAATGTGCCCTTCTTGGACATCAATGATAACCCTCGCCTGCTTTGACTTTCCCGCGGAACACGTAATAGGACATCGCGGTGTAGCCGAGTATGAATGGTATGACGAAGAGTGCGCCGACCAGTGTGAAACCCATGCTTTGCGGGGGCCCCGCGGCTTCGCGGATCGAGATCGCCGGCGGAATGATGTTCGGCCACAGACTGATCGCAAGGCCGGTGTAGCCCAGGAACAGCAGAAACAACGCGAGGCCAAACGGCGCAGCGTGGGTTTCCTGTCTGATGACGCGTTGAATGGCAATGGTCGTGACCACCACGAGAACGGGCACCGGCGAGAACAGGAGTATGTTGGGAAATGAAAACCATCGCGCCGAAACCTCCGGATGGTCGGCCGGCGTCCAAAGGCTCACGACGGCAATCGCGGCCAGGACGACAAGCGTTATCGGACGCGTTATCGATTTGAAACGATGCTGAAGCGCACCCTCGGTCTTCATGATCAGCCAGGTGCTGCCAAGCAGGGCATATGCCGCGATGAGACCGGCGCCGGTAAAGAGACTGAATGGCGTGAGCCAATCGAGGCTGCCGCCGTCGTAGGCATTGGCCGACACCGTGAAGCCATTGATGAAAGCGCCCAGCGCAACGCCTTGCGAAAACGTCGCGAGGTAGGACCCTGAGGCAAACGCCTTGTCCCAAAGCGGCCTGTGGGTCTCGTCCGCCTTGAAGCGGAATTCAAAAGCGACGCCGCGCAGGATCAAGCCCACCAGCATGAAAAACAGGGGGATGTAGAGGGCGCTTAGCAGGACCGAATAGGCGAGCGGGAAAGCGCCCATCAGGGCCGCACCGCCGAGCACCAGCCAGGTCTCATTGCCATCCCAGACCGGCGCGACCGTGTTCACCATCGTATCGCGATCGACGCGATCGCGAATGAACGGGAACAGGATGCCAATCCCCAGATCGAAGCCGTCCATCACGACATACATCATCAGGCCGAACGCAATGATAAGCGCCCAGATGACCGGAAGATCGATTCCCATCGTTGCTATCTCCTGTTGTTGCCTAGGCGTCCAGGGGGTCGGCAACCGCCGACAGCGGACGCGCTGGTCGGCCGGTCTCCGGGGGTGGCGCAGGAAAATGCCCACCGAATTGTTCCGGGCCTCTTGCTGCCAGCTTCATGAGGTAGCGGATCCCGGTTCCGAAGACGGCCGTATACAGAACCATGAACAGGACCAGCGTCGCTGACAGCTCGAGCGCGGAATGATTGGACACCGCGTCCTTTGTCCGCATCACGCCGTAGACGACCCAGGGCTGGCGGCCAATCTCGGTCGTGAGCCAGCCGGCGAGGATCGCGATCAGGCCTGCCGGTCCCATCATCAAGGCGAAACGCTGAAAGTTCCTGGATTCGAACAGAACTCCTCGCCATCGCGCCCAAGCGCTTAAGACCCCAAGCAGGGCAATCAGGAAACCAAGTCCCACCATGATCCGGAAAGTCCAGAACACGATCGTGGAGTCCGGCCGATCCTGGGGCGCAAAATCCTTCAATCCGGCGATCTGGCCGTTCCAGCTATGGGTCAGGATCAGGCTGCCCAGATGCGGCACTTCGACCGCATAGCGCGTCTTCTCGGCGGCCATGTCGGGCCAGCCGAACAGGATCAGCGGCACATTCTCGCCGGGTTTGTTCGCCCAGTGACCTTCGATCGCGGCGATCTTTGCTGGCTGATGCTCGCGCGTCACCAGTCCATGGGCGTCGCCAATTGCGATTTGCAGTGGCGCGACGATAAGGACAAGCCACATCGCCATCGAGAACATCGTGCGCACGGCAGGTGTGTTGCGACCCTTGAGCAGGTGCCATGCGCCGGACGCTCCGACAAATAATGCGGTGGCGAGATAGGCGGCCACCGTCATATGTGCCAGGCGATAGGGAAACGAAGGATTGAAGATCACTTTCAGCCAGTCCACGGGCACCACGCGTCCGTTGATGACTTCGAAACCCTGCGGTGTCTGCATCCAGCTGTTGGAGGCCAGAATCCAGGTCGCCGAGATGAGCGTGCCGGCCGCGACCATCACCGTGGAAAAGAAATGCAGGCCCGGGCCGACCTTGTTCCATCCAAACAGCATGACGCCCAGAAAGCCTGCTTCCAGAAAGAACGCGGTCAGCACCTCATAGCTGAGGAGTGGGCCGGTAATGCTTCCCGCAAAATTGGAGTAGTGGCTCCAGTTGGTGCCGAATTGATAGGCCATGACCAGGCCAGACACGACGCCCATGGCGAAAGTCACGGCAAAAATGTGCGACCAGAAGTGATAGAGTTCGACGTAGACGGCGTCCTTCTTCAAGAGCCACAGGCCCTCGAGTACCGCCAGATAGCTCGCAAGCCCGATCGTGATCGCCGGGAAAATGATGTGAAACGATATCGTGAATCCGAACTGGATTCGCGCAAGTTCAAGTGCTGTCAGCCCAAACATAAATCCTCACATTGTTCAGCAGGTGTCCCCGATTTACGCAGCCTTCGCAATCGGCCAGCTCAACCGCACACGAACGTCGCGCAAGGCATCGACCAGATGCGCCATGTGCTCGTCGGTGTGGAAGGGCGAGGGCGTGATGCGCAGCCGCTCCAGGCCGCGCGGCACCGTGGGATAGTTGATCGGCTGGATGTAGATGCCGTGCTCCGAAAGAAGCAGCTCGCTCGTAAGCCTGCACTGGTGCGCATCGCCGATCATCACGGGGAGTATGTGGCTGGCGCTATCGAGCACCGGCATCCCGGCCGCCGCCAGCATCGATTTTAGTTTTGCAACGTTGCGCTGCTGCGTGATCCGTCGCTCCGGATGGTCCTTGAGGTAGCGCACGGCGGCCAGTGCGCCGGCGGCGAGGTGAGGGGAAAGAGAGGTCGTGAAGATGAAGCTTTCGGCAAAGCTGCGAATGACGTCCATTAGGAGAGCGGGGCCGGTGACATAGCCGCCCATGACGCCAAAAGCCTTCGCAAGTGTTCCCTCGATCAAGGTCACGCGATGGGTCACGCCATCGCGTTCGGCAATGCCGCCGCCGCGCGGGCCGTACAGGCCGACTGCGTGGACCTCGTCGAGGTAGGTGATTGCGCCGTGTTTTTCCGCAACATCGCAGATTGCCGCTATCGGCGCGATGTCCCCGTCCATGCTGTAGACGCTTTCGAACGCAACGATCTTCGGGCGCGCGGGGTCGACCGAACTCATCATCTCGTCGAGATGCGCGACATCGTTATGGCGGAATATGAAGCGCTCCGCGCCGGAACGGCGGATGCCTTCGATCATGGAATTGTGGTTGAGGGCGTCGGAAAAGACCGCGCAGCGTGGCAGCAGGCGCCCGAGCGTACCGAGGGCGGCGAGGTTCGATACCCACCCCGATGTGAAGATCAGCGCAGCTTCCTTGCAGTGCAGATCGGCAAGCTCGGTCTCGAGTTGCACGTGCGCCAGGTTGGTTCCGGAAATATTGCGAGTCCCGCCGGTGCCCGCACCCGAGCGTTCGATCGTTCGATGCATGGCCGCCAGCACGTCCGGGTGCTGACCCATGCCGAGATAGTCATTGCTGCACCACACCGTCACGCGACTGCTCGAACCATCGGGGTGGTGCCATAAAGCCATAGGAAATTCTCCGGCGATCCGCTCCAGCTGTATGAACGAGCGGTAGCGGCCATCCCGCTTCATCTCGGCAATCAGTTGCGCAAACGTCTCGCTGAAATCGAACGCTCCAGTCATTTCCTTTTCCCTGCCTTTCGGGTCAAACTCGCAACTGATATCTGGCCGCTGCGTCGGACTGGCAACGAGTGATGATTGCCACCGCACAAGGCGATCGGGCGAATCTGAAATGAGGCGTCTTGTGCATCGATCGGTGGCTGCGGGCCACCCGATCCAGGCTCACGGAAGGGGTCGGGTGAATTTGAAATGTGCTGCCGCGCAACGAACTACGTCAGGTGCTTTCACGGTCCAGCCGAACAGGAGTCCGCAATGCTGACCAGCGCCCAAAGAATTCGAAGCAAAACAACGCGTCGTCGAACTTTCTTCCGAAGTTCGGCAAATGTCGTTGCAATCTCATGCGCAGCCGTCACGGCGCTGCTGCTCGCCGCCGGTCCCCATATCTCGTGGGCGCAGACTAACGATGCGCTAGTCACATCAGCTTCTGCGAAATTGAGCCCCGAAGATTACAACTTCGTGGCGCAGGCCAATCTCGGGGCTCCCTTTCAAATCCATTCCGGCCGCGTTGCCGAAAAAGGAGCCACGACGGCTGCCATTCGGGATTACGCCCACCTCATGGTGGTTACTCACATTCCCGTCGTCGACGCGCTGAACAGGATTCTGGCGCGCAAGAACATCGAGGCGCCTGCCAATACGCTTTTGCACGGCGCCTACGACACCATGGTTGCCTCGCTCAAGGCAGATCGCGCCGGCTCGCTCGACCGCGACTACATCCAGGGCCAGGTCGACTATCAAAAGGGGAACGAGGCGTTGTTCCGGAACGAGATCCTGAATGGCAGCGATCCGGACCTGAAGCAATTTGCGCGGGCGACCTTGCCAAAGATCGTTGACCATCTCGATCGAGCTTTGAAGCTCGCCGGAGATGAGACGGCGTCCAAGTGACACTGGCTCCGTTCCGGAAAAATGAGGTGTCGTGAATTCAGATGATTGCCTCTATCCGAGGCAAAACAAAAGGGCGGCTTGCGGCCGCCCTTTCTCGTAGCTCGATCAAGCGCTGCCTTTGCAGAGCAATCGCCTCACTGGCAGTCGTTGCGACTATCCCAGGCCCCGAGCGCACGCCAGGCGGACCATGCCTGGTAATCGGTGTTCGGGTTATAGGGGTTTCCGGGCTCCTGGCTGCACCAGCCCGCGGCGCCATTGGCAGAATCATAGGCATTGCGGATCGTTTCGTTTGAAGCTGTCGGTGCATGGCCAACATGACGCGCGAACGCTGGGGTAATTTGGGCCGCCGATCCGGCAATCAGCAAAACGCCGAGAGCCGACAGAATTGTCTTTCGCATTCTCTGTCTCCGTTGATTTGATGCGCTGCGGGGGGGCAACGTCGCGCCCGATTGCGCGGTGTTCAGAGTGGACAGGCGCTACCTAAGCAGAGGCGCTGGGCGAACCACTAAATAAAGCTTCAGACATCACGCGCGCGGTCCGGTGTGGGACAGCGCGTGATGTCGAGCGCAGCCATGCGCCTTCCGGTCGTCGCCGTTTGGCTCAAGGAAAAGAGTTCGATCGCTGATCCGTGATTTTCGGGGGGCCTGCCGGTCGAATTCGAAGTTAGCTTCATAACCCTCAATTTAATGGCGCCGGGATCAAATCTCTTATCTCTAGAGATGCATTCACCGTTTGAAGCGAAAACCAGATTCTTGCAGGTCGGAGCGATTGACATGGGTATCGAGGGACAATTCCGGGAGATCACAATTCGAAGCGGGCGCCAGCTGGCGTTTGCCGCTAATGGCCGAGCCAGCAAGGATTATCTCACCGATATTCGCCGCTTCCCGGTCCTCGGGAGGGACCAGGAGTATGCGCTCGCCAAGCGCTGGCGCGAGCAAGGTGACCGTCAAGCGGCCGATCGGCTCGTTACAAGCCATTTGCGGCTTGCCGCCAAAATAGCGATGGGTTACCGCGGCTATGGCCTTCCGATGGCGGAGATTATCTCCGAAGGCAATGTAGGATTGATGCATGCGTTGAACCGCTTTGAGCCCGAGAGGGGTGTTCGGTTTTCCACCTATGCGATGTGGTGGATCAAGGCATCCATCCAGGATTACGTCCTGCGTTCCTGGTCGCTGGTGAAGATTGGAACCACGGCAGCCCAGAGAAAGCTCTTTTTCAAGCTGCGCTCGGCCAAGAACAGGATTGCCGCGCTGGAAAGCGGCGACCTGCATCCCGAACACGTCGCCTTGATAGCGAAAGACCTCGACGTTGCGGATCAGGAGGTCGTCGAGATGAACCGCCGCATCGTGGGAGACAGATCGATTAACGTGCCGCTTCACGAGGACGGCGAGACCGGCGAATGGCAGGATCGGCTCGTCGATGACTCGCCGTCGCCTGAGACCATCGTGGTCGAACAGGACGAAAAGGAACGCCGGCTCAGCGCACTGACAAACGCAATCGAGGTGCTGAACGGGCGTGAACGGCAGATTTTCGAGGCGCGGCACCTGGCCGACGTACCCGAGACGCTCGAACAACTCGCGGAGAAATTCAACGTGTCGCGCGAGCGCATCCGGCAAATTGAAGTGCGCGCGTTTGAGAAGGTGAGGAAGGCGACAAGGAACTTTGCCGCCAAGGTGCCGGCAGCGCTCGCGGCGACCTAGCCGGATTTGATCGAACAATCCTGTCGGCAAGAGTGACGCGATCGCTGATGGCGGAATTCTGTCTTTGGGAGATCTTCAGAACCCCCAGCCTCACTTGGGCAGCGGTTGTGCCAGCGGGAGAAGGCCAGCTTCCTCCGCCGCGATTTGGCCGAGGACGGCCCAGTCGAGATCGCCGTAACCGCGTGCAATCGCGGTGATCAGCCGATCTCGCACCACGCCCACCGATGGCATCGGCGTACCTGCCTTCTCGGCTTCCGCAAGCGCCAGGCGAACGTCCTTGAGCACGAGGGGCAACATGAAACCGGGCGCATAAGCCTGCCGCACGATCTTGTCGCCGTAGATCCTGTGCGCCCTGCCGCTGAACATCGTGCTCGTCATGATCTCGATGAAGGGTCGCGGATCCAGTCCGCGCTTTCGTATTACCGCGATGGCTTCCGCGAGCATCTCGAGCGCGGTTGCGGTCATCATGTTGCCGAGCAGCTTGATCAGATTTGCTTCCTGCGGATCGGCCCCGACTACAAAAGTCCTCTGCCCAAGACAGTCGAAGATCGGCTGGCACCGCACTAAATCGGCTGGGGCCCCGGCCGTGACAATGAACAGTTGCCGCGCCTTGGCGGCGTCGGGGTTACCGAAGACCGGCGCTGCGACGTAGCCTTGCTGATGCCGCGCGTGTTCTGCCGACAGCTGCGAGGCGCATGCAGTGCTGATCGTGCTCATGGACAGATGGATCGCTCCGGGCATCAGGCCGTCGGCAAGTCCGTCAAGTCGACCGTCCCTGCTGCCAAGCACGACTTGGCGCACCGCGTCGTCGTCGGGCAACATGCTGATGACGAGCTGGCAGTCGAGCAGGTCACCCATATCTGTCGTAGCCCCGATGCCGAGCGACTTGAGTTCGGCGATCTGATCTTTGCGACGGACATAGGCGATCACCGGCCGCCTGGCTGCCGCGAGGTTTGCGGCCATCGCAGTGCCCATGCGGCCAAGCCCAATGAAACCTATTTCGCCCATGATCGGTGGGAGAAGGGAAGGGGAGTCGACTTGAGGCTCGGTGGCCGAGGCGGAAAGAGGAGCGGGTTGGTCGTCCCGCTTGCTTGATTCGGAATTGGACATGACAACACCTGATGAGCAGCGCATGCGCTGCATTCGTTTGCAATCGATATGCTTGCAAAGATGGTGACGCGACCGAATTCCCGCTTGTCCCGGCTTGCTGCGTTCGAAATCTTCCTGGCGGATCGCGGAAGCTCACGGAAACAAGGCTTGATCCGCGCAATTGGCGCGGGCCGAACACACGCCCGCGTGAGCCGGGCCAGATCGCATGAACTCCAATTTAATGGTGATGAGAACTGGCGGACTTACATCGGCATCAGGCGCGATGGCGCCGACAAATCCGTATGGAGAGAACCGATGACCAAGATCAAGACACTGACTGCCATGATAATTCTTTCCACCGCCGTTGCGACGCCGGTGTTCGCGAAAGGCATGAACTACCACAGTCAATCCTTCCGCGGTGCCTATAATCAGGTGACTGCGCCCTCCCTTACCACTGAGGAAGGCCGAAACCTCGAAGACTTCGGCTTCAGTGGCAGGGATTCGTCGAGAGTTGGCGGCGAAGATCCTTCGCTTCGTCCCTCTGGAAGCTGATGCAAATCGCAAGGACGATGGGTGGCATCCAGTATATGTCACCCATTCCTCGCCAGGACTGCCGCTCATATCAGCGCCATTTGTGATGGCCTTGATCATACCAAGCGAAATCATGTCACCGGAAACAACGAATCGTGGTGGCACGACGCCAATTCGCGGCGGCCTGTCCGCGCGAAAGCAGAAACTGGTCGTGGCGTATATCGAACAGCATCTCGCCGAAGAAATTTCCCTGCTCGCGCTCGCAAGGTTGGCCAAGCTCAGTCCGTATCATTTTGCACGCGCCTTCAGGCATTCTTTCGGGATTCCCCCTCATCGCTACCACATGGTCCGTAGGATGAACCAAGCGCGAGACCTGCTGCTGCAGTCGGCGCTTCCGGTGACACAGATCGGCGCCCGGATCGGCTTCCGCGAAACAAGTTCATTCACGAGGGCATATCGCAAGTATGCCGGCGTCACGCCAAGTGAATACAGGCGCGATCGAAAGATCGCCTGCCGTTGCCGACCCAACTAGATTCTCTTTACTTGCGATTCAAGACGGCTTCGATGTTGTCAATCAGGGTCGAACACGCAAACGGCTTTTCAAGCAAACCGACGGCTCCCGCCTTCAAGGCCCTGGCTCGGACGCTCTGATCAGGGAACGCCGTGATAAAAATGAACGGCGTGTGATTGCCGCGTCTCCGAACCTCCGTCAGAAGGTCCAGGCCGCTTATGCCGGGCATTTGCACATCCGCAACGACGAAAGAGGTGTCTTCCAGTCGAGCCGACCGAAGGAAATCTTCCGCTGACGCAAAAGTATGGACCATATATCCATGCGAGCTGAGAAGGTTATCGGCTGCTGCCCGGACCGAGGCGTCGTCGTCAACGACTGAAATGACATGTACTTCCAAGGCGACCTTCCTCGCTCCCCTGACTTAAGAGTGGGCCGTAAATCAGGTTTTTGAAATAATACGTAGGTTTGGACAGCGCTGATCCTGCCTCGATAGTGGGATTCGCCGCTTCGACGATCGGAAATTGCGCCGAAGCAGAGGCCTATTTTGCGCCCTTGAGGGCCACGAGATACTCAACGATTGTCCCGACATCCTCCGGGGCAACCGGAGCCTTGTAGTTGTTGATCATCTTCTTGACTTCGGCCGTCCACGCGTTTCTCGACATCGCCGGCTGGTTTAAGACCATGTCGGCGGAGTGGCAGGCGAGACAGTTGTTGTTGATCGCATCCGAACCTGGTCCGTCGGGGAACATCCTGTCGCTATCAGGCAAGTCGAATTGCGTGGTCTTAAGTTCGATCGGCCTGGCGCCATCTGCGATGGAGGGCGTTGCGGCGACACCGAAGACAATGACCAACGGAAGCAAGCTGCGAAACATCTGAAAACCCCTTCAAATCGCAACGATACGAATCGATTCAACGACGTTGCGCATGAACCCGGCCGGATTCCAATTTGGCGCGTCAGGTTGCGATACTCCGTTGCTGTTGGTGCAGCGGACCTGAAAACCGTACTCGCCTTGTGCCGGGAATATCAGCTGCGTCTCCCATTTGCGAAATCCGTACTTGCCTTCATCCTTGCCGAGTTGGGTTTGGCGCCAGGTCTGACCGTGGTCGATCGAAATGTCGACTTTTTCCACGCCACAATCGCCACCGAATGCGATACCCCGGAACGTCACTGGTGTTGCTGCCTTCACGGTGTTGCCGGACGCGGGATTTGTGACAAAAGATCTGGGGACCATCCGGTTGATCGGAATCGTCCTGACATTTGTTTGACCAGGTTCGATGCTGGCGTGCGGCGTATCGGGAATGGTATAGGCGACCTTCGTCCAGTAGTTTGTATCCGGCTGATCCAACACCTCGATATCATTCAGCATCTTGACCCAATAGGTCGCATACCAGCCAGGCACGACCAAACGCAGCGGAAATCCATTCAGCAGCGGCAGCTGTTCGCCATTCATGGCATAGGCGATCATCACCTCGCCGTCGCGGGCATGATCGATCTCGAGCGACTTCATGAAGTGCGGGCCGTCCTCCACCACGGGCTGTTCCATTCCCTTGAATCTCACCTGGACGGCGCCGGGCTTTACGCCCGCCTTGTCGAGCACGTCCTTGAGACGAACGCCCGTCCAAAGTGCATTACCCATGGCGCCGTTTGCCCATTGCCCGCCGCTAACGCGAGGCTGAAAGAAACCGCGCGAATTGCCGGAACACTGGTTCACGGCGACCAGTTCGACGCGCGGCAATGCAAGAATATCTTGCAGCGACAGCGACAAAGGCTGATTGACGTGACCGCGCACGACGAGCGAGAACTTGTCGGTCTCGATGTGGGTCGGGATATCCGCCCAGTGCCAGCGCACATAGAATTGGTCGTTCGGGGTCAATGTGCCCCTGTCGAACACCTCGAACGGCGTTTCCAGAAGCGGAGGACGCGTCCGCTGCAGGATCATCGACCCCTTCTGCGGGAATGCGGTCGTGATCGACCGTGCATCAGGACCTCCAGGCAGCGGCAGGTTGGCGAGTTGCTCTGCTTTGGCCATTGACGACCAAAGCGCGCCTGTTGCGGCTGTGGCAAGCAGTCGCCGCCGTGTGATCAAATCGGAAAAGGCGCCGCGTGGCCTCATATTTCGACCTCCCAGGTATTTTGCGCAAAGCCGCTGGCGTGATCGCAGTACCCGAAGAGGTCGCGAAACGCCCAAGCGGTCATGCAGGGCTTTCGTCCGGCCTCGGTGTTTCAAAGGCTTGCCGGATCGGTATTGCAGCATTCTAGCCAGACTCGCGGTCGAAGGCTTGATATTCCCAAGTTGATCGAGATGCGATTTTGGTTTTTGCCGTAGCAAACCTTGGTTTATTGGCCGCAGACATTGCAACGCTGGCTCGCTCCCCGATTGCCTCGGCGGGCACCGGCCCGGAACCATGGGTCAGGCCTTGGTACGGGAAATGCCAAGCGCTTCGGCCTGCCTCACCAACTCGGCCAGGGACTTCGCGCCCATTTTTCTCGTGATGTGTCCACGATGGATCTTCACGGTGATTTCGGCAAGACCGAGTTCGCCGGCTATCTGCTTGTTCATCAGTCCGGACGAGACAAAAGCAAAGATCTCTCGTTCGCGCGGCGTTAAGGTCTCAAAGCGCGTCTGCAAATCCGACATGACTCTGTCCGTCTCGCGGCGCTTGCGGTCGCGTTCGATCGCCGCGCCCACCGCATCGAGCATGTCCTGATCGCGGAACGGCTTGGTCAGAAAATCCACGGCGCCTCCCTTCATGGCTCTCACAGTCATCGGAATATCGCCATGACCGCTCATGAAGATGATCGGAATGTTGATGTTGGCCTTGGCAAGCTCGGTTTGAAAATCCAGGCCGCTCAGGCCGGGCAGTCTGACGTCAAGTACCAGGCAGCTGGCGGTCGCAGGAAGCTTGCTTTGCAGCATTTCGGACGCCGACCCGAACAGTTTTACGTCCATGCCGACCGACTGGAAGAGGTTGCTGAGCGCCCGGCGCACCGACTCATCGTCTTCCACGACCAGCACGGTCGGTCCACCGGTGTCCGTCGTCGCAGACGTCGATTTCAGACGCTGGGTCATTTAGACATCCTCCCTGTGCAGGGGCAGGACAAGTTGAAACGTTGCCCCGGGGCCCTCATTGTTTGACGCAGACATGCGTCCGCCGTGAGCCTCCACGATTGAACGGCAGATCGACAGCCCCATGCCAAGTCCACTCGATTTGGTGGTAAAAAACGCGTTGAACAGCCGATTGGCATTATCGGCGGAAATGCCTATTCCGCTATCGGTGATACTCAGGATCAGCTGGTCCGTATCGTTCTTGCCGGATCGAATCAGGAGCTCACGCCGACGATCGGTGGCCGGCGCCATGGCCTCGATACCGTTGATCAGCAGGTTGATGATCACCTGCTGCAGCTGAACCCGGTCGCCAAGAATCTCGGGCAATGCGGGCGCCAGCTCGGTTCGCAGCGAGACCCGATGCTTGATTAACTCGCGCTCGACCAGGGTAATAGCCTCGTTGACGACGTGATTTAGGTCGAGCCGCGCGGTTTCCATGTCGGATTTCTTTGCGAGCGCCCGAACACGCCTGATCACGTCACTGGCGCGACAGCCGTCGTTGATCACCCATTCCACCGACCGGCGCGCAGCGGCAAGATCGGGCTGTTCGCGGTTGAGCCAGCGCAGCGAGGCCTCTGCATTGGCAACAACGGCAGCAAGCGGCTGGTTTACTTCATGGGCGATGGACGCCGTCAACTCGCCCAGCATGGTTACGCGCGTCACGTGAGCGAGCTCCGCCTGCGCCTTGCGCAAAGCCTGCTCGGCTTGCTCCGCGCGTATCAAGGCGGTGACATCGGTGGCGGTGCCGCGATAGCCGAAGAAACGACCTTCGACGTCAAAGACCGGCTTGCCGCTGGATCGGACGTAAACTTGGGACCCGTTTTCGTTGATGAGGCTATAGACGAAGTCACGGAATGGGCGATGGGAATCGAGCGTCTGTCGATGCAGCCGCCATTTTTCGGATTCAGTCTCGTAATCCGACGCGACTTCCCATCGGGTCCGACCGGACACAGGAGCAAACCGAAGGCCAATTGCATTGATGTGCTCCGATATGTTGGTGATCCGATGATCCGGCCCAGTTTCCCAGAGCCAGTCGGAGGCTGTTTCGGCGTAATCGCGAAAGCGCTGTTCGCTGTCCCGGAGCGCGAACTCGGCTAGCTTGCGGTCCTGTATGTCGGTCGCGGACCCATACCAATTGACAATGTTGCCCGATTGATCGCGCAGCGGCTTTGCCTCGAACAGAAACCACCGATATTCGCCGTCGCAGCGCCGCAGCCGCGCTTCGAGTCCGCCTCGCTTTCCCGACTCCCGTATGGCGCTCCACTTTAACAACATGGCCTTCTTGTCCTCGGGATGAAAAGCGCGGGGCCACCCGAACTCGGCCTGATCCAACGAAAGACCTGTATAGTCGAGCGCGGGCTGGTTGAGGAAATCCGGGACGCCGTTGGGTTTGGCGCGCCAGACCAGGGTTGGAATTGTATTGATGACCAGCCGGAGGTGGTCCTGGGATCTCTTGATCTCGTCAAAAGCCTTTTGCAGCTTTTCCTTTGCTTCGTATTGTTCGGTGACGTCGACATTTGTGCCGACCAGCTGGATCAAATTCCCCTCGCTATTGAGGACGGGATGTCCGACCGAATGAACATGTTTCGTTGTTCCATCCGGAAGCCTGATCCGAAAATCGATTTCGAGATCCGTCTTGTCACGGATTGCCTGTCGAGCCGCCTCGATGACTCTGAGCTTGTCTTCGGGGAGTATTCGATTGTGATAAGTCTTTACCAACTCGGACTCTCTTCCTTGCTCGACCCCGAACAGGTGATAAAGTTCATCAGACAGGTACGCGTATTTCTTCAGGCACTCATCCCAGGCCCAACTGCTCGTGTGACTAAGATGTTGTGTCTCGGCCAAATAGGCTTCGCTAAGCCGCAATTTGCGCTCGGTCTCCTTCGTGGCGGTCACATCCGTTATCGCGCCGATAAATTCGACGCGACCATATTCATCTTTCGTAGCGCGTGCCATCGCATGGACATGCTTCACCGAACCGTCCGGCATCAGCAATCGATATTGATGCTCGAAATCCTTGTCTTCGTTGGACACCCGGTCAACCATCGCCTGCACGGCGGCGCGATCCTCGGGATGCACGCGCTGAAGCACAAGTTCGACGGTCGGTTTGGTCGCTCGATCAAATTCGAAAATCCGAAAGGTCTGGTCTGACCAGAAGAAGTTCGTTCCGGTCGAGACATCCCATCCAAAACTCCCGGTTCGGGTCAATCTCTGCGCCTCAGTCAGATACATTTCGGTATGCAGCAGTGTCGATTCAGTCCGCTTCAGACCCTCGATTGCCGCCTGCAACTCGTCGCGCGAATGCCGCAGGGCTTCTGTAGCCTTGCTCTTTGCGGCGATTACGAAAGAAACAAACAAGGAAACAACGGCAAACAACACCAGTCGCGGCGTCTCCGAGGGATCCACTGCGAGAAAGTTCTGCTTCCAGACAAACAAGTTGGTCGGCGGCGCGATATTGTATTGGAAGGCAAGAAGCGCAAGCACGATCGCCAACAATGCCGGACCAAGGTCGGCAAGCCACGCCGTCACGATCACGGCGCTGAGCATGAGCAATCCGATAGGCTCGGGCGTGAAGAAGCGAGCCATGAGTGCAGTTATGATGACGGCAACGGCGACCGCCAGGACCGGAACGGCATAGGCGACCACCCTGTGCTTCGCCAGCCACGGTTTACTGGACTCGGTCATTCTATTCGCCCGCGTGGTTGAGCTGCGCCCGGCGAAGCTGCAGATGGCGCCGGCGCCGGCATTGTGATGGCAAGTGCCCTTCGGCCGACCCGGCAAGCAAGGTCACATTCAGCTCCGAATTGTCGGATGCCGAGAGCAAGTCCGGAAGAGAAATGAAATGCCACTTTCAGGAGAGTCATGGCCTGGTCACGCTTCCTGAGCGTTCCTGTTCCCCCGGGGCAGCCGATTAAAGCACTTTGGCGCAGGATCAGCAATTCGTTCCGCCTATGGCCCGATAGGGGGTTGTGGCAGCCGCCGGCGGCGACAGGCGCGTTTGAGCAGGGAGCCAGCCAGTACAAACGTTCGTATAGTCCGCTGAACCCTTTCGATGCGCACGCTCACCCCGCGTACAATTGAGCCGGAAGCCTCCGTACTATTAATCGTAGTGGCATTCGCAAGCGCGTTAGCAGGCGATGTCAGCGGCTCCGGTCAACGAGATCCAACAGACCGTGAAGCACTCGACATTCCCGATCACACAAGCGTTACGAGTGTCGCGAGGTGCCATATGAAATTCATTCTGGTGAACGGCAGGACCCCCTGTAGAAATTCCGCCTGTGCGCTGTGCGCTGAATCAATCGGGAACTCCTATCTGCGCGAAATGGGAACGCAGCTCTATTACTGCGATCAAGTCTGCTATGCGGATCATTGCAAGAGAGTGATGGATCTTTCAAATCATACGAGAGAATCCTTGATTGCGCTTGCTCCGAAGCGCGCGAAGAAAACTTCCGAAGCCGAATTGATGCTCACGACGTGAGGCCGAAGCTCGATCGGCCTTACCGTCAAAAAAGAACCGCAGGAAGAAGGAACGTAAAATGAGAAATCAACGCATCGCCCGCGATATGGCCGAACGGCCCGACACGGTAGGGACTCTTGCGCTGGCGCCCGTGAAATTCCACGCTTCCTCGGTCCATCCGAAAAACTACCAGCCGACTTATGGCAGCGCGGGGATTCCACTGGAATGGGATAATGTGGCCGAGCTGAAAATTCATCTCGACGGCCTGCCGATCCAGATCCGGTTCAGCCTCGATGAGGCTTCGACAAAAACGCTGCTTGGCGCCATTGCCACGGATACCAGCCATTCGCTGCTTCGCAGCGCACTGGGAAAAATCGCCGACCAGATTCGCGGGTCGACCACGCGGAGAATCGGCCCGTCATCAGGTCCGACGCTGACGGACGCGACGATGAGTCCGGAGGCCGAGACCGCCGCCGCTCCATCCGACGCGCAGACGGTCCTGCGCGTGGGGCCGCTCGAGCTCAATCTGCTCGATCGAACCGCCAAACGTGGCGACCGCAACATCGATCTGAGGCCACGGGAATTTCGGCTGCTGCGATACATGATGGAGCGCAGCGACAAGCTGCTGACGCGGGCAAAACTTCTGCAGGAGGTCTGGAACTACAAATTCGTTCCTCAAACGAACCTCGTCGACGTTCACATGGGCCGGCTGCGGCGCAAGGTCGATGGCCCGAACGAGCCGGCGATGATTCGCAGCGTTCGCGGCGCGGGCTTCGTTCTCAATGCCAATCCGCTCTCGCAAAACTAGCCGATGAGGTCGGCCCGGAGCTGATCGGCGTCTGTGCGCCGGACCGGATTCCCATCCCGAACGCAGGTCGTGGTGGCGCTTTTCAAACTCCGACCGGCCGTGCACGACCAACTCAGGGAGTTTTTACGCCATGATGCTTGGAATCCTGCTGTTTCTGGCAAGGCGCGCGCGAAAAGGATAAGACGCGCCTTGCCTTTCTCGACAAGATCGACGGTGTTGCCCTCAAGTTGGCGGTCTTGGCTGGGACCTTGTTTACGATGGCTTATCTCGCCGCGACGAGTTCGACCCTGGCTGTTGAGCTCTCACAAGATCTGTTTGATCTCATCCCTTGATCACACTTGGGCGACCAAAAGAGGCAACCGGTGCGGAGTGATGTCCAATCCTGATGTTGCGTCGCCGATGAGTCGAGCGGCCCGCTCGATGGCAATTGTCATGTCTAAATCGATGTTTAATGGCGTCACCGCAGCGAAGTCTTACCTCTCCCTGCAGATGAAACAGGGAAACTGAACTAACCACCGATCGCACAGAATCTCGTTCAGCCACGAATGGTGGTGCGGCTTGGTCGGAACGCGGAAAGGACAAAGTGCCATGACGAAGTTGAGATTGATTGGGACGGCCATGCTTGCGCTCATGTTGGCGGGGCCGGCAATGGCCAAGCATCAGCCGTATCACTACCGCGGCGGTCGTGAGTTGTCGGTTATTGACTCCACACATTTCGGGCGCGGCTCGGGTTGGTGTGGCTATCATTCGGGTTACGGCGGCCTGTACGGGGATGGTTACTATCCAGGGAACGTCTGCGACGACGGTGGCGATCATCTCATAGATTGATCGCGAGTGGGGGAGCCCGATGAAAATACCTGCAGGCAGATAGCCGAGCGCACCGACGACGGCGAGGGCCTTCTGTTTTCCTTATCTCGCAATGTTGTGAACGCGAAGCAGGCCTATCGTACTTACATCTATATCGTAATAGATGGCGCTGGAACGCTTCATGGTGAGCAAGGAATATATGGGCACGGCGCGGACTCTGCTCCGGATCGCCAAGAACATGACGGACCAGGCGATGGCGGATCGGCTCAAGGCCCTTGCTGATGACTACGAGCGCCGAGGCCGGAAGGCTGGTCATTCGGAATCGGCAAAGGCCCTGACCTCGCTCGACCGTCGCGGCGCGGAATCCCGGCCGAGGGCAGCAAGGTCCAGCTGAAGGTAGTTTCGGTCAAACTATCGGCGGGTTCTCGTGCTTCTTGCCGATGACGCTCGTCGCCGTCGCGCGAAGTTGCCGGAAGACGCAGAAATGGGGAAGTATCGACTCCCACCAGTATTGGGCATGTTGCGAGCGATCAGCGTTGCTGTCGTTATCGCAGCCGTGACGCTGCCTGCATTCGGGCGCGATTTGGACGGGCGCTACAAGGACTCTCCATTGCGCGACTGGTTTGAGCATCTGGCAAGCGGCAAGGGCCTCTGCTGCTCGTTCGCCGACGGTTACGTCGTCCAGGACGCCGACTGGGAATCCCGCGACGGGCACTATCGTGTGCGCGTACCAAAGGCCGCCGATTCCGACGACGGGGTCTGGGTCGATGTACCGGATGAAGCCTTGATCACCGAACCTAACAAGGCAGGGCACACCATGGTGTGGCCATCCTACACCCACAAAGGCGTATCAATTCGCTGCTTCATGCCCGGAAGCATGACGTAGGTCGTCGCTCAAAGCATCGCGCGGCTTCAACCCCGTGTGGCGAGTTGGACCAACAGAAGGAGACCGCAGCTCGGCAGGAATTCGGACTCTTCCCGATTCCAACCAGTCGAGGCTAGCAGGATAGCAAACGATGCGCGCGCTTCCCATTCTTATCGCTCCCGCAATCTTGATCGCCGCATCGGCGATGCTTTCGGCCCGAAATAGCGCCTCATCTTTTTCTGCAGCTACTCTGGAAGAGATCGCCAGGGTCGAGAACGAAATCGATCGAATAGAAGGGGAGACGATGGCCCGCCTGGCGTCGCCTCCCGACAATCAGGTGCAGCAGATCGAATTGCTCGGCAAGCTTTTGCTTTATGACAAGGAGCTGTCGGTGAATCGAAACGAAGCCTGCGCCTTCTGTCACATGCCGGAAGCCGGATTCACGGGGCCGATAGCGGAATTCAATCGCACCACGGGATCGTATCCTGGGTCAGTCCGAACCCGATTCAGTGAACGCAAGCCGCAGACCCATACTTATGCCCCGCTGTCTCCGGTGCTTCACTACAATGAAGGGCAGGGTGATCTGGTCGGGGGTAATTTCTGGGACATGCGCGCGACCGGCCGCCGGCTCGGCAATCCAGCCGCCGAGCAGGCCGAGGGGCCGCCGACGAACCCGGTCGAAATGGGATTGATCGATTTTGCCTGCGCCGTTTACCGAGCGTCCAGGCGGCCCTATCGGGCTCTGTTTGAAAGCGTCTGGGGCGCCCAGGCGTTCGCGATCATTTGGCCGGCTGACACCGAGGGCGTGTGCAACCGCCCTGGTCCGCCGTCGGCCGACAATCCATCGCCGGTCCATCTCACGCCCGTTGACCGCGGCAGGGCAGCTGCCACGTTCGACCAGATGGCGCAATCGATTGCAGGCTATGAGTCTTCGCACGAGGTGACAGCCTTCTCCTCAAAATACGATGCCGTCCAGGCCGGCAAGGCCCAGTTCTCGGCGCAGGAACAACAGGGCTACGATTTGTTTCGCGACAAGGCCAAATGCAACGGCTGTCACCGTGATGGCGGGCCAGGCGAGGAACCGCTGTTCACGGATTTCACAGCGAGCAATATCGGGACACCTGCAAACCCAACGCTGCCCTATTATGCCGAAGTCGAACCCGATGCCATGGGCTATGTTGCCAACAAGAGAGGGCCGTCATTCGTCGATCTCGGTGTTGGCGGCTTCCTCGCCGACGGCCATCCGCTCAGTCAGCCTTCCGCGGTAGATGCGCGCTGGAAACCGTTGGCGTCAGGCAATCGCGGCCGCTTCAAGGTTCCGACGTTGCGGAACGTCGACAAGCGGCCGAGTCCCGATTTTATCAAGGCATACGCCCACAACGGCTATTTCAAGAGCCTCAAGGAGATCGTGCATTTCTACAATACCCGCGACCTACTGCCGCCTTGCGCGGCAAACGACCCGCGCGAGGGCACGGGCTGCTGGCCGGTGCCGGAAACAGCCGAGAATATGAACAAGAGCAAGGTAGGGAATCTCGGCCTGTCTGACGCGGAGGAGGACGCATTGGTCGCATTCATGCAGACATTGACGGACGGATTTACACCCGCCCAACAGAAATAAAGATTGCGATTGAATTGGCCTGCGCCGGCGGCCAGGGTTCTAGAGGCCCTCACTCGCAAGAAGGCGATCATCTGCCGCATTTGCCTGGGGCGCGCGGTGTGAAATGCGCTTCAAAACTTTTGCAGCACTTTGGCCGGGAACGTCGCATCAGCAGTCTGGCCGTTCCAGTCGGTCCAGATGCATTCGACCTGATCCCCCTTGATCCCGAAGACCGTCATCAAGGGTCCACCGGAATGGAGCCGAACCAGATCGCCCTGTTGCAGTCGAGGAGCGATGGGATCTGCGATCGGCGCGCTTGACGCGGTTTCAGCCGACGATGCGGCGAGGGGAAAGCCCAGACAGAGCGCGATCGCGAGTGCCGCCGCAGTCGTGAATTCCTTCATCAGAAGCATGCGAGAAACTCCGTTTTGCCTTGGAACCAGAGATAGCAATTCAACTTCGCCAATCTACTAAATTTCCCGTCATAGCGTTTTCGAGCGAAGTGGATACCGGTTCGCGTGAAGAAAACGCGTCAAAACAAAAGATTAGAGCCTCGGTTCTGATTCAATCAGAACCGAGAAGGCTCTAAGCCCTATTCTGCATCTGATGGCATCTCGGCGTGCGCCCGGGTTACTGGGGCTGAAAGTATTGCCTGTTCCATCATTCTGCCGGCGCAGCCTCCGCAATCGCGGGGCTCACTGGATGCCGTGCCCCGAAAAGCCGGGTCTGCAGTCGGTCGAGATAGAGATACACGACCGGCGTTGTATAGAGCGTAAGGACCTGTGAAAGAGCGAGGCCGCCGACAATGGCGTAGCCGAGCGGCTGGCGGATCTCGGAGCCGACACCAGTACCGACCATCATCGGCACGGCTCCCAGCAATGCCGCCATTGTGGTCATCAGAATGGGGCGGAAGCGGATGATGCAAGCCTGGTAGATCGCTTCTTTCGTATTCAGCCCTTCGTTCTGCTCGGCCTGCAACGCGAAATCGACCAGCATGATGCCGTTCTTCTTGACGATGCCGATCAGCAAAATGATGCCGACGATCGCTATCACGCTGAGGTCGAAATGGGCGGCCATCAACAGCAAGAGCGCACCGACGCCGGCGGAAGGCAGGGTCGAGATGATCGTGATCGGGTGGATCATGCTCTCATAGAGTACGCCCAGGATCAGATAGATGACGAACAGCGCCGCGAGGATCAGGATCGGTGTGCTCTTGAGCGATGCCCCGAAGGCCTGCGCGTTACCCTGGAAGCTCGTCTGCAGCGACAGCGGCGCGTGCAGCTCCTTGGCGATCGCTTGAATATCGCTGACTGCCTGGCCGATGGCGGCGCCGGGCGCAAGGTTGAACGAGATGGTCACTGACGGGAATTGACCCGTGTGGTTGACCACAAGTGGCGCCGCCTTGATCACCGAATCAACAAGCGTCGATATCGGCACCTGCTGCCCGCTCGAGGATTTTACATAGATGTTGTTCAGCGCATCGGGCGAATACTGGAAGTTCGGAGTGACCTCCAGAACGACGTGGTATTGCTGCAGAGTGGTGTAGATGGTCGAGACGATGCGCTGGCCAAAGGCATCGTCCAGCGTATTGTCGATAGTGTAGGGCAGGATGCCATAGCTCGATGCGACGTCGCGCTTGATGGTGATGTCGAGCAGTGGCCCGGCATTGAGCTGGTCGGTGGCGACGTCGGTGACGGTGTGGAGCGCCTTGATCTTCTCCAGGAACCGGTCCGTCCAATGGCTGAGCTCGCCGGGGTCGGCATCGTTCAGCGTGTACTGGAACTGGGTCTTGTTCAACCGGGCGCCGATCGTAATGTCCTGCGCGGCCTGCATATAGAGTGTGATGCCCTGGATTTTCGCGAGGTTCGTCTGCAGCCGCTTGATCACCTGATCGATCGGGCCGCGCTCCGCTTTCGGCTTGAGCTGGATGAACACACGGCCATCGTTGAGCGTGTAGAGCCCACCGCCGGCGCCAGTCGCGGCAGCCACCGAGTCCACGGCCGGATCCTTCATGATGGCATCAAGCATGGCTTGCTGGCGCTGGGTCATGGCCTGATACGAGATATCCTGCGCCGCCTCGGACTGGCCGATAATCAATCCGGTATCCTGCTGGGGAAAAAAGCCCTTGGGAATGATGACGTAGAGATATCCGGTCATAACGACCGTACCGATCATCATCATCAGGGTCACAAAGCTGTGCCGCAACGCGATCTTCAGGCCGGCTTCGTAGGCATAGAGCAAGGCATCGAAGCCGCGCTCCGACACACGGTAGAGCCAGCCGTGCTCCTTGCTCTCCGGCTTGAGCAGGTAGGCGCACATCATCGGGGTTAGCGTCCGCGAGATTACCAGCGAAAGAAGCAGCGCCACGCTCACCGTCATGGCGAATTCGCGGAACAAAAGTCCGACATAGCCGCTCATGAGGAAGAGCGGAATGAAGACGGCGATCAGCGAGAAGGTGATGGCCACGACCGTGAAACCGATCTCGCCCGATCCCTTCATCGCAGCGTCATACGGCGAGAGGCCCTCTTCAATATGTCTTTGGATGTTCTCGATCTCGACGACAGCATCATCGACCACGAATCCAACGGCGATCGACAGCGCCATCAGCGAGAGATTGTCAAGACTATAACCCATTTCGTAAAGAATCGCGAAAGTGCCGATCAACGACAGCGGCACCGTCACGGCCGGGATAACGGTTGCCCAGAAACTGCGCAGGAAAATGAAAATCACCATGACGACCAGTGCGACCGTCAACAGCAAGGTAAACTGGACGTCGGCGACCGACGCGCGGATGGTCTGGGTCCGATCGGAGATGACGTCGATCTTGACGGCGGCTGGAATCGACGCCTGCAGCACAGGCATCATGTCCTTGATCCGCTGAACCGTTTCGATGACGTTGGCGCCAGGCTGGCGCTGTATCGCCATGATGATGGCACGCTTGTTATTCTCCCAGCCGGCGATCAGTTCATTCTGGCCCGCACTGATGGCGCGGCCAACGTCGCGAATGCGGACCGGCGACCCGTTGCGATAGGCGATGATCAGGTCGGCGTATTTTTCGGGCTCGAAGAGTTGATCGTTGGTATTGAGAGTGAAGGTCTGGCGCGGGCTGTTAAGCTGACCTTTCGGAAGGTCGACATTGGCCTGGCCAAGGACCGTACGGACGTCCTCGAGGTTGATGCCGCGGGCTGCCAGCGCCGTTGGATCGACCTGCACGCGGACGGCCGGCTGCTGCTGACCCCCGATACCGACAAGACCGACCCCTGAGATCTGCGAGATCTTTTGCATCAGGATATTCTGCGCATACGCATCGACTGTGGTGATCGGCAGGCTGTCCGATGAGAGCCCGAGCACCAGGATCGGCGTGTCAGCGGGATTGACTTTCCGGATCATGGGAGGATACGGCATGTTCTTGGGCAGGTACGCGGTCGCCGTCTGGATTGCCGACAGCGTATCGCTGACCGCGCCATCAATATTGCGGCCCAATTCGAACTGCAGCGTAATCTGAGTGTAGCCGAGCGCGCTCGAGGACGTCATCTGCGTCAGGCCGGGAATCTCGCCAAACTGCAGCTCCAGCGGCGATGCCACGGTTGCTCCCATGGTCTGCGGGTCGGCACCTGGCAACTGGGCCGTCACCGTAACTGTCGGATAGTTGATGTTCGGCAGCGCCGCTACCGGCAGCAGCGGGTAGGCGACCAGGCCGGCCACAAGCAATCCGACCATGACCAGAACGGTGGCGATCGGCCGTTGGATAAAAGGCGCTGAAATATTCATGGGATCGGCGCCTGCATCGCGTCTTGGGCGGCAGCTTCTTCAGCCGCCTTGCCGTGCAATATCGTGACATGAGCGCCCGGCTGCAGCTTGTATTGTCCGTCGACGACAACCTGCTCGTTTGCACTGAGGCCGGAATCGATGAGTGCCTGGCCGTCACTGATTTGCGCGACCTTGATTTGATTGATGGCCACGGTGTTGTCAGGCTTGATGACCCACACGTAGGGTCCCTTCGGGCCCTGTTGCACGACCGCAGCCGGAATCGTCAGACCGTTGTGCCGCGTATCGAGAAGTAACCGCGCGTTGACAAGCTCGCCCGGCCACATTCGATTGTCCTTGTTGGAAAAATTTGCCTTGAGCTGGATCGAGCCGGTGGTTTGCAGGATTTCGTTATTGACAAGGCCGAGCTCGCCCTCATCCAGCTTGATTGTATTGTCCTGGCTGTAGGCGATAACCTTGAGCGGTGCGTTGGCTTTTTCCTGTTGCTGCTGAATCTGCGGCAGCACCGTCTCGGGAAGCGTAAAGATCAGCGAAATCGGATCGAGCTGCGTGACGACGCACAGACCGCTCGCAGTCGACGGGCTGATGATGTTGCCAACGTCGATCTGACGAATGCCGACTACGCCATCGATCGGTGCTGTCAGCCGTGTGTAGCTGAGCTGTACCTTCGAGGCGTCGATCAGAGCTTGGTCGGTCTTGATTGCTCCCTGCAGCTCACCCACCTGCGCTGTCTGTGTTTCGATCAACTGTGGCGTAGCCCAGCCCTGTGTTCCCAACTGACTGTAGCGCTTCTGGTTTGCCTTTGCGTTCACCAGCTGCGCCTGATCGCGTTCCAGTTGTCCCGTGTACTGGTCGATCATTGCCTGATAGGGACGCGGATCGATTTGCGCGAGCAAGTCGCCCGCGTGTACCTTCTGGCCCTCGGTAAAATTGATGCTGATGATCTGCCCCTGGATCTGGGCGCGCACGACGTCGGTGTTGTACGCGATCACCGTTCCGACGCCGACAAGATAGACCGGGACATCACGTTGGGCGACGGTCGCAGCGACGACCGGCACAGGAGCCGGCGGTACGGGCTTGGCTGCGGCCTCGTCCAGTGGTCGAACGTGCAGCAGATAAAAAAGACCGCTGGCCGCGACGATACACGTCACCAAGGCAGCGGGAATGAAGACCTTCTTTTTCATGGTCGCTCTCGCTTGCTAATCAGGAATTGTTTCACGGCACCATGCTTGTCGCCGTAGAGGAAACCGCGGGGATCGTTGGTACCGTCCCGTTCGGCCCCACGGTGCTAGCAATCGGCGAGACGCTCGGCGCGGGTACTGCTGCCCAGGCACCAACACCGCGATTGGCGATCTCCGTGGAGTCCAGTGGAATTCCGGCTCGTGCGCTCGGTGTCGCGGACGACGCTGAAGTCGGAGCCGATGATGAGGCAACGCTGGTTGCCCCCGAACCGCACATTCCCGACAAGCCCGCCGTCGTCGCCGTTCCAGAGGTCGATGACAATCCAGAGGTCGCGGATATTGCCGACGACATTGTCGCCTGGACTGCGGAGGTCATGGATGCGGTCGCGGGGGGTGCAGTCCCGTTCAGCGTGACGCCGCCCCCATCATAACTGGAGGGTGACCCGAACGTTGCCGTCGGCGAGGTCCCCAACGTCGAGCACGTCGTGCTGCTTGCGCCTGTCGGGTAGTTGGGCAGCGAACTGACTACAGGTGCGGAGGGGAGCGAAGCCCCCATTGGGATTCCGGTTCCGGCGATCGGCGTACCGGGATTGGTTCCCAGCGGCGAGGTGGCGCTGAGCGGAGGCATAGTGGTGCCCATGCCGACCTGGGCGAATGCGGGGCTGCAGCAATAGGAGGCTGAAACCACCGCGATGATGAACAGCCGTCTCATGAGAGCTCCCGAGATAAGCAGATCAAGCAGCAACACGACCCGATCGCGCCGGAGAATGCTTCCTCCTGGTGACAGGTCAGACCTGCCATGCGTCGCTTCGAACGCGTCATTGCATTCATTCCTCTCAAGATGGCGTGGCGCGCCCGCACTTCGATTAAATTATGAGTTATGCCGCGAATGTGCGGAGGTGTGTTCCCGAATTCGAACATTGGATTAGCGGTGGCCTGCCGTGCCTGGCACGAGAGCAGGGATTCCTGAAACATTGGCAGGGATTCCCGAAACATTGAGCAACGACCCCGTGGGGCTCGTCGACGCCGTCGTGGTGCTCGTCGAAGTTGACAGCGGTGCAGTGACGATGGGAATCGTCGGCAGACTGGTACCTGTTGTTGTGGCCGCAAATGGCGACACATTCGGCGTCGGTATCGTAGCCCAGGGACTGACGCCGAGATTGGCAATCTCCCAGGAACCCAGTGGAATTCCGGTTCTGGGGCTGCCACCAGGCGTTGTCGGAGTCGTCGACGCTGGAGTGGATGCTGACGTCGCCAGGCCGCTCGAGTCAGGGCTGCACATTCCGGACACTCCCACCGTTCCCATTGCGTAGGTTGTCGACATACCGGAGATCGGCAACGTTCCCGGGTCTGTCGAAGCTGTCATTGGCGCGGAAATTCCGGCCGTTTGCCCGCTGCCTGACGTCGCCATCGTACTCATCGTCGCAGTACCGGCAGATGCTGCAGTCGCGGTGGTCGCGGATCCCATCGCCATTCCACCGCCGTCATAGGTATAGGTCGATCCCGTAAGCCCCGATTGCGAAGTGCCCGACGTCGCGCACGTCGTGCCGGAGCCTGGCAATGCGATTGTGCCTGTCGAGTAGGTGGCCAGCGGGCTGACGCCAGCGGACAAAATTTCGGTCGCGCCGAGTGGGATTCCGGTTCCGCCTGCAGACGAACTGGAGTCGAATCCAAGCGGCGAAGTGGGGCCGATCGGAACCGTGGACATGTCGTTGACCTCGGGCACGTAGTCGAGCTGTTGGGCGAATGCCGGGCTGCAGAAACACAGGGCGGTCAGCAGGACTGCGGCTATCCGCAAGGGTCTCGCTGAGAGTTCAATTCGAAACACCATCAAGCGCACGAGTATCCGGCTCATGGCCAGACAACGTCGGGAAGGTTCACGACGATAGGCTTAGGCGTGCTTCGAACGACGACCCAACGGAATGCTTGTACCTTCGACGGATTGATCTCCATGTGCGGGAGAAAAGCAGGGACATGAATGAAGTCGCCGGGCTTTGCATGCGCGATGAATTCGCCCTTGGCTCCCCACCGAATGTCGCAGTTGCCGATGAGTACGTACGCAATCGTCTCCTGGCTTCCGTGATGGTGGATTCCCGTGCGGGAACCGGGCTCGACTTCGAAAGTGCCGCCCCACAAGGCAGAATTGACGGAAAGTTCCGGCGCAATAGCGGCGCGGCGTTCCGAACCCGGCGTCTGTGCGGTGCCGAGGTCGAACTGCTCTGGGCTGACGACGCGGATCGCCTCGAACTTGGTCATGGCACCTCCGAGCATTTGAAGCGGATGCTTGCGAAGTTAAGAGCGTGCCGATTGCCAGGCCATTAAATTGGCGTTCAGAGTCTTAACTTCGCGTATTGCAGACCGCAGGCATGGATCCGCTTTGCTGTTATGCGGCGACGCGGTCCGGGGGTGCCATGAATTCCGGCCCGACCGGGTCCTTGACAGTCTCGTCCAGGATCGTATCGATTTTCGCCATGACCTCGCTGTCGATCTGCCAGCCAAAAGCACCGGCAATCGGGGAAAGCTGATCGGCGCGGCGCGCGCCCCACAACGCGATATTCATCTTGTTGCGATCAAGAACCCATCGTACCGCAAGATGAATCACGCGTCGGCCGAAGTGCTCTTTCGCGAGACGATCAAGTCGCTCGACCGCTGCGAGATATTGCCCGAAGCGCGGGGCCACAAATTTCGGATCGCTTTTGCGAAGGTCGTCGCCGGCGAAGGCGCTGGACTCCGACATGCGGCCGGACAAAAGGCCGCGGCATAGCGAGCCGTAGGCGAGGACGGCGATGCCGCGCTCTCGACAATAGGGCAGCACGTCCTGCTCAATCCCGCGCTCAAACAGATTGTACGGCGGCTGTGCCGCGTGCAACGGCGCCAGCTTCCGAAATTCGTCCATTTGGGCGGGGCTGAAGTTGCTGACGCCAATCGCGCGGATTTTTCCGGCTCGGAACAAGGAATCCATGGCTTCCGCAACTTCCGCGATCGGCGTGTTCGGATCGGGCCAATGAACCTGGTAGAGATCGATGACGTCGGTCTTCAGTCGGCGCAGCGAATTCTCGACTTCCTCGACAATGCGAGCTTTTTTCGCGTTGCGAAAGGGCTTGCCATCCTTCCAGTCGAGGCCGGTCTTGGTGGCGATGACGGCTCGTTTGCGCCGACCGTCGGTTGCCAGGGCCTTTCCAACAATCTCCTCCGAACGTCCGAACCCGTAGACGGGAGCCGTGTCGATCAGATTGATGCCGCGGTCCAAAGCCGCGTGAATCGTGTTGATGGCCTCGCGTTCGTCGCTGCCGCCCCACATCCAGCCGCCGATGGCCCATGTTCCCAATGCGATGCGCGAGGCACGGATTGAGGTGCCGGGAATCTCGACGAACTCGATGTCGGCTTGATTGGTTTGAAGGGGATTCATTTTGATACTCCGTTCGGTGCAGCGATGTCAGCCGGCGGGTCGCGCCGCTGATTGACGATCGCATCTACTGGCCTGGTCTCGAGGGGAGGCGAGACGCCGGTGGGACCTTCGCCGTGGCAAGTAGGTGATCCCGGACGAGGTGCCACTAAATTGGCTTTTAAGAGGGAGTGGCCTTCGAGCAATCGAACGGCCGCGGTTCCCCAAATCGTTCTTTTTGGCAAAAGCCGGAAAGCGCCATGCGGCTTCCGCCAAAAAATCCGAGCAAGGCACCGGATTTCATGAAACCGATTTTAATGGGTATCCGCTGCCGCAGACCTATCTTGGGCTCATCGGAATCTTCGATGTCGCAGCGCTTGCGGGCGGCGCGCACCATTCCATAACCGATGGAGACAATGATGAGACAAGTGATGACCATTTTGGCGACCGCGTTGTTGGCGACGAGCCTGCTTACGGTACAGGCAGAAGCGCGCGGCGGCGGCGGCGGCGGATTCGGCGGTGGCGGCCACGGCGGCGGTATAGGCGGTGGCTTTGGCGGCGGTCACATGGGTGGCTTTGGCGGCGGTGCGCATATCGGCGGCGTTGGCCCTGTCGGAGGTCTTGGCGCCGCTCACATCGGTGCAGGGATCGGTCATATCGGCGGGCTCGGCGGCACGCACATTGAAGGCATCCGAGCCGGTGAGCATATGGGGACCGGAGGCATCGGTGGCGGCGTCATCGGCCGCGTTGATCGCGGCCGCACCGGACTTGGCGACCGTGGGCATTTTGACGGCGTTCGTCACTCGATGCATCGCTTCGATCGGCTCTATCCCGGCTACGGCTACGACCTGAGCTGTTACGACTGGTACCTTTTGCATCCCTACGACACCTCGGTGCCGTATTGCGGCTAAGGGAGCGGCGATAGGTGCCATAGCTTGAGTGCCAATGCTGTCGTGTCGCTCGCGCGGAGGGCTCCTGTCGGGTCCCTCCGCGCGAAGCTGCGGGGAAAGCGAGAGCCGTCGTTCCTGAACGTGATTTTAATGGGCAAGCAAAGCTCGTCTCTCTATCTCCGAGTCAACGAAACCTTCGGCCACGCGGCCTTTTTGAGGCCAGCGCGGATCGCGAAACTGAACGGAGAAAGCCATGAGGCAAGTGATAACATTTGTTGCAACCGCGGTGCTGGCTTCGAGCCTGCTGACGGTGGCGGCCGAGGCGCGAGGCGGCGGTGCTGTCGGCGGCGCTCGCATCGGCAATGAACATGTGCAGTTCGACGGGACCAGCCAGAACGCGATGCGCCGCTTCGAAAGGGCGTATCCCACGTTCAATCGCGACTATGACGCAAGCTGCGACGATGACTGGGAGCCGAAAGCGCTTTGGGCGTCGAGCTGCAGCTGATCGCCACCGTACGTCACCGCAGCGCTTGTTGGCGCTGGATGACGCCGGACTTTCCCTGGCATGAGCGTTGCGGCCAGGGGCAAACTCGGTTTGTCAGAAGCGACGCGCTCGTTGTTGGTAGATGTTGATCGATCCGGACCATGCTGATGACGAAAGTTCTTTTGATCGAGGACGACGGTGAGACGGCACAAGAAATATCGGCCGAGCTGACCGATCGTGGCTTTGAGGTCGAGTGGTCCTCCGACGGTATCGACGGTCTCGGAAAGGCGCGCTCCCTGCGGCCGGACGCCATGATCGTCGACCGCCTTTTGCCGGGGATGGATGGCCTCACCATCATCGACACCCTGCGCAGGGATCAGGTACGCACGCCGGTTCTGGTCTTGAGTGCGCTCGGTGCGGTAGACGATCGCGTGCGCGGACTGCGAATGGGGGGCGACGACTATCTCACCAAGCCGTTTGCGGTCGTCGAACTCATCGCCCGAATTGAGGCGTTGCTGCGCCGACCGGTCGAAACGCGGGAGACAACGTTGCGGGCGGGATCGCTCGAACTTGACCTTATCGAGCGAACGGTGAGGCGCGGTGAGCGGAAGATCGATCTGCTGCCGCGCGAATTTCGTCTTCTCGAATACATGATGCGGCGGAGCGATCAGTTGCTGACGCGGGCAATGCTGCTTGAGGAGGTCTGGAACTACAAGTTTGTTCCGACAACGAACCTGGTCGACGTTCACATGGGCCGCCTGCGCCACAAGGTCGACTGGCCTGGCGAAGCCCAGATGATTCACAACGTTCGCGGAGCGGGATTCATTCTCCGCACGCTTGCCTAGATGTCCGCGTCGGCCGGTTGCGACGGAGGGAGCCGAGCGGCAAAATCCGATGCTTGATGTCAGATTCATACGCTCGAATACTTTTCGCTGGGCTTTCGGCGTCGCGTGCCTTTTCGCGACTTTCGTCACCGTCCTGTTCGCCTTCATCTATTTCAACATCGATGATTACCTGATCGCGCGATCAGACCGCGTGATCATGGCGCAGGTCAGCTTTTTTTCCGCGCTACCGCTGGAGCGACGCGTCAGCGCGATCGAGGATCACCTGGCAGAAGACCCCCGAAGCGTTCAGTTTGCCGGCTTGTTCGATGCCAACGGAAGCCGGATTGCCGGCAATGTCGGGCGCCTGCCCAATGGATTGCGGATCGACGGATCCGTGCAGAATGTGCAGGTGGCGCCGCTTAATTGGAATGCGCCCGGCAGTCCGAAAGTCCGGGCTGCAGCGCGGCATCTTGAAGATGGCGACACGCTGATGATCGCCAGAAACGTCGACGAGACCTGGGAAATCTCGCACGCCGTCGGTGAGGCGCTGGCGCTTGGATTGTTGCCGGCCTTTTGCCTTTGTCTGTTGGCGGGAGCGTGGCTCAGCCTTCGTGCGCAAAGTCGGGTCGAGGAAGTCAATCAGAGGGTTCGGCGGATCATCGCCGGCAATCTGCGCGAGCGCCTTCCTCATCGAAACGTCGATGAACCCTTTTCGAGGCTTGCGGCCATCGTCAATGGCATGCTGGATGAAATGGAAAGCATGATCAGTGCGCTTTCCGGCGTCGGCAACGACATTGCACATGACCTGCGGACGCCGCTTACGCGCGCGCGGCTGACACTGGAGCGGGGCCGATCCCACGCCGGTACCCTCGAGCAGCTTCAGGAAGCGGCCGACAAGGCTATTGCCGGCATCGATCAGTCGCTGGCGATCGTCACGGCGCTGCTGCGGCTCGCCGACATCGAGAACAGCCGACGCTCTTCTGCCTTCGGCAGTGTTGCCCTGGCTGATTTGATTCGAGAAGTCTGCGATATTTACGAACCGATTGCCGAAGACAAGCAGATCAGACTGAGCGTTGGTATCGCCGCCAAGCTTGAAGTGCGCGGCGATCGCGACTTGCTTTTCGAGGCGATCGTCAATCTCGTCGACAACGCCGTCAAGTTCACTCCCGAAGGCGGCGAGGTCGACATCGAGCTGGCGCAGAGCGAACAAGGGACAGTGGTGCGCGTGACGGACACCGGCCCCGGCATTCCGCGACAGGAGACAGAAGCCGTGCTGCGGCGCTTCTTTCGCTCCGACAAGATGCGCAACACCCCAGGCGTCGGCCTGGGGCTCAATCTCGTGGCTGCAATTGTCAAGCTGCACGGATTTCGGCTGGTGATTCATCCCGGCCCTGGCGGGCGGGTGGAGATCATTTGCACCAGGCAAGAGCGCGCTTTCGTCGAGCATCTGGCTGCCGAGCTGCCGAAGGCGGTGCGCATCTAAATAGCGCGATCTGCCGGACCTCGCCCGGTTGTCGACGACGCGATCGCAATCCTCAAAACTGACCGCAAAAAAACAACGCCGGGAAGGTGAGGGGCCCTGCCTCACTGATGTGGCCCACAAAACCTTGATCCGGCGTGTCGTTCGCGGGTCTGCCGCTACGCTATGGTCCGAACGAGCTCCATCGCGTTGCGCGGCTCGCTCTGCGGAGGTGGTGTCATTGAACCTCCTTTTGGCAGGTTAGAAGCTGATATATCGTCCATGGCGATACATTCAAATGCTCGTCCTGGTCGGTCATTCTGTCAAGCCGATAAAACAATGGAACTTCGGGAACTGCTGCCACCGACATGTCGACGCATGCCGGAGTTCGTCGGTAAGAGCGAGAGCGGAAATCATTGGCGCCGCGTCAAAGCGCGACCGTCATTCGAATGACTTTGCGGGCGCACTCGATGATTCGAAGCGGAAGTCGTGGCCGCGCTCGTTGCCAAGGCGGCGAACAGCGCGAGCTCCGAAGTGGCAGCATGAGTGCAAAAATAATTGCCACTGGCACAACCTGAGTCCGGCCGCCGGCCCCATGTTTGGGGCCGTCGGCATTTGCGCAACCAGCGCATAAAAGTGTGCAGGGGTTTTCCCTCGCGACAAACGCGATGGCGATTTGACCTAAAGCTGTCGCGCTCAGGTGCAGCGAGCGCTCTGAACGACGGAGAGCGCGTCACTGGCGGGAAAGGTTTGCCTGAGGGCGTCGTCGAGCTGGTCATCGGCAAGCTTCCATTCCGTCCTTGGCACTTTTGACTTCATCGAACGGATATTTCCCTGGTCCTTGCGACGACGCTTCGTGGCCGGCTGGTCACCTCCGACATTCATCGGCGTCTCCTAATGAACAGTCTTCGTTTCGGCCCCTCGCGCGAGCAATCTGTTCCACATGCGGTCCGCGCCGGTCGCGCGAGCCACGGACCGCCTGCGACCTCCTCACTCAATCGACGAGCTCCGGCTGCTTGATTCCGAGCGCCTTCGCCACGCCTTCTCCATATGCCGGATCCGCACGCCTGCAGTTTTCGACGTGCCGCCGCTTGATGTGCTCTCTCGCGTCGCCCATCGCACGCGCGGTGTTCTCGAACAGCACCTGCTGCTGTCGAGATGTCATCTTCCGGAACAGGTTGCCGGGCTGCTCCCAGTGGTCGTCCTCGAGCCGGTGGTCCCAGTGCGCCGCATCGCCTTCGATCGGCATTGGCGGCTCGGCAAAATCAGGCTGGTTATCCCAAAGCCCTGCGCTGTTGGGGTGGAAGGTAAGTGTCCCGCCCAGATTGCCGTCGGTGCGCATCTTGCCGTCGCGATGATAGCTGCGGAACGGGCACTTCGGGGCGTTGACCGGGATATGGTTGAAGTTGACGCCGAGCCGGTAACGCTGGGTGTCTCCATAGGAGAACAGCCGCGCCTGAAGCATCTTGTCGGGAGAAAAGCTGACGCCGGGCACGATGTTGGCGGGCGAGAAGGCGGCCTGCTCGACCTCCGCGAAATAGTTGTCGGGATATCGATTGAGCTCCATCACGCCGACCTCGATCAGCGGATAGTCGCCCTGCGGCCACACCTTGGTCAGGTCGAAGGGGTTGTGCTTGTGGGTCTTGGCCTGGACCTCGGTCATCACCTGAATGAAAAGCGTCCACCGCGGAAAGTCACCCGCCTCGATCGCGTTGAGCAGGTCGCGACCATGACTTTCGCGATCCCCTGCAACAAGCGCGGCGGCTTCGGCATCGGTCAGGTTCTGGATTCCCTGCTGGGTGCGGAAATGGAACTTGACCCAGACCCGCTCATTTTTGGCATTGATCATCGAGAAAGTGTGGCTGCCATAGCCATGCATGTGGCGGAAGCTCTTCGCGATGCCGCGGTCGGACATGGTGATGGTGACCTGGTGCAGCGCTTCAGGCAGCAGCGTCCAGAAATCCCAGTTGTTGTCGGCCGAGCGCAGGCCCGTGCGTGGGTCGCGCTTGATCGCATGATTAAGGTCGGGGAAGCGCAGGGGATCGCGAAAGAAGAATACCGGCGTGTTGTTACCGACGATGTCCCAGTTGCCTTCCTCGGTGTAAAATTTCAGCGAGAAGCCACGGATATCGCGTTCCGCATCGGCCGCGCCTCTTTCGCCGGCGACGGTGGAGAATCGCGCAAACATCGGCGTCTGCTTGCCGATCTTCGAGAAAATCTTTGCCTTGGTGTAGCGGCTTATATCGTGCGTCACCGTGAATGTGCCATAGGCTCCCCAGCCCTTGGCGTGCATGCGCCGCTCCGGAATAACCTCGCGGTCGAAATGCGCCATCTTCTCGATCAGCCAGATATCCTGCAGCAGCGCCGGGCCGCGCGGACCGGCGGTCATGATGTTGGTATTGTCGGCGACCGGGGCGCCGGTTGCGCTGGTAAATCGTGGTTCTTTGGCCATATCAGTTCCTCGTTGTGTCAAGTCGTCTATTGTGAAGACACGCACGCCACTTCACGCATGCCTGTTCGGCCGACGAGCCGTTGCGGCGACTGTGATTTTCGATTCGAGCAGTGGGCTTACCCGCGCCAGGCGGATCCCCGGATAACGCTGCAGAAATTGCCGCGCGCGAAGTGCGGATCCTTGTCGGCGAGCACGTCGGTCTTGACGTTGCCGAAAGTCGTGTCCGGCTTGTGCTTGATGCCGTCGTAGAAGGCCTGGATGATGTCTTCCTTGAAGCGCGGGCTACGCGGATGTGCATGCACCACTGCCTCGCGCTCCGCATCGTTGTATTCGGAATAAGCGATACCGAGCACGTCCATTTCCACGCCTGCCGTCACCAGCGCTATCACCGGGTGCATATGCTGCGGGATGCCAGGTGTCGTGTGCAAGGCGATCGAAGTCCACACCGTGTCGATATCTCGTTCCGCGATACCGCGGCTTCGCAGGAAGTCTCGGGCGGCGTTTGCGCCGTCAACTTCGAAGCGTTCGCTGGCGCTGCTGTGCTTATGGGTCAAGCCCATATCGTGGAACATCGCGCCCGCATAGAGCAGTTCGGGATCGAATTTGAGCTCGCGACGCTTGCCCGCGAGAGCGCTCCAGTAATAGACTCGACTCGAGTGGTGAAAGAGCAGGGATGTTTCGGTATCCCGGACCAGCTCTGTTATTTCGCGCGCGAGCTTGCTGTCGGGGACCCTCACCCCCGCGACGTCGAACTTCATTTTGACATCGGTATTCATTGCACCCTTCCCACAGACATGGTGTGAATTGCTCACGTAGGTTTGAGGGCCATCGACACCATTAAATTCAGTGTTAGAATCATCTCGGCGTGGACCTTGGACGGGGAGCACCTTTTGGGGTGAGGTCTTCGTAACAGATTCATAACCCAGCTCAGGATGGAGGCTGCGCATGACAACTCCTAACCCCAAGCGGATTGCGATTACGGGAGCCGCCGGCCAGATTTGCTACTCGCTTCTGTTCCGGGTCGCCCGCGGCGAGGTGTTCGGGCCGGACCAGCCTGTCATTCTTCAGCTCCTCGATTTGCCGCAAATGCTGCCGAACGTGCGTGGAGCGCTGATGGAATTGGAGGATTGCGCGTTTCCGCAGCTCGCCGACGTCGTCGTGACCGACGATCCAGTCACGGCGTTTCGCGATATCGATGCGGCCATGCTGGTCGGCTCCCGTCCGCGCTCTAAAGGGATGGAGCGACGCGACCTGCTGGCTGCAAATGCCGAAATATTCAGAATTCAGGGACGGGCGCTGAACCAGGCGGCAAAGCGTGATGCACGTGTCGTGGTCGTCGGCAATCCCGCCAACACCAATGCCGCAATTCTGGCGAGCAACGCGCCCGATTTTCCCAAGGACAACATCACGTCCATGATCCGCCTGGATCACAACCGCGCGGTGTCGCAGGTCGCGGCCAAGGCCGGCCTGCCCGTGCACGGCGTCGAACGCATGGTGGTTTGGGGAAATCATTCACCGACAATGTTCGCAGACTGGCGCTTTGCCACTGCGGGCGGCAAGCTCGTATCTGAACTGATCGGCGACGAGGTGTGGTACCGTGAAACCCTGATCCCGACCGTCGCCCAGCGCGGGACCGCCGTACTGAACGCGCGCGGCGCCTCTTCGGCGGCTTCGGCGGCCAACGCCGCAATCGATCACATGCGTGATTGGCTGCATGGGACCAACGGCCGCTGGGTTTCGATGGGTATCGCATCGAACGGGAGTTATGGGATCCCCGAAGGCCTGATCTGCGGTGTACCGGTGACCTGCACCGCCAGTGCCTACAATCGCGTCGATGGACTGGCGATTGACGATTTCGCGCGCCGCATGATTGACCGCACGGTTGCGGAACTGAAGGAGGAGCTTGCAGCGGTCAAGGCGTAAGTCAGTCGGGCCATGGCTGCATCAAGGTGCGCCAATCCGTGCGCCTCTCAACAGTCCTTCTCGCAGGCCGGATTCCTCACGTCCGGCCTTGAATCTCCGACGAACATCCTGCGGTTCGGCATCTTGATCGCGGCCATTGTACTGGCGTCGAGGTCGGCATCTGCTGGCAACAATCCGTTCAGGTTGAGAATGTAAGCGGAGACGGCGTAAACGTCCTCATTCGACAGCGAGCCCGGCGCGTTTTGCGGCATTGCGCGCCGGATGTAATCGAACAGGGTAGGGGCAAAGGGCCAGTAGCTGCCCACCGTCTTTACCGGCTTCGAACTTGCCAGCGTTCCCTGGCCACCCACCAGCCTGTCGCCAATGCCGCCTTGGCCTTTGTCGCCGTGACAAGCCGCGCATTGGTTCTGGAAGACCTCACGCCCGTGGCTGACGCTGCCGCTGCCTGCGGGAAGGCCGCGTCCGTCGCGTCCAATATCGATATTCCAGCCGGCGATCTCGGCCGGCGTCGCGGTGCGCCCGATGCCATAGCCGGCTTGTGCCTCGGCGCCCGTCACAGACACGAGGGAGACGGCGGCCAGGGCAATGGCGTGAGCCTTAATCATTCGCAGCATTGCTCACCTCGCCGTCAACCGCGATACGCCACGGCCAGATCGCGTTGTTGTGGTAAAAGAAGTTTTCGCCCCGAACCGCAATCAATTCGGCCAACGTAGGTTGCACGTATCCGGTTTCATCGGTCGCGCGGCTTTGGATGATTGCCGGCCGGCCGTCCCAATGCCAGGGCAAGCGAAAACGCGTCAGCGCCTTGGTCAGGATCGGTTCCTGCAATTCTGCTTCCTGCCAGTTTTTGCCGTCATCGAACGTGACATCGACCCGGCGGATCTTGCCGCGTCCACTCCAGGCGATCCCGGTGATTTCATGGAAGCCCGTTTCAGACATGCGCTGGCCTCCCGATGGACGCAGAATGATGGACTTTGCTTCCATGACAAACGTGAACTCGCGCGCCCTGCCGTCAGGCATCAGGTCGGTATATCTCGAGGTTTCATCGCGGGAGTAGGTGGGCTCCGCCGCGACATGCAGGCGCCTCAGCCACTTCACGTTCATGTTGCCTTCGAATCCGGGAAGGATGAGTCGCAGCGGATAGCCCTGCTGCGGGCGCAAACGCTCGCCATTCTGGCTGTATACGATCATCGCATCATCGAGACATTTCTCGATCGGGATGCTCCGCGTCATCGCGGCCGCGTCGGCGCCTTCTGCGATCACCCATTTGGCTTCTGGCCGCAGGCCTGCTTCCTGCAGCAGGAGCTTCATGCTGACCCCGGTCCATTCCGCACAGCTTAACAGTCCAACCAGATCGGAGGCCGTCTTGCCGTAGGGCCTCTTGTATCCGGGATTGGCAGAACACTCGAGGAAGTGGATTCGTGAGATCGAGGGGAAGCGCCTGATATCTTCCATCGTAAAGATCATCGCTCGCTCGACCAGGCCATGCAGCATCAGGCGATGCTGCGCCGGATCGATGGCAGGAACCCCCGCATGATGGCGCTCGTAGAACAGGCCATTGGGCGTAATGATGCCGTCCAGATCCTGCAGTGGCGTGCGGCCGGAGGCGGACAGGTATTGCGGCAGATTCCTTGGAATATTCTTGACGACATTTCTCTCGAATGGAGATGGACTGCCGTAAGGCTGGCTTCCCATGGGGTCGCCGGGTACCTTCATCCATTCCGGGACGTTAGGCGGAAGATTGTCCGTGCTCGAGGCGCTTGCGCCCCTGAACGCGCTGCCGGTCAGCGCTGTGCTGCCGATCACAGCCGCTTTGCGCAGAAGTGCGCGGCGCGACGTACCGTTTTCGGAATGAGCCATGCGCGTTCTCGTCGGAGCGCGGCGCACCACCGCAGGCGGCACGCCAGCGCATCCCGTTTTGCGAAACCGGCGCTCCAACCCGCAAGAGCGGGTTGGAGCGCCGGTATCGAGGTTTTAGGAGCCTTGCCTCAAAGTCGAGGATGCAGGGGCGGATGACACCCGCCAGACCGTGTCGCCCACGTCGTCGGCGATCAGCAATGCGCCAGTCCGATCGACAGCCAGGCCGACGGGCCGGCCGCGGGCGTGACTGTTCTGATCGAGGAAGCCGGTGACGACATCTTCCGCAGGCCCGGAAGGAGTGCCGCCACTGAACGGCACGAACACAACCTTGTAGCCGTTGAGAGGCGTGCGGTCCCAGCTTCCATGCTCGCTGACGAACGCACCACCCCGGTAATGCGCAGGCAGGGTGCTGGCCGTGTACATGGCAAGACCCAGCGGCGCCACGTGAGAGCTCAGTGCGTAGTCGGGCTTGATGGCCTTCGACACGAGGTCGGGCCGTTGCGGCATGACGCGGGGATCGAGATGCTGGCCGTAGTAGCTGTAGGGCCAGCCATAGAAGCCGCCATCCTGCACCGAGGTCAGATAGTCCGGCACCAGGTCAGGCCCGATCTCGTCGCGTTCGTTGGCGATGGCCCAGAGCTTGCCGGTTTCGGGCTCAAATTGCATGCCGGTGGGATTGCGAACGCCGCTGGCGTAGACACGATGTGCGCCGGTGGCAACATCGACCTCCCAGATGGCTGCGCGCTCGTGTTCGGCCTCGATTCCATTCTCGGCGACATTGCTGTTTGATCCGATGCCGACGTAAAGCTTGGAGCCGTCGGGACTGGCCAGCATCGCCTTCGTCCAGTGGTGATCGATCGGACCACCCGGCAGGTCGGTCAGCTTGGTTCCTTTGTCGGTGATGAAGGTTTGCCCGTCCTCGTATGGGTAGCGCATGATGGCATCGGTATTCGCCACATAGAGATAGTGGCCGATCAGCGCGACGCCAAACGGCGAGTTCAGGTGGTCGAGAAATACGGTCCGTAACTGCGGAACGCCGTCGCCCTTGGTATCGCGCAACAGCGTAATGCGGTTGGCGTCCTTTGCCTTTGCTCCCGCAAGTCCCTGCACTACGCCTGTGATGAGGTCCTTCGGACGAAAGACCGGTGCTTTCGGTCCGTTGCTCTCGATCACCAGCACGTCACCGTTGGGAAGGACGTAGAGGGACCGCGGATGCTCAAATCCGCTTGCCAGCGCGCGGATCTGCAATCCCTGCGAAACCTTCGGAGTATCGTTCCTCCAGGGCACAGGCGTGGCGATCCGGATCGGCGGCAGAAGATATTGCTGGATGGCAGGCAGCGCGGGATTGGCCCCGATCTGTACTTTCGGATCACCTCCGGTATCGTCGCAGCTCGCCAGTCCAAGACTTGCGACGCCGACAGCAAGGACAGCGGCAAGGCGCGGCAGTTTCGTGCGAAGGATCTTGCGGGTCATGGGCGTGCTCCACGGCGATAGGTGAGGGTCCAGCCTGCCGTGACCGAATACACCAGCAGAATGGCGACGACGATTGCCGAGAGCGTCAAGCCCGTCGGCACCACGGCGGTATAGCCGTCGCGGCTATGGACGAAGACATTCAGCAGCGACAGCAAAACCGCGATCGTATAGCCGAGCGCGCGAACCCATGCCGGCCGTTGCTTGCCGAATACCAGATCGGATACGGCAGCCAGCGCGACAAGAGCCGACATCACCAGTCCGCCTGCGATCAGCCACACCGAAAATCTCTCCCACATCACCTCGGCTGTTCGCCAATAGGCGAGGTCGGTGGCAAGCGCTGCCGCAAAATAAGCGACGGGAAATGGTACGAGGATTCGATGAATCGGCTTTATGCCGGCAAGGTTATCCGACCCTGAACCGGCCACCGGCCGGAAGTTCGTCGCGGCCACAGTCATGTGTTTCATGCTTTGATCCCATTGATGGATGCTTCCATGGGCACGCTTCAGGATTCCTGAACCGGCCAACTCTCGCCAGACATCGTTCGCCAGCGCTTAACCTTCTTTCGAATTCGCACGTAAGCCATGGCTCGGCAAAAGTTCCTCCCGAGGTCTCTCCATTGGGAATCGTGCGAGAAGAAAAGGAAGGATCCTGGTTTGGAAAGAAAACCGGCGCTAAAAACCTCTAATAAAATAAGCTGGCTGAACACCAAGTATGGAAGCGATGAATTTCCATTGTGCCATCAATGAAAAGGAGAAGCTCGCCTGGCGGGGAGGCGCGCCTGTGCTGTCGACCAGAGTCGTGGCCGAGGAGAAAGCCGTCGCTCTGACCTATTGCGGATCAACCTACGCCGTCATGATGGCGACGCCGGATGATCTTGAGGATTTCGGAAGGGGCTTTTCCATCACGGAAGGCATCGTCGAGCGGCCCGAACAGATCGACAGCATTGAAGTTCTCGGGAACGATTTCGGTATCGAGGTTCGGATGTGGCTCCACGAGAATAGAGACAGGACCCTTGCTGCCCGTCGCCGCGCGATCGCAGGTCCCGTCGGATGCGGCCTGTGCGGCATCGAAAGTCTTGAACAGGCGTGCCCGCCACCGCGTCAAGTTGACAGCTGCTGCAAATTTCATGCGCGCTACTTGCTCGACGCCATGAGCGCGCTTCCGCCGCTTCAGCCGCTCAATCAGAAAACGCGTGCAGTCCACGCGGCCGCCTTTTGGAACGCCTCCGCTGGTATCGCCTTGGTGCGGGAGGATGTCGGTCGCCACAACGCGCTCGACAAGCTTGCTGGCGCGTTAGTCCGGAGCAACCTGTCATGCCCGAATGGCGCGGTTCTTCTGACAAGCCGTGTATCGGTGGAAATGGTGCAAAAAACGGCCATGATCGGTGCCCCCGTGCTGGTCGCTGTTTCCGCACCAACTACGCTCGCGATAGAGACCGCCGACCGGGCAGGAATTACTCTTGTCGCCGTGGCCCGCGACGATGGGTACGAGATTTTTACCCATCAGGATCGAATCATTTTTTGAGCGGCCACAGAAGCAGCGTGACCCTCCAACGCGTCGGTCGGCAAGCCGAGAGTTCTTCTGTTGAGCAGTGAGCCGAAGCAACCGCCGGCTTTGGTCGAGCCCGCCGGCGGTTGCCATGCTCCATTCATATGGCCTGCGGCACGCTGCCGGGACCATTGATGGGCCATTTTGCGATCGTTTCTTCGTCGACGTTGAGGTGCTGCGCCACCAGTTTCGGCGGGGTGTGCGCGAGCCAGTTCGAGAGCGTAACTTCCTCGTAACGGTGAGCACGAAACACGCCGATGAATTGAAGATCGGTATCTCCGGTATTCTCGACATAATGCCCGTAGTTGCGCTTGACGTAGCCAATGTCGCCGGCCGTGAAATCCATCGTCAGCGCGTTGGGGCCGGTGTTGAAGACCGTCATGCGCCCCTTGCCCTTGATGTAATATTGCCACTCGTCCGCATTCGGATGCCAGTGCATCTCCCGGACCGCGCCCGGCCGGACGGTCACTAGCGCTGCGGCCACGGCCGAAGAGACCTTGAAATTCGTGCTGTCGGCAACCTGGATCGTTCCAGTCTCCGATGACCGCAGGGGCAGGGTGGATTGCAGCGGAAAAATAAATGGATGCGTCGGAGCAGGCGCATCCTTTTGAATCGCGGCGCGGTCGGCCGCCAGATCGCCCGGAACCGTGCCCTGGAAGATCCAGAGATTATGAAGGGGGATCTTCGAGAAGGTCTCGGCCGGAACGCCGAAATTCTTGGCGAGCACCGACGGCGGCGTATGAGCGAACCAATCGGAGACGAGCAGGGTGTTGAATTCGTCGGCATGACCGTCGTCAAAACAGATGACGAATTCGCATCCGTCCGGCCCAAGGCCCTGCAGGGAGTGCGGAGCGCCGGGCGGAAAATACCAGAGATCGCCGGCCTTCACGTCGCCAACATAGGGCCGTCCTTCCGCGTCGAGGACAGTCACGCGACAATTACCGTAGGTCATGATCGCCCACTCGGCGGCCTGGTGCCAGTGCAGCTCGCGAATTCCGCCAGCGGTCAACCGCATATTGACGCCCGAGATCTCTTTCGAGACGGCAAAATCATCGACCGTTACCTGACGTGCCCAGCCTCCGTTCTGGATGCGTTTTGATACGTTGTTGAAAGAGGCCCATGTCGTGGGCATGCCGCCGACGTCTGTTGCGGGCGCAGATTGCGCAGACGGAAACTGGCCGCCGATGACGGGATTTTGCGGGCCGGGGTCGGTCAGATTTCCCGGACCCTTGGCGTTGATCGCTCCCTGCGCCGGCTCGTCCGGATTGCCAAATGTAGCACCCTTTGCGGCCGAGACCGTCGCCGCAACTCCCAGCCCTGAAACGGCCAGCAGGTTTCGCCTCGAAATCATGGTTTGTCCTCTAATTGTTGTTGCTCTGGATCGGTTCAGTTCCTAAATGTAACTAGGCAGGGCTCAAGCGATCGCTTTCCTGAAACACGCTGCTCTTTTCAGAATGCACTGTGCTCGCTTCCGCGTGGCCGGATGCGGGATTTCATGTCTGCCCAGTGCAATTCAGATAAAGCGGCGTCGCTTTCGAAAAACTTTCCGCGGATCGTGCGCATTTGTTCGGATGGCGTTCACTATCGCTGAAGGAAACTTCGATGTCCGATCGAAAAGCCATTCATGCCTACCACCACCCCGCCGGCGGGTGGGGCGCGCTCAAGGCGGTCAGCGAGCACCTGATCGAACAGCATATCGCCATCAAAGGTGCGGCAACGCTGAGCTGCATGAACCAACCAGCCGGTTTCGATTGTCCGGGTTGTGCCTGGCCGGATCCCAAGCACACCTCGTCCTTCGAGTTCTGCGAAAACGGTGCAAAGGCGGTGGCGTGGGAAGCGACGTCAAAGCGCTGCACGCCCGAGTTCTTTGCGGCACACACGGTCACCGAGCTTGCGGGCTGGAGCGACTATCAGCTCGAAATGGTCGGACGGCTCACTCATCCCATGGCCTACGATGCGGCGTCCGATCATTACGTTCCGGTGAGCTGGGATGATGCGTTCGCGACCATTGGCGCTCATCTGAATGCGCTGCCGGATCCCGACATGGCCGAGTTCTATACATCGGGACGAACCTCGAACGAGGCCGCGTTTCTCTATCAGCTGTTCGTCAGGGAGTACGGTACCAACAATTTCCCCGACTGCTCCAACATGTGCCACGAAGCGACAAGCGTCGGCTTGCCGCAATCGATCGGCGTCGGCAAGGGAACGGTCCTGCTGGAAGACTTCGACAAAGCCGACTGCATTTTTATCTTCGGGCAGAATCCCGGTACCAACAGTCCGCGGATGATGACGAATTTGCGTGATGCCTCGCGGCGCGGAGCGGCGATCATCTCGTTCAACCCTTTTCGCGAGCGGGCGCTCGAGCGTTTTCAGCACCCGCAGAGTCCAGTTGAGATGGCCACGCTAACCTCCACGCAAATCAGCTCGAGGCTTTATCAGGTGCGCGTGGGCGGCGACGCGGCTGCCATCAAAGGCATCATGAAGGTTCTGGTGGAAGCCGACGAGACCGCGCGCACCGATGGACAACCGGAAATTCTCGACTGGGCTTTCATCCGGGAACACACGCTCGGAATCGAGGCTCTGGCCAATGACCTGAAAGCCACCCGATGGGATGATATCGAGCGCTACTCCGGTCTTTCACGGCAAGAGATCGAGCATGCAGCGCATGTCTACATGAAGGCGGAGCGCGCGATCATCGTCTATGGGATGGGCATTACGCAGCACCGCCGCGGTGCGCAGAATGTGCAGCAGCTGGCCAACCTTGCCATGCTCCGTGGTCACATTGGACGCGAGGGAGCCGGCATCTGCCCGGTCCGCGGCCATTCAAACGTCCAGGGTGACCGTACGGTCGGAATTACCGAAACTCCCGGTAATGACTTTCTGGACCGGTTGGAACAGCGCTTCGGCTTCAAGCCGCCGCGAAAGCACGGCCACAACGTCGTTAAGGCCTTGGAGGCGATGATCCGTGGCGAAGTGAAAATTTTCGTGGCGATGGGAGGTAATTTCGCGGCCGCGATTCCGGATTTGCCGAGGACACGAGAAGCACTCGGAAATCTCGATCTCACCGTCCATGTTTCGACCAAGCTCAACCGCAGTCATCTGATCCACGGACGCGACGCGCTGATCCTGCCCTGCCTCGGCCGCACCGAGGTTGATATCCAGGCTCGCGGACCTCAATCCATCACGGTCGAGGATTCGATGTCGATGGTTCATGCGTCCGCCGGCCGCAACAGGCCCGCCTCGGAACATCTGCTTAGCGAGCCTGCCATTGTCGCCGGCATGGCGCGCGCTACTCTTGGCGATCGCTCGGTCGTCGATTGGGAGCGTTTCATCTCGAACTACGATCACGTCCGTGACGCGATTGAGGATGTGTTGCCAATTTTCCAGAGCTACAACGAGCGGATCCGTCTTCCAGGCGGTTTTCACCTGGTCTCGACGGCGCGAGAGCGAATCTGGGCCACGCCGTCGGGGAAAGCCCACTTTCTCCTGTACGACGGGCTTGGAGAGGATGCCCGCGAAGACGATCTGGAAGTACTCTGGCTGAGTACAATTCGCAGCCATGATCAGTACAATACCACGATCTATTCGAATTCCGATCGATATCGCGGTGTTTACGGGCAGCGCGACGTCGTCTTCATCAACCAGTCAGAGCTGGATAAGCGCGGTTTAATGGACGGCGACCGTGTCGATCTCGTCACTTTATCCAGTGATGGGATCGAACGAAGGGTTCGTAACTTTCGCGCGGTCGGCTATTCATTTCCGGACGGTTGCTGCGCGGCCTATTATCCGGAAGCCAATCCGCTGGTGCCGCTCTACGCCTATGATCCAGTCAGCTTCACGCCGTCTTCCAAGGGAATACCGATCCGGATCGAGCGCTCGAGCGCAGAATCAAGGACGGACACAAGCCGATGAGGCCGCTCGGCAAACCGATGATCGGCCTCGAAGCCGAGATGAAGCTGATTGTCAGTTTGGAAATGACCATCGGTCATCTCATTGCCGGGATGCCATACGTCTATGCGACCCCGATGATGGTGCTGCATATGGAAATGGCTGCAGCGTCGGCGATCGAGTCCAGCCTGCCGCCAGGATTCACCAGCGTCGGGATGGAGGTCAACGTCCGCCATCTTGCAGCGACCCCGACAGGAAGCGCGGTTCGGGCGATCGCTCGCGTCACTTGTATCGATGCAAAGAGCGTCTTCTTCGACGTCGAAGCCTGGAACAGCGTGTGCAAGATCGGGGAAGGTACCCATCGTCGCGGTATCGTCAACATCCGCGACTTCGAGAAACGCTTCGGGGTCAGGGACGGGGCGCTGCCATGACCCGTCACGGCATCTGGTAACCGGCCGGCACTTTCAGGCCCCACCCGCTCGTGAGTGCCCGCTCAAGCGATCAGGCGTGGTGAACTGAGCCGGGAAAAGGTGATCATTCGGCGGAGAGCTGTCAACGCAAAGCTCAGGCTCGCCTGGTCGACGAGAACGCCATCCTCGATTTTCTCGCGGATACTGCCGATCACGACCTGGGGTCCTCCCATGACATGGGCCGGGATGGAAAGTAAGGTTTCGTTGAGCTGCGCATGCGCGCGTACTCCGCCGGTGAAGGCAGGAGAGACCGATATGCCGAGCACTGGCTTGTTCGTCAGCACGGACTTGCCGAAAGGGCGCGACGCCCAGTCCAGCGCATTTTTCAGGACGCCGGGAACGCCGTGGTTATATTCCGGCGTGACAATCACGACCCCATCGCTGCTCGCGATGGCATCTCGAAATCGCCGCACCTGAGTCGGCGCATCGGATCGATCGTCGTCCTCGTTGTATAGGGGAAGTTGCAGATCGCAGATTTCGAGCCTGACTTTTTCGGGCAGGTTGTCGTGCAAGCCAATCAACGTCGCACGGGAAAAGGACGCCTTGCGCAGGCTGCCGGGCAGTCCGACGAGGTTGACCGGAACCAGGGTCTCATGCATGCGTCATTCCCGTTCGTAAGCTGCTATAGCGCGGCGGTCATTTCGGCCGGTGCGCCGTCGCGGATTTGCCGAGGCATTTGTGATTGGCTGGCGGTGCGCCATTGACGCGGGGTAAAGCCGACGAACCGTTTGAATACGGTGCTGAAGTGAGCTTGAGTCTGGAAGCCGACATTCAGGGCGATTTCGACGATCGCCATTGAACTGCCTCTCAAGAGCTCCTCCGAACGCCGAATGCGGCGTCTGAGAAGGAATTCGTGCGGGCGCAAGCCTGTCGCGACCCTGAATTGGGAAGCAAAGTGCATCCGGCTCAATCCGGCGACCGCCGCCAGATCGATTAAACGAATTTTTTCCGGCAAATGATTGTCGACGTAATCGGTGACCAGCTTGAGCCGCCATTTCTGCAAGGCGCGTATTTGCCGTCTACCTTGGCCCGCCTCGCCAGACCCGGTCGCAGCCTGGCTTTCCGATTGCAGGCCGGCGAGCCTGATCGTGATGGCCAGTTTCAGCGCATCTGCGCAATGTCGATCGCGTTCCAACTCGAGGGTTTGCAACGCTTTGGAGAGCGATCTGACAACATGGTCAACGGGCTCGCCAGCCATCGTGTCGAGCAGAACGTCCGTCGACGCACCACCTGCGGCATTCTGCACAAGCCGATCGATGTAGGCGGTGGCGGGCGACCTATGTGTTTTGTCTTGGCAATCGAACGATGGCGAATGAGCCCGGGGTGCCGCGTCAGGCATATCAACCGTTTCGCTCCCGCATCTCGAGACTGATTTGCTACTGCAGGTCATCGAACCTCCGCAAACGTTTCGCTTCGCAAGCACCCGAACGGCTCGAACGCTCTGCGCAAAACTAAGCTGCTGGCGGGCCTGCCCAACTAAATTGCGATTCATAATGGACCGCTGACGCCAATGCGCTCCGCAGCTTCAACAGCCCCTGCAGATCGAGCCGAGCATCTTCTCGACCTTGGCTTCCTCGCGATCGACCGCGGGGCTGGTGCCGAGCAGCGGCCCCTTGATCGGCTTGCCCATGCCCGATGACGGCAGCGCCGTGCCCAGCGAGTTTGTGCCGGGTGCATAGGGGCTTGTTCCGAAGCTTCCGCCGCCAATGCCCGTCGGAGGCGATCCCATGTGAGACATTCCCATGCCGCCCATGCCACCACGGGCGAACGCGGTAGTGCTCGAAAGAGCAAGACCAAGCGCGATACAAACAACCAAGCGATTTTTCATTACCCAAACCTCTCGTTTGAGAGAATGATGTAGCAACGCAAATCCAAGCGAAACTCTACAGGGGTAAGTTTCGGTTCATCTGAAGGAATCAGGTTGCCTATACGAAGGAATTAGGCGTGATCAAGTGGCGTCGCGAATGTGCGCCTTCAGTGGTCGGAAAGTGAACTCATCCGGGGGAGGCCGCGCCGGGGTTCGATTTTCATCACAACAGGCGCGGGTCAATATAAACGAAATGTTATTGGGCATCAGCGAAGCGCTGCTTAGCTACTTCACCAGGCGCGCGATGTTCTCAGCCGCCCATTTATGAGTGTCGTTGATCCACACCATCTTTTTCCTGTCCCGTCCTGTCGGAGATCGAGAACAACGCGCTCGCACGATCCAGAAGGGTCTATCTCAGAGCATTCGACCTTAAAAAGAATTCGGAATGAAACATGGGTATCGTTCGCTTTGCGCTGAGATTTCCTCACACGTTCTACGTGGTCGCGGCCCTGATACTGTTTCTCGGTATCGCGACGATCTACGAGATGCCGACCGACATATTCCCGGAGATCAGAATCCCGGTGGTAACGGTGATCTGGCAATATACCGGGCTCAGCACGCCCGAGATGGAGCAGCGCGTCACCACCTACAGCCAGTATTCGATCAGCGCGAATGTCAATGGCATCAAGAATATGGAAGCGCAGACGCTGAACGGGCTGTCCGTTCAGAAGATCTACTTCCAGCCCGACGTCAATCTTGACCTGGCGATCGCGCAGATCGTTTCGGCGACCAATTCGATTCGCGCCTTGATGCCGGCGGGTATCCAGCCGCCGATCGTCGTGCAATTCAACGCATCGAGCGTTCCTGTCCTGCAACTCAGCCTGAGCTCGGACAAGCTGAACGAGCAGCAGCTTTATGATTTCGGTATTTACCGCGTGCGGCAGCAGCTCGCTCCGGTGCCGGGCGTCACTTTGCCCACTCCTGCCGGCGGCAAGTATCGCCAAATCATGGTCGACATCGATCCGGACAAGCTGCTTTCCAGAGGCCTTACGCCGCTCGACATCGTCAATGCGGTCAACACACAAAACCTGACGCTTCCGTCGGGGACGGCGAAGATCGACGACAAGCAATATACCGTCCGTACCAACGCCACGCCTGCGACAATCGACGATCTGAACATGATGCCCGTCAAGTTCATGAACGGGTCGACCGTCTTCCTCAAGGACGTGGCACAGGTGCGCGACGGATCAATGGTGCAGCAGAACATCGTGCGGGAGGACGGCCGCCGCTCGGTCCTGCTCAGCATCATCAAGAACGGCAACGCTTCGACGCTGGCCGTCGTCAACGGGGTCAAGCAGGCTCTGAAGAACATAGAGGCGGCAGCGCCACCGGGGCTCAAGGTCAGTCAGCTGTTCGACCAATCCGTCTTCGTCACTTCGGCGGTGCGGGGCGTGCTGCGCGAGGGCGCGATTGCCGCCGGCCTGACGGCGCTGATGATCCTGGTCTTTCTCGGTTCATGGCGTTCGACCCTGGTCGTGATGATTTCGATCCCGCTGGCGATCCTGTCTTCGCTTATCGTTCTGTATTTCCTTGGCGAGACGCTGAATACGATGACGCTCGGAGGGCTCGCGCTCGCCGTAGGCATCCTCGTCGACGACTCCACGGTGACGATCGAGAACACCCATCGGCTGCTCACCGAAGAGCACATGCCGTTGCCACAGGCGACGCTTCATGGTGCGGCTGAAATTGCCGTGCCGACGCTCGTGTCCACGCTCGCCATCAGCTGCGTGTTTACGTCGGTGGTGTTTCTCGATGGGCCGGCCAAATACCTGTTTACACCGCTTGGGCTGGCGGTGGTGTTCGCCATGCTCGCATCCTACGGCCTGTCCCGCACGTTGACGCCGATCACGATCGGGCTATTGCTGAAGGGCGAACACCATCAGGCGCCCGAGGGAACAAAGCCGGGCTTGTTCGCCCGGATCTCGCTGGCCTTTGAACATGCCTTCGAAAAGGTGCGGGCAGGCCACAGCAAGTTGCTGGCGGCGCTGCTCCGCCGGCGGGCGATCGTACCGATTGCGGTCGTTTCCGTCCTGGCTCTCGGCGGCACCTTATCGGTCTTTGTCGGCCGCGACTTCTTCCCCTTCATCGACGGAGGCCAGATCCAGCTTCACGTGCGCGCGCCCGCAGGGACGCGGATCGAAAATACCGAGCACATCTTCCAGGCGGTGGAAGACAAGATCCGTGAGGTCATTCCCGAACAGGAGCGGCAATTGATCGTCGACAACATCGGTCTGCCGGCCCGCGCCTATAATCTGGCGTTCGCCGACGGATCGACGATCGGCATCAACGATGGGGTGATCCTGGTGGGGCTGAAGGAAGGCCATAAACCGACCACGGACTACATTCGAAGGCTGCGTGAAATCCTTCCGGCCGCGTTTCCGGAGGAGGTGTTCTACTTCCAGGCCGCCGATATCGTGACCCAGATCCTGAACTTCGGACTGCCGGCGCAAATTGACGTCCGCACCGTCGGTTACGGCAGCAATAACCTGCAGGTCGCGAAGGAATTGCGCAAGCGCATCGCCGACATTCCCGGCATCGTCGACGCCCATCTTCAGCAGGAGACCGATGGGCCGGCGTTCTACGCCATGATCGACCGCACGCGCGCCGCGCAGCTCGGACTCAACGCGAGCACGGTGGCCACCAACATCAATGTCAGCCTCTCTTCGTCGGTGCAGGTGTCTCCGAATTTCTGGACCGATCCGTCGTCAGGCATTCCATACTATCTCGCCGTGCAAACTCCGGAGTATCGGGTCAATTCGCTGAATGCGCTGGATAACACGCCGGTTTCCAGCATTCTGACGGTCGGCGGCCAGCCGGTGCCGGGAATGCTCAGCAACGTCGCCACGTTGACGCGGGATCGCGTTCCGACCAATTCGAATCAGTCGAACATCCAGCCGGTGTACGAGGTCTATGCGAGCATTCAGGGACGCGATCTTGGCAGCGTCGCATCCGAGATCAACAAGGTGAAGTCCGCACTTCAAAAAGAACTCAAGCCCGGGAACACGATTCAGGTTCTCGGCCAGGTGCAGAGCATGAACGATTCCTTCCGAAACCTGGGCATCGGTTTGGTGTTCGCTGCGGTGTTCGTCTATCTCCTGATGGTCGTGAACTATCAGAATTTCGGCGATCCGTTCGTGGTGATCCTCGCATTGCCCCTCACGCTCTGCGGGATCGTAACGATGCTCTTCATCACCGGAACCACTCTCAACGTTCCCTCGCTGATGGGCGCGATCATGGCGGTGGGTGTTGCGTCCGCCAACTCCATCCTGCTCGTGACATTTGCGCGCGAACAGCAGCTCGCGGGTCATTCGGCGATCGAAGCTGCGCTCAGCGCCGGCCACACCCGGATAAGGCCGGTGCTGATGACTGCGGCAGCAATGATCGTCGGCATGATTCCGATGGCGATCGGTGGCGCGGGCGAGGAACAGAATGCGGCTCTGGCACGGGCCGTAATCGGCGGCCTCTTGTTCGCAACGCCGACCACGCTCCTGATCGTGCCTTACCTGTTCGCAATGTTGCGAAAGACGAATGACGGCAAATCTCATCACGGCGTGTTTGAAGGACCAATCGAATGAGCGACAAGCAGGCATTATCGGAGGGAGCGGTCGGCCCGCTTTGGGCCGGTCGCGATTCAGGGGCCGTCCAGGAAAGTACGGACAGAAAATCTTCGCGGCGTTTCCGCGGCGCCTCCGTTTTGACGGCCGCAATGCTGCTGCTGCTGCCCGGAAGCCTGGTCGCAGGCGCCGTGCGGCACTACAGGGGTGCGCAGAGTGTGGCGGCAACGGCCGAACAACTCCACGACTTCGTGCCAAAGGTGCGCGTCGCGGCGGTAAAGCCGAGCGACGGGACCATGACCGTCTCGTTGCCGGCCACGACGACCGCATTCGAGGCGGCGAATATTTTCGCCCGCACCAGCGGCTATATCGAGAAGCGCCATGTCGACATCGGGGATCAGGTCAAGGCAGGTACTCTGCTTGCTGAAATCACCGCGCCCGAACTCGATCATCAGATCTCGCAGGCGCAGGCGACGCTGGCGCAGTACCAGGCGACGCTGCACCAGACCGAGGCCAGCCATGAGCTGGCGCGGGTCACCAATGCCCGTGACTCAGGTCTGGTCAAGCAGGGATGGCTCACCCAGCAGCAGGGCGACAACGACCGGCTGACGTTGGCGGCTCAAGAGGCGGCCGTAGGCGTCGCCCAATCCAATATTGTGGCGCAGGAAGCGCAGATCAGGGTCCTCAGCCAGGAAAAGGCGTATCAGCGCGTCGTTGCTCCCTTCGATGGCATTGTCACGCAACGCTACATCGACAATGGCAGCCTGGCGCAAGCCGGCTCGACGATGATGTTTACGATGATGCACAGCGACGTGATCCGCATCCAGCTGTATGTGCCGCAGGACGAAGCCTTCGGGGTCGAACCCGGCGTCAAGGCGGTGGTGCACGTTCCGGAGATACCGGACCGGGTTTTTCGCGGTACGGTGACCCGCATTGCGCACGCATTACAGCCTGGCAGCCGCACGCTGCTGACCGAAATCGACGTGCCGAATCCGCAAGGCATGCTCAGTCCCGGAATCTATTGCATCGTGGACCTGCTTATCCCGCGGAAAACGCCGTCCTTCGTGGTGCCGGCCGACGCGGTCGTGTTTGATCAGAATGGGTTGCATGTCGCGGTCGTCAGGGACGGCACCGTTCACCTGCAGAAGATTGTCATCGCACGCGACCTCGGAAAGCAGGTTCTGGTTCAGGACGGACTTAGGGCCGGCGATCTGGTCGTTCTCAATCCGATGGTGGACCTTGCTGACGGAGCCAGAGTGGCGCCGCAGCCCGAGCCCGCGAGTTCGTGAACAATTGGCGAGATTTGCGCGCCGGAGCAAATTCGACATGCGTACTTTCTTCTGCGTGATGACGATACTCGTTTTCGGCGGCGGCAGCTCCCTGGCGCAAGTTTCCACCCTGGGCACGACGCAAATGGCGATCCCGACGACTCCGGGCGCCATTGTGTCGTCTCCCTTGAGCGGACCCGGTCCATTTACCAGCCTGTTTTCTCCCGCCACCGTTTCCGGAGCTCCGGCGACCACGTTGGCTGCGTCACCCCTTGCGCAAGATCCCACCATCCCTGGCACAAGCGTGAACTGCTCGGCGCCGACATTTACGCTTTCGCCGTCGGTGATGAGCGTGACGTCCTCGAGCGCAGGCGCTTCGTCGAGCCCGATGTCCTCGTCGATGAGCCCCATGAGCACCACCACAATGCCGGCGTCGCCGACCGCGCCAACGACCGCGCTCACGACCCGGCCGCTGGTTTTGCCGCCGGCGGCGCCGGTGATGATCCTGGGCTCGATCACTGGCAGCACGACGGGAACGGTCGCCGGCACGGGCGTGCTCGGAAACCCGGTATCAGGCACTTCGTGCACTGCGGCTCCCGGTAACGCGCTGACCAGCGCCACCGTCATGCCGCTCACCACTCCAGATATTCCGGCAAGCCCGCCGCCGGGAACGATTCAGTCCCCCACTGCCAGCCTCGCCGGCACCAGCATCGAGCCTGCGATGACCGTGATGCCGACGCCGAATTCGGCAGCATGCAATGAAAGCGTTTCGATGGATCTGGCCAATCCCGCCATGATGGCTCCGGCAAACGCGACCGGCGCTGCGGCCACGCCGGGCGTTGCGCCGCCAACCGGGTGTTGAACAATTTTCGCCGTATCGCAGTCGCCTTGATTGATGGCTGACGTGGCCCGAACGGCAGCAATACACCTTGGTATAGCGTTGCAATCCCTTCGAGATAGATGCGCCTACCTCGGTACAATCGAATTCCGATTTCAATCGGGTTAGATTTTTTGAACGTTGAGCCGCGCGCAAAAGCGCGAAAACGTTCACTCCTTGCCACTAAGGAAGGGCACGATGCTCGTTACACTTGTCGCCATACTCTGCAACAGCAGCCAGCTGTGCCTCGAAAAAGTCGTTACCAACAGTGAGCAGTCCAACATCAGCATGGCTGCTTGTCAGGTGAACGGGCAAATCGGCATTGCCGATTGGCTCGCCCATGGCCCATATCACGACTGGAAACTGCAGGGCTACAAGTGCGTCATCGGCAAGTACGTTCCGAAACAAGACGCCTGAGCGTCGGCCAGGTCGGTCCTGAGGCTGACGCGGTCCGCGAGACATCGGTGAGTATCATGAAATTCAAAAGATCAGGAACGCTTGCGGTCGTAGCGATAGCGCTTGTGGCCGCCGCCATAGGTGTCGGCCATCCTCGTGATGTATCTGAACCGCTCCTGGGAGCGGAATGGCAATGCACCCGCACCGCCTTCATCGTCACCACCTGCTCGGAATCCGGCGAGAGAACGAGATAGGTGCGCTCACGCATGCGCAGCAGTGCAGCACGCCGCGGCGGAACTAATCGACAAGCGGCCGGACGAATCGAAGAACAGCGCCGAGGCCAAGCACTGAACCAGTCCGGGACCCTATATCTGTCCCATCGCGGCCGTCACTGCCGACCCCGTCTCCGCGCGCTCCTCGGCGGGACAGGCTTTGCGGCTGAGATTCAAGGCGCAGTTGATCAAACCGACATGGCTGTAGGCCTGCGGAAAATTTCCCAGCATGCGGCCGGCAAATGGCTCGAACTCTTCGGCGAGCAGACCCACGTCGTTGCAGCGTGACAACAATCGATCGAAGAGTCCGCGGGCTTCTGTATAACGCCCTTGCAGGATGTAATTGTCGACGAGCCAGAAGCTGCACACCAAAAAGGCTCCTTCTCCGGCCGGCAGGCCGTCTCCGGGATTCTCCGGCTCGTACCGCAGAACGAACTCGCCTCCAACCAGCAGCTTCTCCTCGACCGCCCGGAGCGTGCCCTTCACGCGCGGGTCGTCGGGTGGCAGAAAGCCGACGAGCGGGATCAGCAGCAAGCTGGCATCGAGCCGCTTCGAGCCGAATGTCTGCACGAAACAGTCGAGATCAGGGTCGAACCCGCGCTCGCACACCTCGGCACGAATTTCGTCCGCTACAGCCCGCCAATGTCGGGCGGTCTCGGAGGATCCTTCGGCGGCGAATCCCTGTGCGGCACGATCAAACGCGACCCAGGCCATGACCTTCGAGTGGACGAAGTGCTGCGGTCCGCCGCGAACCTCCCAAATGCCTTCGTCCGGATCGCGCCAAACCCTGGCCAGGTACTCCAGGATGATGGGTCGCAGGGCGCGGCCACGTTCGGTCAGACCTATTCCCACCTTGCCGGCCTGGAACAGCGCGTCCGCGACCTCGCCCAGAACGTCCAGCTGAAGTTGGTTGTAGGCGGCGTTCCCGATTCGCACCGGGCTGGATTTTTCGTAGCCGGCGAGCCAGGGAACGGTCAGCTCCGGAAGCCAGCGTTCGCCTCCTATTCCGTAGACGATCTGCACCTGCTCGGGGCTGCCCGCAACCGCGCGAGTGAGCCAGTCGCGCCATGCACGCGCTTCGTCATAGTATCCGAGGTACATCAGGGCGAGCAATGTGAAGGTCGCGTCGCGTAACCAGCAATACCGGTAATCCCAATTCCTCACGCCCGCGATAAGCTCTGGCAGCGAGGTGGTGGGAGCGGCGACCATCCCGCCTGTCGGCGCGAAGGTCAAACCTTTCAATGTAATCAGCGACCGTTTGACCATTTCTGTCCAAGGGCCGACCTGCGGACATCGGTCGCTCCATTCCCGCCAGAATGCTTGCGTCCGCTCCAGCGCATCGAAGGCATCGATTTGAGGCGGATGATCCTGAAACGACGGTCCGTATGAGAGAACGAACGGGATTGACTGGCCGGCCTCGATCGCGAATTCACCAAGTGTTTTCATATCCTCGCCATAAAGCGTGACCGGGGTACGCAGTACGACACGTTCCGGACCGGCGATCGCGCTGATGCCGCCGTCATCCAGCCGGTTGACCCACGGCACCGTCGCCCCATAGTTGAAGCGCAACACAAATTCGTTGCGAAAATCGACCCGGCCTTGCTGACCGACAACAATGCGCACGAGATAAGCGCCGTCGCCTGGTACCATGAAATCGACCAGCGTCGCTCGACCACTGTCTGTTTGAAATTCTGTTTCAAGGACCAGCGTGCCGGTGCGGTAGCGTCGCGATACGGCGATCGGCTCGTCTTTCGGAGCGATGAGCCAGCGTCCGTTTTCGCATTCGCCGAGCAGGGCAGCAAAGCAGGCGGCTGAATCGAATCTCGGCCAGCACAGCCAATCGATCGAACCGTCGCGGCCGACCAGGGCTGCGGTCTTGCAATCGCCGATCATGGCATAGTCTTCGATTTTGAGTGCCATCGCAGGCCTCTCTTGCGGTCGGAGGCGCCCCCTGCATCTCTTTTAGCACGGATCTCTCAGTCGATTATGGCTTGTCGAACGACTGGCTCCGCGAGGAAGCTCGAGATTCCGTGTCGTTGTCAGGGGAGGCTGGCCTTTGCTGCCGGCCGCGATGCAGGGTAAAGGGAACAGTCCTGCATGCGCCCAAGGCGGCAACATGCAGATGTGAGCAAGCTTTTCGAGAAATTTGCCTCGTCAGCATCTTCAATCTCTTCAACCCGATCGACTCGAAGCGGAAATTGTTGCAATTGCGAAAATCAGCTTCCCAAAGGAGCCTCACGAAGGCGCCGCCCCCAGCTTGCCGACCCTCGAAAGAAGTAGCTTTAAGATCGGCGAAGTGTTCGCATGAGAGTAGGCAATGATCAGGTCAAGCGTGGGCGCTTCTCCTTTCACCGGACGGGTGGTTACTGAATCGGGCAGAAAGCGCTTGGTGTAGGCCGGGAGCAGCATCACTGCGCGCATCGATGCGATCATTGATATTGCATGGACGACATTATGCACTTCATGTTCCGGCTTGAGATCGACGCCCACCTGGGCGAAAAACTCCAAAACGACACGGCGCACCGCCGGCGCGGTGTTGGAAGGGAGGAGGAAAGCTTCGTTCGCAATCTCTTCCGGCGCCACGGCCTCTTGCGAAGCAAGGCGATGGTCGTTCGGAAAAACGAAGATCAACGGGTCCGTGCGCACGCGCCTGAAGGCCAAATCCCCCATGTGCTCTTCCAGCCGCATGAAGGCTGCTTCGAGCTTGCCCCTCATCAAGGCCTTGGCGAGTGCAGGGGAGTAATCACTGGACAAGCGAATTTCAATGCCGGGAAAGTCCTTGCGAAGGATGCGGCTCACCTCGGGCAACAAGCCGATTTCGCTCCCCGAAAGAAAGCCAAGGGCGAATGTCGGTCTTGCCAGGTGAGCCGAGCGCAGCGCTGCTTCCTTTGCTGCCTCTGCCTGGAGGAGCGCCGTTCGTGCATGGTCGAGAAATGCCTTGCCGGCCGACGTCAGTTCAATGCCGTGAGCGCTGCGATTTATCAGTTGAACGCCGACTTCCTGTTCGAGGTCCCGGATTTGGCGACTGAGTGATGGCTGAGAAGTGTGGAGCTTTTGCTCGGCGGCAACGGTCAAACTGCCTGCATCAGCCACGGCGATGAAATAGCGGAGATGCCGGAGCTCCATCACAACCTCCCATATCTCGCAGGCATGGGCCCAGCTTACAAAGTCTTTTTCAAGCCGACCAGCGATCTCTATAAGCAAAAGGCAATGTTCGCGGAGGTCTGCCTGGTAGGCAGAGCGTATTGCGGCCTCGCTTCGTCCGGTCCGGCTGGGCGATGAAGCTGTCATGCCGCCGACTTGCGAAAGCGGCGATGCTCCGAACGACATGAACGTTTATCCGGCGAGCAAAAGGCGCGTGTGACAGCTTTGTCGTTGCGTCATTGGCGCAGCTCAAGCGCACAGCGTATGGATGGGCAACATCGTGTCATTCGAAGCCAAACCGATTGCCCGATAGCTTCCGCGAGAACGAGTCTGAAAATGTCCAAGCAAACCAAACCTGGCATCGTATTTGTTCACTGCATCTGGGCCGATGGGTCGTCATTCAGCAAAGGCCGTCAGCGCCGTTCAAAGGACGGGGTGAGGGCGTTGATCCCTACTGGAGCTTGCGCATGCGTAAGGGTATGAGCGCGTCGGTGCTGTTCCTTCTGGTGATGACAGGCTTTGGCGGAGTCGCAGCGCAGTCGCCCGGCAATCAACGGAGAGAAAACGGGATGGAAACAGACGTAACGAAAGTCAAGGAGGTCATGCTCGGAAACTGGGAGAGCATCGCTCCGGAGGTGCGGCCCAGCGCAAGCAAGAACCCGGACGGCTCGCTCAAGCCGTTCTATCTCAAGCGCGCTTTCAGGTATCAGCCGTCCGATCGATTCGAGCTCGAGATCATCAACTCGGCCGACCCTTACGGTGCCGTGCCGCTTGCCCGGATCGAGATCGCCGGGCATATGCTGTGGCAGGGCCCCCATCCAATCGCTCCGGGCGCGCAGAAGGTCGACTTCGTTGCTGATGAAACCTACCAGGTGACGCCCCTCGCGCAGGGATTTGCCGATGTACTCAACAAGGTCGCGTCGGCTGGATACGCCCCATGGGCGGTCAACTCACGCCAGAGCATTTTTGGAAAGACCTTCGCTCCCTTTGATCTTAAGGAAGGGACGAATTTCAGGGAGTACGACCTCGTTTACCTCAGAGGCGACCTGCTGTTCTGGGGCGCCCGCAATATCGACGGCCGCGGCTTTGATACGGAGCAGAACCGCCCCACTAACCTGCAGATCCCGCTGGTCCGGAAGTAAATCCGGGGTTGCGGGCGCGGCGGCTTGAGCTCCTTCCTCATGGAGGACGGATATGACCACCACGTCACCCGCGCAGAATAAGGCGCTCGTGCTCAAAGCCTTCGAGACGCTGTTCAACAAGCGCGACTATGTTGCCGCGGAGCGTTTCTGGTCGGATCGCTATATTCAACATAGCGCACATATTCCGCCGGGCCGCGATGGGTCGTTCAACCTTATTCGCGACCTTCCAGACACTCTGCGTTACGAAAATCACGTGATCCTCGCCGAAGGTGATTATGTCATCGCACATGGGCGCTTTTCCGGCCATGGGCGTCCGAGGTCATGGATCGCCGCCGACGTCGTACGCTTCGAAGATGGCAAGCTCGTCGAACATTGGGACGTTCTTCAGGACGAGGCGACCCGGGCGGAATCCGTTAGTGGTCTGCCGATGTTTGGTGACCGTTTCCCGACCTGAGCGAGTCCACCGCAACCGATGCGTGGCGCGTAACTCGCGCTGTGCGGCGCGGCAAGCGGGACGGGCCGCCATCACTGGCTCCGGATTTCGCTCGGCGCCTTGTTCGTCCAACGATGGAAAGCGCGCCTGAAGTTTGCAGCGTCGCTGAAGCCGAGCGCCAGCGCGATATCCTCATTGGCCAGATTCGTGCTGCGCAGATACTTTAACGCGATCTGGGTCCGCAGTTCATCCCGCAAGCCGCGAAACGAAAAACCTTGCAGCTGGAGCTGTCGTCGCAGCGAGCGGTCGCTGACGCCGAGAAGCTTCGCTGTGGCCTCAAAGGTTGGAGGGTTTGCGATATCGCGGAGCAGGATCGCGCGAATCCTGCCGGCAATCCCGATCCGCAGTTTCAAATCTTCAAGCAAGTCGTCGCATAGGGCGACGATGGTCGGATACGTCGTCTTGTTGCCGAGACCGGCAACCTGATCCAGCCATCTCGACTGAAAGACAATCTGATTGACCGGCCGACCAAAACGTATGGGGCATCCGACATGATGCAGGGGAAGATCGAAATCTGCAGCATGCGAATATTTCAGTTCGATCTCGAACGGCGCAAAAGTCGGGCCCATGATGTCGCGCATCAGCGAAATATGGATGCCGATCTGCATCTCGGTGATGAACCGATAAAGAGCCGTATCGCCCAACGCGTGCGAATTTGGTTCGATCAGCCAGCTCGCGTACCCCCGCTCTTCGCCGAATTCGATGGAGGCCAGCGGAGCGGCGAGGGTGTGGTATCGCGTTGCGAAATCCATAGCCTTGCGAAAGTCCGGACAGCACAGGATCGCATACCCGTACATCCCGTAGGTCGAGATGTGAATTGAAGCGCCGATGCGATACGGCAAGTGCCGATCGGCCGACAGATGGACAGCGTTCCGGCAGACGGTCAGCAGTTGCAGCAATGAAATCCGCGCCTGCGGGGAGTGGACGTCCCGCGGCGCGATGTTCGCATCACGCAGCACGGCGTCGGCGGCGCAGCCCTGACTTGCCAGCATGTCGTAGATCGCGGCCAGCTTGGTGGACTCATAGACTCTGTCGGCAATACCGACAGACAGCGTGTCCGCTGCGCTTCGGGGGACCACAGGATTCTTGCGGCGTATTGATTGCAATTGAATCGGCCTTTCTCTGAAGCAGCAGAAGCGGGGACACCTTACGAACATACCGGGTTCCCGGGACAACCCAAGGCAGGTCGGCTCGAATGTCTTTGACGCAGCGCAGCAATGGTGCGTAAGAGTGGGCAGGACAGAAAGTGAAATTTCGGCAGGAGCGATCCCATCGAAGGACGCTTGTCCGGTTCAGACCCGGTCGATGGCCGTTTCGGACCTTCACAAACCTCAAGCATCAAGCGACGTTTCGGATTAATGTCGCGCGGCGCGCTGTCTTGAGACAGGACGGCAGATCAGGCGATCCGCTCGCTTGGAATTGCGGATGCCGCTGCAGCTGGAGGGAGTGAACGTCGAGGGAGGTCGCCATGGCAGGAAGGCTGATTCAGACCGCCGAATCTGCATATCAATATCCGCTGATCTTCAAGCAATTGTGGCACACGCCGCGTGTGCAGGCGCCGGACCAGGAGATCGTTTACCGCGACCTGAAGCGTTTCACCTATCGTCAGATCAGAGAGCGGATCGGCCGCCTCGCCTCGGCGCTGAGCAAGGCGGGGGTCGCCCCCGGCGACACCGTCGGCGTCCTCGAGTGGGACAGCCACCGCTTTCTCGAAGCGTTCTTCGCGATCCCGATGATGGGCGCGGTGCTGCAGACGGTGAATGTTCGTCTGTCACCCGAACAGATCGCCTACACGATCGACCACGCTGGCGCCTCGACGCTTCTTGTCAACGATGAATTCGTCGGGCTGCTGGAGGGGCTGAAGGCGCATTTGCCGAAAGTCAAGCGGCTGATCGTGATGTCGGATCGGTCCACGCCTCAGACCGGCGGTCTGTCGTTCCTCGGCGAGTACGAGAACCTGCTTGCCGCGGCTTCGCCCGACTACGACTTTCCCGACTTTGACGAGAATACCCAAGCGACCACTTTCTATACGACCGGCACAACCGGACTGCCGAAGGGAGTCTATTACAGCCACCGGCAGCTCGTGCTGCACTCGATCTGTGGGTTGGCGTTGTTCGGTATGGCGGGGCTGCAGGGACGCTTTTCGCGCGATGACGTCTACATGCCGATCACGCCGATGTTTCACGTCCACGCCTGGGGTTTTCCATGGTCGGCGACACTTGCGGGCGTCAAGCAGGTCTATCCAGGACGCTACGAGCCGGCGATGCTGGTCAAGTTGATCAAGAGTGAGGGCGTCACCTTCACCCATGGTGTTCCGACCATCCTGCAGATGCTGCTCAATGCTGCCGCTGCAGCGAATGTCGATCTGAGCGGTCTCAAGATGGTAATTGGTGGTTCGGCCTTGCCCAAGGCGCTGGCCAAGCAGGCGCTCGCCGCGGGCATCGACATATTCGCCGGCTACGGCATGTCGGAGACGGGCCCGCTTGCGGCGGTTTCCCACGTCCGCTCAAAGGATCTCACCGGCGATCACGACGGAGAGGTCGAAGTGCGCACCAAGGCTGGCATGGCCGGGCCGCTGGTGGATCTCCGCATCGTCGACCCCGACATGAAGGACGTGCCGCATGATGGCAAGTCCCCCGGCGAAATCGTGCTTCGTGCGCCTTGGCTCACACAGGGCTACTTCAACAATCCCGAAACCTCGGAGGAACTCTGGGCCGGCGGCTACCTGCATACCAGCGATATCGCAGTGGTCAGCCCCGACGGCTGTGTCCACATCACGGATCGTATCAAGGACGTGATCAAGACCGGCGGAGAGTGGGTCTCGTCATTGCAGATCGAGGATCTCATCTCGCAATGCGCCGGCGTCGCGGAGGCCGCGGTGATCGGCGTCAAGGACGAGAAATGGGGCGAGCGGCCGCTGGCGCTCGTGGTCAAGAAGGCGTCGGGTGCCGATAGCGTTAGCGATGCGGCCATCAAGGATCACCTCAAGGTGTTCGCCGACAAGGGCGTCATCTCGAAATACGGAATTCCGGGCAAGATCCTCTTCATTGACGGCATTCCCAAGACGAGTGTCGGCAAGATGAACAAGAAGGAGCTGCGCGAGCGGTACGGCGACATGTGATTGTTCGAACGCAACCCCGAAAGGATCGAGGAGGAAACATGAGCGGGCTCACCCTCGCCGGTCTGGGCGAAAGAATTGGACAGGAACTCGGACTTTCCGATTGGGTTGCGATGGATCAGCAGCGCATCGACGCGTTTGCGGCCTGCACCGGCGATCATCAATGGATTCATGTCGATGTTGAAAGGGCGAAGCGGGAAAGTCCGTTCCGCGGCACGGTTGCGCACGGCTATCTGACGCTGGCGATGGTGGCGCCGCTGGCGATGCAGATCGGCGTCATTCCGATCGACGCCGCCGCCGGGCTGAACTACGGGATCGACAAGGTCCGCTTTCTGGCACCGGTCCCGGCCGGCGCGCGCGTACGGCTGCGGGTCGTGCTTGCCGGGATCGAGCCGAGGGAAGGTGGCCAGGTGATCATGAAGACCCAGAACACGCTGGAAGTGGAGGGATCAGAGAGGCCTGCCCTGATCGCTGAAACCCTGGCCCTTCTGATTCCCGCCAAGGGAGTATGAATGCAATGAACATGGAAGATCGCAGCGCGGCATCCTCGACCCCGGAAATGTCCGAGGCGGCATCCCGAAACACTCTGGCGCTCAATCCGCTCGTCGGCATCCAGGGCAAGGACCTGGTCGACAGCGCCGGCATCCTGTTCAAGGCGCTAATGCGCGAACCGAGGGTCGCAACCGAGCAGTGGCTCTCCTTCGTCGGCGAACTTGGCTCCATCATGGCCGGCAAATCCGAACGCGCTCCAAAGGCCGGCGACAAGCGATTTTCCGACCCGACATGGAAGGGGAGCTCGTTTCACAGCGGCTTGCTCAAGGCCTATCTTGCGTGGGGCGAGGCGGTCAATGGCTTGGTCGACAAGACCAGTCTCAGCGATATCGACAAGGCGCGCGCCCACCTGATCACGGAAATCCTGATCGACGCCGTGGCGCCGACCAATTCGATGCTCACCAACCCGGCTGCGGTGCGAAAATTCGTCGATACCGGAGGGCAAAGCCTTTGGCAGGGACTGAAGAACTACTTCGACGATCTGGCGCGCAATCGCGGCATGCCGTCGATGGTGGACATGAGTGCCTTCAAGGTCGGAGAAAATCTTGCGGTCACCCCGGGCGCGGTCGTGTTGCGCAATGAATTGCTCGAGTTGATCCAGTACACGCCGGTGACGGCGACGGTGCGGAAGCGGCCGTTGCTGGTAACACCGCCGCAGATCAACAAGTACTACGCGCTCGATCTGTCTCCGAACAAGAGCATGGTCCACTTTTTGCTCGAAAGCGGAATCCAGACTTTTGCGGTCAGCTGGCGCAACCCGACTGCGGCCAATCGCGACTGGGGACTGGATACCTATGTCGCTGCGCTCGACGAGGCCGTCGACGCGGCGCGCGAAATCTCCGGCAGCGAAGACATCTCCATGATGGGGTCGTGCTCTGGCGGCATCACGTCAACGGCCTATTTCGCGACACTTGGCAGTGCGGCGGAGAGAAAAATCAGAAACCTGGTGCTGGCGGTCTGCCTGCTCGATCCCAACTCGGCCGAAGACAGCACGTTCGGCTGCCTGATGACGCCCGAAACCATGCGCGCGGCCAAGGAAGTCTCGCGGCTGCGCGGCATCGTCGACGGCCATGATCTGGCGCGAATGTTCGCCTGGATGCGGCCCAACGACCTGATCTGGAATTACTGGGTGAACAACTATCTGCTCGGCAACCAGCCGCCGGCCTTCGACATCCTCTACTGGAACGCCGATACGACCCGCCTCCCGGCGGCGCTGCACGGCGACTATCTCGATCTGTATTTCACCAACCCCTTTGTGAACCCCGGCAAGCTCACGCTGAACAACAAGACCGTCGACATGACCAAGGTCAAAGCCGACAGTTACGTCGTCGCCGGCATCACCGATCACATCACGCCGTGGAAGGGGGTCTACAAGACGGCCCAGATCATGGGCGAGGGCACCACTTTCGTGCTTTCGAACAGCGGACATCTGCAAAGCCTTCTCAATCCGCCGTCCAATCCGAAGGCGTCCTTCATGATCGGGCCGGTCAATGCGCAAGCGCCAGACGCATTTCTGGCCTCGGCCGAGAAGCGGAAGGGAAGCTGGTGGCTTGATTGGCGCGACTGGCTGTATGCGCGCTCGGGCGACGAGGTAACTGCGCCCGCTTCGCTCGGCAGCGCGCGCCACCCAACCCTTTGTGCCGCCCCGGGAACCTACGTCTTTGAGTGATAATCTCGCCAGCAGCGACAAGGCCGAACCGGTTGTGATCGCAACACCGGGTGCGATCGAGAACCGGCAAGTCACGATCGACGGTCAGCTGCTTCAGGTCGCGATCAGACATGGCGAGGCGAACCGGCCGCCGCTGTTGCTGTTCAACGGGATCGGCGCCAACTGGGAGTTGGCAAAGCCGTTCCTTGAAGCATTAACGACCACGACCGCTGTGATCTTTGACGTGCCTGGTGTCGGCGGTTCGCCAAGGCCGCTTCTGCCATATCGTCCCTCGAGGCTGGCGCGGCTTGCTGCCGGTCTTGTCACGGCGCTGGGTTATGCGCAGGTCGACGTCGCCGGCGTGTCCTGGGGCGGCGGCATCGCGCAGCAGTTCGCGCATCAGTATCCGAAGCTGTGCCGGCGGCTGGTGCTGGCCGCGACGGCGCCTGGTGTCACCATGGTGCCGGCAAGCCCGTCGGTATTGTGGAAGATGGCGACGCCGCGCCGCTACACCGACAAGGACTACATGAACAGGATTGCGGCCGACATCTATGGAGGAGCGTTTCGCTTTGACCCGTCAGTGATCGGCCGGCACGCGGACGCGATGCATGGCGCACGCAACCTGGGTTACCTGTATCAGCTTCTAGCCATGGCAGGCTGGACCAGCCTGCCATGGCTATGGTCGCTGCCGCAGCCGACGCTCGTCCTGATGGGCAGCGACGATCCACTGGTCCCTCCGATCAATGGTCGTATCCTGGCAGGCCTGATCCCGAACGCCGAGCTCCGCATGATCGATGACGGGCACCTGTTCATGGTGACCCGGCCGGCGGAAACAGCCGCCATCATCGAGTCATTTCTGACCGATGAGAGCCGGCAGGTCGGGCCATCGTCCCGGCTTTCGCGGGCGACGGATCGCCTCGGAAATCTCAATCCAACGTCCGAAGGCGGACGCCACTAGCAGGAGGTGATTGTCCTGCCGAAGCCTCCGAGATATCAGACCACACCTCGCCAAGCATGAGGGAGGAACCCATGGCGAACCCGCAGTCAACTCGTGCTGAAAAGCCGCATTACGAGCCGCCGCCGATTGACGGCGACTTCTACAGGATCGCGAGCATCCTGAACGACAAGGAACGTGCCGTGCTCCGGCGCGTTCGCGAGTTCACGGAAGGTGTTGTTGCCCCTGTGATCGAAGAGTATTGGGGGCGGGACGAATTCCCGTTCGCGATTATCCCGAAGATGGCCGCAATCGGCATCGGCGGGGTCGGCTACCAGGGCTATGGCGCGGCGGGTGGTAGCTGGATCCTGAACGGCTTCGTGGCGATGGAGCTGGCCCGGGTCGATGCATCGGTGGCGACGTTCTGGGGCGTGCATACCGGGCTGTCGGCGGGCTCGATCTATCTGTGCGGCGACGAGGCGCAGAAGCAGCGTTGGCTACCGGCCATGATGCGTTTCGAGAAGATCGGTTCGTTTGGCCTGACGGAGCCGCTGGTGGGATCGGCGACGTCTGGCGGAATGCTGACGACCTGCCGGCGAGAGGGCGACAGCTGGATCCTCAACGGCCAGAAGAAATGGATCGGCAATGCCACATTCGCCGACATCAACGTGATCTGGGCGCGGGAAGAGGGGTCGAACCAGGTCAAGGGTTTTGTGGTGGGAAAGGACAATCCCGGCTTTTCGGTCGAGAAGATCAGAACCAAGATGGCGTTACGCGTTGTGCAGAACGGGCTGATCACCTTGAAGGATTGCCGCGTGCCTGAGACGGATCGCCTGCAGAACGCGAACACGTTCAAGGATACCGCGAAAGTCCTCAGGATGACCCGTACCGGGGTTGCATGGTTTGCTGTCGGTTGCCAGATGGGCGCTTACGAGCACGCCTTGCGTTATGCAACCGAGCGCAAACAGTTCGGCAGGCCCATCGGCGGATTCCAGCTCGTCCAGGATTTGCTGGTGCGCATGCTCGGCAACGTCACGGCGACACAAGCGATGATGCTGCGTCTCGCCCAACTCCAGGACGAAGGCGTGATGGGCGATGAGCATGCGTCGCTTGCGAAGGCGTTCTGCACGGTCAAATGTCGCGAGACCGTGGGCTACGCGCGCGAGCTGCTCGGCGGTAACGGCATCCTGCTCGAAAACCACATCGGGCGCTTCGTGGCAGACGCAGAAGCGATCTACTCCTACGAGGGCACCAGGGAGATGAATACACTGATCGTCGGCAAGTCGATCACCGGGCTGAGTGCTTTCGTCTGACGAAAAGATCGCATCGGGAAGTTTTTGATCCGTGGGGCCGCAGAGACGGCTCCTAAGAGTGTACGCCGCTACCGGCAAACTGCCGCAGGCCTTTTCGCGCATATTTCGTTGAGCCAAACAGAAAATACCGCCAGCCGCGATCACCAAAGGAAACTCCACATCTGGCTACCGACCTCATGGGCAAACCAGGCGTTCACGATTCGGAATTGAGGAGCGCGCTTTGCATGACGATCAACATTCCGCAATGTTGGTTTTGATAGCCAAACTTCGGTGTCTTACACGATGTCGCTATTTTCTAGATGGGCGTCGTGACGAGCCAAATCGATGTCGAACTGCTGGCGAAGGCGGCTGCCCGTTTGGAAGAGGCTGTGATTGATCCTGCAGCCTGGATCCGCGTGATGGACGACCTCTGCGCGGCAACCGGCTCCACCGGCGCGGTACTGCTTCAAGGCGATATTCGGACGCCTGACGTGCCTTACACCGCATCGATGAAGGAATCGCTCCGCGTCTATTTCGGCGACAATTGGCATGCAAAAGATCTGCGTGCTGTTAGGGGAGTGCCGCGACATCTCGCAGGCGATGTGGTTGTCATCAACCAGGACTTGCTGACGCCGGAAGAGATGTTGCGCGATCCCATGCATAATGAAGCGCTGTTTCCGTTCGGCTTCCACTGGTACGCCGGAATTGGCTTTTGGGCCGAGAAGGCTCTGTGGGCCCTCGTATTTCAGCGGACAAAGCGGGAAGGTTCGTTCGAACGCCAGGACAAGAAATCGCTTGCGACATTGTCGGCGCGAATGAGCGAGGTGGCGACACTTTCCGCAGCCGTGGGCCGGGTCGCGTTGTCAGGGATCACGGATGTTCTCGGCCTCGTGCGGCGGCCCGTGCTGGTGCTCGACCGGCTGGGTTACGTGTTGCACGCGAATGCGCAAGCCGAATCCGGATTTGATGACGATCTCAGGATTCGCGATCGCCGACTGGTTGTCCGGGACGGGCGGGCCGCCGCGCAGATCGATCGCCTCGTCCAGATCATACGTTCCCTGCCCGACACGGAGCCGTTGTCGCTGGAATCCATTGTTATCAGGCGCACGCACAAGCGTTCGGTTATTTTACGTGTGCTGCCCGTGCCAGGCGCCGCGCGCAATGTTTTTCTCGGAGCCCGCGCGCTTCTCGTTCTGGACAATCTGTTGCCACGGATCGAGGCGGATCAGGACATTCTTGCGCAAGCACTTGACTTGACGCCGGCTGAGGCACGGCTCGCCGCACTCCTTGCACGCGGCCTTTCGATTGAAGCTGCTGCTGCGGAGTTGCGCGTTGCGCAGCAGACGACACGCAATCAGCTCAAATCGATTTTTGCCAAGACCGGAGTCCACCGCCAATCGGAGCTGGTCAGCCTGATTGCTCAGCTCACGTGAGACACTTGCCATGTCGATTTTGAACGAACATCATCCGCCGTCGCATAACCCATCTGGGTCATGACAATGAAGCATTCGTTCCTTAAATTACCTGCGGCTGATTCATGTAAAGCCTTCTTCGGCTGCGACAGGCATGCCCCATCAATATTCGATTTTCGAAACCACCTTGAAAAAGCATGGCCGGAGATGGCGGTGGCGCGTGTGCACCGCTCAAGGCGAGGTGGTGATGGGAGATTCAGAGAACAGCCGAGCCGCCGCAAGATACAAATCCAATCAGGCACTCTTCCTGCTCTTTCTTTCCGCGCCGTTTGCCTCGGCCCGGAAATTCGGGGTGCGATCGCTCGACCTGGACAAGGCTTAGGCGTGGCGGCCGAGATCCGTCGGTGCGGAATAAATCGACACCTCTCTCGCGGTAGCCGATCGGATCATCCAGCTTGAAATTCCTCGGTCGGCCTGGGAATCGAACCCAGGCGATGACTCGAACGTCGAAGAGTTCGTGTTGATAGACGCAGGTATCCAAGTCTTCTTGCGAAGTATGTGGTCTCACACGCCTTCAGCATCGATCACAGTATGTTGGCAGGTCCCAATCTGCCCTTCAATTGAGCTGATAGACATCATTGTATACAACAACAGCCCGTTGGGGCTTCAAAGTCTAAAAGCTGCTTGCTGCGCGCTGCCGGCTTCAGGGCGAAGAGCCAGCGATGTGGCGGTCGGTCGCAATCAAACTCGAAACAAGACTCGCCGAACTGCCCCTGCCTGCGCATCGAGGAGACCAGAGCCGGGGTTAGAGGAGCAATGTTGCCTGTTTCCCGGTTTTCTCCTGATGTCACAATGAATGGACCCCGCGCAGGAACGCCGAGTTCACTTGCCAAGATGCAAGAGCGCCCAGCCAAGATGGAACGCAGGTTTTCAGCCGTACTGGCCGCCGACGTGGCGGGCTATTCGCGGCTTATGCATGATGACGAAGAGGCAACGCACATACGCCTGACCGAAATCCTGGCAGGCGCCATCTATCCATCGATCGAAGAGCACGGCGGGCGTGTCGTGAAATACACCGGCGATGGGTTTTTGGCGGAATTTTCGTGCGCGATCGAAGCGATGCGGGCTGCGCTGCAGTTTCAAAATCGCGTCGACGAACTTTCAATCGGTGACGCGGAAGACAAGCGCATCCGTTTCCGCGTGGGCATCAATATCGGCGACGTAATTGTTGAACCGCATGATGTATTTGGGGACGTGGTGAACATAGCAGCGCGGCTTGAGAGCATCGCGGAGCCAAGCGGTATCTGCATAACGTCCTCAACGTATGATCAGGTCAGAGGCGAGCTCGCGGTTGAGTTCCAGGATCTCGGAGAGCAGAGGTTTCAGAATATCGCGCGCCCGATACGGGCTTACGCCTTGGTCCGAGAAGCCGCAGGCACGAGGAAATTCGCGATGCGCGGCCGAACGACTGCGCCGCATCTATCGATACTGGTGCTGCCGTTCGAGAATTTCGGCGACGATTGCGAACATGACCATTTCGTCGATGGAGTGACGGAGAGCTTGACGACCGACCTATCGCGTATCAACGGCTCCTTCGTCATCGCCCGCAACACCGCGTTCACGTTCAAGGGCAAGGCCATCAACGTCAGGGAAGTCGGCTACGAGTTGAATGTCCGCTACGTGCTGGAGGGCTCGGTACAACGGGGTCGCAAGCGCCTTCGCGTGAACGTGCAGCTGATTGATGCGGAAAGCGGCAAGCACATTTGGGCCGAGCGTTTCGAAAAGCCGTTCGCCGATCTTTTCGATATGCAGGACGAAATCGTATCAAGGCTCGCCCAGGCGCTTGATGCCCAACTCGTTCTGGCCGAGGCGCGCCGGGCCGAACGCCTGCGCAATCCCGATGTGCTGGACCTCGTATTTCAGGGTTTCGCCGCCACTTACCAGGGACCGACCCCCGAACACTTGAGCCGCGCCCGTATATTTTTCGAGCGTGCCTTGGCAATCGATTCGCAGAGCGTCGGGGCGCCGGTCGGCATCGCAAGCGTCGATGCAACCATTGGCGCCTATCTGTTGACCGACGACCGGCCCACGCACCTTTCGGCAGCAGAAAAAAATGCGATCAGAGCGCTTTCGCTGGACCCGCACCGGGCCTTGGCCCACAGGGTGCTGGGGACCGTCTACAATATGACCAACCGTTCTGCCCAAGGGATAGCAGCATGCGAGCAGGCATTGGCGCTCGACCGAAACTGGCCGACGCTCATGCCGTTATCGGGATGGCCAAATATTACCTGGGCCGTGCTGCCGAGACCGAGGGGCACATACTTGAGGCGTTTCGTTTGTCTCCCCGCGATATCTTTGCCCACCGCTGGATGCACTTTATTGGAGCGGCCAAGATACAGCTCGGTGAGTATGCGGATGCCGCCTTTTGGGTTGGGCGAAGCGTTGAAGCGAATCCCAATTCCCCGTTATCGCATTTCTTGCTCGCCGCCGCGCTGGGCTACCAGGGTTTGGTGGATGAAGCACAAAAGGCTGCCGCCGCGGGACTTGCGCTCAACCCCGGCTTCACGATCCGCCGCTTGCGGGCTTCGCAACCAAGCGACAATCCGATGTTTCTGGCCGGGCGCGAACGGCTCTATGCCGGCATGCGCCTGGCCGGAGTGCCCGAGGGATGATGTCCTCTGGCAAGGCCCCGAACGAACCTGCGCACTCTCGCGGTCTCCTTGATTCCGGGGTCTGAGCCCGGCAATCAACTGTGCCAGGGTCGATGGCTTCTTTACTTTGGCTTTTCCGACTCCTCGGTCGGATTTGGTAGTGCCTGGAGCACTTGCGTCAACGCTTGAGCGCAACTGGTTATCTGCGCAAGTTCTGCCGCGCGTTCGAACAGGGCGGATACGATGGCTTCGCAGTCGCGGTCGGATAGCGAGGCGCTGCCTCGCGCATGGAGCTCGCGACTTAGGATCTGGGCCAATATGGTCCGAATGCCCATCGTTGACGACCCTTGCCTTGTCTTCCGGTTCTCACGGTATCTTTGTAAGCCTCGCTGCGGCTTTGATTGCTAAGGCAGCGAAGTTTCGCTCACGGCTGGTTTGAACAGCTGACCATGATCCGAAATTGCAACGTTGCCCGTTTAACAGCTGAAGCGAGCGGATATTCCGTCTCCGAACGTCAAAAGCCGGTGAACAACTTGCGCGAGCTTTTTAAGCAATCGTGTTTTGCTGCGTCGATGCAACCTCAGTATGTAGCTCCCGTATGGATTTGATCTCGTTTCAGTGCAACCTTGGGGAAATTCCAATGAGAGCTACTCTGGCCGCTGCGGCGGCGGTATTTATTTCGACTACGGGCGCAAGCATGGCGGCTGATCTCGCCGCTGCCTATACCAAGGCTCCACAGGCCGCGGTCTATAGCTGGACGGGCTTCTACATCGGCGGCAACGTCGGCGGAGGCGTTGCTTCATCTCATTTCGATGATCCCGGCATTCTTGGCTCTTCCACGGCGACGGACGGTTTCTTCACTGGCGGCGCGCAAATCGGCTACAACTATCAATTCGGCGCCGGTTTGATCGGTATCGAAGCGGACGTGAATGGAAACAGCACGTTTAGGGGCTCGGTGATAGGCGCTGGTGATCGCTTCTCTTTTGCGGTCGGCGACAGGGCAGATGTCAGTGGTACTATCCGGGGTCGGGCCGGCCTGGTCATGAGCAACGCCTTGATCTACGTGACGGGCGGCGCCGCTTGGGCGGATCTCAGGCAAACCGGAGTCGCATTCAGCAACTTTGGCTTCTCCGGCGGACCCAATGCCAACAGCAACGGGACCAGTTGGGGAGGCGTTATCGGCGCAGGCGTCGAGTTCGCGGTGAGCCCGAATTGGACGGTTGGCGCGGAATTCCTTCATACCGTGTATGAAGACCACGATGCTGCGCTCATAAACGTCAATGGAACGAGCGCGTGCGGAGTTGCAGCCGGTTGCACCATCCGCAGTCAGCTGACGACCGACGTCGCGCGCGTACGGTTCGACTACAAGTTCGCGCAATAGGGCGTTGACCCGCGATAGAAGGCTGTCCCTGGACAGCCTTCTCTGTCTGGCGCCAAAGAGTGTGCGGGCCTCCCGTATGGTGGCGTCTCGCCCGGCGTTGATCTGGCTGCTCGTCGCTCGCACGCGGAGAGGAAATGAAGAGAATCGCTGTTGTTGCAGCCTTTTCAATGTTTGGAGCGACGGTGGTCGCGGCCGCAGAGCTGGCACCCAGGCATGCCGAACTGTCGCCGCTCGTCACGAGGCCTGCAGGCGGTCCGGGCGTTGCCGGAAAACGGGATACAACCAAATTGGTCACCCGGCAAAACCCGGAAGCTATCGACAGAGTAGCCGCACTGAGCGGCCTTTTCCTTGCGACAATCACAACCGTACTTCTTGCATCACAGCTTGGATTGGGTGACGCAAGGATAAATGTTGAAACAACAGGCGCGCACAACGGCAAAAGAACTTGCCACGAGGGTTTCAGGAACTCTCCGGTGTGATGGGCCGCTGTCACTCCCGTTGCGTCAGCGCGAGCCGCAGCCCTTATGCAGTCGCGCTGACGCACATCCCGCACGTCTAGCTGCAAGACTCATACATATCCATCATCGCGCCGTTGCGGTGGCGCGAATCGATGCTGATCCGGATGCTGGTCCAGAGGTCAGCAAGCACCTAACCGGGACATGGAGCATTCCTGGCAGGTGCCCAATGTCCCGGGATTTCTTGTTCAGTTGCCGGAGGGACGGAAATCGGCGTCCTCGCCGCCTACTCTGGACGGGTCTCTTTCACTCGAGCCGGCAATGTCGATCCTCGACCAGGCCCGCGTTCGCGCGCTGGCACGGATCGGCTCACTCAACTCGTTATGCGCCCGGCGCAGATGCGTCGAACCCGCCCCTTGAGCGAACACCGGCATTGCAACGGTGACGGAAAGAATCATCGTGGCGCCTAATATTTTGTTCTTGGTCAATTTGATTCTCCGGTTTGACTTGTGAGCGCCTATGCGCACGAAACCTGAAACAGTTTCGCGTTGATCGGACTCGACAAGCTCCGTCAAAATTTCCAACCGACGCCTCTTCTCTGGTAACGCTCGTTGAATGTCCCTTGACATAGCAAGGGACGAACGCTCGTGGCGTTATCCGTTGGCGGTGGCGTTGAGCAGAAGGCAACTGGAAAAGATTCAATCGACAGCTTCACGCAATTGCGAGTTAGGCTCGAAGGAGCGCAAGGCGAGTCGCGGTATTCCCGTCCAGCTGGCGGACCAACGCGTCGCGCAGGCTCAAATGACGGGAGCGTGAGGAGGTGAAGTCGAAAAATGAGTCCTCGCGTGTGCGCAGCGAGCCCACAACCGAAACCGTATCCGAACACCACTTGGTGCGAGGGACCGGACCGAACTCGGTTAACTTCTTACTCGGCGTCGCTAATGGCGAGCTGTGCCTTGGGTTTGCGCGCTCGCGCTAACGGTAAGGTCGCGGGTAACATCCGTTGCAGCACATCATCACGCAACACGAATTGATGAAATAGCGCAGCGGCTGCGTGCAGCCCGATGAGCGCGATCAGCACTTTGGCCCCGAACTCATGAGCCTCGACGAACAGAACGCGGATCTCCGGGTTCGGGGCCACCAACGCGGGGATATTCCAGACTAAAAGCTGAAACGGCTGACCGTGAAGCAACGTTCCGCACAGACCGGTAATGGGCTGCAGGAAGAGCAGCACGTAAAGACCATATTCGTTCGCCTTCGCCATCGCTTGTTGCAGTTTCGGCATGCTTTCCGGAAACGGCGGCAAATAAGCGAAGCGATGCCTCCAGACGAGTCGTATCAGAACGACGAACCATGTCGGCGTGCCCGCTGTTCGGTGGATCGTCAAAATAGCTGCAGCCAGACTGGTTTCATGATGAACCGCTCCGCGCAGCCACGCTGTGGCAAACTGAATGGTAATCAGAAGCACCGTGAGCCAGTGCAGCAGGATGGTTGTTTGATCGAAGCGTTTCCCCTTGTCCTTGGGTCCGTTGGTCAATTTCCCTGAGACGTCAAAACCGTTTCTCATCTCGATCTGCTCCGGCAAAAGCACCCTTGCCGGGTGCGTTGACAGGCAGACCCCATCTTGAATTTCGAAATTCCCTTGAACACTGAACATCGCGAATTGTTCAGCGAGGCTTCCGGCGCGATCACTTCAGCGTGTGCTTTTGCAAGATCACTCAAGCGTATGTTTGCAAATAGAAAAGAGAAGAACCGGTAGGGCTGGATCAAACCGATTGCATGCCGTTGAAGGTATCGCCGGGTGCTGCTTCACGACGAAAATGAGCGACAGGAATAAACAAAGCAGCCGACGGAATAATCGGAGATCGACGATGTCTTTTGCTTCGGAGCGGGAGCGTTGCCAGAGTGTCGGAGTAGTCAACCGTGGTCTCGCCCCAATTGTGGCTCGTCGAATGGCGGCGAAGATTTCTTTGTGCTCTGCTCATGGGTGCGGTGATCGCACTCACCGCGGCCGAGGCACGCGCTGAGGCGGAAAAATGTCCGCAGTCTGACGATGAAATCGCGACGGACCGGCCGGACGTAACGAACTCAAGCGTGGTCGTGCCCTTCGGCAGTTTCCAGAGCGAAAACGGAATCAATTCAGGCGCGCGCTACGGTAGTCGGGAAATCGATGGCACAAACACCCGCTGGCGGCTCGGGATTGCGCCATGCCTGGAAATTCTGGTCGATGTGCCCTCTTATTTAGCAAGCGTGAAGGCTTCCGGAAGTGCGGGTTGGACGGATGTCGCTCCCGCCGTGAAATGGCAGATCAGCCCGCTGCCCGGAAAGATCGATCTGTCCGTGACCGCGGGGGTCTTCTTGCCAACCGGCACTGCTGAAATAGCCGGCCGTGGAGCCCAGCCCTATCTGCAATTCCCTTGGTCGTGGGAATTGCACGATGGGTGGGGTGTGAGTGGAATGCTCACCGAATTCTTCCGGCCTGCCGGATCGACCGGGACTCCGATCACGGAGACGACCTTCGTGGTTGAAAAGAAGCTCTCGGAAAAGATGAGCTTGTTTACCGAATATGTTGGCGATTACCCCGCAGGAGCTGGTCCCTCGTTCGCGCTCAATTCAGGAGGCTTGTACCATCTGACCGCCCGTCAACAGGTGGATTTCCATTTCGCGATCGGGCTGAACCACAATGCGCCAAGCTACGTTCTCGGCGTAGGCTACTCGTTTCGAATCGACGGATTGTTTCCGCGCTGAGAGCAGCTCGCCCTTGAACGCGCAGCCGCGTCTTGGAGCGGGCTCGCAAGTCATTCAAAACTTCTGATCTTGTGGCGAATTGCTTTGCTGGCCCGAAGGCGGACTGCTCTGGCGATTCTCAGGTAGGCTGGTTTGATCGCCGGCCTGGAGCCAGGTCGGCATTCGCACCAACGAGTTGTCAAGGTGATTAATGACCCAAACGCCTCCAAGCGCGATAAGGCCAGCCAACACGACACTAGGCAGGGTTCGCACCAGCACGCCAAGCAGATCTGCGAAAGCGGCCAATATCGCCGCGGCCGCCAATAGCAGCTCGCGACCCACTCGGTAAAGCGCCCAGACTACTCCTGCCAGAATCAGGACCAGAAGTAACTGCTTCCACAGCGGCCATTGCTGCCAGGGCACACTCGCCAATCTGCTGATCTGATCGACCGACCAGGACCAGATGAGTTCGACGAAACGGAAGATCGCCGAAATCCCGTCATGCAAGAATCTCAAGAGCTGATCGAAAACCTGTTTCATGGCCAAGCCCTCGCGCATCAGGAGATAATGCAAGAAGGCAGTGTCGGGTTCCCGAAGTCGGACAGCCGCGCTCAATCATTTGCCGGGGTCCTGGCGACCGCGGAAGAGTCTGCGAAGGTTGGTTCACGGTCGAGGCCGGCGTCGTGACCATGACGGATCGGGAAGGCATTCCGATCTGCGACGTCGAAGGCGACAAGATCGAGCACAAATTGGCCGAAGGTGAGGACGCACGCACTATTGCGTCACGCTTGACGCTGAAAATCTTCAATGCGACGGGACGATCCGGCAGACTTCAACCGGCCCGTTCTTAGGTATCACCGGTGGGTCTACTAGGTCGGCTTTTGGAGGCAAAGCGGAAATGGACCGATGGGAAAATCGGCTGAATCGGTCGCAAATAACCCTTGTGCGACATCGGTAGTCAGGAATTTTGCAGTCGCAAATTGACCGATAGACCCTGTTTCGCCGCCCACAAATTTCTGATGTAATCCCGGTTTGAAAGTAGCGTCCTCCTGCATTGGGACAGGCGATGCGCTCCGGAGCAAGCAGCAAACGGCCGGGACAGAAGGCGGAAACGCGGAAGCGCCACGCTGCGCCAACCATGCGCCGCCGCCGTTCCTCCGATGACCAGGCTGGTGAAGTCGATATTGATGATCGACGAAAGGCGGAGGGGGCCATTCGGGAAAGCGAATACAAGCTTCGTCAAATCATCGACACGGTACCAAGCCTCGTCTGGGCGACGGGGCTCAATGGCGAAAACACATATGCCAATCAGCGCATTTTGGACTATATCGGCGCGAGATATAAGGATTTTAAGAATCGTGGTTGGCAGCGGTTCGTGCACCCGGACGACTTGCCAGAAACTTTAAAGGCTTTCCATCACGCAATTGAAACTGGAACTTCCTACGAGACCGTACACCGTGTGCGTCGGGCGGACGGCGAGTTTCGTTGGCACCGCACTCGCGGTGAAGCAATGCGTGACCGAGAGGGGCGAATCATCCAGTGGTATGGCCTGACTATTGACGTCGATGAAGCCAAGAAGGCCGAAGAGCGGCTGCGCCGCAGCGAAGCCTATCTGGCGGAAGCACAGCATCTGA